>Ga0164306_10001455_pt1 | contig 10509 bp, 20 predicted proteins | sample Whisoiple_242_MG_FD_110213 | JGI IMG/M metagenome (GOLD analysis project Ga0164306, IMG submission 110213) | Soil microbial communities amended with fresh organic matter from upstate New York, USA - Whitman soil sample_242_MG | ecosystem: Environmental > Terrestrial > Soil > Unclassified >... | reverse complement strand
TTTGAAGTCACAACTGATCAACTGAGTCAAGTTGATGATCCAAGTGGTCGGAGTGTAGAGAGCACAAGCCACGATGAAGATGATGCCGATAATGCCACCAAACACACCTGAAGCATTTCTCGCTCTGTAGCCAAATTTTGATTTTGCCATATTTTTTCCTTTTTATTTTTTAATAAGAACAGAGAAAACGAATTCTTTGTCCTTCATGATATTTTCATAGTCAGAATGACTTCTGAAGCTGTCATGACTAGTCCAATTGTCTTGATCCATCCATTCAAAAGTTTGTTCTTTCTGAGGATAGTTCCAACGAATATGTACATCTTTGTACGGAATTTTCTCGTACTGAGAAACAACATAAACGATTGTGTTGTTTACTCCCTGAGCAAAACCCTCACTCCGAGCTTTTGATTCGTTGATGCCTGAACTCGCACTTGCAATCAACCACCAACAAATCCCAATAGATACGATAAGAACAGCGATAGTAAAAATGAATTCCCAAGCTTCTTTTCCGAAACTTTCTCTATCTCTCTTTTCGAGTGTTGAGTTTCTTTCTTTCAAAGTAGCAGTTTCAGTTTCGAGCCCTCTCGAATACTTGATTGCTTCTTCAAGCTCTTTTGCGTCATATCCTTGCCAATCTCTTGAAAGGATTTCAATTCTATCAATTGGTGTTGCAGCCATTTTTTATTTCCTTTTAGAATCCTGCGAAGAATCCACCCCACATCAAAATCAGAACACGAATAATCGTGATAATCATGACTCTGGTCTTACTGTACATTACAGTTTCTCCATGATTGATCATGGTATTGCCAAGACTCCAACCAAACAAAGCCAGAATGATGAACTGCGGAATACCAAAGACGGCAAAAAATCCGCCAAGGGTAAAAAGCAGAGCCTCAAGAAGCACCGAAAAAATTGTCGTGCCAATCTTGTAAGTATGAATCGGCTGAGTTCCCAAAACGGCCGCTGCTCCGAGGGCCGTCAGGATAATGAAAATGATTTGCGGAACCATTTATTCCCTCTCTTTCTCTTCAAAAAGGTCGAATTCGCCTTCTTCCAACTTTGCCTGAACAAAATTTAAAGCGCCAATCTTGGCAAGGATTGGACGAACGATCGTGTCATCTTCTTCCAAGGCGTACTTACCCGCCAGTTCGGAAGAAATCTTTGCGATCGAAGTCTGCAAATCGAGAACGAAATGCTTTTCCTTCTTTTCCAGTTCTTCAAGAACAATCTTGAATCCGTCAAGACTGCCCTGACTTTCGCTGTTTTGTTCTGCTCCGTACAGAAACCAGTTGATTCGTTCTTCCAGAACTTCGCGGAGCTTGGGAACATTCAAAAACATTTGTTTCTCCTATTGAAACTTGATTTACTTATTGAGACCCTTGAGAAGTGCAATCAGTGTCGGAAAAGGAGTTCTGTGAATCTCCCTGATCGTCACTGATCTGTTAAGCTCGTTCATGATGTTTTCGGCACCAGAAGGATTCATCGAATGAACAAATACTTGCTTGAAGTAAATGCCATTCTCAACAATAAATTTGGCGACTTGATAACCTGTGTTGGGATCGTTAGAAGGGACAAAGGATTTTTGATCCATGTCGTGATCCAAGAAAGCAACATCGAACTTTGCCAGATTGTCCAACAAAATCGCTTTCGCAATCTCGATGTTATCACAGATAACCAAGTTGTAATTTTTCGGAAGGACTTTCTTGAAAGTCTCAATTCTGTCTTGATTATCCTCAAAGATAAAGATTTTCATTTTTCTCCCCAGAACAAAATTATACTGTGGATTTTACTTTTTGTCAAGAAAGAATGTAGGATGCTCTTAATTTACCGCTCTTTGGTCCGTCGGGTTGAGCGCTTTTATCCAATTCTATAAAGTCAATTTCGTGTTCAAGATTTCCCCAGTATTCATGATATTGTCTAATGCACACTGGTAAATCTTTGTTTTCACACTTCTGCAATTCTTCAATCAACTTTTGAACAGTCATTCTATCACCTTGCATCTTCTGCATTCTACAATAGAATCATCTTCTTCAAAAGTAAATGCAGGAATTAGCAAAAACGGATGATTGACTACGCCAGAAATTGTGTTTGAAATGTTTCCACTTTTAAACGGTTTTTTGGATGGTCTATTGTTTTTGGGTCTAACTTTGATAACTTTTTTACCAATGAAACTTTCAGATTCCATTCAAATCACCAGCTTCTATTTTTTTTAATGTCTTCGTAAGAATTCCAAATAGTGAACGCAAACCATGCTTGTTCATCTTCGAACAATTCGTTTAGTTCTCCATTTATAATAATTCCTGGATAGCCGTAATGAAAAGCATGAAGAAATAGCATAGTTTCTTCTATTGATATGTCTTTAAAGAAAATTTTTACATTTTCCATTTAGCTAACCAGTTTTTCGCCTTCAAAATCTTCCATACGAGCTTTCATCTGTTCCACTTTGTCTTGGGGAACGCCATGAATGTTTCCGTATTCTTTGGTCATGCGGTAGATTTCGACTTCGGCACCGTACTTCTTGGCGAAATCGAGATAGGGCTGAATTTCCCAACGCTTGGTGAAGGTGTTGCTAACAACAACGTCGTTTCCTTCTCTGAGTTCAACTTCAACGTTGTGCTGACACCAAATGTGAGCGCCAGCAATTCTGCTGGCATCGAACTTGTATTCACCGTTCTTTTCAAAAAACATGTCGGCTTCAAAGTAGGGAAGTCCGAAGGTCTTGGCGTAGGTAGTCTTGCCGAAGCCAGAAGGTCCGCGAACGATAATCAATTTCATATTATTTCCTGTTAATGTTTCTTTTCAAACTTTCAAAAAACGGTTGCATCAAAATACCGAATGGAAGAATTTGACTTTTGAAATTCTTTTTGTCATTGGAAAAAACAAATTCAACCAACTTGATAAAATGAACAATAAGAAACATAAAAGGAACGGCAAAAATTGTAATAATTACCATCAAAATTTTATCAACAAATTTCATGTTATTCCTTTTTCTCAAGAAGATCGTCAAGATTTTCTTTCAGCTCTCTGGGACGAAACTTATCTCTCAATTTAAGATACTGATTGTATTCACGTTCTTCTACGTTTTGGGTTCTTCTTAATTCATTTTCGATTCTTTCTTGAGCTTCTTCATCGGTTTCAAGTCTTTCGCCGAAAACTTCCCAATAAGCAGTATCACCGTCGTGATCTTTGTTTATTCCGATTATTTCGTATTGATTTTCAAAAGTTTCTTTTAAATCTTTTAATTTTTCAATGGCGTCATCTACGCTTCCTTCTATGTCAAGGGAGCTGTCGAGTATTTTTCTTATCTTCTTTTTTTCTTCCATGGATGTCTCACGTTCTGGCCTTTGGACCAGCACTCGATTTGAGTGGGGTTTTCCATTAAAGAGAACCGAAGCTCAATCTTTAATGCCATCAACAAGTCAATGGGAATCAGCGCCTTTCAGCATCCGTGATACTCGGAGATTTTATTGTCTGCTTTATGGAATTGGTCTTTCTCCAACCGTTAATCACAAGACAGTTGCCTTCAAAAATCAATGGGCACTTCGCTTTGAGCTATCGAAGAAACTTCCCCCTTGCATGGCGTCAACGACCCATGCTACTCAGAAGTCAGCCAGCGGTTCCATATTTTTCGCGGGGTTCTGTTGCTGCCCAAACTTACCCGCTATCACATTATATAATTAATAATTTTTCATCAAAACCAAGGAGCGTGATACTCTTGCGGCATCTAATGCCTGTTTCGACTAGACGCTGTACCCAGAGCGTCACTTCCTCCATCTGTTGATGGATACGAATTTCTTCGTAGGAGTATAATTTTAATTTAAAGCAAATGAACCAAAAAAACTACTTCATAGTTCTCCTTTCGGTTGGGGTTTGGACCAACTCTCACCGCTTTCCATTAGACATACTCAGTAATCCAAGCATTGTCTAATGCCATCAGCATAAGAATCTGATTTACGAACGACCGAAGTCGAACCACATATTCTTGCTAAGATAATCTGGGCTTTGGACCAGCACTGTTTTCAGTGGCGCTTTCCCATAGTTGAAGCTGCTCATCAACTATGGCCATCAGCATTCACTAACTTTATCTGCTATATTTCAAACAGACTCAAGGACAAAGAATCTAAAGTCCATCTGCTAATAAACTATCTTTACTGCTTGCCTCGGAAAAGATTCAAGAAACTTTCCCTGAACCAAATCCAGTTTTCCCAAACAAGTTCGAACCCGAAAGTCCAAACTGCACTGGAAAGAAGCAGGCCACAAAGTTGTGCGAGGTCGAAAGGATGGAAGACGTTGAACGGATAGAACAAGCCAACCAAACCAGCTCCGACGTACAAGATTGTATTTTTGATAATCATTTTCTTTCTATCTGTCATCATTATTAAATTTCCTTTTTCTGAAAAAACCAAATCGTTCCTACGGCCAGCAAAGGAACAAGAAACAGCGACGCCGCAACAACAAAGATGAAAACGAAAAATCCGAGGTCGAGGGGCGAACTGGAAAAAAGATTTGAAGCAGTCGCCGCACTAAAGAACAACACAGGGTTGAACCAAAGATCAACCGCAATCTTTTTGAATGTCTTCCACAGATACTTGAAGTAATTCATTTTCTTCCTTTACTGATACTTGACCATGGTCTGAATAATGGAACCGCCATTGCCATACTGTGTAGCAGGTCCCAAAGGAGTCCATCCTTGTTTAATCAAGGCAACAACTTGTCTATTTAGATCGGCAATGTTATTACCGGTGTTCCAAGAATAAACAATTTGATAATCGACGATCTTTTTTGTTTCAAAGGTCCATTCTTGATCTGTGGATCGAGAAGGATTAGGTTGGTGCATACTTCCCGACTTTAGCGGAAAATCTTGCGCCTGAACTTGAAACAGAACGCCAACAAAAAGAAGCATTCCGAAAAGCTTTTTCATCTTTTCTTCTCCTATAATTATACTCTGTTTTTTACTTTTTGTCAATTCTTAACAAAATTTCTAAACTTCGTAAATTTCACCTTCGACAGAAAAAATCACCGGAAGAACTTCCAAGGCGTTTTCGGGCTTCGACATAGCAGAAATTGCATCGACGCTGTTCTTGTAATCGTCCAAAAACTCGTCAGAGTGCTTGGGATTGTAGTGCATACAAAGAAGCTTCTTTGCTCCGGCCTGATAGGCATTGTTGATTGCCATGGAATACGTACTGTGTCCGAATCCCTGAACAGGAATCTTGCGATTCGAGTACTCTTCATCGGTGTACATCGTGTCATGAGCCATCAGAGTGCAACCTTCGGCAAAAGCGATGACGCGAACATCACCACCCTGATGACTTTCATTGTCCCAAATCGTGCAAAACGAATTGCCAGTTTCGGGATCGGTAATGCGATAATACATCGCACCTTGCTGAGGATGAGAGGCGGCATAAGCCTTCATGGTTTTCACCTTGAAAGCGACCTGACTTTCGACATACTTGTCATCGAAAACAGGCTCTCCTGTCCAAAGAACAACGAACGATTGTCCGTCTTCAACAACATGGAAAGTCTTCTTGGACTTCATGTCGTTGATTTCAATGGGGAAAGTGGGAGGTTGCATGATTCCTTCGAGAACATCACCGATGTTTTGTTCCAGAGTTTCCATGCCAACGAAATGAAGATTAGCCGAAGGAAAATACACGGGCGCAAAGAAAGGAAATCCCTGAGTGTGATCGGGATGAAGATGTGAGTAGAGAATGGTAAAGCAAAGATTATGTCTCTTAGCGAGGTAATCCTTGATCATTTTGTCACCGCGAGAAATTGCACCTGTTCCGGTGTCGATACCAATTGCAACTTTCTGACCAGTAGTTGCGTTTTCTTTCCAAACGTGACAACTGGTAGTATTTCCGCCATAGCGATTCGTACTCTTGTTGGGGACGGGATAGCTTCCGCGAGTTCCGTCCATTGTTACAAACATCATAAATTATTCCTTCTTGAGTTCCTGAACTTGAGTGGTAAGAGCTTTAACTTTTTCTTCAATAACAGTAATTCTTGCGCTGGTAAGCATGATCCAAAATGCAAGAACAATAATGCAAATAATACCAAGCCAGCTAAATTTTTTCATTTAGACCCTCACAAATAAAGAAACCCCTCCAAAAATAGGAGGGGTTTCAGTTCGGGGCGGTGTACCGATTACATCGCTTTTTTGTTTCTTACTTCTTGGGATTCATTCCCATGAACTTCGAGAAGTCGGAACTGTTCCAAGTATTCTCGGGAACGATGGCGGGAAGCTGACCACCAGCCTTAGCCCATTCGAGCATGGCGTTGGCCTTGATCTTTTCAATTTCAAGCCTGATCTGCGCTTCGGAAGCAGTTTGAGTCTGTCCGAACGACTGGGCGGCAACTCTGGCTTCATACGCCTTGGTGTCAGCAACGCCCTTCACACGAACGTTTTCCAAGTCCTGTCGAAGATTGGTTTCCTTCTGCGTCTTCGTGGCGGCTTCGGCAACAGCAAGAGCGTCGATTCCATTCTGAATGGCAGGGTTGTCGAAAACCATACCGTTCGTCATGCCAAGCTGGGTAATCGTAATGCCATACGGGGCAAACTGCTTCTTCACTGCGTCGAACACACGATTGGCAATTTCCTGCTTCTGCAACTTCGCTTCCTTGATGGTAAGCTTGCCAAACTCGGCGGACATCAGACTCTTGACGTAGTTATTCACATCGGAATTCACAGCATCCTTGAGCGGCTTATTGGCGTACTTGTACAGAAACTTCGCGGCATCGGTTTCATCAATCATGGCCGTGACAGCAACGCCGGGAGTAAATCCGGTGGATTCCTTGTCTTCAACACCAACGGCAGTAGCCTTATCACCATCGGGAGGCGGGAGCCAAGTAACGGAAACGGGAGTTCGGTCAACTTTGATCAACAGAACGTTCGCCATCCACTCGCCTTCCCATTCGTTGCGGCCCGTCTGAACCCAAGTGTGGGTAATCTGGACACGCTTGGCGGCAACCTGATTCTTCTTCAGGTAATCTTCGCTGGCCAGAGTCGACTGGTCGCTGGTCTTTCCGGTGATGGGAATGAGGAACGCGGTTTCGTTCGGACCGACATCCTTGAACTCGGGCTTGTCGAACGGCTTCTGGCTACACGAAACCATGGCCATCGTGCTGATAAGGGTCAGCACAACCAACATAAAATTAATTTTCTTCAAAATTATTCCTCCTTGGAACTTTTGATTTCAAAATCTTCTTTTTTCTTGGGATGTTCTTTGAAGTAGTTGCTAAACTGCCTCCAAATATAGAGAATGAATCCGACAACTCCGAAAAATTCGAGATACAGCAACATGTTGCCAAGGAAAGACCACGTTTGGGTGGAAGCGACCGTATTGGTGTACGCGCTTGCGTTATCATCCAACTGATGAACGGCAACAGACTGAACCTGTTGTGAAGCGAACGAATTGAACACGGCGGAAACACCGACCAGTGCCGAACTCCAAATCGCAAGCGCAATGAAAGCAAATGCGATCCTCTTGAAATATTTTTGCATTATTTTCTCCTACTCGAAAACCAAAGGAATTTCTTTTTCAAATCCATCGAGAGCAGGATCATTCCAATCCCAAGATTTGATTTCTTTTGCGATGTTGTTATATTCAATCGCGCTGCTGTTTCTGGCTTGTAGAATGCTACCAATTTCTACTCGAATTTCATCTTTTTTGTATTCAGACGAAAGATTTTTCATGGTAGTTTTTTTGAGAGTGATGAAAGAATCGTATGCCTGAACATTTTCGACATAAGATTTCATTTTGTGAGCATGACCGCCGGGACCAATTGCCCATACAATCATCCAAACAAAAAGCGAAATTACGGTAATGACAACCAAACTACCGATGATGGGAGTTATCCAATCGGACCAATCAATCTTTCTTTCCATTTTTCTCTTCCTTAATTATACCAATATTTGAATTTTTTGTCAATTTGTTTGATAAACTTGAATCAAATCTTCTTTTTCAAATTTTTCTCGAAAATGATTTTCAACATCAAGCTCATCAAACGCATCGTCGAATTCAAAATTTCCAAGGAAAACATGATTTACCGCAACGTCAAAAAACTTCACAATTTTTTGGGCTCAATATTGAGATTATTTTCATCTTCTTCGAAAAGCTTGTTGAGCATTTCTTTTCTCTTTTCACGAAGAACTCGCATGTTTTCCAAGTCTTCCAACTTGAGACCGTCAGCGATATACTGAAGAACTTCGACTTTGCCTTGAAGAGCTTCGACTTTGTTTTCAAGAGTTTCGTGTTTCTTTTTGTTGACTTGATATCCCAATTCACCATTTGCGAACAAAAGAATAATGGTTATTACAAGAGTCCAAGTCCAAAAATTGTCTATCTTCTTTTCTTTTTCGTCCATGACTAACTCCTGAGAAGTTTTTCAACTGCATCAATGCAGTTGTTGAATCGTTCGAAATAATCGCTGGAAGAAACACGAACAAATTTGCTCATGTCAAATCCATAACTTTCGTACTTGTCCCAAAGAACTTTGGCAAGTCGTTCGCGCTCAGCTTGTTCGCCAAGAAATCTGGTTCCATCATCAACCCACTTGACAGTCGGTTCCATGAAGATAATCAAATCATAACGCGAAGGATCAACAAAGGCTTCGGTTCTGGGAGACTTTTTTCCTCCCATGAAAATTTCGCAGTAAAACTCTGTAACCACGGCATCGGTGTCAAAAAAACACACACGGTTGGCCGAAGAAAGAGCCTTCATGTCTTGTTCATACTGGAGATATCCGATACGATCGAAATCTTCCAGCGTGAAAGCGGAATCATCCCCGCCGAGATAATCACGGGAATAATAACGACCAAGTTCCTCGCTCCAAGAAGAGTAGTAAGTCTTTGCCAACTTCTTGGTCAAAGTGGTCTTACCGCAACTTTCGGTTCCGGTAATCAAAACCTTCTTGGCATAGAACGGACGAGCCGCTCCGATGATATAGTCCCAGTGCTTCAAAGGATTATCCCTTACCTCTGTTCCTGAAATGTTCCACTGAGACCTTGCGGGGTCGATGATGCAATACTATTTGTCAGGAAAATATTTTTTGTGCCCCTCGGTATATTCGTTTTCGCCACCGAAAATGATGTCAAAATCGGGAACGGCTTTCTTGAGAAGCTCTGCCCAAGAAGCCCATCCATCGGGAAATTGCGGAATGTTGCTTTCGTCAATGGTAATGATTTTGATGTTATCAATACCTTGGAGTTCCTTGTGAAGCCACATCTGACGAAGAGTTCCGTTAGCATACGTCTTGTTGTCTTTGAACAAATCGACATAATCGTTTCGTTCGCTAACAACGACATACAAGAAGTCACACAGGGCGTGTGCTTTCAGGATGCTTGTGATGTGTCCTCTGTGGGGTGGGAGAAATTTTCCCGGGAAAACTCCGACGTTCATGCTTGATCACCTTCTTGATATTCTTGATTCTTTTCTTGATTCTGTCAATGATTCTTTTGGGAGAAAGAAAGTCAAACCGCTTTTCGTGGAACCAGTAACGCATTCCATCACTACCAATTTCATACGATTCGAGAAGAATGGTAAACTTGCTCTTCAAAAAGAAGGGAACAAAGCTGGCCAACGGAATGCCTCGGGATTCTCTTACCGCTTTTACGATGTAAATATTGCCTTTTTTGATTTGAGGACAATTCGATTTTGGAATGTCTTTGTCGTAAAGACAAACAATGATATCGCCAATATTAAATCTTGATTGCATTATTTGTCCTCCAAAATTTTATCGAATTTTAGTTTAAGTTTTGGAATAAAATAGAAATGCAAGTTTTCTACTTTTACAAAAGTAGTTCTACCGTTGTCTTCCCGTTCCAAAAAAATAAAATCGGGTCGAGGAATTCCCTTTATTACATACTCTACTTTTGACGCACTCTTCGGACACCAAACGTCACCAATTTTCATGTTTCACTCCGATAGTTTTTCTAATCGGCCAAAAGTTTCCCTTTGGCCAGAAAGAAATGCTACAGGCGCTTGCTGTTCTTGTACCAAACCCTCGTTCCGTAGATAGAGTTCACAAGGAACGCCAGCCACATCACAAGCGTCGGAACAGCGTATCCGAGAGAGGTCGGATCGGTAAAAATCACGGTCCCCCAAATGATCGAAGTGACAACATTCACAACGATCCAAACAGGCCACTGTTCAGCGTACATGAAGATCATCAACACTTCCGCAACGATTTGCAGAATGACAGTGGAAGAATCCATGAGAGGACCGAGCAGAGGAATACCAGTGATGGATTCCAGATTGCCGTAGAAAGCAGAACTTCGTTCCATGGCCTTCGTGAAGAAGTTGTCAACCGAAGTCAGAAAAATGGCAAATCCGTAAATCGCCACAGCGGTCGCAATTCCCAAAAAGAAAGTCTGCATGGGCTTCAGACGTTTCATCGTGACGATTCCGCTCTGATTGAGATTCTTGCGCCAACTCATCCAAATGAACAGTTGAGTGGGCAGAAAGAAAAACCAATTGATCATCCAATCGCCGTAATACCCCGAAACCC
>Ga0164306_10001451_pt1 | contig 10519 bp, 9 predicted proteins | sample Whisoiple_242_MG_FD_110213 | JGI IMG/M metagenome (GOLD analysis project Ga0164306, IMG submission 110213) | Soil microbial communities amended with fresh organic matter from upstate New York, USA - Whitman soil sample_242_MG | ecosystem: Environmental > Terrestrial > Soil > Unclassified >... | reverse complement strand
CGGCGGTACGGGCTCCTTTGGGCGCAAATTTGCGAATATATTACTCGAACGCTACGACTTGGCGCGCCTCGTTTTCTACTCACGCGATGAGCTCAAGCAATTCGAGATGCAGCAGAAAGTAAACGCGCCCTGTATTCGCTGGCTAATTGGCGATGTGCGTGATCGCGAGCGGTTGATCGAAGCGACGCGTGGGATCGACTATCTCGTTCATGCTGCCGCTATGAAGCAGGTGACAGCATCTGAATATAATCCAATGGAATGTATCCGCACCAACATTCATGGCGCGGAGAACATTGTGGCAGCCGCGCTTGCCAACGACGTTGAGCAGGTGGTCGCGCTCTCAAGCGATAAGGCGGCTAATCCGATCAACCTGTATGGCGCTACCAAGCTTGCATCGGATAAACTGTTCATTGCTGCCAACAATATGGCAGGCAAACGGCGTACCGCCTTCTCGGTCGTGCGCTACGGCAACGTTGCCGGCTCGCGCGGATCGGTGGTCCCATTTTTCGAAAAACTGATAGCGCAAGGCGCGACGTCATTGCCGATTACCGACACCGCCATGACTCGTTTCTGGATCTCGTTGCAGGAAAGCGTCGACTTCGTTCTGAGGTGCTTCCGACGTATGCATGGCGGCGAAATCTTCGTACCGAAGTTGCCGTCGATCCGGATAGTCGACCTTGCAACGGCGATGGCGCCGCACCTGCCACAGCACTTGATTGGTATCCGGCCGGGCGAAAAGCTGCACGAGATATTGTGCCCTGCGGATAATAGCCATTTGACGCTCGAGTTCAGTGATCATTATGTAATGCGGCCGTCGATCAAGTTCCACGATCGTGGTTATGATTATTTGAAGAACCATCTCGGTGAGACAGGTGCTCCTGTAGCGCGGGGTTTCGAGTACAACTCCGGTACAAACCCCATCCGTTACTCTGTGGAACAAATCCGGGAATTTTATGAACGGACCAAGACATGATTCCCTATGGTCGTCAGGACATCTCTAGCGCCGATGTCGAGGCGGTCGTCGAAGTCCTTCGGTCTGACTTCCTAACCCAAGGGCCGATGGTCCCTAGGTTTGAGGAGACGTTGGCGCGGGCAGTTGACGCGCCTGAAGCGGTAGCCTTTTCCTCAGCGACTGCGGCGCTGCACGTCGCTTGTCTTGCGCTCGGGCTCGGCCCATCGGATCGACTCTGGACGGTGCCGAACACCTTTGTGGCCTCCGCCAACTGCGGTCTCTACTGCGGAGCGATCGTCGATTTCGTCGATATCAATGCTAAGACCCGAAACATGGATGTCGAGGCACTAGCCACCAAGCTCGAAGCGGCCGAGCGCGACGGCACCCTGCCGAAGGTTGTCGTTCCAGTGGACTTCGCCGGCACTTCCGCAGATCTTGCCTCTATCCGCCGGCTGGCGGATCGATACGGCTTCCGCATCCTTGAAGACGCGAGCCATGCCGTTGGCGGATACTACCAGAATCGGCCCGTCGGTTCGAGCGAGCTCGCTGACGTTACCGTTTTTTCCTTCCATCCCGTCAAGATTGTTACGACAGGAGAAGGCGGTGCGGCGACGACGCGTTCTGCCGAGATCGCCCATCGCATGCGCCTGCTGCGCAACCATGGCATTTCGCGCGATCCCGCTGATCTGACCGCCGTTCCCGAAGGCCCCTGGTACTACGAGCAGGTGATGCTCGGCTTCAACTACCGTATGACCGACATCCAGGCGGCGCTCGGCGTGATGCAATTTGATCGCCTCGCCAAATTCGTTGCCCGCCGGCAGACGATCGCGGCGCGTTATCACGAAGGGCTTGCTGGTCTTCCCGTGATTCGCCAGTTCGTGCCGGAGGACACTCTTTCGGCGTTGCATCTATATGTCATTGAACTGGATGAAACCGTGCGACGTACTCGCGCCGAGGTTTTTGCGGCGATGCGCTCTTCAGGTATCGGCGTCAACGTCCATTACATCCCGGTCCATCTGCAACCATGGTACCGGGCCTTGGGATTCTCCCGTGGCGACTTTCCGGCTGCCGAAAAATATTACGAGTTCGCACTAACGTTGCCTATTCATCCAAACCTGAGCGTCGAACAGCAAGATTACGTTATGGAACGGTTATCCCATGCGCTCGGAACTTGAGGATCTAAATTGTTGTGTTTTGAGATTCCCACCGCAAAAACGGGAGAGCTAGGAGTTTAGTCCGAAAGTATGCGCCTGTTTTCTTTGCTGCCAGACCGCTGTAGTCAGGCGGCCTAAATTAATTAGGCAGCGGCTTCATTCGAACGGGCCGTCGCGTGCCAGCTTTCGGCCCAAAGGCCAGATCGCCGAGCTGCGTGCCTATGTCTGTCAGCGTTGTGCGTCTGCTCGAGTACGCGGCCTCGCATATCCAGCATATGCAGAAGGCGCTGAATCTCTGGCCCCACCAGGTCGCCAGTTCACGGGGCTCAGGTCGGTCTCTTCCAGCGCCATCTCGACGATCTGGTCCTAGACCTCAGATGGAGATCTGCCTATAGAACGTGATCTTTTCGGGCTGGTTTGCGATCCTAAATTTGAAGAACAGATCGCAGAGATCTTCGTGGCACCATGAATATTAGCGAGTTTCTGCAAGAAAATCGGCGATTCTGGACATCCTATACCTCGCCTAAGTCCGACGGTATCATAATACTTGATCTTTATCACAATGACGATGTGCACTTCCACCTGTTCGCAAATTGCGTAATTGCGAAGTGCATACAGCACATATGGGGAGGTGAAATCGTCGGGATTTTCGCCGATGACTTTGGTGATGTTCGAAAGGCAAACATTGAAGCGAATCAGGCGCTCGCTCGCTCGTTTGGCGTCAGTCGCTTTTACAATATTTATGAATTTCGCAATCGTCGCCTGTCTGATCCGGTCTGGTCAGCCAACGCAGAGAGTGACCTTCGCAAGCGATTAGAGGGTAAGTCGGGATCCTCGCTCAGGCAAGCTATTCGGTCACTGTCAGAACCGAAATCCCCACGACGCGGTCTTCTGATTTACAATGAATTTCTGAGACGATTTGGCTTCGGCACCATCGATAATCTGAACGACGAGCTTATCGCAGTCGCAAAGCTCGTGTCGGCGGACGATGAAGCCATTCCTATGATGTTTGGAAAGTCCTCGATCCGAGCGAGTGTATTGGGGCACATTTGCTATTCGGGATCGGGACAGCTGGCTGATTTTTCGGCCATGCACGGTGCACCAACATTCCTGGTAGATCAGTATATCCCAATTGCTATCACGCGATATCGGGGTCCAACCGACTTGTCGTCCGGTCTTCCCAGCGACTGCAAACAGATGCTGGAAAGGTACGCTTTCGATCAAGCTCTACTGGATGATTCCAGGCTTGACCTATTCGACGGCGCTGTTGAAGGCACGCTGGCGCGGACTATCGACTCGCTATTGAACCGTGATGTTGTTGATCAGCTACCAGTTTCTCGCGAGGCCTTCCTTGAGAGCTGCGGTGTTAACCCCAAGAATCGGACGGTCTGCGTATTTGCGCATGCGTTTCAGGACGCCCCGCTGACGCGACCAAAGCAACTCTCGGACGATTACTGGCAAGCTGTTGTCGACGTCGTTGATCTTGTGCGGCAACTGACACATCTCAACTTGATTATAAAGCCGCACCCGCTGAACGACAGCTATGACCGGAAGCGTTCGTGGGATACGCTGCGTGAATACTGCGCCGACATCAGAAATGTCGGGTTTGCAAATGGCGCCCTCAGCGCTGGTGAGGTCATGAAGCATTGCGATGCTGGCCTCACGGTTCGTGGAACGGTTCTCTACGAAATGGCCGCGGCTGGACATAGAATGATCGCGACGGGCGAAGATAAGTTTTCTGGCCTCGGTATTGTCGAGGAGGCATCTAGCATGGAAGCTCTGAGGAGCATTCTGTTGTATGTGTCGCGAGAAGCTTGGTCGATGCCGGCGGAGCAGCGTCGGCGCGCATTGGCTTTTTCCTACTGTTTGCTCCAGGGATTTCGCAGTAAATCGATCTTGATTCCCGATAAGCGGTGGGCTCCTGCAGAATATTTTCGCAGTGCGACGCTGGCGTTGTCTAATTTTAGATTGGAAGAAGATCCTCTCTTCATAAATATAAAGTCGTTTCTCCGAAATGACTTGCCAATGCTGGTTTCGAGAGAGGCATTTCCCGCGACGAGTTCATAACAGCTTTGCGACGAGGATTAATATTTTCCGGACTCTGTTCAACCGACGCTAGATGGATGCGGTCAATTTGCCATTGGAGATCATGAGATCGGTTAGCGGCGCGATGGCGGGTTCGTCACGCGATCGCTGACCACTTTAGCGCTTCGCCATAGGCGATGTCGCGCGCGGCGGTGCGGCCGATGACGTCGGGTAGATGTTTTGGCGGCAGGCCAAAGCCGGGCCGGATGACGCGGATATTCTCGCTCGTCAGAGGCTCCCCCGCCTTGATCGGCTTGACTGCGTAGATCGAACGGCGAAACCGCGTGTTGGCCTTCTCGCTCTGGACGAGGCCATAGTCGACAAATCCGAGCGCGGACCATGCGGACTTGCAGTCGTTGACCAACCGCTTGAACTCGTGCGGTTCGAGCGAAAACGCTGCGTCTGGGCCACCGTCGGCGCGCGAGATCGTAAAATGCTTCTCGATTATGGAGCCACCCAGCGCGATCGAAGCGACGCAGGCGGCAGAGCCCGGCGCATGATCGGAAAGGCCAGCCACGACGTTGAAGGCCTGGCCTAGATGCGCCACCGTGCGCACATTCGCTTCCTCGATCGGAGCCGGGTAGGCACTGGTGCAGTGCAGCAGCGCGATGCCGCCGGCGCCGTTGCTGCGCGCTGTTTCGACCGCCTCCTGAATTTCGCCGAGACTGGCCATGCCGGTCGAGATGATCATCGGCTTGCCCTGTTTGGCGACATATTTGATCAGCGGCAGGTCAATCACCTCGAACGATGCGATCTTGTAGGCGGGCGCTTCGAGCCCTGCGAGCAGGTCGACGGCAGTCTCGTCAAAGGGACTAGAGAAGATCGTGATCCCAAGCTCACGCGCCCTCGCGAACAGTTGCCCATGCCATTCATACGGGGTGTAAGCCTGCTGGTAGAGCTGATAGAGCTTGTAGCCGTCCCACAGGCCGCCCTTGATCAAAAACTCCTCGCCATCGTGAGGAATGGTCATCGTGTCGGCCGTATAGGTCTGGATCTTGATCGCGTCAGCGCCGGCGGCGGCGGCGGCTTCGATCAGCTCCAGCGCCTTCAAAAGCTTGCCGTTATGGTTCGCCGACAATTCGGCGATGATATACGGAGGACAGTCCGGGCCGATCTTGCGCCCCCCGATGGTGAGGTCCGGGCTCTGCATCACAATTTGCGCTCCTGGTGCGAACTGAAGGCTCGGCTCGCAGCACGGCCACTTAGTGGCTATCGCCTTGGCAGCTGGTTTACGAGGCTTGCGCGGCGAAGATCAAAGCTGCATCGAGGTTATCGCAGGTTTTGAAGATTTTATAAGCTATTTCAAGTGCTTATAGTTTCTATCTTGCGCGACTTCAAAGCCGCTGCTCAGGAAGCCGGCGCACAAGCCGGGTTGCATCAGGGTATCCAAAAGGGCGGCGGAAACAGCGCCCAACGAGTCGGCCCGGTCGCGCCGAAACGCCCGCACTTCGGCGGGTGCAACGATTTCAAGTTCAGAATATTCACGATTCTCCAGCGTCGCAAAGCGGTGCTGGATCTGCGCAGCCGAGCAGGCGGTCGAGAGCATGATTCCGACGTCGGTGACATGGCTTTGCGGATCCTCGACGAGCGCAACGGCTCTGCAATCCGCCGACAGCTCGGACGCTCCGATGCCGATTTCTTCTTCGAGTTCGACCAGAATGCATCGTTCGAGGCTCACCTGTCCGGCCGACCCGACTGCCGCGTCGTCAACGCCGCCTGACGGCACCAGCTCCCAGCACCCGGCGTCCATCTCAGAGCGACCGCTGCGCCGGCCGAATAAAACGCCATCCCAACAAGATAGGATACCGGTGACGGCGAGCGGTTTGATTTTCAGCGCGGCATGAAGGCTCGGCTCGCGCCGTTGTGCGAGGAAGTAGCGGTACTCCGAAATCCAGCCGACGATCGTTTTGGCATCACAATGATCGACGCTGAACAATCGCCCATTGTAGAGATCGTGGGAGCGTAGCTCTTTTTCGCGCTGCCAGATTTCGTCCACGCGCGCCTCGATGTCTGGGCCGATGGTTGGCGCTGCCGCTCCCAGTGTTACTCTCGGCTCCGACTGAAGCAGGCGAGCATTCAGCATGCCGGTATCCTTCCAAGGAGATCGGTGAGACGCTCGATGAACACGACCTGACCGGGCCACCCGGCGCGATTGTTCGGCGGCGCCAATGCCCACGTTTTGAGCCCTGCGGCAACTGCCGACATCGCCCCGATGCGGGAATCCTCGACGGCATGTGACAGGGCGGCCGAGCAATTCAGCCGGCTCAGTGCCCTGATGTAGGGTTCGGCGGTGGGCTTGCCTGCGCTCACCTCATCGCCGCCGACTACATCGTCGATCTTATCGGCGAGCCCTCCGAGTGCGAGCCATTTTTGCACGGACAATTTAGGTGACGACGTAACTACGGCGATCTTCAACCCGCACGCGCGGGCGTGCGCCAGCAATTCATGTGCGCCGACAGCGGGACGCGCGCTTTGCTGCGCCTGCGACACCATGGCCGAGTATCTTTGCAGGAGATCGGCCGGTGTTCCAGGCAGTTTGTGAGTCATCCTCAGTCGTTCGATAATCTCGCCAAGTGGCGGTCCGTTGAGCCGCTGAAACTCGACCTCGTTGCCGCTCGCGCCGAAGGCGGCGAGGAAGGAATAGTAGACGTTTTTCAGCGCCGTCAGGCTGTCAGCAAGCGTGCCGTCAAGATCCAGAAATAGGCCGCTGTGGAGTGGGCTGGCGTCAGCTTCCGGCATCAAGGTTTCCGACAGACAAACATCCGGCCTTGCCCAAAGGCGCCGAAGGCGCTCGATATCTCCGCCGATACCGCTACGTTGAGCCGAGTTGCCGCGTGGACCAGCGGATGATCGTAATCTACGGTGCCCCCATTGATGGCCGGGACCAGCACATAGAGCATCAGGTCGTGAAGCGAAATGAAATCCTCGATCTCGACCTCAAAGCCGAGCGTTTTGAGGTGCGGCAGGATGCGTGTTTCGTCGAAGAACAAGTTGAATGCGGCGGGCGTGCGCGCAGGCAGGTCCAGCAAGGTGCGGCAATGATTTTGCCGATCATAGGTCGCCGTCGAATTCTCGATCATGATCAGATGTCCGCCCCTCCGCACCCTTGCGGCAAGGTCGGTGATGGCGCGCATCTGCAGTTCGACCGATTCGATGTTAATCAGGCAGCGATCAGTAAAAACGACATCGTATTGCGCCAGCAATCCCGGTACCGCGGAAAGTTCGAGCGCATTGCCGATTCGGAATCTGGATCTGTCCTGGAAGCCGTTGGCAACGGCTGCTTCACGCGCGGTCTCGATCATTTCTGCGGTATAGTCGATGCCGTCGAGTTGCATGCGCGGGAATCGTGCGGCAAGGCCAAAGCAATTCAAGCCATTGCCGCAACCGACTTCGAGAACGTGTGCCGGTGCATCCCTGAGCCCGATCGCAGACATTCGGCGCACCAATGCGTCGATCTCGAGCATCTTCGCGGTTCCGGTTCTGGTGGTGGCGCCGAGCGCGGTGCCGAATTTCGATGCCCAGTCCCGCCAATGAGCCTTGACCTGCTCACGATCCATAACACCCTTCCATTGGCCTCTTCCGCGGCTCGCCTGACATTGCGGAGGGTTTAATAATAGCGCGCTTGCACGCCAGATCAAATGGAAGGAACGATGGTCCTCAGCAGGTTCGTAACGAGAGTACGTACAATACACCGTCTCCAGACCTCATCAAAGGCGCTTCAGTGCAGCCACGGTCCTGAAGATGTACTCTTGGTCAGTTTCAGCCAGCGTCGGGAACATCGGCAGAGTCAGAATTTTTCTGATAGACCACCCCGGCGCGAGGGCAGAGGCTGGGCTGGTGACGAAACCGTGCGCGATAGAAGCTGTGTTGACAGACCGGAGCGTAATGCACGCTCGCGCAGAGGCCGACGGTCTTGAGATGATCGAAGGCGCTGCCTATGGCAGGGCAAAGTCATCAATTCACGAGACTATCCGATCCGTCGTTCGTTGTTGCTGCAGAAATCATGTGAAACTTCAAGGGGGACTAGCACGTATGATCCAGATCACAGCACAAGAGGAATTCTGGGCCGGGGAGTTTGGCGACAACTACATCGAACGGAATCAAAGTCAGGAAGTGCTGGCCGCCAAGATCGCGATATTTGCCCGAATTGTCCAGCGATGCAGCAATGTCCGGTCGGTTCGAGAGCTTGGCGCCAACATCGGCCTTAATATACTGGCCCTCAAGAGCCTGCTCCCATACGCAGCGTTCCAAGCCATCGAAATAAACAGTCAAGCTTTCGAAAGGCTAGCGACGATACCCGGAATAGCTGCTTCCAATACGACGTTGTTCGAACCGGTCGAGTGGTCAAGCGTCGATCTGGCGTTTACCGCCGGTGTCTTGATCCACCTCAATCCTGACATGCTGCCGGTGGCCTATGAAAGGCTCTATGAGGCCAGCAATCGTTATATCCTCGTGGCGGAGTACTACAATCCCTCCGTGGTCGAGATCAGCTATCGCGGTCACAGTGGACGTTTGTGGAAGCGGGATTTTGCCGGCGAGATGATGGACAAATACCCTGATTTAAAACTTGTCGATTACGGGTTTATCTATCATCGAGACCTGGCATTCCCTGCTGACGACCTGACGTGGTTCCTGATGGAAAAGCGGGGCCTGATTAATCAGCCAAAATAGCATCAGGGGCTCGTTGCGATCTGCACTCCGCACAACGCCAAGATATTGGCTCGTGGTTGGTACAGAGGGACTATGCTGTCGAATATGCGGAGTACGCCAAGGAGTCGGTATAAGACGGAACAGCAGCTAGCGGTTTTCTACGATGCCAAATGAAGTCGTAATCATTACTCAGGCGCGCATGACGAGCACCCGCCTTCCGGGCAAGATCTTGATGTGCGCCGGGGAACGCACACTTCTTGAAACGCATCTCGATCGCCTCGCCGATGTCGGCGTGCCCGTGATCGTCGCGACGACAACGAATCTGTCCGACGACCCCGTTGTCGAACTCTGTGCTGCGCTCGACATTCCGATATTCCGCGGCAGCGAGAATGACGTACTGGAACGCTACCAAAGAGCGGCGCATGCACACGAGGCTCGCCATGTGATCCGTGTGACGTCGGACTGCCCACTCATCTGCCCGGACGTGATTCGCGCCGGCCTCGACATCTATTCTGGCTTGAAGAGCGAGTCCATTTATCTTTCGAATGGCGAAAAGCGGACCTACCCTCGCGGCATGGAATTCGAAATTTTTTCCCGACGCTCACTCGACGTCGCCGCGGAGAATGCCAGGCTCCCGTCCGAGCGCGAGCATGTGACAGGTTATATTCGCACGTCGATGCCGGATATTTGCCACGAGTACTGCACGGATGAAGAGGATCTCAGCGACTGGCGCATCACCGTCGACACCGACGACGACTTCAAACTCGCCAAACTTTTGATTGAAGATCATCATGCGTCCGAAATGGGTTACCCGGGCCTAAAGGCTTTGCTGAAAGCGCATCCGGAGCTCATGAAAATCAACTCTCACATTCAACAGAAACTGATCTAAGGAGCTGACAGGGTTTCGCCAAGAAAGCACCCGTCGATCGTCAACCCGGCAATCCCGTGCGACAGCGGAAAATACGGCTCGATCCGGCGCATCTGCGCGTCCGATAGCAACAACAAATCAGCCATGGCGATGCCCCCAACATCACCATTGAGCTTGATCGATTTTCTGAGCAAGCGTTTGTCGACGCACTTCACCATTCGGGCCTATTCGCTGGATCCGGATCAGCTTGTCGCTCCGGCCAAATCTCTGGCGCGGCCGCAGGTTCTTAACTTGGTATCCGATAACGTGACAGTGGTAATGCTGTGGTGTTCGGCTGAGCGCGGTCCATTCCCGCCGGCCGCGACGGCTACCAGGCCACCATATCGATGGGTGAAATCGATCCGAGTTTTGGCGGCAATTCGGCTAATCCGGACATTTGCTTATGCGATGAATGGCGGTGCCTTATGCCGCTGTGCAGGTACAGAACTTCCACACTTCGAACTACGCCGAGACTGATCTGACCGCCGGTGGTTTCGGGCTGGCCTACAACGCGATGAATGCCATCGACACCAGAAGTGAGTTGGGTGCATGCTTCGACAATCTCACGGTGTTGGGTATCACGCCGCTGATCCTTCGCGCGCGGCTGGCTTGGGCGCACGACTGGAACAGCAACTCGGCGCTCGATGCGGCGTTTCAAACGCTCCCAGGCTCGACCTTCATCGTGAATGGCGCCGCGCCACCGAAGGATCCGCGCTTACTAACCTGGCTGCGGAATTGCGGGAACTTTGACCTTGGCGCATACCGAACAGG
>Ga0164306_10001450_pt1 | contig 10520 bp, 11 predicted proteins | sample Whisoiple_242_MG_FD_110213 | JGI IMG/M metagenome (GOLD analysis project Ga0164306, IMG submission 110213) | Soil microbial communities amended with fresh organic matter from upstate New York, USA - Whitman soil sample_242_MG | ecosystem: Environmental > Terrestrial > Soil > Unclassified >... | reverse complement strand
GCGGAGGCGGCGGGCGAGCCCGTCGCGGCGGTCGGCACGGACGGCTGCGGGGCCCCGCTGATGGCGATCGGGCTGGTGGGCCTGGCCCGTGCGTTCCGCTCCTTCGTGCTGGCGGAGCCCGGTTCCGCGGAGCGCCGGGTCGCGGACGCGATGCGGGCGCACCCGGAGTACGTCGCGGGCACGCGGCGTCCGGACACCTGGCTGATGCGGGAGGTGCCGGGCACGCTCTCCAAGATGGGCGCGGAGGCCGTGCAGGCCGTGGCCCTCCCCGACGGCAGGGCGCTGGCGTTCAAGATCGACGACGGTTCCACCCGCGCCCTGGGCCCGGTGCTGGCCAGGGCCCTCGAACTGGTCGGCGTGGACGCCCCCGTGGTGTCGCGGATCGGGCGTGCGCCGCTGCTGGGCGGTGCCGAGGAGGTCGGCGCGATCAGGGCGGCGTTCTGAGCCGGGCCCGCAGCCGGGCGGCGGGAAAAGCGCGCGACATCACGCGCGCGCCGTGCCTAGCGTGGGCCGTATGAGCCTTGATCCGCGCCTCGTGACCGCCGCCGAGTACCCCGACTGGCTCCGTGCCGTCGGGACCGGGTTCCTGCGGGCGTCGGCCGCGGTTCCCGGCGAGGAGGAGGTCGCGGTGCGGCTGGCACACACCGATCTCGCCCGTGTCCAGGGCGTCTTCGACGCCGGGCGCTGTGTGGCGACCTTCCGGTCGTTCGCGCAGGAACTCACCGTCGTCGGCGGGGCGAAGGTGCGGGCGGACGCCGTCACCGCCGTGACGGTGACCCCCACGCACCGCCGGCGCGGGCTGCTGAGCCGGATGATGGCCACGGACCTGGCCGCGGCGAAGGAGCGCGGCGACGTGGTCGCCTCGCTGATCGCCGCCGAGTACCCGATCTACGGACGGTACGGATTCGGGCCGGCCGCCTGGGCCACCGAGTGGGAGATCGACGTCCCCCGGGCGGGTCTGGATCCGCGTGCGAGGATCCCCTCGGAGGCGGACGGCGGCCGGATCGAACTGGTCGACGGAGCCGACGTACGCAAGCTGGGGCCCGAGCTCCACACCCGTCTCGCCGCCCGGCAGCACGGTGTGGTCTCGCGGGACGAGCGCTGGTGGCAGCGCAGCACCGGGGTGGACCTCCCCGCGTACGAGACGTGGACGGAGCCGTTCTACGCGGTGTACCGCTCGGCGGACGGGGAGACGGACGGGTTGATCGCCTACCGCGCCGACGACCGCTGGGGCGACGGGAAACAGCCGCTCAACAAGGCGACGGTCGTCGGCATGACCGCCGTGACCCCGGCGGCGGAACGCGCCCTGTGGCAGTTCGTCTGTTCGATCGACTGGATCACCACGGTCCGTACCGGCTACCGCGCCCCGGACGACCTGGTGCCGCTCCTCCTGCCGGACCCGCGTGCCGCCCGCGTCGTGACGTACGCGGACTGGCTGTGGCTGCGCGTCCTGGACGTGCCCCGGGCCCTGGAGGCGCGTACGTACGCCACCGGGGCGGCCCTGGTCCTGGACGTCCGTGACCCCGCAGGTCTGGCCGGCGGCCGTTTCCTGCTGGAGGTGTCACCGTCGGGCGCCTCGTGCGTCCCGACGACGCGGGACGCGGACCTGTCCCTGGACGTGGGCGAGTTGGGCACGCTGTATCTGGGGGACGAGTCCGCGCTGCGGCTCGCCGCGCTGGGCCGGATCGAGGAGCACCGTGCGGGGGCGGCGGCGGAGGCCGACACGGTGTTCCGGGCGCCACGGCGGGCGTGGTGCCCGGACGTGTTCTGAGGCTTCACCGCCACCCTGACCGTTCCGCCGGCCTGGACCGCCGGCGCAACGGTGGTCAGTCGGTCGGCGCGAACAGCAGGGCCAGGATGAGGGCACCGGCACAGGCGCAGTTGGGGTTGCCGACCTTGGCGCCGAGACTGAGCAGAGTGACACCGAGGGTGCCCATGACGCCGTACTTCCACTGAATGATCTGCTCAAGGCCCAAGGTGATGAAGGGCATGGCGGTCACTCCTTCCCAGATGGAGGAATCGGCGCGGTACGCGCCGCTGGGTGGGGGAGGCCGGCTACCGTGCGCGACGCTGCGCATGAACCAGACAAGTTCCTTACAAGTCCCCCGTTTGACTTGTCGTACTTATGCCCCGCTGTGGCAGCCTCACAAACTTGTATGGTTATTTGGTTAGTTGTTGGCTTCAGGCTGCGACTGGCGAATATGTGTGCCCCATCTCAAAGTGCCAGCACAGGAGTTGTAAGGTTGCAGTGTGACAAGTCATGGGTCCGTCCCGCGTGATGCCAAGTTCCAGTACCGGTGGGTAGCCGACGAACTGCGCAAGGAGATCAACAGCGAGGCGTACGGGCCGGGGGAACGTCTCGCGACGCAGGAGGAGTTGGCGTCGCGCTTCGGGGTCTCCCGGGCGACCGTCAGTCAGGCGCTGGCCATCCTGCGCAAGGAGGAGCTGATCGTCACCCGGCAGGGAAGCGGGTCCTACGTGGCCTCCGAGCCCGACGAGACACGTCAGGTGCCGGCGCCGACCGGGAGCCCCGAAGGCGGCGTGTGGGCCGTCGTCTCCGAACGCGTACCGCCGGTTCTGCTCAGGCCCTACCTGGTGGAGGCGTTCGAGGCCAACGTGGTCAAGCTCGACGTCTTCTCGATGACGACGGAGTCGCTCGCGGCGCGTGTCGTCGACCAGAAGGACCGCATCGTCGCCGGAGAGGTCAGCCCGCCGCGGAGCATCACCGCGCGGCTGCTGCTCCCGAACACCGAGTCGACGGCGCTGGCGATCCCCCGGCAGGTGTCCGGGGAGGACGACCCCCGGGTGCGCGCGCGGCTCGGTGGGATCCTGCACAGCCACGTGACCATGCTGCGGTCCGCCCTGTTCGAACTCCGCCGGCTCAAGCTCGTGGAGGAGGTCGACGTGCAGGTGCGACTGGTCCCCTTCGCGCCCCAGATGAAGCTGTACATCCTGAACAACCGTGTGGTGCTGCAGGGCTTCTACATCCCGGAGGAGGGCACCGCGACCCTGCCGGACGGGGAGGAGATCGCGACGTACGACGCCTACGGCACGGGGGCGACGCTGTATCCCTTCCGGGCCTCCGCCGACTCCACCCCCGAGCAGGCCGGAGTGGTGCGGGCCGCGCGGAAGTTCTTCAACGCCACCTGGGAGAACCTCGCCACGAGGGCGGCGTTCTGACCGTGCCGGGTACGGCAACCCATCCGACCGCCCTTCCCGAACGGAACACCCACATGAGCGCCCGGCGCGATGCTTCCCTCTCCGGCGCCACGGATCGGTGCCCGGCCGCACTCCTGGAGGCGGCGGACTGTGTCCTCTTCGACTTCGACGGCCCGCTGTGCGACCTGTTCTCGGGGCGCCCGGCCTCCGGGGTCGCCGAACGCCTGGCCGGCGAGCTGCGGGACGTCGACCCCGTCGTCGCGGCATCGGCGGCGGGTGACCCGCTGGCACTCCTCCAGGCGGTGGCCAAGCACCATGGGAGCAGCCCGGCGACGGACCGCGCCGAGCGTTTCCTGACCACCGAGGAGGCCGAGGCCGCGGGCGTCGCGACGCCGACGGCGTACGCGCTGGAGCTGATCGGGGCGCTCGACGCCGGTGGCTGGAGGCAGGCGGTGACCACCAACAACTCCCCGGCGGCGGTCATCCGTTTCCTCGAGCGGCACGGGCTTTCCGTCCCGGCCGTCGCGCACATCCACGGGCGCACCTCCGACCCGGGGCTGCTCAAGCCCGACCCCCACTGTCTCGTCCGCGCCCTGGAGTCGACCGGTTCCACCGCGCAGGAGGCGGTGATGATCGGTGATTCGCCCGCGGACTGCCTGGCCGCCAAGGTGGTAGGTGTACCGTTCATTGGCTATGCGGTGAACGGGCGCAAGCGCCGGGCGCTCGAGGATGTGGGAGCCCGGTGCACGGTGCCTTCGCTGCGGGGCCTTCTGGAAGCGGCCCGGCGGCGTGTGCGGTCGAGGGAGCCGGGAGCGGGACCGCCGGCGGCCGGCGTCCACGGGTAGGGCCAGCTCCTGTCCGGACGGGAACCGGCCGGCGGTCGCTGTCGTCCCCTTCACGGTCGAGGGAGCAGGCGGTGACGGTCGACACCACGATGGGCGTGCACGGATGCCCGGGGGGCGGTCCCGGCGCGCCGCGGGACGGGACCGAGATCGAGGGCCCGTACCGAGGCCATTACCGCGAGACGTACGTCTTCGCACTGCCGGACGGGCCGATGCGCTGCAAGGTGCACGAACCGCGTTCGGAGCTCTTCCGGTTCGACCGCAGGTGTTTCCTCTCCGAGGACCGGCTGCTCCTGGACCTGCGGGGCCGGGTGAGCCGGATACCCGAGATCGTGGTCCTCGACGAGCACGTCCTGCTGCAGGGGTTCATCGAGGGGAGCACGCTCGGAAGCAGTCCGACGGGGGCCCTCTCCCCTCGGCACACGGGGCAGTTGGAGCGGCTCTTCGGTGAACTGGTGGCCCTGGACGCCTCGTCGATCGGCGCGCGCAGGATCTGCGACCGCACGGACCACCCGGACGACGGCAACGCGGCGTCCTTCCTGGACGGCCTGATCACGTTCACCGAGCAGCAGGTCTACCGGCGTCACAATGACCGCTTCGGCTCACTGTTCCATGCACTCGGCCTGCGGGGAGACGCGTTGGACGGCATCAGGCGCCGGGCGCGGACGCTGAGCGACCGCCCCTTCACCCTCCTCCACGGCGATCTGCACGGGCTGAACTTCGTCGTGGACGCGGCGGACGACCTCTGGACCATCGACTGGGAACTCTCCATGATCGGTGATCCGCTGTACGACCTCGCCACGCATCTGCACCTGATGAGGTACTCGGCCCGGGAGTCCGACCGGATCGCCCGCCGCTGGGCGTCGGCGGTGCGGGGTGTGCGGCCGGAGTGCGCGAAGGGGTGGCGTGACGATCTCGGTACCCTCCTGGCGTACAAGCGCGCCCAGTCCGTCTACACGGATGTGATCCGCGGAGCCATCGGGCTGGAGCGGCCGGGACCCGGACCCGCGCCGGTCCGGATCTCCCTGACCGCGCACCGGATCCGCGAGGTGCTGTCGCGTGCACGGGTGCCGCTCGGTCTCGGTTCTGTGCCTTCGGTGCGTGAGGTCATGAGCGCCTACGACCGCTGGCTCCGCGCCGTCACCGCGTCCTGACCGTGAAGAGCGCCCCGGACAGGGCGACGGCCACCAGCAGGATCCCCGCCGCCCACGCGAGCGCGGTCCAGGGGGTGTTGCCCACCGGCTGGTCCAGGAGGAGCCCCCGGAGGGATTCGATGGCGGGGGTGACCGGCTGGTGGTCGGCGAAGCCGTGGAGCCAGCCCGGCATGCTGTCGACCGGGACGAACGCGCTGCTCGGGTAGGGCAGGAACGACATGAAGAAGGTGAACCCGCCGGCCGCTTCGGGCGTGCGGGCCAGCAGGCCGATCGCCGCGGAGATCCAGGACAGGGCGACGATGTAGGCGAGCAGCACGGTGGCGCCGGCGAGCCAGCCGGCGGGGGTGGCCGCGGGGCGGAAGCCGATGAGGACGGCGACCGCGAACACGAGGGCGGTGGAGACCAGATTGCGTATGGTGCTCGCCACGACATGGCCGGCGAGGATCGGCATCCCGCCGACGTCCAGGGAGCGGAAGCGGTCGATGATGCCGCCCTTCATGTCCTCGCTCACCGCGACCGCGGTGGTGGCCGAGCCGAAGCCGGCGCACAGGAAGAGGACGCCGGGAACGACGTACATGACGTACGAGTCGTAGGCGGCGCCCGTGTCGATCGCGCCGCCGAAGAAGTAGACGAAGATCAGCATCAGCATGATCGGCAGCATCATCGAGGTGATGACGGCGTCGGTGTTGCGGCGGCTGAGGAGGAGGCTGCGGCCGGTCATGACCGTGGCACGGGTCAGTGCTCCGGGAGCGTCAGACATGGGCCGGTGCCTCCGTCGCCGCGGTGGTGAGCGCGAGGAAGACGTCGTCGAGGGTCGCGGTGTGGAGCGAGAAGCGGTCGACGTCGGTGCGGTGCGGGTCGATCTCGTCGAGCAGGGCGCGTGCGTGGGCGGCGGTGCCGTCCGTGGGGATGCCCAGGGTGCGGGTCTCGGGGGAGTGGTGGACGGCGCGGGCGGCCAGTCGGAGGTAGGCCTCGCGGGTGCTGAGCACGAGGTCGAGCCGGTGCCCGGAGACGCGTGACTTCAGGGAGTCCGGGGTTCCCTCCGCGACGATGCCGCCCTGGTCGAGGACGGTGACGCGGTCGGCGAGCTGGTCGGCCTCGTCCAGGTACTGGGTGGTGAGCAGGACCGCGGCGCCCCGGCCGGCGAGGTCGCGGACGACCTGCCAGAGCTCGCGGCGGCTGCGCGGGTCGAGGCCGGTGGTGGGTTCGTCGAGGAAGAAGACGCCGGGCTCGGGCGAACCGACCAGCCCCGCTGCCAGGTCGAGACGCCGGCGCATCCCACCGGAGTACGTACGGGCCTGGCGGCGGGCCGCGTCGCCGAGGCCGAAGCGGACGAGGAGTTCCTCGGCGCGCTCGCGGGCCCGGGCGCGGGGCAGACCGGAGAGCCGCGCCATCATCCGCAGGTTCTCCTCGCCGGTCAGCGTCTCGTCGAGGGCGGCGAACTGTCCGGTCAGGCTGATGGCGCGGCGTACCCGGCGCCGGTCGGTGACCACGTCGTGGCCGGCGACGAGCGCCGTGCCGGAGTCGGCGGCGGTCAGGGTGGCGAGGATCCGCACGGTCGTGGTCTTGCCCGCCCCGTTGGGACCGAGGAGTGCGTGGACCCCGGCGCGGGCGACCCGGAGGCCGACGCCGTCCAGGACCCGGACCCGGGCGCCCGGTCTCCCGTAGGACTTGGTCAGGCCCTCCGCCTCGATCATGACGTCGTTCATGGCCGTGCTCATGACGATCCCCCTTCTGCGTATGCTGTACGCGTTACTGTGTAAGCATTACGCAAACCTAGGATGGTGGCAAGCCAGTACTGGGGAAGGCGGCTTCGGGTGACGGAGAAGAGCAGCGCGTCGGGCGGCACCGGCCTGCCGGCCAGCATCGAGGCGGCGTGGGGCCTGCGCGACCGCCCGGTGAAGGGTCCGAAGCCCGGACTGACGCTGGACCGCATCGTCGCCGCCGCGGTGGCGGTCGCCGCGTCGGAAGGGCTCGCCGCCGTCTCCATGGGCCGGGTCGCCAAGGAGCTGGGCGTCTCCACGATGGCGCTCTACCGCTACGTCTCCGCCAAGGAGGAGCTGTACCTCCTCATGCAGGAGGCGGCCATGGGAGCCCCCGAACCCCTGCCGGCGCTGGAGGACGGCGCGGGCTGGCGGGAGGCCCTCGGCCAATGGGCGTGGGCCCAGCGCCGCGTGTTCCACCGCAATCTGTGGGCGTTGCGCATCCCGATCGCGGGTCCGCCGGCCAGCCCTCATTCGATCGCCTGGTGGGAACAGGGGCTGCAGGCGCTGGAGGGCAGCGGCCTCGACGAGGGCGACAAGATCTCCGTCGTCCTCTTCGTCGGAGGCTTCGTGCGCAACGAGGCCCTGCTGATGAGCGATCTCGCCGCCGCCGTCGAGGCGAAGGGCCTCGCGCCGCAGGAGGTGATGTCGCAGTGGGAGCGGACGGTGGAACGGCTCACGGACCCGGTCCGTCATCCGGCACTGTCCCGCCTGGTGGCCTCCGGCGTCATGAACGAACCGGACCAACCCGACCACGAGTTCGTGTTCGGCCTCGAACGGGTCCTCGACGGTGTCGAGGCGCTGATCAGGAAGGGTGCGTCGTCATGAGCGCCGAGAGGATCGGCCTGCGCGCCCGCAAGAAGCAACTGACCTACCAGGCCGTCTCCGACGCAGCCATCTCGCTGTTCCTGGAACGGGGCTTCGACAAGGTCTCCGTGGCCGAGGTCGCGGCGGCGGCGGACATCTCGAAGCCGACGCTGTTCCGGTACTTCCCGGCCAAGGAGGACCTGGTCCTCCACCGGTTCGCCGACCACGAGGACGAGGCTGCCCGTGTCGTCTCCGGCCGGCCGGACGGCATGTCACCGCTGGACGCGCTGCGCCACCACTTCCTCGACGGCCTGGACAGCCGCGACCCGGTGACCGGGCTCTGCGACGTCCCGCAGGTACTGGCCTTCCACCGGCTGCTCTACGGGACACCGTCGCTCGTCGCCCGGCTGTACGGCTACCAGAGCCGCTCGGAGGCGGCGCTCGCCCGCGCCCTGGAATCCGGGGCCCCGGTGGCGGCGAGGCTTGCCGCGGGCCAGATCGTCGCCGTACTGCGGATCCTCGCCGAGGAGAACTGGCGGCGTATGGACGCGGGGGAGAGTGCCGGCGAGGTGTACGGGGACGCGGTCGAGGCGGCCCGCCTCGCCTTCGCGCAACTGGGGCGCGGGCTGTTCACGCCTCCCGCCGCCTGAGGCCGGACGGTCCGTGCGAGGACGATCCGGACCAGGGCGCCGAGTTCGCACAGCACCGTGTCACGGGGCGGATCAGGCGACGCCGACCGGTTCCGTCACGCTCAGCACGGTCAGGCGGCGCCGGCCGGTTCCGTCATGTCCAGCGCGGCCCCGTAGAGCCGCGACACGCGGATCCGGATGACCACACGCCGTTCCGCCACGGCCTCCTCCAGGAAGGCGCGTTCGGCGGCCGGATCGTCGAACCCCGGTGTCAGCGAGAGGAGTTCCCGCCCCGTCCGGTCCCCGGCCTCGGTGGTCGGCTCCGAGACCTCCGCGACGCCTTCCGCCACGGCGAACGACCAGATGTCATCGCCTCGGACATGCAGGGAGGCGTGCGGGTTCCGCCGCAGGAGCCGTGCCTTGAGGCGGTCCACGGTGGTGGAGATCAGCAGGACGCGCTCCTTCTCGTCCCACCGGTACAGCACGGTCGACAGGTGCGGGTGCCCCGTGGAGCGGACGGCGGCGAGGACGCCGAACTGCTGCTCCCGCAGGATCCGGGAGAGCGCCGAGTCGTCGAGGGGCCGGGGTGCGGGCTTGTCGCCGGTGGCTTCGGAGGTCTTCACGGTGTGCCTTTCGGTTCGCGGGACACGAGCCCGGCGTCGTCCCGGTCCCCGCCGGCAACCTGAGGGCCGTCGGTGCGGGAGGGCGGGCCCGAAGCCTGCGGCGAGGGCGTCACGGGGAGCACGCCGTCGTCGGTGCCGTCCTGCCGGGTGGCTCTACTGAAGAAGACCGTAACAGATGGTTTTGTTGCAGACTATATTGCGCGGTCCTTTCTTCGGGGTGCTTCGTACGTCTGTGGTGGTCCGATCTTCAGGTCGCGCCCGCCCGGGCCTGGGGGCTCCCCCCTGGCCGGGGAGCGCCCGCCGGACCGGCCGGGGGTTCTCGGGGGGGGTGGCCAGGGCGCCCCTGGCCAGCTGGTTCAGGGCGTGCAGCAACGCCTCCCGGGTGCCGTCGGGGAGTGCCTCCAGGGCGTCGTGGTGGACCCGGTCGACGATCTCCTGGCTGCGCGCGGCGATCCGTGCGCCCTCCTCGGTGACGGCGATGATCCGGGCCCGCCGGTCACGGCTGGAAGGCTTCCGTTCGGCGAGGCCCGCCTTCTCCAGGGCGTCCACGGTCACCACCATCGTGGTCTTGTCCATGTCGCCGACCTCCGCGAGCTGGATCTGCGTGCGCTCCTCCTCCAGGGCGTGGACCAGGACGCAGTGCATGCGCGCGGTCAGTCCGATCTCCGCGAGGGCGGAGGCCATGCGGGTCCGCAGGACGTGGCCGGTGTGATCGAGGAGGAACGACAGGTCGGGTTCCGTGCGGCGGGGAGTCAGAGCGGTCATGCCGGCCAGGGTAACAATTCGTACCGAGTCGGATAGTCCCGAAACGGACGTTACGACGGTGCGGGCCGGGCCGGGCCCGGATCACGTGCACCAGCGGCTCGAACGGACGAGCCGGCAGGGGCGGCGCCGCACTTATCGGCCGGGCACCACGGGACGAGCTCGGTCCGCCTCTCGGGCCGCCTGCTCCAGCCGGTTCCGATGGCTTTCCCAGTAGGCCGCGTCGCCGGGCGGTACGGCCACGTTGTCCTCGCGCATGCCCACGGAGCCGTCGATGAGCTCGCGGACGATGTCGGCGTGCCCGGCGTGCCTCTGTGCGTCGGCGATCACGCGCACCACGGCGTGATGCAGGGTCACCTCGGCCCGGTGCGGCGCCCACCAGGGCACCGTGCCGACCGTGTCGAGCGGCAGTGCCTCGATCGTCCCGTCCGCGTGGGCCCAGGCCCGGTGGTAGAGCCCCACGATCTGCTCACGCGACTCGTCGGCGGTGGCCCACATGTCCGCGTTGGCCTCGGCCTTCTCGTCGACCCAGGGCAGCGGCTCACCGGACGGCCGGGCGAAGGTGTCGCCGAGGTAGCCGAACTCCACGCCGGCCACATGCTTGACCAGGCCCAGCAGGTTCGTGCCGGTCGGAGTCAGCGGGCGCCGGACGTCGTACTCCGAGAGGCCTTCGAGTTTCCACAGCAGGGCGTCGCGGGCCGACTGGAGGTAGAGGCGGAGTTCGGCCTTGGCGTCGGGGCTCTCAGAGGCGGTCATGGGGCCAGTCTGCCGCCGCCGGTGC
>Ga0164306_10001448_pt1 | contig 10527 bp, 9 predicted proteins | sample Whisoiple_242_MG_FD_110213 | JGI IMG/M metagenome (GOLD analysis project Ga0164306, IMG submission 110213) | Soil microbial communities amended with fresh organic matter from upstate New York, USA - Whitman soil sample_242_MG | ecosystem: Environmental > Terrestrial > Soil > Unclassified >... | reverse complement strand
GGCCTCTTCACGAAGCAGACGACGACGGCGCGCCTCGACAAGGTGCGCACCATCGACCTGACGGCGCGGGTCTACCACCGCGTCCTCGGTCTGGCCAAGGTCGAGATCTCGACCGCCGGCGGCCAGCACGACCGGCTCGTCCTCGACTCGCTGGGTGTCGACGCGGGTCGTCGCCTGCGGGCCGAGCTGCTGCACCGCGTCGACCCTGCTGTGACCGGTCTGCCCGCGCCCACCGGCGCGCCGGTGGCCGTCGACGACGTGCCCGACGACGCACCCCCGCCCGTCGACGACGAGGTGCTCGTGCGCCTCGACCCGTCATGGATCCGCTATGCGCCGCTCACCGTGACGGGGCTCGCGAGCGCCGCGGCGATCGTCGGCTTCGCATCGCAGGGCTTCTCGCGCTTCTCGCAGGAGCGGTCGGTCTTCCGCGACGGCGCGTCCTTCGTGTCGCGTCTGGCCTGGTGGGTCGACGTGCTGCTCCTGCTCGGTGTCGTGTCGCTCCTCGCGGTCGGCGCCTACGTCCTGACCTTCTGGGGCTTCCGGCTGACCCGCAACCGGCTCGGCACCCTGCACACGCGCCGCGGCCTGCTGACGAACCGGGAGACGAGCATCGACGCCGCCCGGGTCCGCGGCGTCCGGCTCGACGAGCCGCTCGGGCTCCGTCTGGCCGGGGCCAGCCGGCTCAAGGTGGTCACGTCGGGCCTGCTCCGCGAGCAGGGCGGCTCCGACTGGCTGTGCCCGCCCGCGCCGGCCGGCGTCGTGACGCCCCTCGCGCTGCGCATCCGCCCCGACGAGGCCGCGGTGTCAGGGCCGCTCACGCCACACGGCCCCGCCGCCCGGCGCCGTCGCCTGACGCGCGCCGTCGTGCCGGCGCTCCTCGTCGCCGCGCTCCTCGTCGTGGCACGGCTGCTGTGGGACTGGCACGGCTCACTGCTCGTCCTCGTGCCACTCCTGCTCGTCGGCGCCGTCGCCCTGGGCCGCGACCGTTACCGCGCGCTGGGGCACGCCGTGACCCCCGACCACCTCGTGACGCGACACGGCTCGCTCGACCGGCAGCGTGTCGTGCTCGACCGCGCCGGCATCATCGGCTGGAAGGTCGAGCAGTCCTTCTTCCAGCGACGCGTCGGCGTCGCGACACTCGTCGCCACCACTGCTGCCGGAGCCCAGCACTACGACGTCGTCGACCTCCCCGTCGAGATGGCGTATGCCGTCCTGGCCCAGGTCAGCCCCGACCTGGTCGCCGAGTTCGCCTGACACCGAAGGGCCGTCACGTGGCCCCTCGGATGGACTCATGGTCACGGCTCCGGGCCACCGTGGTGGCCCGCTCGGGTCAGGTGGGTTCGCACACTCATCCCGGTGCGCGTCGGCAGCGGGACACTGGGCATCCGGGCGGGCCCTGCCGGACGCCCACGACCCACACGACCGCGGCCGACACGGCGGACGCGGCGCAACGACCTGAACCCAGGGGGATCCGCGAAATGACCTACGCCTGGCTCTTCGTCGCGGCCACGTGCGCGCTCGCGCTCGTCATGACGGCCGCGGTGTGGCGCCCGACCGCGGGGCAGGCTGCGCTGCTGCTCACCGGCCCCGTCGCAACCGTCGCCGCCCTGGTCGGACCTGCCTGGGGTGGCCTCGGCCTCCTGGGCGTCGTGGTCGTCCCGTTCGGGTACCTGCTCGTTCCGTCGGTCCTGCCGTGGTCCAGGCCGTGGGCCAGGTGGGCGGTCCCGGCGACCGTTCTCGCCGCCTGCGCCGTACTCGCGGCACCGTCACGGTTCGCTGGCCCGATGTCGCTGTTCGCGCTGCCCTTCGGCTTCGCTCTCGTCGCGCTGGTCCGCGCGCTCTTCCAGCTCCACCGACCCGCAGGACCCACGGCCTCGGGACCTGGCACGGTCGGTGGCAACCTCGCCGCTGGGCGAGCGGTCGTCGTGGTCGCCGCGCTCCAAGGGGCTGCCGCACTCCTGGCGGGAGCTGTCATCGCCGCCGTCCTGCTCGGCCCGAACGCGAACACCGGCGGCACGAGCGGCTTCGCTGGGCTCGGGACGGCCCTGGCCCTGCTGGTCGCCGGATTCGGCGTCACGGTCGCGGCCCTGTTCTTCGGTGTGGCCGTCGGTCTGCACCGTAGGTACCGCGACTTCCGATATGTCTTCACGGCCGTTCAGATCGCGGCTCTCGCGCTGTGCGTGTGGGCCGTGCACGGCGGCTGGGTCTGGGCTGCCGCCGCGTGGGTGGCAGCCACCGTCGCCCTCACCTACCTCGGCGCCGGCGTGGACTCCGGGGATCGAGTCGAGCCCACCACCGCCCGCTGACGTCCAGCGGCAACGCGCCGCGGTTCGGGAGCAGATCCGGCTCGCGCTACTCGCCCGTCTGCCAGATGGGGCCCTCGTCGGTCCACGTGACGCCCTTGTTGCGGCAGAGGCAGAACGGGTGACCGACGGGGTCGGTGTAGACGCGCCAGCCGAAGCCGTCGGGGCCGATGGAGTCCTGGTGCAGGGTCGCGCCCAGGGCCACGACACGGCGGTGCTCGGCCTCGATGTCATCGACCTCGAAGTCGAGATGGAACTGCTTGGGGTGGTCACCGTCCGGCCACTGTGGGGCGCGGTAGTCCTCGACCGGCGTGAAGGCCAGCTCGATCTCACCGAGCTGGATGCCGGCCCAGTTGTCGTGGCTGCCCGCCGTGACGGGGAGACCCGTCACCTCCGAATAGAAGGCCCCCAGCATCATCGCGTCCGGGCAGTCGATGATGACATCGGTCAGTCGTAGCACCCGGAGATCGTGTCACACGGCCCATCGACCGGAGTCCGGGCCGGCCGGCATCAGGCGCGGTCGTGGAGGGTGACGTGGTAGCCGTCGGGGTCCGCGAAGGTGAAGGTCCGACCGAACGGACCGTCGATCGGCGCGGAGACGATGGTGTGACCGTCTGCGGCCAGGGCGTCGTGGATGGCCTGGACGTCCGTGGCGTGGAGCCAGATCGCGGCACCGATGCCCGGCTGGGCGGCTGATGCGAGATCGGTGCCGGTCACCACGTCGCGCAACGCGAAGGCGATCGGCGTCGTCTCGAAGACGATGGCGTGCGGAGGCCCGGCCTGGGACCGCACGAGACCGAGGTACTGCTCGTAGAACGCCCGGGAGGCGTCGAGGTCGGTTGCCTGGAGCGAGATGAAGTCGGGACCGGTGACAGGCACGATGGCCTCCTTGGGATTCGTGTCAGTTATCTGACACGAAGGACCGTATGTCAGAATACTGACATGAGTCAAGACGATGTCGGCGTCGACCTCGAGACGTCCCTGGGCTACCTGCTGAAGGAGGCGTCGAGCGCCCTGCGCGCCGCCATGGAGGACGTGCTGCGGCCGCTCGGGATGACGGTGACCCACTACTCGTGCCTCGAGCTGCTGGCACAGCGACCGGGCCTGTCGAACTCCGAGCTGGCGCGTGGGGCCTTCGTGACCCGGCAGTCGATGAACGTGCTGCTCCAGGCCCTCGAACGAGACGGCTTCGTGACGCGCCCCGCAGAGGCACCGGTCGGGAAGGCCCTTCCGACCCGGCTGACACCCCGCGGCCGACGGAGCCTGGCGACGGCGAGCGCGGCGGTCCGGTCCGTCGAGGTCAGGATGCTGGCCGGCCTGACCGAGGCCGAGCAGAATGACGCCTTCCGCATCCTGCGCGGCATGGTTCTCTCGCTGCGCGACAGCCCCGGCCCCACCGACCGCAGCTAGAACTGCTCGAGGATCCGGGCGATGGCGGCATACCCCTTCTCGCGGGCGTGCTCGAGCGCGGTGACGCCGTCCTTGTCGGCGATCGACCGGTCGGCGCCGGCATCGAGGAGGAGGCGCACGATCTGCTGGTGTCGCTCGCCGCCGTCGCCGAGGATCACGGCCTCGAGCAGGGCCGTCCAGCCGAGGTCGTTGACGTGGTTCACGTCGATGCCGGTCTGCACGACGCGACGCACGTAGTCGACGTGCCCGCGCTCGCTCGCCGGGATGACCGAGACCCCGCCGAAGCGGTTGCGGACCGTGAGGTCGGGACCGGCGGGCAGCAGCGTCTCGAGCATCGCGACGCTGCCGGTCACCCCGGTGACGAGCCACGGGGTGTCGTGGCGATCGTCGAGCGCGTCGGGGTCTGCACCCATCGCGACGAGCACCCTTGCGGCGTCGACATGGTCGCCGGTGACGGCGAGGAGCAACGGGGTCCGCCGCTTCGCGTCGCGGGCCTCGATGTCGGCTCCGGCGCGCAGGGCCAGCGACACGGCGTCTGCGTCGCCGCGCTGAGCGGCCGAGAGGAGTGCCGCATCAGGGTCGTCCACACGGTCGGCCGTGGTTGCAATCACGAGAACTCCTGTCAGTCGGTCGAATCCGCGCTCACGGGCCATCCGGAGCGGGGTGAGCCCCTCGTCGCGCGAGGGTCGGGTCAGCTGGACACCGCCGGCGACGAGCACGCGCACGGTGTCGACGTAGGAGGTCGTGTCGCGTCCGAGCCACACGGCCTCGTGGATCGCCTGGTAGCCGATCCGGTTGACGTGGTCGCGGTCGATCCCGGCGCGGAGCAGCTCGCCGACGACGAGCGCGTGCCCGCGCTCGGCCGCCCGGATGAGGCCGGTGCCGTTCCAGCTGTCCTTGTCGTCGACGCGGGCGCCGTGGGCGAGTGCGAGGCGCAGCAGCCCGAGGTGGCCCTCGCTCGTCGCGACGAGGTATGCCGACTGCTGGGTCTCGTCCTTGGCGTTGACGTCCGCACCCCGGCCGACGAGAGCTCTCGCGCGCGGCAGGTCGTCCTTCCACGCCGCATCCCGCAGCGCAGCGTCGAGCCGCACCTGCTCGGCCGCCGACGGCGTCGCCATCCTGGCTCCTCCCGTGCTGGCCTCTCGCCCCTCGAGTGGCCTCGTCGTCACAGCAGACCCTCCCGTGGGCGTCTCGGCCCCGTCGAGTGGCTCCGTCGCCACACCCGTCGTCGTGGCAGGCGTGGCCGGTGGGGTCACCGTGGTGGCGGCGGGGCGACTCGAGGTGCAGGCGGCGAGGACGGTCGCCACGGCCAGACCGGCGGCCACCGCGACCGTGGCGCTCGTCCTGCTGCCCCGTCGCATGGTCCTCATCGTGCCAGCGGATCGGTGACGACCTCGTACGGCCCGGACGCGACCTGCTCGTCGAACTTGCTGTCGACGAAGAGCGTCCTGCCCCGGAGCACCTTGGCCGTCGTCAGCACCCGCTCGGGGTCGGTGGCGACCTGGGACACGAGCCGGGCGGCCCGGCCGTCGGCCCGCAGCTCGAGCGTGGCGAGCATCCGTGCGAAGTTGCGCACCACGGTGAGCCGCGACCCCTGCCGTACGAGGCCGTCGGCGTCGGTGAGCGACGCCACGCCGGTCGCGACGGGCGACACCGCGGCCGTGCGCAGGTCGAAGCGCCACAGCAGACCGGCGTTGCCCTGGGCGACGACGAGGGCGGAGCGGTCGGCACTGACGACGATGCCGCCGAGGTTGAAGCCGGCCCGCTGCTCGACGGTGCCGGTCGCGTCGGCCCAGCGGGTCACTCCCCAGGCCGTCCCGCCGACCGCCACCCGGAAGACCTGCGGCGCGTTGGAGTTCGTGAAGTAGGCCGCCCCGTCGGGACCGATCGCGACGTCGTTGAGGAACACGTTCTCCCCCGGAGCACGGAGCGCGGCCAGCAGGCGGCCGTCCGGCGCGTACACCCAGAGGTCGGGCCGACCGGTGCCGATGCCGTTCGGGCCGCCGGCCACGTAGACCCGACCAGTCGCGTCGGTCGTGATCCCGCGGGCCGTGAACCGACCGTCGGTGCCGTCGCCGCCCAGCCACTGCTCGGTCTGGGCCGTGCCGGCCGAGCCTCGGTGGATCTCACCGCCCGTCACCTCGCTGACGTAGAAGACGCCGCGCCGCTCGTCCGCGCCGATGCCCTCGAACTTCGAGCCGCCGACGTCGCCGGTCAGCCGATAGGTGCCCGGCCGACCGTGGCCGGGCGGGACGGCCTGTGCGGGCGCCGCCACCAGCAGGGGTGCGGCGGCGAGGGCGAGGACGACGGCGAGGCTGCGCTTCATGGTGGGTCTCCCGGTGTGAGGTGATCGTGAGGACGAGGGTCGTCGTGCGGTCCCCACCACCGTCGCCGATCCAGCCCACCCGCCGCGTCGGACAACCGGCCACACCGGACTAGCCGATCGGATGATGCCGGCGGCCCGCGCCGTCCCTAGGCTGCCGGTCATGGAAGAGGGCATCCTCGCGCCGGTGGCGCGACTCGACCGATGGCTCGACGCCGTCCTCGTCGTGCTCCTCGTGACGTGCTCGGCGCGCTACCTGCTGCGCCACGACCTCGACGGCACCGCGCTCCTCGTCCTCGCGGGTGCCACCCTCCTCGGCGCCGCCTACCTCACGCGTCGGCTCGTCGCCGACCGTGCCGCGTGGCCCTACGTGTGGATCGCGGTCGTCGTCGTGCTCTGGGTGGCGCTGACGCTCGTCGCCCCCTCGTTCGCGTGGACCGCCGTGCCCGTGGCCTTCGCCGTGCTCCAGGTGCTCCCCTTCGCGTATGCCGTCACGGTCGTCGTCGCCATGACAGCGGTCGTCAGCGTGGGATGGAGTCGCATCATCGACGAGGTGGACCCGACGGTCGTCGTCGGACCCGTCGGCATCGCGCTCGTCACCGTGCTGTCCTACCGAGCCCTCGAGCGGGAGGCCGGGACCCGGCAGGCCCTCATCGACGAGCTGACCGACGCGCAGGCCGATCTCGCTGCCGCCCAGCACCGCTCCGGTGCCCTCGCCGAGCGGACCCGCCTGTCGCGCGAGATCCACGACTCCGTCGGTCAGGGGCTCTCCAGCATCACCCTGCTCCTCGCCGCGGCCGAGCAGGACTGGGACCGAAGGCCGCTCGTCGCCCGCCAGCACGTCGTGGCTGCAGGGACGGCAGCCCGAGAGGGACTCGACGAGGTGCGCCGCGTCGTGCGCGACCTCGCCCCGGCGGACCTCGAGGACGACACGACAGGTGACGCCCTCCCGGCCGCGCTCGAACGCGCGGGCGCCACGGCTGCCTCCCACGGCCTCGACGTCAGGGTCCGCGTGCACGGCGACCCCGTCGCCGTGCCGGCCGACGTCGCCAGCGCGCTCGTCCGGTCCACCCGAGGAGCCCTGGCCAACGTCGTCGAGCACGCCCACGCCACCCGCGCCGACATCAGCCTGACCTACCTCTCCGACGAGGTGCTGCTCGACGTCCGGGACGACGGCCGCGGCTTCGACCCGACGCGACCCGGCCGACCGGACGCGCGGGGGGACCGCGGGCGGGGGCTGGACGGCATACGCCATCGGGCCGGTGACCTCGGGGGCAGCGCCGACGTCGAGAGCGCGCCCGGCGAGGGCACGACCGTGTCGGTCCGCTTCCCGATCACCGCAGGGGTCTCCCGTGGCTGACGACACCGGCGCCGTGCGCGTCGTCCTCGTCGACGACCACCCGGTCGTCCGCGCGGGACTGCGCGCCCTCGTCGACGGCCAGGACGGCATCGAGGTCGTCGGTGAGGCGAGCGACCTGGCGGGCGCCGAGCGCGTCGTCGCCACCGAACGGCCGGACGTCGTGCTGATGGACCTCAACCTCGGGGACGGGCCGGGAGGGGCCGAGGTCACGGCGCGACTGCGCGCCCTGCCGGAGCCGCCGCACGTCCTCGTCCTCACGACCTACGACACGGAGGCCGACATCCTGCGGGCCCTCGACGCGGGCGCGCTCGGCTACCTGCTCAAGGATGCCCCGGCCGACCAACTCTTCGCCGGCATCCGGGCCACGGCCCGCGGCGAGACGGTGCTCGCCCCGTCGGTCGCGGCGCGGCTCGTGCGGCGCGCGGCCTCACCCGGGCCGGTCGTCACCGAGCGCGAGGTGGAGGTGCTCGAGCTGCTCTCGCGCGGGCTCGGAAACCGCGAGATGGCGCGCGAGCTGCTCGTCTCCGAGGCGACCGTGAAGTCCCACCTCAGCCACGTCTACACCAAGCTCGGCGTCGACACCCGCGCCGGGGCGGTGGCGGCAGCGATCGAGCGCCGCATCATCCGACCAGGCGGCTGAGCCGGCCGCAACCGCGCCACGGCGCACGTCCCAGCCTCGAAAGGGGTCCTGACTCGCCCGCAACCGCGCCACGGCGCGCCTTCGGCGCGAGCGGGGAGAGAACGGCGACGCCCCGGTGAACGCTGCAGAGGCAGCGCGCACCGGGGCGTCGTGACGGCCTGGGCTCAGAGGCGCATCGAGGCGCCGACCTTGTCGGTCTGCTCGTCGACGCGGCCGCCGAGACCGTCCTCGACCTCGACGTCCTTCGCCTCGACCGGCTCCGCGACGGGGTCGGTCTGGACCATCTCGCCGACACCCTCGCCGGGCGCGGTCTCCTGGACCGTGAGCGAGAAGTCGTCACCGTGCTCGCTGACGCCCGCGACGACGGCGTGCTCGACGGCCGCGACGGCATACTGCCGACGGACGACCTGCGGGTCACGCGACAGGTCCTTCACGAGCGCGACCGCCAGCCCGATCATGATGACGAGGAAGGGCAGGGCCGCGACGATCGTGACGTTCTGGAGACCCGACAAGGCGTCCTCACCACCGATGAGCAGCATGATCGCGGCCACGGCGCCCGTGGCGGCGCCCCAGAAGATCACGGTCTTCTTCGACGGCTCGAGGGTGCCCTTCTCGGAGAGCGTGCCCATGACGATCGACGCGGCGTCGGCGCCCGAGACGAAGAAGATCGCGACGAGGAGCATGACGACGATCGCGGTCACGGTCGGCCAGGGCAGGTTGCCGAGCATCGCGAAGAGCGAGCCCTCGGGGGTCGACTGGCCGGCGATGTCCTGGCCGTGCTGCTGCTGGTCGATGCCGGCACCGCCGAAGATGGCGAACCAGATGAGCGAGACGACCGACGGCACGAGCAGGACGCCCGAGACGAACTGGCGGATCGTGCGGCCGCGCGAGATGCGGGCGATGAACATGCCGACGAACGGCGTCCAGCTGACCCACCAGGCCCAGTAGAAGATCGTCCAGCCGGCGAGCCAGTCCTTCATGCCGTCGCCGCCCGCGGCGTCGGTGCGGGCCGACATCATCGCGAGGTCCTTGAAGTAGGACCCGATGGTCGTCGGGACGAGGTTGAGGATGAAGACCGTCGGGCCGACGACGAAGACGAAGAACGCCAGGGCGAGGGCGAGCACCATGTTGATGTTCGAGAGCCACTGGATGCCCTTCTCGATGCCGGAGACGGCCGAGAGGATGAAGCAGACGGTCAGCACGGCGATGATGCCGATGAGCACGCCGTTGCCGACCTTGCCGATGCCGCCGACGATCTCGAGGCCGGAGCCGATCTGCAGGGCGCCGAGGCCGAGCGAGGTGGCGGAGCCGAAGAGCGTCGCGAAGATCGCGAAGATGTCGATGACCTTGCCGGCCGGCCCGTTGGCGCGCTTCTCGCCGAAGAGCGGGGCGAAGGCCGAGCTGATGAGCAGCGAGCGGCCCTTGCGGAAGACGCCGTACGCGACGGCCAGGCCGACGACCGCGTAGATGGCCCAGGGGTGCAGCGACCAGTGGAACATCGTCGTGGCCATCGCGGTCTGCACGGCCTCGGGGTTGCCTGCCGCGCCGGTGCCGGGCGGCGGCTTCACGAGGTGGGTCAGCGGCTCGGTGACGCCGTAGAACATCAGCCCGATGCCCATGCCGGCGGAGAACATCATCGCCACCCACGACGACGTCCGGAACTCGGGAGCCTCGCCGTCACCGCCGAGCGGGATGTTGCCGTACTTGCTCGCCGCCAGCCAGATGACGAAGACGACGAAGCCGGAGGCGACGAGCGAGAAGAGCCAGCCGGTGTTGTGCACGACGAAGTCGAGGCCGGCGGACGCGCTCGTGCTGAGGCTCTCGGTGCTGAGCGCGCCCCAGAGGACGAAGGCGATCGCCACGGCCGCGGCGACGCCGAAGACGACCTGGTCGACCCGGGAGGGCGCGGCCTCCTCGTGGTTCACCGGTGGTGGCTCGAGCGCCGGGTGCAGCGCGTCGTCGGGACTCTTGGTCAGGTCACTCATACGTCATGGACAGCACCCCGACGAGGTGCCGTCTGTCTCCTCACAGTTACGTGTCGCAGATGTCTCGATGAAGCGACCACCCTCTCGAAGATGGGGGGACGAGCGCAAAGCGAGCTTCCAGCCGGGAGGCGGACGGCGGCATACACGATCATGAATCCTTTTGTATGCCAATGGTTCCCGAGAGTTCCGAGGCTCGGCATGAGATGGCCCACGACGACGACGAGGGGCCGCGAACCGGGTGGTTCGCGGCCCCTCGAAGGGACGGGTCAGCGGCTGGAGCCGACGAGCTCCGGCTCGTGACCGCGGGCGTCCGGGACCAGGTCGTCCTGGACCTCGTCGTCGTGGTCGAGCATGCTCGCCTCGTCGAAGCGGTCCTGGCCGGAGAGGACGCGTGACGCCTTGTCGCGGTCGATCTCGCCGACCCACGTGCCGATGAGGACGGTCGCGATGGCGTTGCCGGCGAAGTTCGTCAGCGCGCGGGCCTCGCTCATGAGGCGGTCGATGCC
>Ga0164306_10001447_pt1 | contig 10531 bp, 10 predicted proteins | sample Whisoiple_242_MG_FD_110213 | JGI IMG/M metagenome (GOLD analysis project Ga0164306, IMG submission 110213) | Soil microbial communities amended with fresh organic matter from upstate New York, USA - Whitman soil sample_242_MG | ecosystem: Environmental > Terrestrial > Soil > Unclassified >... | reverse complement strand
CGACCGGTTCGCCGGGGGCCGCAGAATGACGGCCGCTCAGCTGAACGGATGCCGGGCCTCGTCATGGCGGAGCGTGTGGTGCTCCAGATCGGTGGTGTCGATGGTGGCGGTCAGGCTCGGCGAGCCGGGCGCCGTGCCGGCCTCGATGTGCAACTCGCAGTCGATTCCCTCGCCGCAGGTCGGGCACGCGACGGCGACGAAGGTCTGCGGTGCACGGTCCTCGGGGTCGGGCATCCAGACGCAGTGGTGCCGTTCGTATCCCGATCGTCGCCCACGGAAGTAGGCCATCGGTAAACCGGCCGCCAGGCCGACGATCAGGAGTGCCTCGATCATGTCGGCTCCTTCGTTGTCCGCGTTGCTGTCTGCGCTGCAGGAGCGACGTCGCGGGTCGACGGATACGCCGCACCGATCGGTGAATGGTGGTGGCGGCCGCGTTGTCCCGGCAGTGTGCGCTGGTCGCGGCGGCGTCGGCGGGGTCAGCAGCACGAGTTGAGAGGGACGTGACGTTGCTGGTCTCAGCGTGACGCAGGCAGCGCCCGCGGACAACGCGATGTGCGTCACGCCGGCGATGGGGTCGCCGTTAGGCTTCCGGCCATGCTGCTGTCCGACCGTGACCTGCTGACGGAGATCGACGCCGGGTCGTTGGGTCTTGATCCCTTCGATCCGTCACTGATCCAGCCGTCCAGCATCGACGTGCGGCTGGACCGCTATTTCCGGGTCTTCAACAACTCCCGGTACACGCACATCGACCCGAAGGTCCAGCAGGACGACCTCACCACTTTGGTCGAGGTCGACGGCGAGGACGCCTTCGTCCTGCACCCCGGCGAGTTCGTCCTGGGCTCGACGTTCGAGAGCGTCACCCTTTCCGATTCGCTGGCCGGACGCCTGGAAGGCAAGTCGTCGCTGGGCCGGCTCGGTCTGCTCACCCACTCCACCGCCGGGTTCATCGACCCGGGGTTCAGTGGCCACATCACGCTCGAGCTCTCCAACGTCGCCAATCTGCCGATCACGCTGTGGCCCGGAATGAAGATCGGGCAGCTCTGCCTCTTCCGGCTGACTTCTCCCTCGCTGCATCCGTACGGCTCAGCCGAGTACGGGTCCCGGTATCAGGGGCAGCGCGGGCCCACCCCGTCCCGGGCTCATCTGAACTTCCGGCAGGACGACACCCGGCGGTAGCCTGCGACCTGATTTCCGGCGATCGGCGCGGCCTCAGCTCGCCGCCCGCGCCGCCAGCCGAGCCATCTGCGCACGCGGCAAAACCTGATACTCCGCGACCGGACCCCGGGGATCCGGGTCCGGTCACGCGTCGACGGAGGCGTCTCCCATCCCGCAGCTTTCGACGAATCCGCCTGTTCCCGCAGTTCAGCACGTCCCACCAACACCCGGCCGGAGCCGTCGCGGCGGCTCGGGAAGATCTCACCCGAAATCGCCTGACCTGGAGCGGGTCACTGACAACCGCCGCATCCGATGCTGCTCGCAGCACTGCGAGAACCGCTGAGCGGCGATCGCTACCGCTGCGAATTGTCACGTGACGAGCTCTCTCGCGGTCGACCGGCACGCCGACAGCGGCACTATGGTTGCCGACTGCCCAGTAACAGTGGTCAGCCGGGTAGCCGACTTGTCTGACGGTCCCAAGAAATACGCTGCGGTCGGCCGGTCCGTGCATGCCCTGGACTCACTTCGAAAGGCGGCCCGAATGACCAAGGTTGAGAACGAGCGGCGCGCTGCGGCGAAGGCGGGGTATGAGTTCGGCTACGCGATGGTCGAGAACTACCGCACCCTGTACGCGCAGGCGGTCGACACCAACGACTCACGGTTTGTCGGCGGTTTCGGGGTGTACCGGTACTACTCCCAGCCGGCGCGACCGGAGAACACCGACATCGTCACCCCGAACAACGACACCCCTTACGCGTGGGCCTGGATCGACCTGCGGGCCGAGCCTTGGGTTGTCACCGTGCCGTCCATCGACCGCTACTACATCCTGCCGTTCCACGACCTCTACACGATCTACGCCGGCTACGTCGGCGCCGCGACCACCGGACCCGGCGCCGGCAGCTACCTGCTCGCCGGCCCGAGCTGGCAAGGGACGGCACCGGACGGGATCACCGGCGTGATCCACAGCGCCACCGACATCGTTGGAACACTGACCCGCACCGAACTGACTGACGAGGGAGTGGATTCCCTGCGCACAGTCCAGACCTCTTACCGGCTGCAGCCACTGTCGGCATTCACCAACCAAGAGGCACCGCCGCCCGCACCGACGGTCAGCTGGCCGCGGTGGGATGAGCACGCGTTCACCGCCACCCCACGCTTTTTCGAACTCATCGACTTCCTGCTGCAGTTCGCGCCGGCCCTGCCGGAGGACGCCGATGCCCGTGCCGCCCTGGCCACCCTCGGTGTCGACGGAAGCGGCACCTTCGTCCTAGACGGACTGGAGCCCAATGCGCTGGCCGACCTGCAGGCGGGTCTGGACGACGGCGTCGCCGCGTTGGCCGCAGCAGCCGCATCGTCGACGACCTCAATCGGACTCTTCGGCACCCACGCAGAGATGGCCGGCAAATACCTCAACCGCAACCTCGGTGCCATGAAAGGTATCTACGGGCTGCCCACCTCTGAGGCCTGGTACGGCGGCTGGCTACTCGACGCAGCGGGCAACCACCCGATTGGCGCTCATCCCCACACCGTCACCTTCACCGCCGACCAACTCCCCAAGGTCAAGTTCTTCTGGTCCATGACCATGTACCGGCTACCCGAACGACTGCTGGTCGACAACCCCATCGACAGATACTCCATCGGCGACCGCACCCCCGGGCTGCACTACGCCGCCGACGGCTCACTCACCATCACCATGTCCCACGACGAGCCTGTTGAGCCAGCCAACTGGCTACCCGCGCCGGACGGCCCGTTCACCGCCATCCTCCGCGGATACGGCGGCGACGAGTCAATGGTCACCGGCGCATACCAGCTCCCACCCCTCACACCGACCTGACCCAGCTGAGCCGATGGCCAATCAGGCAGATCAATTTCAGGCCCCCCGCACACCGCAACACGCAAGGCCGCCCATCTCCCGCAGTCGCTCGACGACGGCCTTGCCCGAGCCCTTCGATCCGCCCGTGATGATCGCGATCGGCCTGGTGCGGGTCTCATCAGGATCCGTGGTTGGCGATGAGGAGTTCGGTGACGACGTCCTTCCAGAGCGTGAACCGGTAGTCGAGCTCGGCGACGCCGCCCGGGAAGGTTCCCTCGAGCCGCAGGGTCACCACCCAGTGGTCGTCGTCGATGCGGGCAGCACCGATCTGCTCGGTCGTGTACTCGAACTCGGAGCCGGCGTCCCGCAGGAACGCATGAATCTGCTCTCGGCCCCGGAAGGACTCGGCCTGGTCGACAGTCACCGCGTCCTCGGCGAAGAACAACGATGCCGTGTCGGCGTCGCGGACGAGGTGAGCGGCGAGGAAACCGCGGACGGTGGCGGGGAGTGGGTCGGACCGGAGGTCGTTGTGGGGTGTCATGAGCCCACCGTGCGGCCTCGCGGTACAGGAGGGTCAAGCACTGGACTCTCCCCCTGGGGGAGCCTCCATACTGCGGGAGTGCCGACGATCGGGGAGTTCTCGCGCCTGACCCACTTGAGCGTGCGGACCCTGCGTCGGTACCACGAGGGCGCCCTGCTGGAACCCGCTGTCGTGGACGAGTCCTCCGGCTACCGCTACTACGCCGTCGAGCAGATCCCGACCGCCCAGGTCATCAACCGGCTCCACGAACTCGACGTCCCCTTGGGCGACGTGCAGCGGATCCTGCGCTCCCCGGACCCCGGTGTCCGCGCGACCCTGGTTGCCGACCACCTCCAACGCCTGGAGGCCGAGCTCGACCGCACCCGAGCCGCGGTCGCGTCGCTGCGCCGCCTGCTCCGGCCCGACCCCGCGGCGATCGAGGTGGAGCTCCGTGCCGAGCCCGCCCGCACGGTCGCAGCGGTGTCGGCCGTGGTCGACGAGGGGGAGGTCGAAGCCTGGTTCGCGGGCGCAATGGCCGAGTTGGAGGTGGCCGTTGGCGACGCGGTGACCGGTCCACCGGGTGGCACCTACGACAACTCACTGTTCGAGCAGGGTCGCGGTCACGTGTTGGTCTACCTGCCGACGACCGCTCCACCTCGCACCGGCCGGGTGCACGCCGCGACCCTGCCCGCCGCGGAACTGGCAGTGGCCACCCACGTTGGCGAGCACGATGGCGTCGAGGTCACCTACGGCGAGCTCGGTACCTGGGTCGTGGAGAACGCGATGTCGGTGGCGGGGCCCGTGCGGGAGGTTTACCTCGTCGGACCTCGGGACACCAGCGATCCGGCCGCCTGGCGCACCGAGATTGGGTGGCCGGTGTTCCGAGTGACCTGAGTGGCCCATCACAAGTGGGATTCGTTCACAAGACGGTGTGCGAGTCAGGATCGACCGCTAGGACCCGAGCCCAGAGTTGTCAGCCGGTCTGCAGCGACGAGGCCCGGGCCAGGAAGAGTTCTTGTTCCTGCTGATTGCGGGTCAGCGACGCGGCCCGCTCGAACTCCGCCCTCGCCCCGGCGGTGTCGCCGAGCTTGGCCAGTAGGTCGCCGCGCACGGAGGCGAGTTGCGGATACCCGGTCAACTGCCCGGCGGCGATCAGTTCGTCGACGATGGCCAGACCGGCGGCGGGACCGTCCGCCATGCCCACCGCGACAGCCCGGTTGAGCTCGACGACCGGCGACGCCCACAGCTGTCCGAGCACCTCGTACAGGGCAGCGATCTGCTGCCAATCCGTGTCCTGCACCGTCGCAGCGCGAGCGTGACAGGCGGCGATCGCGGCCTGCACCGTGTACGGGCCGATCGGTGCGGTCAGCGACATGGCGCGATCGAGGGACTCCAACCCACGGCGGATCAGCAACCGGTCCCAGCGACGGCGATCCTGGTCGGGTAGCAGAACCGGTTCGCCATCAGGCCCGATCCGGGCCAGTGATCGGGACGCCTGGATCTCCATCAGCGCCAGCAGCCCGTGGACCTCGGGTTCGGCGGGGACCAACTGGGCGAGCACCCGACCGAGCCGCAACGCCTCGTCCGAGAGCGCGGGGCGCATCCAGTCGTCGCCGGAGGTCGCCGAATAGCCTTCGTTGAACACCAGATAGATGACCTGCAGGACCGACGAGAGCCGCTCGGCCATCTCCTGCGGTCCAGGCAGTTCGAACTGCACGTTGTTGACCGTCAACGCTCGCTTGGCCCGGACGATCCGTTGAGCGGCAGTCTTGTCCGGAATCAGAAAGGCGCGGGCGATCTCGTCCGTCGACAACCCGCCGAGGCAGCGCAGGGTGAGCGCGACCCTCGAGTCCAACGGGACGACGGGATGGGCCGCCGTGAAGATCAGCCGCAGCAGGTCGTCGCCGATGTGATCGTCAATGGCGTCGTCGACATCGGTGGTCACGCTGATCTCCAGATTCCGGCCCAGTTCCTCGACCTTGCGCTGCTGCAGCGTTCGCCGTCGGTGCGCGTCGATTGCCCGGTTCTTGGCCGTGGTCATCAGCCACCCGGCCGGGTTGGGCGGGATGCCCGTCACCGGCCACTGTTCCAAAGCGACGACCAGGGCGTCCTGGGCCAGTTCCTCGGCGAGCCCGACGTCCCTGGTGACCCGGGCCAACCCGGCGATCAGGCGGCCGGACTCGATCCGCCAGACCGCCTCGACCGCCCGCCTTGCGGACGCCTCATCGGTGCCCTTCCCGGTCATGGAATGAATCCAACAGCATCTGCCCGGTACGGCACTGGACGCCTCCGATCGGAACTGGGCGCCTGCACAAGCCGGCGCCGAGTTCGGAGAAGAGGCGACCGGCGACGGACCGCCAGCATCTTCCAGAGACAGCGCAGCCCCCGAACCTGAGCTCGGGGGCGGCTGGGTTGTGCAGGTGCGACTACTGCTGGGGAGCGAAATCCTCGGGCCCGAAGACCTTGAGGACCTCACACTCGCCCTCCCAGTCGGGGACGAACTCCTGATGCAGGGTCATGAAGCGGGAGGCCCATTCGACCGCCTCCTCTTTCGACCGCACCTCGTACTGGGCGTAGCTGATGAACTCCTTGGCCTCGGCGAACGGGCCGTCGGTGACGCTGAGCCCACCCGCACCGAGTTGGATCCGGGCGTTGGACGCTCCCTGGGCCAGGCCGGCATTGTCGATCAGCGCGCCGGCCGCGGTGGCCTCTGCGCCGAGCTTCATGATCGCTTCGAACAGGGCGGGCGGCGGATCGGCGAGTTGCTGGGACTTGAGCAGAACGATGTAGCGCATGGTCTTACTCCTTCGTGATGGCGGGATCGAGGATCGCAGTACCGAGCGGGTTAGTGATGATCGGGGCCGTGTCAACGCGCCGGTGTCAGACGCGCCGGTACCGATTCACGGCGACCGCCGTCATCCAGGCCCAGACCAGCAACACGGCAGCGGTGAACAGGACGGTGGCCATCGTGCTGCCACCGGTGGACGCGATCATCGCGAAACCGGTCAGGAAGACCACGCCGGTCAGCACGGAGAACGCAGCCCAACCACGGCTGCCCTCGGCGGCGAAGCGGCGGCCCATCACGATGCAAGCGATCGCCAACGCGGTGAAGCCGACCCCACCGGCCGCGAAGTGCAGCAACCCGTGCCAGGAGATCGTGCCCGGAACCTCGGGTGTGCCGACCGGGAAACCAAGAGCCGGGTCAGCCCGGAACGCCCCGGCCGCGATCAGGCTGGCGCCGTAGACGGCGATCAGTCGCGGCGCCCACCGGGAACCCCGGCCTGACACCAGCGCCCGGCGCAGTCCCACCGCGAACGCGATCACCATCAGTCCGGTGATCACGAAGTTGGCGACCTGGATCCAGCCGGGACCGCCGTTGGCCAACATGCTCCACTGGTGCCGGCTCAGGTCGAAACCCTCCCGGGTGAACGCCTGGACCAGCGAGATCGTCACGTACACCGGCCCGGCGATGACGCCGTAACCCAGCAGGGAGCGGGTCACCCTGGAGGCTGGATCGCAGGTCACGGTGCGGGAGGGGGTGGTGATCGCTGACGTCGTCATGATCGATCCTTTCGATGCCGTCCGGAGGCCCTGTGCGCTCCGGTTCGTCATCACCTCCACGAACGGCGACATGACCGATCGACACGGCCGCCGAGAATCTTTTCAAGATTCTTTGGGGCCGAGGTTCCGGCTGTCTCAGCCGGTCAGCGGTGTGACCGAAACATTCACTGCGGTCGCCTTTCCACCGCCGGCGAAGAGCCCGACCTTGTCGTCACCGGCCGCCGGGAAGACCAGCGAGCTGATCACCACACGGCCGTCACCCGCGAAGACCTCGACCGAGGAACCGTCGACGACGATCCGCAACGGCAACTTGCCGTCGGTGAGCGCCACCGTGGCCGCCGCGCCGCCGGAGAATGCTCCGGAGAAGCCGGTGTTGCCCGAGGTTGTCCGGTCGACCTGCAGGATTCCGGTCTCCTTGACGTACTGGATCCGGGTGCCGCGTTGGCCGGTGGCGTTGCCGAGCACCGTCACCCCCGACACCGCGGCCTCGCCGGGAACCAGGGTCAGGCTGATGTCCAGGGCCGTTCCGCTGGCCGTGTCGTCCAGCTTGCGGCCGCCGTTGGTGATGGTGACCTCGTCAGCGCTGAACGACGGACCGGCAGCCGCCAATGCTGCGGAGGCCTCCGTGGGGATGGTCTGCCGCAGACGAGGGACACCGTCGACCGTGGTCAGCGACAACTCCCGGGGCAGCGTCGCCTGGCCACGCCACGGCGAGGTGGGGACCGCTTCGGCGTAGTGCCAGTTGTTCATCCACGCAAGGGCGATCCGGCGACCGTCCGCGGTTCCCGCAAAGGTGGTCGCGCCGAAGAAGTCCGAGCCCCAGTCGACCCAGGAATGCATCTCACCCGGCTGAATCGCACCGACCCCGGCCGGTCCGAGCGGCTCCGGGGTGAAGGTGGTGCCGTTGAAGGAGCCCACGAAGTACTGGACACCGGAGCCGCCCGCCGCCGCGCCGGAGTTGGTGCTGACCAACAGCACCCACTTGGTGTTCGCCGGGTCGCCGTCCACCGCCAGCGGGAAGAGATCGGGGCTCTCCCAGAGACCGGCCTGCGCACCGACGCCGGAGACCTCGCTCAGCGAGGTCCAGTCGGTCAGGTTCTCCGATTTGAACAGCTGCACCTTGAAGGCATCGGTGACGGCTCCGACCATCACCCAGTAGCCGCCCGGCTCGTACCAGAACACCTTGGGATCGCGGAGCTTCTCGGCGGGATCGTCGGGCTCCAGGACCGGATTGCCGCCGTACTTCTGCCAGGTCTGGCCACTGTCGGTGCTGTAGGCCAGCGACTGGCCCTGCCCGCCGGTGCCCACCGAGGTGTAGATGGCCACCAGCGGCGGTGCCTCGGCAGTGCCCAGGCCGGAGGTGTTGTCGGTGTCGGCGACGATCGACCCGGTCAGTACCTGCTCGTCGGCCGTTCCGGCGATGGCGACCGGCTGTTCGGTCCAGTGCACGAGGTCGGTACTGGTGGCGTGTGCCCAGTCGACGGCGCCGCTGGGGCTGTCGCCGTTGGGATTGTGTTGGTAGAAGGCGTGATACGTGCCGTTCTGGACGACAAGACCGCTGGGCACACCGGTCCAGCCGGTGCTCGCGGCGAGATGACCGGTGGGAAACCAGCGTTCCGCATCGGGCAACGGGGCGGCCGTGGCCTGTTCGGTCGTGGGGGTTGCCTGGACAGTGCTGGATGCAGGCGGGGATGACAACGATGTCGACTGCGACGGTTCGGTGGCCGTGGTGACGGAACCGGACGCGGCAGCGCTGCATCCGGCGACGAGGAGGGAGGTCGAAACAACAAGCGCGCCAAAGGCACGAGAACGTTTGATCATGAGAGAGGGGATCGCTTCCGGTCGGCATGCGAGGCGACGAGCCTGATCGGAGAACTGGTGCTGTGATCAGCGCTCATCTCCGGTCCGGAGGACCGAGGCATGGGGGCTGTGAGCACCTCGAACTTTATCGGGGACGGATGACCACGAACTGCCGATCGAGTGATGCCTTCGTCACTCCACGTGGCTGACCAGGCAGGATGGAGCTCGTGGCGACGTCAGTGTGAGCAGCCGCACGTAGCTGTTCGCGCCCCGGCCGCCGCTTCGACGCCTAAGTTACCCGTGGGTAACCTGGACGTAGGGTTCGATCTCTGGTGTGCGACCGCCGTCCACACGAGACGAATGTGCCAGTCGAGGAAGAAGCGAGCCTGCTGATGTCGTGGTGGTCGTGGGTGCTGGGCGTGGTCGCGGTGGCTTTCATCGTGGTGGGTTTCACAATGCTCGGACGAGCCGGTTGGCGGATTTTCGGGCATGTGCGGTTGGGGGCGTCCGATCCGTTCCGCGCGGGTCCGGTGGCGGGGCGATCGATGACGTTGGTGAAGGAGTTCCTGGGGCATACCCGGATGTTGAAGTGGGGGTGGCAGGGGGCTGCGCATTGGTTCGTGATGGTGGGTTTCGGCGCCCTGGTGTTGACGTTGGTGCAGGCCGTAGGGCAGACGTTTGATCCGGCGTTCGAGATTCCGTGGCTGGGGCATCAGGCCTGGTACGGGTTGTTCGTCGAGTTGATCGCCTTGACCACGGTGCTGGGGATCGGCTATCTGATCGTGATCAGGCAGGTGAACAGTCCGCGGCGGTCGGGGCGGAAGTCGCGGTTCACCGGGTCGAATGCGGGTCAGGCGTATTTCGTCGAGGCGGTCATCCTGTCGATCGGGGTGTGCATTTTCCTGATCCGGGGTTTCGAGTCGTCGACCGGGTTGCTGCCGTTCCCGACGTGGGCGGCGCCGATCTCGACGTGGCTGGGCTCGTGGCTCCCTGCCTGGTGGTGGGCCATCTCGGTGGTCGCTCTGATCAAGGTGATCATCTCGATGGTGTGGGCGATCGTGATCGCCCGGAATCTGTCGATGGGGGTGGCGTGGCACCGGTTCCTGGCGTTCCCCAACATCTACTTCAAACGGGAAGATTCGGGTCGGACCGCGCTCGGTGCGCTGCGGCCGATGATGTCCGGCGGCGAGGTCCTGGATCTGGAGGAGGCCGACCCCGAGGTCGACACCTTCGGGGTGGGGAAGGTGGAGGACTTCTCCTGGAAGGGGTGGTTGGACTTCGCGACGTGCACCGAATGCGGGCGGTGTCAGTCGCAGTGCCCGGCGTGGAACACCGCGAAGCCGTTGTCCCCGAAGCTGGTGATGCTGGCGTTGCGGGACCATTCGTTCGCGAAGGCCCCGTACATCAGGGCCGGTGGCGGGATCGACCTGGCCACGGGTGAGGAGAAGCTCAGCGAGGCCGAGTTGGCGGCGTTCGCGCACGCCGATCCCCTCGCCATGCTCGAGGCCGGTCGGCCACTGATCGGACCCAGCGAACTGGACGAACTGGGTCGTGAGGTGGGCGGGATCATCGACCCCGAGGTGCTGTGGGATTGCACGACGTGTGGGGCGTGTGTGGAGCAGTGCCCGGTGGACATCGAGCACGTGGATCACATCGTGGACATGCGCCGCTACCAGGTGATG
>Ga0164306_10001445_pt1 | contig 10546 bp, 8 predicted proteins | sample Whisoiple_242_MG_FD_110213 | JGI IMG/M metagenome (GOLD analysis project Ga0164306, IMG submission 110213) | Soil microbial communities amended with fresh organic matter from upstate New York, USA - Whitman soil sample_242_MG | ecosystem: Environmental > Terrestrial > Soil > Unclassified >... | reverse complement strand
TCGGCGGTGGTCTTTTCCTGATCCGCGATAATCGTGTGGCACCGCCGCCCTCGGCGGTGGTCTTTTCCTGATCCGCGATAATCTGCGTTAATCCACGGTAAGGTTTTGCCTTTCCGATCACCAGATCACCCGATCTCTGGCCTTTTGGCCGTTCTCCGCGCCTCCGCGGTGAGGTGTTGTTTTCCGATCACCCGATCACCAGATTTCCCGATCACCCGATCTTTTTGCAGCCCTCTGCCTGCGTCCCTCAGCCACCGACCCCACCCCCCATAGCGCTTTGTTGAAAACAAAGGCCAAACCCCAATTCGACCGGACGGTCACCGAGCGGTCGAAAGCCATTTTTCATGTTTTTCAACAGTCCAGTCCTGCTCAATTTCAGCCTGATTTTTCCGTTTTTACTGTCCGGTCGGCAGAGGGTCGCAACGCCATAAAGCTGCACGGCCACCAGATCGCAGCGTTGTGGCTGAAATGCTAATTGCTTAATTTTCAAAGATCTACACTGCTTACACCCTGAGGCGCAGCCAAAGTATAGCTGGTTCCTGATGGCGAATCAAGTACGAAATTATACAACGCAAAAATAAATAACAGACCCGCCGTTCGCGGCGTATTCCAGAGCGCCGGAGGAGCGACACAGACTACAAAGAAAAGAGCGTGAAGCGGGCAACGACCAGAAATAACGCTTCCTGCTTAATTGAAAAGGCCGTCCGCAAGGACTGCCTTTTTTGTCGTTCGGGTGGCTGCCCGGAATCCAGGCAGCCGCTGTAGAGACGTTTTTTTACTCACAATCCGGCGCATTGGCTTGAACGGAGCCGTCGTCTCCGTAGCAGGTATGGCAGTCTTGTGAGGTGTTTCCGCAAGTGCCCTCAGAGGTAGCGGTTGAACACAAGGCCACATACCCCCGGCAGACCGGAATAGGGGGCTGAGCCGAGAGCGTGAGAGCGGTAAGTCCGAGAGCGGCAAGGCTGAGAGCAACGGTTGTTATTTTGAAAAGCAGATGTTTGTCCTTCATGGGGTCTATCCTCCTGGTAACTGGAATACCTGTCCAGGGTGAGGATGCTAATCCATGCGCTCCCGCGGCCCGCTCGATTCTTTTCTCATTCTCGATTCCGGTAATGGATAAATTTTCCCGGAGTGGCACCATAGCAAACAGGTATGGCTACTTTTTGTTTCTCTTGTTTCGCTGGCGACGATAGTGGTAATTTCTGCCCGGCCGATCGATTTTGCCGTTTTATTTCTCTTGGCTTCGGCACGCATTGCCTGAAGCGCTTCCTGGCGCTACCGGTCTTCAGAAGATCTTTATGAGTGTGTATAGTATCTTGGCTTATCGCAAGGTCCTTGGGCCACGGGACACGAAAGGAACGTTCCATGAGGCGCACGCTGCCACTCTTCGTTCTACTGCTGACTCTCGCCAGTATCCACTCCACTTCGCAGCAACGAAAGGTCATTCGCGATCCCACCGAATACAAGGCGTACATGAGCGCCTTGAGTTTGGATAATGATCCACAAAAAGCCGCGGCTATGGAGGCCTTCACTGCCAGGTATCCATCGAGTGTCATGAAGGTTGACGCCCTGGCGGTGGCCATGGATTGCTATCGGCGGTTGTATGAAGTTGACAAGGTGGAAAAGACGGCCCTGCGCATCCTCGAACTCGACCCTAACCATATTCGCGCCCTGACGATACTGACAGGTCTGAACCACGCTCGGGCCACCGCGGCCGGCGATCCGCAACAGGCGGCGCAGTTCGCGCAACGGGCGCGAAGCTATGCCGCCCGGGGCATGGAGGCGTTGAAGACCTGGCAAAAGCCGCAAAACATGACAGACGCGACTTTCGACAAGCTTCACGCTCAGATGATGTCCATCTTTTCCGAGTCTCTCACGCCGGGCACGCAGGGCGGCAACGGCCCTGGCAGTGGCGTCTCCGGTGGCGTGATCGGCGGAGTGGCCGGCGAAAATCACACGGGCACTAGCGCCGCTGGCGATACCACGAACAGGATGGCGGCAAGGAAAGAGACGGTCAGTAAGGCCGAGGAAGCTGTTGAAAATGATTCCGAAATCCACTCCATTGAAAAGAACCGCCAATCGGCGCTGAAGGTGAGAAACGCGCTTTTTTATCAGGCAACATTCGAAGCGAACAAGTCCGGCAACTACTACCAGATCGAGTGGCCCGGCTTTTATGAATTCCGCAATCCGGGGGATGCGGCCATCGTCATCACGGATTTCCGGGTGGCATGGCTGCCGGGGTCTCCGGCAGGAAAGCAGCTCAAACTAGCCCACCGGTCGCAACCTGACAAACTCGCCGTTTTCGATGATCTGGCAGCCGTGCAAAAGTCGCAAAAAGAAGAAGCGGACCCTTCTCCCGTGAAATTCCCCATCACCATCCCGCCCCGCAGCAGCCGTTTTGTGAAACTCCATCTGGTGTACGATCTTTTCCTGGACGATAAGCCGCTGAAGCTCGATAAAGAAGACGATGCCTATTACTGGCTGGCCCAGGCCATCGGCCTGCACAATAGCGCAGGCCACTTTCAATGCACGTTCACTGAGGTCCCCATTGAAGTCACCACCGCCGGCGATCACGTCTTGCACTACGAACCTCTTACCGCCCTGACTGTGCCCGGCTGCCAGATGAACATGCCCCCGCTCCCGGCGAAATAGCGCGTATTATCCAAGATCCTGCCGCACGAAATCGGCGGGATGGACGACCACGCCCATTTGTTGATCCAACTCCCGCCGACCTGGTCATTGTCGGATGCCGTTCAGGAAATCAAGACCAGCTCGTCCCGATGGATGGGGAAGAGTTTTGCCTGGTTCGTTTCTGGTGACGATGTTCTGCGTAGGCAATTCGTTCCGTTTCGAACGACAATGTTTCAGGTTAGTCGAATCCCGGCGGCGTCGATACGGTCTCATTTTGTATGGAAGATATTCCAGCATGTTCGATTCGGTCTCATTTCTTGGCGATGATGCGCGTCGCCATGTCGCTTTTCTCCGTGCCTCGGCGTCTGGGTGGTCAAGATTCTAGTTGCGCCTATCATTCCGATCTGCGCTCATCTGCGTAATCTGCGGCGAATTTCTTTTGCTTTTCTCCGCGCCTCCGCGCCTCCGCGGTGAAAATTCCTTATCTACCCTACGCAGCTTCTTCTTCGCCATTTTTCTCGTTCGAATTTAACTGCGCTGCCGGCTCGGCGCCTTCTCTCTCAGCCAATGGCTGCGTCACTTCCGCGGGATGGCGGCCCGAATCAGATTTTTGCTCATGCAGCTCTTGCGCGGCACGCCCAGCTTCCTTCTGTTCGACCTCCGATTTCGCTTCCGGCTTGTCCTCTTTGCCATCTGCGGAACGCGCTTGTGCCGCCTCGGCTGCTGCGGGTTTTTCTTGCTTGCTGTCTTTATCGCTCGACTCTGCCTGCTTGTCTCCAACTAACGCTGCGACTGGGTCTTCATCGGATGACTCTGCGCGGGCCGGCCCTTCCTGCAGCTCGGGCTTCTTGCCCAGCTTGACTTCTTCTTCCGGCTGCTCCGGTTCCAGCAGATGATTGATTCTCACCCGCGCCGCGCGCCATTTCACGCTGCTGGCATTGCCCGCCTGTTCCAGATAGGGAGCAAGCTGCTTGTCGGAGACGCGTTTCTTCTCTTTCAGGAACTGAAGGATGGCCTCGTTTTGAGTTTCCAGTTTTTCCAGGTGAGAAAACAGTTCGTTCAGGACTTCCTTCATTGCCTCGTTGTTCATGCGGCCTCCCCGCGATCTATGGCTTTGCTCCTCTTAAATAGATGCCAAAAAATGCGAGGAAGCCGAAGCCTCTGGACCGCAAGGATGCCCCCGACTCCATAGGTGGGACCGCGTGGCGCGGCGCGAGGGGCAGGCGGGGCAAGTCGATTCAGGCGGGTTTCGCCAGAGACTGAAAACTCAAAATCCCTGGAACCCCCGCCAGGCCGCCTTGCAACCCATTTTAATCGCGGGTTACATCGGGACTGATGATGTGGGTAAAGGCAAAGGTCTGGTTTTGTGATCCGCTGACTTGTGCGGCCTCTTCAGGTGTGAGGACGCGCGCGCCCATGCGGCTTAGCACTCTTTGATTCGGCTGCTGGTTTGGATTTGACATTGTGTTTCTCCTTTCCATCGGCCAGTGGAAACAAGGTTAGCCAGAGCAGGGAGAGAAAAGCAAATGCTATTGCATGCTGTTCAAAGAAAAAATTCCCACTTTGGGAGGAGAGGACCTACCGCGGATTTGCGCGGATCAGGAGCTCCAAAACCTTAACCGGCAAAGATCGACTGCCTGATCTTAATCCGCGTAAATCAGCGATCCGCGTAAATCACGATCCGCGGTAAGACTCCCTGGTCCATGGATATGCCGATCTTCGCCGCAGATTACTCTGGGCCGCGCTCAAACATGAGCCGGCATTGTTCCCGTGACCCGAGTACCAAAGCCAGTTCGTTGGGATGGTCGATCAGAACATCTGGGGGCGCGTCTTCCAGGGTGTGCGGGGCCAGGCCATAAGTGACTCCGACAGAATAAATCCCCGAGTTGCGGGCGGTCAGCACGTCAATGTCTGAGTCGCCTATGATGACCGTTTCCTCCGGCTGGACGCCGGCCTCTTCCAGCAGAATCTGTACCCCTGCCGGATCGGGCTTCTTGGTGTGGAAGCTGTTGCCGCCGTAGACCTGAAAGAAATATGGGCCAAGGCCGAGCGCTTCTATGATCGCCCGCGACGGGCCAACCGGCTTGTTGCTGAGTACGGCCATCTTGAGCGCCTGGTTTGCCTGATTGGAAGCCCCGTTACGGCTTTTCTGGATAGCGCTGAGCGCTTCTTTTACTCCGTCATAAACGTAAGTGTTATCCAGTTTGTGCTCCCGATACCAGCTCATGAAGTAGAGTACCGCGTCCTGAACGAAGTTTTCGTCGTCGGGATCGCCCAGGGAGCGGCGGACCAGCATGGGCGCTCCGTCGCCAATATAGCTGGCGATGACCTCATGAGGCAGCTCTTTCTTGCCAAAATGAATCAACATGGCGTTGATGGAGTTGGCCAGGTCTTCACGGGAGTCAATAAGGGTCCCGTCGAGGTCAAAAATAAGCAGTTTGGCGGTATGCCCGGGGATGGGCCGATTTTTGCGAATCATCCGTTTTCAGTATATCCCGGTAAACACCTTAGGATTTAAAATGGAAGGTACTCCCAGCACGTGCCCAAAAAACCACCATTCCTTTTAGAGGAGATCCATGGCTGTGACCAAGATTGAGTCCAGGAAGAACGCTTCCGCAGTGGCGGATATGCCGGCAAAAGCCGAAAAGACGTATGAAGGGCTCACCCGCCAGCAACTGGTGGAAATCTATCGCCTGATGTATCTCTCGCGGCGGCTCGACGACCGCGAGATCATGCTGAAGCGCCAGCAAAAAATCTATTTCCAGATTTCCGGCGCGGGACACGAAGCTTTGACGGTGGCCGCGGCCATGAATCTTAAGCCTGGGTATGACTGGTTTTACCCGTATTATCGCGACCGCGCGCTTTGCCTGGCTCTGGGAATGACCCCGTATGAGCAACTGCTGGAAGCCGTGGGCGCCTCCGATGGTCCTTCTTCCGGCGGCCGCCAGATGCCTTCACACTGGGGACATAAAAAGCTCAACATCGTGAGCCAGTCCTCTCCCACCGGGACGCAATTCCTGCAGGCTGTGGGATGCGCTGAAGCCGGACGATACTTCAGCAATCATCCTGAAGCCGCTAAAAAGCATGAAGGCGATTATCGCCAATTTAAGAACGTGGCATTCCAGGGCGATGAGGTGGTTTACGTCTCCGCCGGCGACGGCACCACCAGCGAAGGCGAATTCTGGGAAGCCATGAACTCGGCCTGCAACCTGAAGCTTCCCGTGTTGTTCATGATTGAAGACAACGGATATGCGATTTCCGTTCCCGTCGAGGTGCAGACCGCGGGCGGCAGTATTTCAAAACTGCTCGGCAATTTCCCCAATCTGCTGATTGAAGAATGTGATGGCACCGATCCCATCGCGTCCTACGCCGCCTGCAAGCGCGCGGTGGAGCATTGCCGCGCGGGCAACGGCCCGGCCCTGGTCCATGGTCACGTGATCCGGCCGTATTCCCACTCGCTCTCAGACGATGAGAAGCTGTACCGTCCGGAAGCCGAACGCGAAAAAGATGCCAAGCGCGATCCCGTGACGCGCATGCAGATGTTTCTGGTGCGGGAAAATATTCTGGATGAAGCCGGAATCAACAACGTGGAAAAATCAGTTGACCAGGAAGTGGAGGCCGCCTCAGACCGCGCATTAAAAGCCGTCCTGCCGGCCACGGATTCGATTTACGAGCACGTCTATTCCGGAAGCCTGGATCCCCGCGAAATGGCGACCCAGCCGCATGCGCAGGGCGCGGACAAGACCATGGCGGACCAGATCAATGCCTGCCTGAAAGACGAGATGCGCCGCGACGACCGCATCGTGGTCTTTGGTGAAGACGTGGCGGACTGCAGTCGCGAAGAGTATCTGAAGCAGAAGGAGATCAAAGGCAAGGGCGGCGTATTCAAGTTGACCTCCGGTTTGCAGATGGAGTTTGGCGGTGAGCGCGTCTTCAATTCGCCTCTGGCGGAAGCCAACATTGTGGGCCGCGCCGTGGGCATGGCCACGCGCGGGCTCAAGCCGGTGGTGGAAATCCAGTTCTTTGACTACATCTGGCCCGCCTACCACCAGATTCGCAACGAGCTGGCAACAATGCGGTGGCGTTCCAACGGAAACTTCTCTTCTCCGGCGGTGGTCCGCGTGGCGATTGGCGGCTATCTGACCGGCGGCGCGGTGTATCACTCGCAGTGCGGTGAAAGCCTGTTCACGCACAATCCCGGACTGCGCGTGTGTTTCCCTTCGAACGCGCTGGATGCGAACGGGCTGCTGCGGACGGCGATTCGCTGCGACGATCCAGTGATGTTTCTGGAGCATAAGCGTCTCTACCGTGAAACTTTTGGCCGCGCACCGTACCCGGGCCCCGATTATATGGTCCCGTTTGGCAAGGCAAAAATCGTGAAAGAAGGGAATGATCTGACGGTGATTACTTACGGCGCCACGGTGCCGCGCGCTTTGCAGGCTGCACAGAAAATCGAACGCGAGCAAAACGTGAGCGTGGAATTGATTGACCTGCGCACGCTCAACCCGTATGACTGGGAGGCAATTGCCACGTCAGTCCGCAAGACCAGCCGCGTGCTTGTAGCGCATGAAGACACGCTGAGCTGGGGCTACGGAGCGGAAATCGCGGCGCGTATTGCCGACGAACTGTTCGAAGACCTTGATGCTCCGGTGAAACGCGTGGCCGCGACCGACACGTTTGTCGCCTACCAGCCGATCCTGGAAGACGTGATCCTGCCGCAGTCAGAAGATTTGTTTAAGGCGATGGAGAAGTTGGCGAAGTTCTAAAGCTTTTACCACAAAGGACACGAAGGAACACAAAGATCATAGGAAAATATAGCCTTCGTGAACCTTGTGCCCTTTGTGGTTAAGTTTTATTCCCCACCCGCTCCAGCACGAACCTGTCCAGCGCCAGCAGCAACTCTTCCCGGTTCGAATACGGTCCTGGTTGATAACCCTTGGAACTGATCCCTTGTTGCGCCAGGTCAGAAAGCGCCCAGTCCTGTTTGTTGGTGATGTCCCAGAATTCAATGGCGTCCCACGGATTGAAGTTGGGCTTCTTGATTTCGTCGGGATGGAAGTGCCACTCGCAGATGATTTCCGTCTGGTCCGCCGCTTTGGGCCACATGGTGAACGTCAGCATGTAATCGGGATGCAGGTTGAGGAAGAAGTTGGGCAACAGGCAGTAATAGTAAACGTGGCGCTGATCGTCGGCGCTCAGGCCGGGAAGCGAACAACGCTTTGTTGACCCGTCCATGGTGAGGGTTTGCACGCCATCGCGCAGGTCCATGCGGCCGCCAAGATAAGTTGGCTGCGGCGGCTCATTGTCGCCGCTCATGTAGTGCGATTGCTTCTGCAACAGCGGGTGCACGATGGGACAGTGCAGGCACTCAGAATAATTCTGGATGATCAGCTTCCAGTTTGCCTTGAGATGGTAGCTGCGCCTCTCAACCATCTGAAGTTCCGCCATGCGCCACGGCGCGAACTTACGGTCGAGCCCGGCCAGGTGCTCGGCGAATGGAATGGGACGCGCCGAAAGATTGATGAAGATATGTCCGTCCCAGACCGCGGTGGCGACAGCATTCAGCGGATAGTCGGCTTCGCAGAAGCCCTGTACTTTTTCCATGTGCGGCGCATTCGCCAGCGTTCCGTCGAGTTTATAAGTCCATGCGTGATACTGGCATTGAATGCGGCCGCCAAACTTGCCTTCTTCCTGCTGGCAAAGCATGGTACCGCGATGGCGGCAGACATTGTGGAACGCGCGGATGTTGCCCTGATCGTCGCGCGTGATGATTATGCTGGCGTTGGCGAACTGGCGTAGGAAATAATCTCCCGCTTCGGGAATCTGGCCGGCGCGACCGGCGCAGAGCCACATGTCAAAGTGGATGGCCTCCATCTCGCGCTGGAACCATGCCGGCTCGGTGTAATAGCTCTGTGGCAGCGTCATCGCGTCAGAAACTGCGAGATCAGGACGAGTATTCGAGTAGTTGGATTTCATTTCCTCTTATCCGTGCCGATGTTGGTTCGACCGCTTTGCGGCGAAACGGCTGAACATCCGCGATAGAGCGGCCGACATGACGAACAGAACCACAAAGTCCAGAAGAAGATTGATGAGACGAAATTCTCTCATTCTTATGAACCCGCCAGTGCTGTAGAACGCAAACGGGAACCCATAAGGATATCTCGTGTCGTAGTACCGACTGGCCCACCAAAGCTGAGCGGCATTGATTGAAGCCAAAACGGCTGCCGAGCTCAAAAAACTGATCGCATATCTGCGCCGGTCTGTCATACGCTAATTCTAATAGGGTATTTCGTTGATCCGGCACTTACGTTTCGAACTCCTAACGTCGCAACGCTTTGACGATCTCCCGCGCGGCGTTCGCGCCCGAGCCGCCGGTCAGTCCCGCGCCCGGATGCGTACCGGAGCCGCATAAATAGAGGTTCTGGATCGGCGTGTTGTAGCGCGCCCAGTCGAGCAGCGGACGCATGGTAAAGAACTGGTCCAGCGCCAGTTCGCCGTGGAAGATATGGCCGCCGGTCAGTCCGTACGTTGTTTCCAGGTCCTTTGGGGTAATGATCTGTCCGTCTTCCACTAGTCCCGGCAAACTCGGCGCGTATTCGGCCAGCGTCTTCACCACCGTTTCGCCCAGCGCGCTGCGCTGGCTGTCCCAATCAGTGTTCTTCAGCTTGAACGGCGCGTACTGCAAATAGATTGACATTACATGCTTGCCGCTTGGGGCCAGCGATGGGTCCGTGAGCGAAGGCATCGTGACTTCAAGATAAGGATGCGGCGAGAAGTTGCCATACTTCGATTCGTCAAAGGCGCGCTCCAGGTAATCGATCTCCGGGCCGATGTGGATGCGGCCGCGCAGTGCCGCATCGTTGCCGTTGAGCGCGGTAAATTTCGGCAAAGCGGACAAAGCCAGATTCACCTTCGCCACCGTGCCCGGCATGCGATAGTTCTGGAGTTTCATCACGAAGTCCGGCGTGAGATGCGTGGGATCGACAAGCGTTAGCAGCGTGCGGCGGGGATCGGCGTTAGAAATCACGACTTTGGCGCTGATCTCATCTCCGCCGGCCAGTACCACTCCGGTGGCGAGGCCATCTTTCACGCGGACTTCTTTTACTTCCGCCGACGTGCGAATCTCCGCGCCTGCTTCTTTGGCCGCCGCCGCCATTGCCTGCGTGATCGCTCCCGTGCCGCCCATCGCGAAGAATGATGAACCCGCCGGATGCGAGTCGCCCGCCGCGCGAATGAGCAATACCAGGCTGCTGCCCGCCGACCACGGCCCCATGGCTGTCCCAAAGATGCCACGCGCGGCAATGGTGGCGCGCAGAAGTTCCGTCTCAAAGAATTCTGCAACCAGGTCGGCCACGGCCATCGGTCCCCAGCGCAGCAGGCGATACATATCTTTCTTGCCCAGCTTGCGCAATGCTCGCCCGGTCTGGAGCATGGCCCAGAGATCGCCGCGGCTTGGATCGTCAATGTTCGGCGGCGTGAGCTTCAGCGCGTCGCTTATCACGCGTCCAATCTTTTCCAGCGACTGCTGAAATACCGGATAGCGTTCCGCGTCTTTCGCTGAGCACTTTCCGATTTCCTGTGCTGCTCGCGCAACGTCATTGTAAAGAACCAGGGCGCGGCCATCGGGAGAGAGCGCCGTTACCGCGACTTCCGGCGTCACTATCTTCAGCCCGTGGCGCGCAAGTTGCATGTCGCTCACGATCTCTGGCAGCAGCGGCCCGGCAGAATGCGCGAGCGTGGAGCAGCGGAAGCCGGGAGAAAATTCTTCTGTGATGGCCGCTCCTCCGGCCTGTCCGCGGCGCTCCAGCACCAGGGGCTTGAAACCGGCTTTGGCCACATGGAAAGCAGCCACCAGTCCGTTGTGGCCGCCGCCAATAATGATTACGTCGCGGGTCTCAGCCATGCGCTAGCTGGC
>Ga0164306_10001444_pt1 | contig 10554 bp, 10 predicted proteins | sample Whisoiple_242_MG_FD_110213 | JGI IMG/M metagenome (GOLD analysis project Ga0164306, IMG submission 110213) | Soil microbial communities amended with fresh organic matter from upstate New York, USA - Whitman soil sample_242_MG | ecosystem: Environmental > Terrestrial > Soil > Unclassified >... | reverse complement strand
GTGAGGGCGGGATAAGCGACCGACATAATGTCGGTCGTGGCGACAGCAACGACAGTAGAAACCGGGCACGCGCACCCGTCGGTCAATCGGCCGAACCTCACCAGCGTCGGAACCATCATCTGGTTGAGTTCCGAGCTGATGTTCTTCGCGGCCCTCTTCGCGATGTACTTCACCCTGCGATCGGTGATGGGACCCGATCACTGGAAGGAGATGGCCCACCATCTGAACTTCCCGTTCTCGGCGACGAACACCACGATCCTGGTGCTTTCCTCTCTCACCTGCCAGCTCGGCGTTTTCGCCGCGGAGCGGGGCGATGTGAAGAAGCTCCGCACCTGGTTCATCATCACGTTCGTGATGGGTGCGATCTTCATCGGAGGCCAGGTCCTCGAGTACACCGAGCTGGTCAAGGACGCGGGTCTCTCCCTGTCCTCCGACCCGTACGGCTCGGTGTTCTACCTGACGACCGGCTTCCACGGTCTGCATGTGACAGGCGGCCTGATCGCCTTCCTGCTCGTCCTGGGCAGGACATACGCGGCCTCGAGATTCACCCACGAACAGGCCACCGCCGCCATCGTCGTGTCCTACTACTGGCACTTCGTCGACGTCGTCTGGATCGGCCTGTTCGCCACGATCTACATGATCAAGTAACCGGGCTCGCGCCCACTCACCATCGACGCAGAAGATCCTGACACCGGGGTAATCCGTGAAAAAGCTCTCCGCACGACGACGCCATCCGCTGGCGGCGGTCGTCGTACTACTCCTCGCGCTGGCGGCTACCGGGGGGCTGTACGCCGCGTTCGCGCCTGCGGGTAAGGCGCAGGCCGACGAAACCGCCCAGTCCCTCGCCATCGACGAGGGCAAGAAGCTCTACTCCGTGGGCTGCGCCAGCTGCCACGGATCCGGCGGTCAGGGCACCACCGACGGGCCGTCCCTCGTGGGCGTCGGCTCCGCCGCCGTCGACTTCCAGGTCGGTACCGGACGCATGCCGGCTCAGCAGCCGGGTGCCCAGGTCCCGAAGAAGAAGGTCATCTACAACCAGGCCGAGATCGACCAGCTCGCGGCGTACGTCGCGTCCCTGGGCGCCGGTCCGATCACGCCCACCAAGAGCCAGGTCGACCCCTCGGGCGCCGACGTGGCCAAGGGCGGCGACCTGTTCCGCACGAACTGCGCGCAGTGCCACAACTTCACCGGTCAGGGCGGTGCCCTGACCAAGGGCAAGTACGCGCCGAACCTCGAAGGCGTGAGCGCGAAGCACATCTACGAGGCCATGCAGACCGGCCCGCAGAGCATGCCCTCCTTCCCGGACACCACGATGCCGGAGCAGGAGAAGAAAGACATCATCGCGTACATCAAGACCGTCAACGGTAGTGAGTCCGAGTCCCCCGGCGGGCTCTCGCTCGGTGGCCTCGGTCCCGTCAGTGAAGGTCTCTTCGGCTGGATCTTCGGCCTGGGCGGCCTGATCGCCATCGCCGTATGGGTCGCGGCCCACACCGCTAAGGCCAAGAAGTCATGAGTAGCCAACAGATTCCAGAAGAGAACCTGCCGGTAGAGCAGGGCACCGCGCACGGCGCGGTAGAGGGTGCGGGCGACCCGTTCGCCGACCCGGGGCTGCCGGCCCACAAGCCGCGCATCCAGGACATCGACGAACGCGCCGCGAACCGCTCCGAGCGGGCCGTCGCGCTCATGTTCACGCTGTCCATGCTGGCGACGGTCGGCTTCATCGCCTCGTACGTCATCTTCCCGGTCGACCAGATCGTCTACATCTGGCCGTTCGGCCACGTGAGCGCGCTGAACTTCTCCCTGGGTCTGACCCTGGGACTGGCGCTCTTCCTCATCGGCGCGGGCGCCGTCCACTGGGCGCGCACCCTGATGTCCGACGTGGAGGTCGCCGACGACCGGCACGCGATCGAGGCGACGCCCGAGGTCAAGGCCAAGGTTCTGGCCGACTTCGCGGACGGCGCCCGGGAGTCCGCGCTCGGACGGCGCAAGCTGATCCGCAACACCATGTTCGGCGCGCTGGCCCTGGTGCCGCTCTCCGGTGTGGTGCTGCTGCGCGACCTCGGTCCGCTGCCGGAGAAGAAGCTCCGGAAGACGCTGTGGGCCAAGGGCAAGCAGCTCGTCAACATGAACACCATGGAGCCGCTGCGTCCCGAGGACGTCGTCGTCGGTTCGCTGACCTTCGCCATGCCCGAGGGCCTGGAGGAGGACGCGCACGACTTCCAGTCGCAGATCGCCAAGGCCGCCCTGATGATCATCCGCATCGAGCCGGACAACATCAAGGACAAGCGTGAGCGCGAGTGGGCGCACGAGGGAATCGTCGCCTTCTCCAAGATCTGCACCCACGTCGGCTGCCCGATCAGCCTGTACGAGCAGCAGACGCACCACGTGCTCTGCCCGTGCCACCAGTCCACCTTCGACCTCTCCGACGGCGCCCGCGTCATCTTCGGTCCGGCCGGTCACGCCCTTCCGCAGCTGCGGATCGGCGTGAACAGCGAGGGCAACCTCGAGGCGCTCGGTGACTTCGAAGAGCCCGTCGGTCCTGCCTTCTGGGAGCGCGGATGAGTACTGCGACGGAAACACAGCGCAAGGCGCCCGCCGGTGAGCGGGTCGCCGACTGGGCGGACGGCCGGCTCGGCATCTACGGCCTGGCCAAGGCCAACATGCGCAAGATCTTCCCGGACCACTGGTCCTTCATGCTCGGTGAGATCTGCCTCTACAGCTTCATCATCATCATCCTCACGGGTGTGTACCTGACGCTGTTCTTCCACCCGAGCATGAACGAGGTCGTGTACCACGGCTCGTACGAGCCGATGCAGGGCATCCGGATGTCCGAGGCCTACGCCTCGACGCTGGACATCAGCTTCGACGTCCGCGGTGGTCTGCTGGTCCGGCAGATCCACCACTGGGCAGCGGTGATCTTCCTCGCCGGCATGTTCGTGCACATGTTCCGTGTGTTCTTCACCGGCGCGTACCGCAAGCCCCGTGAGATCAACTGGCTGTTCGGCTTCCTGCTGTTCGTCCTGGGCATGTTCACCGGGTTCACCGGCTACTCCCTCCCGGACGACCTGCTCTCGGGTACGGGTGTGCGCTTCACGCAGGGCGCCATCCTGTCGATGCCGATCGTCGGTACGTACATCTCGATGTTCCTGTTCGGCGGGGAGTTCCCCGGCACGGACATCATCGCGAGGTTCTACTCGATCCACATCCTGCTGCTGCCGGGCATCATGCTCGGCCTCGTGGTCGGCCACCTCATCCTGGTGTTCTTCCACAAGCACACGCAGTTCGCGGGACCGGGCAAGACGAACAAGAACGTCGTCGGCATGCCGCTGCTCCCGGTGTACATGGCGAAGGCCGGAGGGTTCTTCTTCCTCGTCTTCGGCTTCATCTCGGTCATCGCGGCGATCGCCACGATCAACCCGATCTGGGCACTCGGTCCCTACCGTCCCGACCAGGTGTCCACGGGCGCCCAGCCGGACTGGTACATGGGCTTCGCCGAAGGCTTCGTCCGCGTCATGCCGGGCTGGGAGATCAACCTCTGGGGCCACACGCTGGTCCTCGGCGTGCTGATCCCGCTGGTCCTCTTCGGTGTGGTCCTGGCGGCACTCGCGCTCTACCCGTTCATCGAGTCCTGGATCACCGGGGACAAGCGCGAGCACCACATCCTGGACCGTCCGCGCAACGCTCCGACCCGTACGGGTCTGGGTGTCGCCTGGGTGACGATCTACTTCGTCATGCTGATCGGCGGCGGCAACGACATCTGGGCGACCCACTTCCACATGTCGCTCAACGCCATCAGCTGGTTCGTGCGGATCGCGTTCTTCGTCGGCCCGGTCCTGGCTTTCGTCGTCACCCGGCGGATCTGCCTCGGCCTCCAGCGCCGCGACAAGGAGAAGGTGCTGCACGGACGCGAGTCCGGCACCATCAAGCGCCTGCCGCACGGTGAGTTCGTCGAGATCCACGAGCCGCTCAGCCCGGAGCAGCTGCACACGCTCACGGCGCACGAGCAGTACAAGCCGATCGAGATCGGCCCGACGGTCGACGAGAACGGTGTCGAGCGCAAGCCGTCGGCGCTGCAGAAGCTGCGGGCCAGGCTCAGCAAGAGCTACTACGGCGAGAACAACCAGATCGCCAAGCCCACCGCCGAGGAGTACAAGGAGATCACCAGCGGCCACGGCCACCACTGATCACCTCAGCTGACCGCCACAGCAGGAGCCCCGTCCATCCGATGGACGGGGCTCTTCGCTGCTCCCGGGGCTGGATAGGGTGGAGGCGTACTTCTACCGGCTGTGGACCCAGGAGCGGACCATGAACGTTGTGACCCCGGACGGCGGCGGCAGCGTGGCGGACTTCACCTGGCCCGGCGTGCTGACCCCCCTCCTGCGCGGCGAGGACCTCGGCACCGACGCGACGGCGTGGGCCATGGACCGGATCATGAGCGGCGAGGCCACGGACGTGCAGATCGCCGGCTTCGCGATCGCGCTGCGGGCCAAGGGCGAGACCGTCGACGAGGTCACCGGCCTGGTCCGCGCCATGTACGAGCACGCCCACACCATCGAGGTCCCCGGCCGCACGGTGGACATCGTGGGAACCGGCGGCGACATGGCCAAGACGGTCAACATCTCCACCATGTCGGCGATCGTCGTCGCGGGGACGGGCGCGAAGGTCGTCAAGCACGGGAGCCGGGCCTCCTCCTCGGCCAGCGGTGCCTCCGACGTGCTGGAGAAGCTCGGCGTCAACCTGGAGCTGACGCCGCAGCGTGTCGTCGCGGTGGCCGAGGAAGCGGGCATCACCTTCTGCTTCGCGGTGAAGTTCCACCCCGCCCTGCGGCACGCGGCCAGGGCGCGCAAGGAACTCGGCACGCAGACCACCTTCAACATCCTGGGCCCGCTCACCAACCCGGCCCGGGTCCGCTCCCAGGCCATCGGCGTGGCCGACCCGAAGATGGCGCCCATCGTGGCCGGTGTGCTGGCCGACCGGGGCAACTCCGCGCTCGTCTTCCGGGGTGACGACGGTCTCGACGAGCTGACCACCACGGCGACCTCCCGTGTCTGGATCGTCCGCGACGGCGGCGTCCGCGAGGAGGCGTTCGACCCGCGTGACGTCGGCCTCGGCCTGGTCCCCGTCGAGGCGCTGCGCGGAGCTGACGCCTCGTACAACGCCGACGTGGCCCGCCGGCTGCTCGACGGGGAGACCGGCCCCGTACGCGACGCCGTACTGCTGAACTCGGCCGCCGCGCTGGTCGCGCTGGACCCGGGTGCGGGCACCCTGGACGAGCAGCTCGCGGGCGGGATCGAGCGGGCCGCCGCGTCGATCGACTCGGGAGCGGCCAAGCGGGCCCTGGAGCGCTGGGTGGCGGCCAGCAACGCCTGAGAGGGCGTACGAGACGAGTCGAGGCCCATCGCGCCGGGACAGCCCGGCTGCGGCGGGAGTGCCCGAGGCGCGGTCCGGATCGCGGACCGCGCCTTGCGCGTGCCGGGGGATGTGGCAAGATGCTGCGCAGGTCATGAGTGACAGCGACTACGGCCCCGGCCCGCTGTCCGGCAACCCTCCGTCCGTGGCGGGGTGCCCCGGGTGAAGACCAGGCCGCAGGCAGCGAGGTCTGTGGCAAGCGCGGGCCCCTCGGCATCTTCCCATGCCACCCCTTGGGGTCCTTGGTCCCAGGGAGCCTCTTGTGAGCAAGCGAATGCGATAGGGCTTCGAGCCCTCCTCCGCACACCCTTCTTCTCTTCCTCTCCCCGCGTCGCCGCGCACCCTTCGGGTCACCGGCGCGAGGATTTCGCCTGCCTCTCACAGGAGTTCGCCATGTCTGTCCCCACCGCTGCCGCCGACCAGACCATTTGTGCACCGCTGCCGGTTCTGGGTGCCGATGTCACCGTTCCGCTCGTCACGGGCGGAGACGTCACCTACGCGGCCCTGGACTACGCGGCAAGCTCCCCCGCCCTGCAGCGCGTCTGGGACGACGTGGCCGCCTACGCGCCGTACTACGGCAGCGTCCACCGCGGTGCCGGATATCTCTCCCAGCTCTCCACCGACCTGTTCGAGACCAGCCGTGCGACCGTCGCGGAGTTCCTCGGCTGCCGTGCGGAGGACCAGGTGGTCTTCACCCGCTCGACGACCGACTCCCTCAACCTGCTGGCGGCCGCGCTGCCCGCCGGCTGCCAGGTGTTCGTCTTCGAGACCGAGCACCACGCGTCGCTGCTGCCCTGGCGCGACGCCCGGGTGACCTACCTGGACGCCCCCCGCACCCCGGACCAGGCGGTCGCCACGCTGGAGAAGGCCCTCGCCGCCCGTGACCCCCACGGCCCCGCGCTGGTCTGCGTCACCGGCGCCTCCAACGTCACGGGCGAGCTCTGGCCGGTGCGTGAACTGGCTGCCGCCGCCCACGCCCACGGTGCGCGGATCGTGCTCGACGCGGCACAGCTGGCGCCGCACCACCCGGTGGACATCGCGGAGCTGGACGTCGACTGGGTCGCCTTCTCCGGGCACAAGCTGTACGCGCCCTTCGGTTCGGGTGTCCTCGCGGGCCGGGCCGACTGGCTGGTGGACGCCGAGCCGTACCTCGCGGGCGGCGGGGCCTCCCGCAAGGTCGCCCGGCGCGCCGACGGCGGTGTGGACGTCGAGTGGCACACCACCGCGGCCCGGCACGAGGCCGGATCGCCCAACGTCATCGGCGTCTACTCCATCGCCGCCGCCTGCAAGGCGCTGACCGAGGCCGGCTTCGACCGGCTGGTCGACCGGGAGCAGCAGCTGGTGACCCGGGTCCGTGAGGGCCTCGCCGGCGTCCCCGAGGTCAAGGTGCTCTCCCTGTTCGGCGACGACGCCCCGAGGGTCGGCGTCCTCTCCTTCGTGGTCGAGGGATGGAACAGCTCGCACTTCGCGGCCGCGCTCTCCGCCGAGTACGGCATCGGAGTGCGCGACGGACTCTTCTGCGCCCACCCGCTGGTGCGGACCCTGCTGGGCAGTGAGCCGCAGGACCCGGGCGAGTGCGGCGCGCCGGACGCCGCGCCGGGGGAGAGGTCGCTCAACGCCATCCGGGTGAGCTTCGGCGCGGGCACCCCGGACGAGCACATCGAGCGGTTCCTGGGCGCCGTCCGCGAACTGGTGGGCGAGGGAGCCCGCTGGACCTACCGCACCGAGGAGGGCCGCTGCGTGCCCGACCGGGGCGCCGCCCAGGTCTGACCGCACGCGATACGCGAACGGCCGGGGTCGAGGGCGTCCCGCCCCGTCCCCGGCCGCGGTCGTGCCCGCGGTGAGCCGCCTCAGCCGTCGAGGCCGATGGCGAAGGCCGCCTCCAGGTCGTGCTGGGAGTAGGTGCGGAAGGCCACGTGCGTGTCCGTGGCCTCGACGCCCTGGATCTTGCTGATCCGGCCGGGGATGACATCCGCCAGATCGTCGTGCCGGGCCACCCGGACCATGGCGATCAGGTCGTACGTACCGGTGACCGAGAAGACCTCACTGACGCTGTCCAGCGCGGCGATGGCTTCGGCGATCTCGGGAATCCGGTCCACGCTGGTCTTGATGAGCACGATCGCGGTGATCACGGCTGGCTTTCTCCCTCGGTGGCCGTGGCTGGAACCTTCACTCTAGTCCCCCGGAACCGGACCCAGGCGTAGAGGAACCCGGCCGCGAAACCCGCCACGTGCGCGAGGTACGCCACGCCCGGGCCGCTGCCCGCGCCCCGCGCCGCCAGCCACTGCAGGACGAACCAGAAGACGAGCACGATCCAGGCGGGGAAGCGCAGCGGGAGGAAGAAGAGGAAGGGGAAGAGGCTGGTGACGCGGGCCTTGGGGAAGAGGTAGAGGAAGGCGCCCAGCACCGCGGAGATCGCCCCCGAGGCGCCCACCAGCGTCTGGTCGGAATCCGCGTGCACGACCGCGTAGGCGACCAGGGCGAAGTACCCGCACACGAGGTAGAAGAGGGTGAACTCGACGCGGCCCATGCGTTCCTCCGCCATCGCCCCGAAGACGTAGAGGAAGAGCATGTTGCCCAGCAGGTGCAGCCAGCTGCCGTGGACGAAGAGCGCGGTCAGCGGGGTGAGCGCCGCGTGCGCCGAGCCGTCCAGGAGCTCGCTGGGGATCACGCCCCACCGCTCGAAGTACCCCGCCTGAGCGGCGAGGAGCGCGTCGGCGTCGCCGTAGACGGGGTTGAACCCCGAGAGCGGGCTCATCAGGAAGACGGCGCAGCACAACGCCATCAGCCCGTAGGTGACCGGGGCACCGCCCGCCGCGGCCCCGAACCCCCTGGCCCGCTCCCGCCAGTCGACTTCCCGCAGATCGATCACGTACAGAGCATGACGCAACAGGCGAGAACGGGACGGAGCGCCTCGCCGTGCCGGCAGGTATGCGCGAGGCCGTAGGGTTGCGGCAGGACATCCGCAGTTCGACGGCGCACCGCGAGATCGAAGACCTGGGCACGCACAGACTCGACGTACGACGAAAGAGGACGCAACGATGACGACGGTTCCCCAGCCGACCGACGGGACCCGCTGGCGCTGCACGCTCTGCGGCAACCTCACGCGCTTCGATGTCACGCGCTCCTCGAAGGTCGTGGAGTACGTGCACCTCGACCTGGCCGGGGAGTCGAGTGTCGAGGAGCGCGAGGTGGTCAGTGAGACCATCGAGTCGGTGCGCTGCCGTTGGTGCAACGCCGTGGATCAGATCGAACTGGTCGACAGGCCTGGTGCCGACTCCTGACGGAGCCGCGCGGACAGACACATTGGGGTGATGGAAGGTGGAGCAGCCGACAGGCGGCGCCGGACCGGCCGACGCGGCCGACGGCACCGCGGAGTCGCTCGACCGTCCGCTGCCCGAAGGCGTACGCCGCAAGGTGGTTGCGCTGGTCTCGGACGCGTTCGGCGGGCTGACCGTCGGCGAACTCCCCGCCCAGCTCCGGCAGTACGCCCGTTTCACCCCGAGCAGGCGGGCCAAGTTCGCGGGTAACGCGATGGCGGCCGCCCTGGAGAGCGACCCGGTGTTCCGCCGGCGCATCGGCGAGCGGATCGGCCAGACCCAGCCGGAGCTGGCCGAGGCCCTCGAGTCCGGTGCGCCGCCCGCCGCCGCCGACCCCGTCGACGTGGCCGCGGCCGCCTACGTGCTGCGGCCCGCCGGCTGGGTCAAGCTGGTCGCCGCCGCCGGCGAGGAGGTCCAGCGGGCCCATGCCGAGCGGGCGGACGAGGAGACCAGACGCGAGCTCGAGCGACTGCGCGAGGAGCTGGAGCACGCCCGCGGCCAGACCCGGGCGGACACCGAACGGCTGCGCTCGGAGCTGGACGCGGCACGCAAGGAGGCCGACTCGCTGCACCGCAAGCTCCGCAGCGCCCTCAGCGAGGTGAAGCGCGGGGAGGCCGCCCTGCGCAAGGCGGGAGCCGAGGCCGACACCGTGCGGGCCGAGACGGCCGCCCAGGTCTCCGCCGCCGAGAGCGAGACCCGCCGGCTCAAGGCCCGCCTGGCCGAGGCGGAGGCGTCCGTGGAGGCCGGCCGCCGGGCGGCCCGGGAGGGGCGCTCGGTCGAGGACATGCGGCTGCGGCTGCTCCTGGACACCGTGCTCGACGCCGCCCAGGGGCTCCGCCGTGAGCTGGCGCTGCCCCCGTCCTCGCTCCGCCCCGCGGACGGCGTCGAAGCGGTCGAGCCGGGCCGGATGTCACCCAAGGACATCGCCGCCAGGGCCCTTTCGGAGACCGACCCGGCGCTCCTCGACCAGTTGCTGGCCCTCCCGCAGGCTCATCTGATCGTCGACGGCTACAACGTCACCAAGACCGGCTATCCCCAGATGCCCCTGGAGAAGCAGCGGTTGCGCCTCCTGGGTGGTCTCTCGGTCCTCGCGGCACAGACCGGCGCCGAGATGACCTGCGTCTTCGACGGCGCCGAACTGGCGGTTCCCGTCCTGCTCGCCCCGCCGCGTGGCGTCCGTGTGCTCTTCAGCAAGGCCGGGGTGACCGCGGACGAGCTGATCCGGCAGCTGGCGCGCGCCGAACCGCCGGGCAGGCCCGTCGTCGTGGTCTCCACCGACCGCGAAGTCGCCGACGGGGTGGCGAAGGCGGGGGCGCGGCCGGTCGCGTCCGCCTTGCTCCTGAAGCGGCTTTCGCGCGTCTGAGGCGTCATGCGCGTCATGTGAGGCTTGCCGGAATTTATGGAACGTACCGTCAAGTCGCCGCTACACCCCGTGTGATGAAAGTAAAGAAGTGCCTGGTGTGACGAGATTTTCCTCGTGAGGATTTGAACTGATCACAAGATGGTCACTAGGGTCAGGCCTCGAACCTTCGCACGGTTGTCTGCCCATCCGGGGCGACGGCGAAGGAACCGCCGAGTCCGTGATGTACACGGAGCCGGGGATCCGTTCGTCATCCCCCACTACCCGGTAGGCGGCTCGAGGAAGAAGGAGCTCGCCTTCGTGGCGTCCCACCGTCGTCCCAAGCAGCCGAGCCGCGCCCGTGTGACCGTGCTCACCGCGACCGCCGCCGCGGCCGTGGCCCTGACCTCCCAGGCGGCCCACGCCGACCCGAAGCCGACCAAGAGCGAGGTCAAGGCGAAGGTCGACAAGCTCTACCACGAGGCC
>Ga0164306_10001443_pt1 | contig 10556 bp, 8 predicted proteins | sample Whisoiple_242_MG_FD_110213 | JGI IMG/M metagenome (GOLD analysis project Ga0164306, IMG submission 110213) | Soil microbial communities amended with fresh organic matter from upstate New York, USA - Whitman soil sample_242_MG | ecosystem: Environmental > Terrestrial > Soil > Unclassified >... | reverse complement strand
GCCGGACAGGTCGAAGAGGTCGGCCCGGCGGTGACGCGTTTCGCGGTCGGTGACCGGGTTTTCGGTTACGACGACACCGCCTGCGGAGCTCACGCGGAGTACCTGACCATCGGTGAGGACGCCTCGCTGGCCCTCATCCCGTCGACCCTGACCTACGCGCAGGCCGCCCCGGCCATGGAGGGCTCGCACTACGCCCTGGCCTGCATCCGGAAGGCGAGGATCGTCCCCGGACAGCGGGTCATGGTCAACGGCGCCACCGGGGCCATCGGATCCGCGGCAGTGCAGCTGCTCGCCAGCCATGGGGTCCAGGTGACCGGCGTATGCGACGGCGCGCACCGTGCGCTGGTGCAGGCGTTGGGGGCCGAACGAGTCATCGATCGTGACGTCGAGGACTTCACCCAGGACGACCAGCGCTACGACGTGGTCTTCGACGCGGTGGGGAAGAGCTCGTTCGGCCGCTGCCGGCGGTTGCTGAACCCCCACGGGGTGTTCCTCTGGACGGATCTCGGCCCGGGCGGCCAGAACCCGGTCCTGGCGCTCGTCACCCCCTGGCTGCCTGGTCGCTCCGTCCTCTTCGGCTTCCCGCGGCACGACCAGGCAATGGTCAACGAGTTCAAGGCCCTGATGGAGTCCGGGCGGTTTCGTCCGGTCATCGACCGCAGCTACCCGTTGGCGGAGATCGTCGACGCATACCGCTACGTCGAGACGGGGCAGAAGGTCGGGAACGTCGTGATCACCGTGGAACGGCCGGACTGACCCGTACCGACACCACACCGCTCGAGATCGACGGATGACTAGCATGGCCAGCGAGATCGACGGTGCCCGCGTGCGGGAAGGACAGACCATGACTGCCGAGCCGACGGGCGCGACGGGGCAGTCGGACGCCGGGACGGGCAACCAGCCGGGCCGGACCGAACGGGCCGCCAGCGTTGTTCGCCGAGTGCCGTTCACCCTCGGGGTGGTCGGCGTGATGCTCGTGCTCGGAGTGGCTACTGGGTCACTGTGGAACGCCCTGCAGGACCGCCCGCTGTTCGAGATCGTCGCCTACGGACTGCCGTCTCTGGAAGCGGGACGCTGGTGGACACCGATCACCGGCTCCTTCTTCGCGCTGATTCCCGCGCAGTACCTTCCCGTTGCGGGTGGCGCACTGGTCCTGATCGGGTGGTCGGAATGGCGACTGGGGACCCGCAAGGCCGCCATCGCCGCCGTGAGTGCGCAGCTGGTCGGTGTCCTGGGCGCCTCTCTCTTCCTTGTCGCCTTTCGTGGCACGGGCTGGGAATGGGCGCAGCGACTGGCCGAGACGCTCGACGTCGGCTTCAGCGCGGGGGCCCTCGGCGCGGTAGCGGCCGCATCCGCGACGGTCTCCCCGCCCTGGCGAGGCCGAATCCGGCTGCTGCTAGCCGGTTTCGCAACCATTGCCCTGCTGTACATCGGCCTGCTGTGGGATCTCGAGCACTTCTTCGCCGTGGTGTACGGCTTGGCGCTGGGACCGGTGCTCCTCGGGAGAAGGCCCCGGTTCGGACCGATCCGGCTGAGCCGGCACGAGTGGCGGATCATCGCCTCGGTCTCGTTCGTCCTCATCGCCGTCGTCAACGTCCTGTTGTACTTCGTTCCCTCGGACGGACCACTCGGAGCCACGAGCTCGGACTCCGACGCGGTCAGCGTTCTGATCAACGCTGCGATCTCCTTGGCCATCGCCTGGAGCCTGCGTCGCGGCTCGCGGCGCGCGTGGTGGGTCGCCATCGTGCTGACCTCGCTCATCGTCGCCGCGGGCGCCCTGTTGGTGGTGGTCGCCATCGTGGCCGCCGAGGAGCTGGAGGCCGAGGGTGACTTCGGCTCGTCGACTCCCGAGCTCGTGGTCACTCTCCTGCTGTCGCTCGTGCAGCTATGGGTCCTCATCGCGGGTCGCTCCGCTTTCCGCGCGCGGTCTCGACGGAAGCGGCGAGCCGCGTTGGCCGCCGAAGCGAGCGATCGTGACACGGCGATCGCGCTGTTGAAGCAGCACGGCGGGACCACGATGTCGTGGATGGCGACGTGGCCGGACAACCTCTGGTTCATCCACCACGACAGCTCCGGCGGACCCGATGGCTTCGTCGCGTTCCAGGTACACCGGGGCGTCGCCATCGCCCTCGGCGATCCGGTCGCCGCTGACACGGCTACCCGGGCGGCGGTACTGACCGGCTTTGTCGACGACCAGGAGACGCGTGGTCTCCAGGTCTGCTTCTTCTCCGTCACCGAGGAGGTGGCGGAGTGGGGCCGCTCCAGAGGTCAGCGCGCGGTCCTGGTCGCGCAGGAGGCCGTCATCGACCTCGAGGGTCTGGAGTTCAAGGGCAAGTCCTGGCAGAGCGTTCGCACCTCCCTCAACCGCGCGGCCAAGGACGGCATCGTCTATCGGGAGGGGAGGCTCGCCGAGATGCCCCGCGGCCTGTTGACCCAGGTCCGAGCCATCTCCGAGCTGTGGGTGTCCGACAAGGGCCTGCCCGAAATGGGTTTCACCCTCGGCGGTGTCGACGAAGCCCTGGACCCGGACACCATGGTGGGCCTTGCCGTCGACGCTGACATGACCGTGCACGGTGTGACGTCGTGGATGCCGGTCTACGGCTCGGACGGCAACGTCCACGGCTGGACCCTCGATGTCATGCGGCGCCTCCCCGACGGTTTCCGGGCGGTCACGGAGTTCCTCATCGCCAGCGCGTGTCTCAGCTTCCGCGACTCCGGCGCCAGCTTCGTGTCGCTGTCCGGCGCGCCGCTCGCGCACTCGGGCGACGGCACGGCCGAGCGGGCAGTCCTCGAGCGACTCCTCGATCAGCTCGGTGAGGCGATGGAACCCTTGTACGGCTTCCGGTCGCTCGACGGGTTCAAGCAGAAGTTCCGACCACGGCACGAGCCGGTGTACCTCGTCTTCCCCGACGAGTCGGCGTTGCCACGCATCGGCCTCGCTCTCACCACCGCGTACCTGCCGAGCGCGACCCTTCGTGATCTCGCGAAGGCCGGACTGAGCGCCGGCCGGGACGACTCTTCCTGACCGATGGCGGGCTCAAACCATCTAGGTCCTACGTGTAGGCGGCCCGAAGCTCCCGCTTGAGGATCTTGCCGGCGCCCGAGACCGGCAGCGCGTCCACGAACTCGACACTGCGCGGCAGCTTGTAGTTGGCGATGTAGTCGCGACAGAAGTCGCGGAGCACAGCACCGTCGACGGGGTCGGCGCCGGGCTGGAGCACGACGACGGCGTGGACGCGCTCGCCCCAGTCCGGGTCCGGCACACCGATGACGGCGCACGAGGCGACGGCCGGGTGCTTGGCGAGGGCGTGCTCGACCTCGGCGGAGTACACGTTCTCGCCGCCGGTGATGATCATGTCCTTGATCCGGTCGACCACGAAGACGTAGCCGTGCTCGTTCATGAAGCCACCGTCACCGGTATGCATCCACCCACCACGGACCGCGACCTCCGTCTCCTCGGGCTTGTTCCAGTACCCGAGCATGACCTGGTCGCCGCGCGCGACGATCTCGCCGACCGTGCCGCGAGGGACCTCGTTGTCCGCCGGGTCGACGACGCGGACCTCCATCGAGGCGACCGGCCGACCGCACGAGCCGGTCAAGGCGGGGACGTTGTGGTCCTCCGGGCTCAGGAGCGTGGCGAACGGAGCGAGCTCGGTCATGCCGTATGCCTGCGTGAAGGTCGCGTTCGGCAGGGCCTTCGCGGCTCGGTCGAGGACTGTCGGAGCGATCGCCGAGGCGCCGTAGAGGATGCGCCGCAAGGAGGACATGTCGACCTCGCCGGTGTCGGGGGAGTCGACCAGCATCTGGATCATGGTGGGCACCAGCAGGGTGTCCGTGACCTGGTGCTCGGCGATCGCCGTCGCCACCCCGACCGGCGTGAACATCGGGACGATGACATGGGTGGACCCGCTGAGCATCGCGACCGACCAGGCGGCGAGGTCCGCGAGGTGGAACATCGGAGCGCAGTGCAGGAAGCGTCCGTCCCTCGTCATGACGTCGGTCGAGCTCATCGCGCCCATCGCCGCGATGAGCAGGTTGTCGTGGCTCAGCTGGACACCCTTGGGCAGAGCGGTGGTCCCGCCGGTGTAGAAGACGCCGTAGAGGTCGTCGCCGGAACGGTCGGCATCGTCGACAGGGGTGGCCTCGGCGATCAGGGCCTCGTAGGTCAGGACTCCGACGGGTGGGTCGTTCTCGCCGATGAACACGACGGCACCGAGGTCGGGCACGCGCCGACGCAGGGCATCGACCATCGGGGCGAACGTGTCGTCGACGAAGAGGACCCTGGTGTCGCAGTCGACCAACGAGTAGCCGATCTCCTCGACCGACCACCGGACGTTCACCGGGTTCACGACGGCGCCGGCCCAGGGAGTGGCGAAGAGCAGCTCGAAGTAGCGGTCGGAGTTGAGCGCGAGGATGCCGACCCGGTCGCCGGGGGCGACGCCGAGCTCGGTGAGCGCAGCGGCGGCGCGCCGGACCCTTTCGATGACCTCGCCGGCGGTGCGCGTACGGTTCCCGAAGATGGTCAGCGGCCGGTCGGAACCGACTTGCGCCGCCTTCCGGAGCGTCTGAGTTACCTGCACGGTCTCCTCCTTAGTGAATTCGATCTAGTATGCGATTCACTTCACTTTTGCGCAAGACCCCCTCCCAGACTGCTGTATGCTCGCCACAAGTGAACATGCAGTAGGGAGATTTGGAATGAGTCACATCAAGCCGAGAGTGGCCGGCGTCGGCATGGTCCCGTTCTCCACGCCGAGCAAGAGCGCCCCCTACGACGTCCTCGCTCAAGGCGCCATCCGGGCCGCGTTGACCGACGCCGGCATCGACCTGGACGTGGTTCAGCAGGCCTTCGCCGGCTACGTCTACGGCGACTCGACCTCAGGTCAGAAGGCGCTCTACGGCGTCGGCCGCACCGGCATACCCGTGGTCAACGTGAACAACAACTGCGCCACCGGGTCGTCGGCGTTGTGGTTGGCGAACCAGGCGGTCGCCAGTGGAGCAGCCGACTGCGTCCTCGCGTTCGGCTTCGAGCAGATGCGCCGGGGGGCGCTCACCAGCGTCTGGGAGGATCGGCCCGACCCGTTCGTGGACTTCCTCTCGGTCGCTGAGCACCAGCACGGCCCGAGCGAGGCGCCGATGGCCGCCCGCCTCTTCGGCGGCGCCGGCGCGACCTACGCCGAGCGCTACGGCACGAGGCCCGAGACGTTCGCCGCCATCGCGGTCAAGTCGCGCCGCCACGCGGCCAACAACCCGTATGCGGTCTTCCGGGACCCGGTGACCGTCCAGCAGGTCCTGGAGTCGCCGGTGATCTTCGGGTCCCTGACCCGGCTGCAGTGCTGCCCGCCGACCTGCGGGGCGGCCGCCACGATCGTCGTCAGCGAGGACTTCGCCCGGGCCCGCGGACTGCGGAGCGACGTCGCCATCGCCGCCCAGGCGATGACGACCGACACATCCTCATCCTTCGACGGCGATGCCATGCAGCTCGTGGGGTACGACATGGCCCAGGAGGCCGCCCGTCAGGTCTACGAGAAGTCGGGTGTCGACCCGGCCGACATCCCGGTCGTCGAGCTCCACGACTGCTTCACCACGAACGAGCTGATCTCGTACGAGGCGCTCGGGCTGACCCCGGAGGGCACCGCGGAGAAGTTCATCCTCGAGGGCGACAACACCTACGGCGGCCGGGTGGTCACCAACCCCTCCGGCGGCCTGCTGTCCAAGGGGCATCCGCTCGGCGCGACGGGCCTGGCACAGTGCGCCGAGCTGACGTGGCAGCTGCGGGGTGAGGCCGGCGACCGGCAGGTCGACGGGGCCCGCATGGCGCTGCAGCACAACATCGGTCTGGGCGGCGCCGCCGTCGTCACCCTCTACGAGAAGGTCGGCTGATGGGCGTCGACCGCGACGCCGCCCTGGCGCTGACCTTCCCCCGCTACGAGCGCGTGGTGGAGCGCGGCGAGCTCCAGGCGTTCGCGGCGGCGATCGGTGCGACCGACCCGATGTACCTCGATCCGCAGGCCGCCGTTGCCGCCGGGCACCCGGACCTCCCGGTGCCGCCGACGTACTTCTTCAGTCTCGAGCTGCTGGCACCTCGCCCGTTCGGCTACCTGGACGACCTTGGCATCGACATCGGGTCGATCCTGCACGGCAGCCAGCAGTTCACCTACCACGACCTCGCCCACGCCGGGGACCGGCTGGTCATCACGAGCCGGTTGGTCGACGTGTTCGAGAAGTCCGCCGGTGCGCTGACGTTCATGGTGAAGGAGTCGGCCTTCCACCGGGACGAACAGCTCGTCGCCACCACGGGCGCGACCGTCATCGTCCGCCGCCAGCCGGTGCCGGCATGACCACCGTCGACGGCCTGGAGCTCACCCTCGGCACGGAGCTCCCCGCGTTGGAGCTGCCGCCGATCTCCCGAGGGACGCTGGCGCTGTTCGCCGGTGCCTCGCACGACCACAACCCGGTCCACATCGACCTCGACGTGGCCCGAGCCGCCGGCTTCGATGACGTCTTCGCGCACGGCATGTTGTCGATGTCCTACCTCGGGCGCCTGCTGACCGGCTGGGCCCCGCAGGACCGGTTGATGTCGTGGACCGCCCGGTTCGTCGCCATCACGCCCGTCCACGGCGCGCCGACCTGTCGCGGACGGGTCATCCAGGTCGGCGACGGCGTGGCCCGGGTCGACCTCTCGGTCCAGCTCGCGGACGGCACGACCACGATGACCGGCGAAGCCGTCATCGCCCTCTGAACCACCGACCCACACCCTCGAAGGGGCACCCACGCGATGTCTACCCTCAAGCTGGCTGGCAAGGTCGCTGTCGTCACCGGATCCGGACGAGGTATCGGGCGCGAGATCGCCCTCAAGCTCGCCGCCGAGGGGGCCTCGGTCGTGGCGAACGACCTCGACCCGGCGCCGCTCGACGAGGTCGTCGCCGAGATCACCTCGGCCGGCGGTTCCGCGGTCGGAGTCGCCGGGAGCGTGACCGACGACGGCTTCGCCGACCGTTTCGTGGAGACCGCGGTGTCGGAGTTCGGCGGCCTGGACATCATCGTCAACAACGCCGGCTACACCTGGGACTCCGTCGTCCAGAAGATGACCGACGAACAGTGGGACGCCATCCTCGACGTGCACCTCAAGGCACCGTTTCGCATCCTGCGCGCTGCCCAACCGGTGATCGCTGCGGCGGTCAAGGAGGCCAGGGGGGCCGGTACCCCGGTGCCGTGCCGCAAGGTCGTCAACATCTCGTCCATCGCCGGCCTCGGTGGCAACGCGGGGCAGGCGAACTATGCCGCAGCAAAGGCCGGTGTCACCGGCCTCACCAAGGCGTTGGCCAAGGAGTGGGGCCGGTACAACGTCACCGTCAACACCGTCGCGTTCGGACTCATCCGCACCCGCCTCACCGAGGCGGCGGCCGACGACGCCGGCACCATCGACATCGACGGTCGCGAGATCGCCGTCGGCGTCAACCCGACCCTGCTCTCGGCGATGGAGCAGATGATTCCCCTCGGTCGCAGCGGCACTCCCGAAGAGGCCGCCGGCGCCGTATACCTGATGTGCGCGCCCGAGTCCGACTACGTCAGCGGCCAAACCCTGGTCTGCGGCGGCGGATTCATGATCTGAGGCTCTGATGCTGCGAACCCTCTTCACCCCTGACCACGAGGACTTCCGCCGGAGCGTGCGCGCGTTCGTCGACCGAGTCGTCGTGCCGAGCTACGCCGACTGGGAGCGCGACGGCATCGTCCCGCGTGACGTGTTCACCGAGGTGGCCGAGCTGGGACTGTTCGCTGCCGTCCCCGAGGCCTTCGGCGGTGCCGGCGTGCACGACTTCCGGCTCGGCCTCATCTTCTCCGAGGAGATGGCCCGCGTGGGCGCCATGCCCGCCGCGCTGGGTCCGCTGCTGCAGTCGGAGGTCGTCCTGCCCTACCTCCTGGAGCTCGCGAACGAGGAGCAGCAGGCGCGCTGGCTCCCCGGGATCGCGTCCGGCGAGCTCATCCTCGGCATCGCGATGACCGAACCCGGCACTGGGTCGGACCTGTCGGGCATCCAGACCAAGGCCGTTCTCGACGGCGACCACTACCGCGTCGACGGGGCAAAGACGTTCATCACCAACGGTGTCAACGGCGACCTGTTCGTCACGGTCGTCCGCACGGGTCCCGACCCGCACCGTGGTTTGTCGCTGGTGGTGGTCGAGCGCGACACTCCGGGATTCTCCCGTGGTCGCCGGCTGGCGAAGATCGGGATGCACGCACAGGACACGGCCGAGCTCGTGTTCGACGGTGCGCGCGTCCCGATCGCGAACCTGCTTGGTGAGGAGGGCGCCGGGTTCTTCGCCCTCACGCGGAACCTTCCGCAGGAGCGGCTCTCGATCGCCTACCAGGGCCTGTCGGTGGCCCGAGCCGCCCTCGACTGGACGACCGAGTACGTGCGCGAACGCAAGGCGTTCGGCTCGCCACTCGGCTCCCTGCAGAGTGTGCGGTTCCGCATGGCGGAGCTGACGACCGAGGTCGACATCATGCAGGCATACCTCGACGCCTGCGTCGTGGCACTCGAGCGGGGCGACCTGACCGCGGTCGACGCCGCCAAGGCGAAGTGGTCGGCGACGGAGCTGCAGGGTCGGGTGGTCGACGGGTGTGTGCAGCTGTTCGGCGGCTACGGCTACATGGTTGAGTACCCCATCGCACGGGCATACATGGACTCGCGAGTCTCTCGCATCTACGGAGGGGCCACGGAGATCATGAAGGAGATCGTCGGCCGCTCGTTCAAGCTGGGCTGACGTCGGTTGAAGGCGAGGGCGATCACCGCGACGACGGCTACCGACCTGCACGGCAAGCGGCCACGGAACCGTCGTGAGCTGATCCTCTCCGCGGCCGGCGACCAGTTCGCGAGCCGCGGCTACGAGCACGTGACGCTCGGCGATGTCGCTCGTGCGGTCGCGGTCGGCCCGTCCGCTCTGTACCGCCACTTCTCCAGCAAGGAGGAGCTCCTGACCGAGGTCCTCCTGGCGGCGATGCGGCCGCTGGCCGACGTCCTGTCCACGACGGCCGAGGACCCTGAGGCGTCCCTCGAGGCGCTCATCGGAATGGCGCTGGACGAGCGGGGCATCGGCCTCCTGCTCCAGCGAGAGGCTCGGCACCTGTCCGGCGAGCAGCGAGCCCTCGTCGGCGATGCGGCTCGCGAGCTCGAGTCGAGCCTCACGGCGGTCGTCCGCCGCACCCGACCCGAGCTGCGGGATGCGGAGGTCGAGCTGCTCGTCTGGGCCGTGTTCGCGACCCTGGTCAGCCCGTCGTTCACCGAGCTCGAGATGCCCCGGACCGCCTACGTGCAGGTGCTGTCGACCATCAGCCACCGCATCCTCGGCTTCGCCATCCCGGCCGCGTGGGCGGACGGCCCGCGCGACTCCGTGGCTGGGTCGGTGGCATACGGGTCGAGGCGGGAAGCCGTGCTGTGGCGCGCGATCGAGCTGTTCGCCGAACGTACCTACGCCAGCGTCAGCGTCGAGGACGTCGCTGTCTCTCTCGGCATGGCCGGCCCGAGCGTGTATGCGCACTTCGACAGCAAGCACCAGATCCTGGCGACGGCGATGACCCGTGGGGCTGCGGTGCTGAACATGAGTCTGGCCGGGGCGATCTCGTCGTCGGCGACCCCGACCCAGGCGCTGGAGAAGCTGATCGACGGCTACGTCCGGTTCGCTCTGGACCACCATCGGATGGTGAGTCTGCTGGTGACCGAGATGCGGAACCTCGAGGGCGACGCGCGGGCGGCCGCGATGGCGGCACAGGCGGAGTACGTCGCGGAGTGGGCCCGGCTGCTGCGCCTCAGCCGGCCCGAGCTCTCGCCGGCGCACGCGAGGTTCAGCGTGTTGGCCTGCCTCATGGTGATCAACACGGCCGTGCGACGCTCGCACTTCCGCCGCCGTCCGGGCGCCCAGGAGACCCTCGTCGCGCTCGGTCGGGCGATCCTCGACGTCTGACTCGCGAGGCGGCGAGCGACGCGGCCGTCACCCGTCGGTCGGCGGATCCGGCTGGGGAAGTACGAAGACCGGGCGGTCGGACCGCGCGAGCCGGTCCGCCACGACGTCGAGCTCGGTGACCAGGTAGCGGTCGTGAGAGTCCTGGACGTCGGTCCGGCGCGTGAACAACGCGTCCGCCTCGTCGAACAGCAGGATCGAATCGGCCGACTCGACCTCGGCCAACAGGTGCTCGAGCCTCTTCTCGGTCTCCTCGAGTCGGCCGGTCAGCAGGTCGGCCAGGTTCACATGCCGAACCTCGGCGCCACGCTCGACGGCCCAGCCCTTGGCGAGCTCGTCCACGGGCGGCCTGATGCGCTCCCAGCGGTTCACCGACAGGGTGAGCGACTCGACCACCGCGCCGGTCTCCGGGTCAGCGGCGACGTCGTAGTCGCATACCCAGCACCCGTGCAGGACGTAGGTGACGACGAGGCCGTCGGAGGCGTCCGTGAACCGCAGCTGGACCTCCTTCTTCAGGCCAGGACCCGTGGCCCAGACGTCGAAGGCGAGGTCGGCGCTGACGCCGCGATGCAGCGTCACCGGAACGGTGTCCGTGCG
>Ga0164306_10001442_pt1 | contig 10560 bp, 8 predicted proteins | sample Whisoiple_242_MG_FD_110213 | JGI IMG/M metagenome (GOLD analysis project Ga0164306, IMG submission 110213) | Soil microbial communities amended with fresh organic matter from upstate New York, USA - Whitman soil sample_242_MG | ecosystem: Environmental > Terrestrial > Soil > Unclassified >... | reverse complement strand
CGCACGCGGGGTAAGGTGCAACTATGGAGCGGACGTTACCGTCACTTCTTCGACAGGGAGAACGAAGCCCACAAGGCTTTCAACTCTGCTATCCAAGGCGGGGCCGCAGATATCGTAGAGCACGTCATGGTTAGGTTGTTTAAGGAGATCGACAATGACGACTGCCGTATGCTACTTACTGTCCACGACTCTGTGGTTTTTGAAATTCGTGAAGAGTTGGTAGACACGTATAAGGAAGCAATCATGGAAATCATGACTGACGTTAAGCCGGACTTCGGAGTTAAGTTTGCCGTAGAGGGCAAGGAATGGGGCCTAGCAGCATGAAAGGCTTTTGCGACCACTGTTATTCGTGGGGCACTATTGCGGATGAGGAACGCAACATGTGCACTGATTGTCAGGAGAGAGAACTTGGAAGAGCGATGCGAACTGTACGAAATGCCAAAGACAATGTGCGCCCACTGTCAAGGGGCGACATTAGGGGACGAGGATGAGCGAGAACAAGCAACCTTCTATTTCGGCGGGCTGCTCCAATACGCCGCCCGAAAGACTACTGGCAATCGACCCGGGGATAGCGAACGGGTGGGCGATATTTGAGAACGGCGTAGTTAAGGACTTAGGTTCAGTAATCGGAGTCGAGAAGTTCGATGAGTGGCTACATGAAGTACCGAATAAGTACGGCAAGGTAGACACTGTTATTATCGAGGACTTCCGACTGTTCCGACACAAGGCTCAGCAGCAGATCGGCTCACGCTTTGAAGCGGTGCAGGTTATCGGCCTAGTACAAAGTTGGGCACGCCGCAACAAGGCAGAACTAGTTAAACAAGGATCGGATATCCTAGCCATTGCTCCTAAGTGGTCTAAGATGCCGATGCCTAAGAACCATGCTAATAGTCATCACGTCTCAGCGTATAACCATGCTTTCTACTACCTAGTCAAGAACGATATGAGATTGCCGGAGGGTATGTAATGCCTAGAGGAAAGCGCCTGTCGGATGCAGATAAGGTTGCTCAGATTCTCGCTAAGTTCAACATCGAGACTGACGAACCTATCGTAGTTCCAGAAGCTAACTATAACCACACGAATGCTGTGGCTATGTTCGGCAAAACCCCCGAACACTTTGTGCTGGGGGTTTGCCAAGAGTGTAATCAGAAGTTCGCTCATAACCAACCGATTCCTGCGGGTACTCGGGTAGGCTACTGTTCTGATTCCTGTAGGAAGCGTGCGTTTGAAAAGAATACGGGCATTAAGTGGGAGTCTGTAATAACTCAGCGTCGTGAGCCGTGGGATGGTGACCCGCCGATGATTATTACGCCGGAGCAGTTGAAGAACTTGGAGGCTATTGCGGACTGGTTTACTAAAAACCGAACAACGCTAGAGATTCAGAATCCAGAGCCGGAATCAGAACTACCTGATCTAGAGGACTCGTTTGAATATCCCAGATTGATTCTACCTGAGCAAGCACAGGCTGACTTTGATTTCGATTCTTCACCGTTAATTTACGTACAAGAGAATCAATATCCGGAAGCGGCTCATACCAGCCCTCTACCCGCGCCCGTTGCTCTAGAGACTGAACAAATGTTGTCGGCAGACGATCCCTTTGATTTTTCGTAAAACCGCCCCATACACCTTCTACCCTATGTACGATTGAGTAGTTAAGGCACTCATATGCTACGGGACAAGCGCCGCATACTTTCTTATATGCTGGTTCTTTCGAAGGACGCCCTTTCTTTCCTGTAAAGAAAATCTCGTCTATCTTGTTACGTGGCATCTTATTGCATAGCGACTCAGGTTCCCATTGCCAGCGGGGTCGCTGTAGCGGCTCGGTGCTCATAGGATCAAAGGTATACCCCCGGTGCGTCTCGGTCAAGAGACACGCCGGGGGTATCCTGTTTTCGCAGGTCAGAGGGCCGACAGGCCGCCTCTCAGACCCTAGAGTTGGAGATTCCGAACACCCCAACGAATACGGTGACAACCGCTGCGGCAACTCCCCAAAGTTCAGGAGCAGTAAAACCATCCACAGAAGCGGTAGCAGCAGTAGTTACACCTGCCAGTACGCCACCCATAATAGCCTTACGATACTTATTCGGATCGCTAAGGGTTTCCGACAGTGGCTCCTTTACCGGCTCACCTACTTCATCATCCATCGTATCCTCTTTCTATGTTAGCCGACGATTGGTGTTTAACTCAGGCGTGTCGGCTAATTTCCCATGATCTCATCGTAGTCGTCAATTTGCAGTCTGTCAGGAATAAGGATCGGGTCCTTCCCTGTTTCGGATGCATACTGCTGACGTAGCGAGTGGGTATAGATCGCCCACATAATATCTCTATCCCGAAGCTTTTTCAAAGCCCTTCGCTGCGCTTTTCCAGCAGCACGTAGTTGAACTGCTAGGGCCGTACTGATAATCCACAGAGAAGTAAGGATAGATTGCACAATAGTTGCTGTGTCCATTCTGCAACCCCCGTCCTCTATGTTGTTAGGTAACTAATTTCTCTTCTGCTCGCTTAACGTCCTCGACACCGAACTCTTGGTTAAACTGTAGGACGTTCCACGACAGACACGCCTTATAGGCTACCACACCTAGGGACGCGACTACAAAACCGAGCGACAGGGCTACGGGCCGCTCGGCAGTAATAGCCTTGAAGAAGATAATGGCACCCCAAATGAAGAAACACGCAGCACTAATAGCCATGCCCGGTGCTCGGAGTTCCATCTTCTTCATGCTGATTAGTACAACTACGCCAGACACCAAAAAGGCACCAGCCCAGAAACTATCGTTAGAGAGAATCTCAACGTATAGCACGGTAGAGGCAACTGTCGGATTGAGCCGGTCGATGAACGCCAGAAATGAAAAAACAATCTGGACAAGTCCAAGGACCAGCGTAATATCGCGAAGATGCCTTCCGACGAGTACGTTGAAGGAAAGCCTTTCTTCCTTATCTCGTCTATCAAGGAAGTTGTAGCCTAAATTGAATTTCATTATCTCATCCCGTTCAAAATGGCCTGCATGTAGGCGTAAACGGAGGGGTAACCGCCTGATTGCATACTCTTTGAAACTTGACCGGAATTAACATACTTATTTGCTACGCCCGGTCCAGCATACCATGCCACAGCAGCACCTGCTGCGCCATATTTGTTGTAGTATTGCTGTAGTTTGTAAGAAGCAATCTTTTCTTGGATTTCAGGGGACTTCATAAACGCTGCGGTACTAACATCGTACCCTAGAGCCTCGTAATCCCAGCCTTTTCCGGTACCCTGAATGTTACTAGGCATAATTTGGTACTTACCCATTGCGCCAGAGTAACTGTTGCGAGCGTTGTAGTTGCCGCCAGACTCCTTACTAGCAATGGAGTTCTGGAACGAACTAAAGCCCTTGTCGCCACCGCCACCGCTAGTACCACCAGTGACGCCAAAGCCGTTCTGCATATTGCTTTGATTTTGAGAACGCTGGACGGCAGCATTATAAGCAGCGAGTTGCTGATTATAGGCGTCTGCCTGCGCTTTCTTCTCTTGCATACGGGCGTTATACATCTTAGACCAAGTGGTCTGTTCCTCGCCCCGCTGATTGATAATGTCTAGTCGCTCACGTAGCGCATCCTCAAATGTACCCATGAGTTACCATCCGAACCATGAACTCGGATCAAAAGAGGTACCGGGATCATATAGATTCCAACGGGTTTCAAAGTGCAAGTGGTCACCACTTGAATCACCACTGTTACCAGTGTATCCGAGTTGCGAGCCGCCCGTAAACTTTGACCCTACCTTTAGATTGCCAAGCCAACTTGACAAGTGGCCGAAGATACCGTATGAGCCATTATCAAACTTGACTCGGACGTTCTTACCAAAGCCCTTATTGCCAGTATCTAGCAGGGCTTCAATAACGCCACCTGTCGGAGCGTAGAAAGCAGTACCTGACTTAGCGCCAAGGTCTACGCCGTGGTGAGAGGTTAGCCCTGAGTGGGCTTGCTTATACTTAGCACCGTAGCCGAAGGTAACAGGGGCATTTACGCCACCGAGGATAGAGTAATACTTACCATCCCCGCCCTTGACTACTTGACTACTACCGCCACCGGCAGCAGGACTAGGAACCTGCCGACTCTGTAGAGCCTGCATACGGGCTGCATAAGCATCTCGTTGACGCTTAAGTGCTTGTTGTTCAGAGAACTGGGTCGCTTGTTCCCCGAGCCCTTGCGTAGCCTTTAGACGCTCGCGTAGAGCATCGTCATAGGCATTAGGACCTAGACGCTGCTTAAGGTTAGGGATAGCAGCCCGAAGATCAACTGCTTCGCCCATTTGTCTAAGCGGCACGGTTAACCCCCTTGTCTACCATACTTAACATCAAACTCACCGCTCTTAATATAAGACGGCTTGCTCATATCCATTAGACCTAGGCCCGTTAGAAGGTTAACCGTAGCAAGAGCCTTAGGATCACGGATACCACCGGGGTCGTAACCTTCGTCAGAAGGTGAAACTCCACCGATCGGCTTGCCTACCATCGTATTGACAAAGTTACCAAATGGAACCTGTCCGAGCAAGTATTTTGCCTTATCGTCGACAGGGACACCCTGAGTAGTAGCGCCAGTCGCTAGTTCGTAAGGCATCTTGATTAGCGGGTTAGTGGCTCCCATGATAGTCTGGAAGGTTTGGCCGGGACTAGTAAAGTACTGATCTAGAATATCCATCATCGGGACACCCATACGCATACCGATATAGCCGCTACCGTGACTACCGAACTGCGGACCCTGATTACCGCCTAGCCACGCGGGGAATAGTTGGTCAGTCGGGAACGGGTCCGAGAATCCGTTAAGGTCAATACCGTTACTTTCAGCAAGGGTATACATAGCCTTAGGGAATGCTAGGAAACGGCCCGGGTGCAGCACAGCAGTCTCGACTACTAGCGGGATAGCCTTACGAATCCAAGAGTAGAAGAGGACACCACGACGTAGAACGTTACGCTCAAACTTAGTGTTGTCAGCACCGTTAGGGTGCCACTTCTGCACTCGGTTAGAAGCGCGAGCCGCTACCTCATCAATAGCGTTTAGCGTAGCCTGTCGGCCATGCCCAGCACTCTTAATGTTACGGCTATCCTCTAGCACCTTAATGAAGTGCGCTAGGCGTACCCAGTGGTCACGGTACTCTGAGATATCAGCAGCCGCATCGTGAACCTTACCACCGAACGGGCTAACCTTGCTTATCATTTCGCCTAGGTCGCCACCCCTAGTACCTACGTTAAGGTCCTCAATGGTGGAGTAGTTAGGCAGAAGTCCGTGCTTAGCAGCAAGACGGTAAACGTCATCGTTAGTAAGGTGAACCTCGCGGCCACCTACCTTCATCGTTACCGCAGTACCCTGATTACCCGACAGGTCACTCAGGCTAGCGTCGAAGTTGTAATCAGTGTAGTGTTCCTTGCGGGTAGCCATTACGGCCTTAGCCCTCTTGTAGAAACGAGGACTATAAACACCATCCATAGCGCCTAGCCAGATATCGCCGTAGAGGTTACGCATGTGGTGACCGGGACGGTAGATAGTAAGACCAGCCTTGTACGAGTGAGTAACGCTGTCGTAAAGGCGTAGCATCTTGTTGGTGTTGTTAGGGGCCGCTAGTTCCTTAAGAGTCTTGTCCAGAGCGAACATGTTCTGGATAGTCTCAGGAGTGTAGTAGAGTTCCGTGTTAATGAGGTGAGCGATACGGCTACCGCTCGTAACCTTAACCTTAGCAAGCCCCGGCTTGTAGTGTGCGCTACCAAAGTAGTTAGAAGCCTGAGCACCGAGGTTCTTCTCAGCGATAGTCTTCTGGACTGCTGCATGGTAACGGCTTAGCAGGTCTAGCGGGTCCTGTGCCTCAAAGTCTCGCCATGCTCCGTAGATTTCATCCTTAGTACCGCTAGTCGGTAGTTTGAAGTTCTCGTGAACTTGGAAGTGGCGAAGGTTAGCGTTAAGGTGACCGGGGTGGATACCGTTACCCGCTAGGCTCCATCCATTAGGATCGCCGTCATCAAAGATACGTGCGATGATCTTCTGCATTTCGGCGTAATCCGCAGCCTCAGCAGGGTTAGGCGCGTAGCCTAGTCGCACGTCATTGAATAGTTGGTTAGCCTTTTCCGTTCCGACACGGCGCTGGAAGTTTGAGAGTTGGCGAGAATACTGCGCGGTGATGTGACCGGCAGTAACGTTGTTGTTGAGCATAATCTTACGAAGATCACCCTCAGCAATACTCGGCACGACTGAGTGAACTAGTCGAGCCATTAGGCCCATCTGAGCCCTCTCGCCTAGGTCATAAGTAGGTACTAGGTGTTCTACGAAGTCATCTAGTGATTTAGCTACCTCTTGTTCGGCCTTTGCCGCTTTCAGGGTTGTATTTGAACTACGGAAAGCCTGCATCTGTCGGACAGCAATATCAGTTGCAGCGTTACTCATCGTAGCGAGGTCTACAGCGTCCTTAACCTCAGCCGCAGCAGCCTTAGTAGGAACGATAGTAGCGGTTTCCTCTAGCGTAGAGTTAACGCTCTTGCGAGCGCCGTCTAGTACCTTGAATACCTCATCGTTAGTCTTAGCAGCAGTAACCGCCTCGATAAACTGATCCACCTGCTGCTTGCTGGACTTCTTAACAAACTTGCCGTACTGAATCTCAGCACGCGCCGAGTTGTAAGCAACCTTCTCCTGAATAGCACGGATGAAGTCCTCGTTAACAATGTCACCTAGGGTACCCTTGTTGAAGGTCTTTTCGGCTACCTTCTGCCCAGTGATATTAGCATCACGGACGAAGTTAGAGGGCGGCTGCTCAGCATCGAAACCATGCTTCTTGGCAGTCTTGTTAAGTTCCCGCTGACCGGCCTTGTCGCCAATCTTATCGGCGAAGTCCTCAGCCTTAGCGCCTACGTTCTTATCACTCCACCGGCTACCGAGAATACCACGAACAGTTTCAGAGAATCCCGACAGGTCGGTAGCAACGTGCTGTAGTTCATCGCCCCACTCAGTAGGACCGGCCTTAACTAGACGAGTATCTACGGCCGCCTGAGCGATGTGCATTAGTTGGTCTACAGTAACCTGTCGGCCAGTGTTAAATACGTGACGCTCTACCCACTTCTGAGGAAGGACACTGAGTACGTCAAAGAGACTTACGGGGTAGCCACCACCGGGTACTGCTGAGGGGTGGATACCGTAAGTACGGAGTAGATCATCGTGCGCTTTAAGCATCGGCATGACCTTGTTATACTTAAGGGTCGCACCTTCTGCTCCCTTAAGACTAACGCCTGCCTTACCTGCGGCACTGCTAACGTGCTGTAGTGCGTACTTGAAGAACGTGTATTGCTTCTTGGCGTTGAACTCTCCATACCAGTGAGCGTTACCAGCACCGGGAGTAGTATCAGTGCGACCAGCACCACGGTTAGTCTTGTGCGGATACTTCTGCTTCCAGTTCTTCCACTCATAATTAACCGCCTGCTTAGCAGCAAGGAATACGCGGTTCTTAGCCTCATCGTCTAGCAGTGCAGCGATATCAGGAGTCGTAGCCCTGTCTACCGCAGCCTCAGATACGGAGGTTGACGGAACCTTATCGAGAGTCTGCTGAACTTCCTTAAGCGGAATCTTGGGTTCAGGGATTTCACGCGGAACCTCACCCACAAGTGCAGGATTAAAGCCGCCCTCAGAAACAGGTGCATCGATCTTACGCGCAGCGTCAGTAGCGATTTCCTTCTTCGTTCGGATAAAGTCCTTCTCTTGGAGGCGTCTAATCGCATTATCTATAACCTCCAAACGCTCCTCAGCCTTACCTAGCGTGGTCACGCCAAGTTTCGTGTAGATGTTATCCAGAACAGATTTATCTACACGTCCAGACTTTACCATATCCGCGAGTTCGCCTAGCGACTCAACGTTAAGGCGGCGTTCCTCAGCAGCCAACTTAGACAGCGTGCCTAGGAAGGACTTCTCGCCTAGGTTGGCAGAGTTAAGTAGCTTCTTCTTCTCAGCCTTGCTAAGTACGATCTTGTTATCACGGAGGAAGTTGCTTAGGTCCTCGCGTGTCGGCTTGGCCTTAGTGACGGGAGAGTAGTTCTCGAAAGCCTTATCGTAGGCTTCCTTGTCGAGATTGTACTTACCCATAGCCTCGTCATAAGCAGCACGGTCACCGCCACCTGCACGCTTACCCCATTCCTCAGACTTAGCCGCTACGTACTTAGAGATCGGCATAGACTTGTCGCCTACTGCAATCTCAGTCCTAGGAATCTTCCCACCATTAAACATCTGCACATACTGTGCTAGTTTCATGGAAGGCGGGGAGTTGTAGGTAGGTGCTACCTTAACACTGGCACCGGGGTTTTCCTTAAGGAAGGCCATAAGGCCCTCTTGCGTGCTAAGGTCACCGATACCGTTGAGTTCAGGGTCGCGGATAAACGCGTTGATACTCTGCTCTTGTCCACCCCAGTAATACCTCTGAGTAGACGGCACAAAGTAATCCTTGTCAGGATTCTTAATGCTAGCCTTAAGAGCGGCAGCGTCATCGGGCATGTGATTAGCAGCGTCAGCCATGTGACGCTTAACCGCATTAGCGTAAACGCTCTGCTCTAAAGGCTGTCCAGATGCCGCAGAAGGCTCAGGAAGGTCAGGACGAATAGGCTCGGTAGGTAGTTCAGCATCGCTAGCGACAGTGCGCCACGGAGACTTAATCTCGCTGCTGTTAAACGTACCCTTAATGCTACGCAGTGACCGGCTAATACCGTCACGTACTAGGTTAAGTACCTGTAGGTGATCGCGTTCCGACAGGCCGGCCGGCTTACGAATTCCGCCAGTAAAGTCAACAGCCCTCTGAGCCATTTCCTCAAAGTTGTCTGGCTTAGCGTGAACAGTAGGCTCCGGCATAGTAGCACCTTGCGGCCCTACAAAACCCTCAGGTACAGGATCAACCTGACCAATACGCGGGGGAGCCTCAATCTGTCGTGAAGGCTCGTTAATCTTCCAAGGGAACTGATAAGGCGCACCGCTAGCCGGAACTTCCTCCGGTACGAAAGGCGCACGATCCTTGTAAATCTTGTCAGCAGGGGTAGCCGTTAGTTCCTTAGGAAGTTCGAACGGCTTGTCAGCAATTTCAGCGAACGGCTTGAAGGCTTCCTGATCCTGTAGACTACGTAGGAAGTCCTCTTCCATCACAGGCTTATTGCCAGCCTTAAGCGCACCGGCAGCCTTAGTTAGACCGGTAACGTCAGCACCGGCCTTAAGGCCCCTAGCAATAGCCGCACCCGGTACATAAGAAACAGGGTCCGTAGCAATCGAGGCTAGGAAGTCAACTACCCACTTCCCACCCTTCTCAAATGGTGAGTCATTGGGCTTAGAAGGATCGATAAGTTCAGCAGGCTGAAAGAATCGCTTATCCTTGCCCGACAGGCCCTCCCATAGTTCCTTGGGGAGATCGACGTTGCCGCCCTTATTCTCTAGGGCAGCATTAAGCGCGCCGCCGACTGCGTAGCCGGGACGCGATAGTACGTCGAGAGCACGCCCACCCCAGTCTAGTAGGTGCTCACCGGCACCAATAGGGTTACGTCCACCCGCTAGTTTAGAGTATGGGTCGAAGCCCTCGCCTAGTTGGACGCGGGCTACATCACTAATTGAAAGGGTATTACTAGGCGCCTGAGCCACCCTTGTATTGGTAGCATTCAGGCGCCTAGTAAAGTCCTTGTACCACGACTGCGCGGTCACGTTGCGGCCTATCTCTTTGAACCGATAACCTGTGAAATAAAGTCGTAGATAAGGCTAGTCATCTCAGGATTAGACCGTAGTGCATCCTGATCGACGCTGTTGAGGAAATCACCAATAGATTGGGGATTGGGGTTATTCTGATACGCAGCCAGAATCTCGTCAACAGCCTGTCGAGCCTTTACCGGATCGCCGTACTGAGCAAGAGCCCTCTTAGAAAGAGAGTCATACGGATTAAGTTGGGTACTGCTGTCCTGCTTCTGCATTGCCTGCTGCTGCTGGAATGCGAACTTCTGCTGATCTAGGTCTAGACCGGCCTGCTTATAAAGGTTGTCAGTTTGCTGTTGGTTAGCGCCCTGAATACTCTTGAACTGATTAAGGATATTATCCTGAAAACTAGCCTGACCCTGTTGCAATAGGTCCTGAATCTGCATACCGTAGTTATTCTCAGCCTGACCACGCTGTCCAGTAAGTTGCAGACGCTGATTGTCAAGGCCGCTCATCTGATCCATGTAATTCTGGAGGAACTCAGTCTGAGTGTTAACTCCGGCCTGCCGAGTAGTGTCGATGTTACGAGTATCAAACGCAAACTCGTTAGCACCTAGGTTGGTCATAAGGTCCTTCGACACGGCACCTTGCTGGTTAAGCCTACCTACGTTATCCTGTAGGTTCTTACCAACATCGCCAGCGATAGTACCTAGACCCTCCTTAACACCGAGGGCGGCTAGTTCCTTAGCCATTGCAGCCGAGTACGCAGAGGAACTATCAGTTAGGTTCTTCGTAGCACCTGCATAGTTCTGACCGATCTTGTTACCGGCCTGATCGAACATCTGCTTATCTGCGGTACGAGAAGCACCAGCCTCATTAACTAGCTGG
>Ga0164306_10001441_pt1 | contig 10563 bp, 9 predicted proteins | sample Whisoiple_242_MG_FD_110213 | JGI IMG/M metagenome (GOLD analysis project Ga0164306, IMG submission 110213) | Soil microbial communities amended with fresh organic matter from upstate New York, USA - Whitman soil sample_242_MG | ecosystem: Environmental > Terrestrial > Soil > Unclassified >... | reverse complement strand
GAGCACGCAGGCCCAACAACCAGAGCAAGATCGCGGGATCATCCGGCGCTCGCTCGAGCGGCTGCTCGGCGGGGCGGTCGTAATCGGCGGCGCCGCCCTCAAGTGGGGCTTCCTGTTCGGGAAGTTCTTCGCCTTCTTCGTCTCCTTCGCGGCGTACTCGTTCTGGTTCGGCAGCTGGAAGTTCGGGCTCGGCTTCGTGCTTCTGATCCTCATCCACGAGCTCGGCCACGTCTTCGAAGCGCGGCGGCAGGGGCTGCCGGTGTCGCTGCCGACCTTCATCCCGTTCATCGGGGCCTACGTGACCGTGCGGCACGGGAGCGCGCCACCCTGGCGGTCGGCGCTCGTTTCGCTCGCCGGGCCGTTTCTCGGCGGGCTCGCGGCGGCGGCGGTCTGGGCGGTCGGAGCGTCGAAGGGAACGACCTGGCTCGTCGTGCTCGCGAACATCGGCTTCCTCCTCAACGCCTTCAACCTGCTCCCGATCGGCTTTCTCGACGGCGGAACCGTGTGGCGCGCCGTGAAGGACACGTGGACGCGGCCGCAGATCCGCTACGAGAACGGCGTGCCGATGGAGGCGCTCGCGCCCGATCGCAGGCGGGCCGCGGTCCTCGCGACGCTCTACGCCATGCTCGCGGGCCTGCTCGTGGGCGGAATGCTCGCGACCCGCCACAGTGGGATGCTCTAGCACCCCGATGCAGGACCGCGATCTCTTCCAGACGCATCACCCCGAGGACGAGCTGCGCCGGAAGACGGAGGCGATCGGCCGCGAGTTTCTCGCCGGCTTCGAGGCCGTTGAGCGGATCGACCGGCCCGCGGTCTCCTGCTTCGGATCGGCGCGGGTGAAGGAGGGATCGTGGCCGTACGAGCTCGCGCGCGAGACGGCACGCCTCTTCGCCGAGGCGGGCTGGGCGGTCGTGACCGGCGGCGGCCCGGGCGTGATGGAGGGAGCGAACCGCGGCTGCCGCGAGGGCGGCGGCCTCTCGGTCGGCTTCGGGATCGAGCTTCCGCACGAACAGCGCCTGAACGACTACCTCGACGTCGGGCTCACCTTCGACCACTTCTACGCGCGCAAGACGATGTTCGTGAAGGCGGCGGAGGGCTTTTGCGTCTTCCCGGGTGGCTTCGGGACGGAGGACGAGCTATTCGAGGCACTGACCCTGATCCAGACCGGCAAGGTGTTGCACTTCCCGGTCGTCCTCCTCGGCGAGGAGTACTGGACGCCGCTACGGGAATGGGGCCGGACCCGGGCGCTGCCGGAGGGAATGATCTCGCCGGACGATCTCGACCTACTCACCCTGACCGACGAGCCGTCCGTCGCCGTGGAGACCGTGCTCGAGGCGTATCGGCGGGGGGACGGAGAGAGCCCGTACACGCCCGAGAAGGCGGACGCCGAGTAGCGCTACGCCTTCTGCCAGACCGAGACGTGCTTCGTGCTCTGGGCCGTGAACGGCTCGCGGCTCCAGTCGCTCCAGCGGTCGCGGAGTTCCATCCCCGCCAGCTGCGCCATCAGGTCGAGCTCGGACGGCCAGAGATAGCGGCCCGGGAACGTCGAGTAGTCGCCTGTCTCGGGGTTGTAGTGGTGCGAGGTGAGCCCTTGCTCGACGAGGTCGTACTCGTCGAGGCCGATGTGGTCGGGCGCGACGGCGAACGGGATGTACGTCTCGCCGCGCGGCAGGCGCTGCAGCTCGGGGAGCATGATCTCCACGACGAAGCGGCCGCCCGGCTCGAGGTGCGCGGCCACGTTCCGGAAGCAGGCGACCTGCCTCGGCTGCGTCCTCAGGTTCATGATCGTGTTGAAGACGACGTACGCGAGCGAGAACGCGCCGTCGACCTGCGTGGTGGCGAAATCGCCGACCGTGACCGGGATGGCGTCGCCGCCGGGCTTCGCGCGCAGCCGCGCGACCATCTCCTCCGACAGGTCGACGCCGTGCACGGGCACGCCCCGGGCTATGAGGGGAAGTGCGATCCGCCCGGTACCGATGCCGAGCTCCAGCGCGGCTCCGTTGCCGGCGAGCTCCGCGAGGAGCGCAACCGCCGGCTCGACCACGTTCGGGTCGCTCCACTCGCCGATCGCCTCGTCGTAGCGCGCCGCAACCTCCTCGCCGAAGTAGTTCTCGGGCATGGGCAGACGCTAGCGTCCCGGGCGTGGAGCTTCGCGACCTGCCCTCGGTGGACGAGCTCGCGCGCGAGGCGGGCGACCCGCTCGCGGTCGACGCCGCGCGGGCCGTGATCGACCGGGCAAGGGCGGAGATCCAGGAGGGTGGCGATCCGGGAGACCTCACGGCGCGCCTGCGGGAGGAGCTGGCCGACGCACGGCAGCCGCGCCTGCGGCGCGTACTCAACGCGACGGGCATCGTCGTGCACACGAATCTCGGCCGCGCTCCGCTCGCAGAAGGGGCGCTAGCACGGGTCGTCGAGGTCGGCCGCGGTTACTCGAACCTCGAATACGACCTCGTCCGGGGCGAGCGCGGCTCGCGGCAGGGCCACGTCGGAGCGGTCCTGCGCCGGCTCACCGGCGCCGAGGCGGCGCTGGTCGTCAACAACAACGCCGCCGCCGTCCTCCTCGCGCTCGCGGCATTGGCCGAGGGACGGGAGGTGGTCGTCTCGCGGGGCGAGCTGATCGAGATCGGCGACGGCTTCCGGATCCCGGACGTGCTGGCGCGCTCCGGCGCGCGCCTCGTCGAGATCGGGACCACGAACCGAACCCGCGCCGCGGACTACGAGCGCGCGATCGGGCCGGAGACCGCCGTCGTCCTGCGCGTCCACCAGTCGAACTTCCGCGTCGTGGGCTTCGAGGAGCGGCCGCGGCTCGAGGAGGTGGCCGAGGTGGCGCAGCGACACGGCCTGCCGCTCGTCGACGACCTGGGCTCGGGACATGTCTCCGCTGGTAACAGACTGTTACTGGGTCAGGAGGAGCCCACCGCGCGCGAATCGCTCGCGGCCGGGGCCGACCTCGTCTGCTTCTCCGGTGACAAGCTGCTCGGCGGGCCGCAGGCGGGGATCGTGCTCGGCCGCGCAGATCTAGTCGAGCGGCTGCGCCGGCATCCGCTCCAGCGGGCGCTGCGGATCGACAAGCTCTCGCTCGCGGCGCTCGAGGGGACGCTCTTGCTCCACCTCGAGGCGCCGGAACGGATCCCCGTGCTGCGAACGCTCGCCCAGGAGACGTCCGCTGTGCGCGACCGCGCCGAGCGGCTCGCGGCGGCGACCGGCGGCGAGGTCGAGGAGACGGTCGGCCGCGTCGGCGGGGGCGCATTGCCGCTCGCCGAGCTGCCGAGCTTCGCGTGCGCGCTGGAGGAGTCGCTCGCGGAGCCGCTGCGCGCCGGCGAGCCGCCGGTGGTGGGCGTCGTCCGCGACGGCCGGCTCCTGCTCGACTGCCTGACGCTGACCGACGCGGAAGCCGACGAGGCCGCAGCGGCCGTCCGCGCCGCCCGGGCGTGAGCGAGGGTCCGCCTGAGGCCGCACTCTGGGACGCGCTCCGTGGCGCGCTCGTCACCCGCACGCTCGCGCTCGTCGCCGAGCTCGACATCGCCCGCCGGCTCGCGGACGGGCCGCGGCCGGTCGCCGAGCTCGCGACGGAGACGGGCGCGGACGCTGACACGCTGCAGCGGCTCCTGCGTGCGCTCGCGAGCGACGGGATCTTCGCCGAGGAGGAGCCAGGCGTCTTCCGCAACACGCCGGCCTCGGAGCTGCTCACGGTCGACGGCTGGAACGACTTCGCGCGCCTTTTCGGCGGCACGTGGCTCGAAGCGATTCGCGGGCTGGACGTGAGCGGCGAAGCGTCATTCCCGCGCGTGCTCGGCCAGGAGTTCTGGTCGTGGTTCGCGTCTCACCCGGAGGAGCGGGCCTCCTTCGACCGCGCGATGGCGCAAGGGTGGCAGGGGAGGCTCGCGCGGCTCGAGACTGTGGAGTGGCGTGGCGACGAGACGATCGTCGACGTCGGCGGCGGCAACGGTTCGCTCCTCGGTGCCTTCCTCGAGCGTCATCCAGGGATGCGCGGAATCGTCCTGGACCTGCCCGAGACGGTGCGCAACGAGGCGAGCTTCGGCGAGCGCCTAGCGTTCGTCGAAGGCAGCTTCTTCGAGTCGGTGCCGCCCGGGGACGCACACATCCTCTCCACGATCATCCACGACTGGGACGATGAGGCGGGGAAGCGGATCCTGGACACCGTGCGCGCGAATGCCGGCGAGCGACTCGTCCTGCTCGAGAGCGTCATCGAACCGGGCAACCAGCCTCAGGGCGCAAAGTGGCTCGACCTCCTGATGCTCGTCATCGCACGTGGCCGGGAGCGGACGGAGGAAGAATGGCGGGCGCTTCTCGCTGCGTCGGGCTGGGAGCCGACCCGCTTCGGCAAAGGCGTGATCGAGGCGCGGCCCGTCTGATGCCGCTGACAGTCGGAACCGCAGGCCACATCGACCATGGGAAGACGGCGCTCGTCGAGGCGCTGACCGGGAAGAACACCGACCGGCTGCCGGAGGAGCACGAGCGCGGCATCTCGATCGACCTCGGCTACGCGCCGCTCGAGCTGCCCGACGGCACGAGCCTCTCCGTCATCGACGTCCCGGGCCACGAGCGGTTCGTCCGCACGATGGTGGCGGGCGCGAGCGGCATCGACCTCTTCCTGCTCGTGATCGACGCCGGCGAGGGAGCTCGGCCGCAGACGCACGAGCACCTCGCGATCCTGCGCCTGCTCGGCATCGAGCACGGTGTCGTCGCGCTGACGAAGGCCGACCTCGTGGACGAGGAGACGCTCGAGCTCGCGCGCGCCGAGGCGGAGGAGCTCGTTCCCGGCGTCCCGGTTGTCGCAACGAGCGCCCGCACCGGCGCCGGGCTCGACGACCTGCGCGCCGCACTCGCGGAGGTGTCGGCGGGCGTCACGAGGCCCGCGGCCGACGGCCCCGCTCTCCTCCACGTCGACCGCTCGTTCACGCTGAGAGGGATCGGGACGGTTGCGACCGGCACGCTCTGGTCGGGGACGATCGGCGAGGGCGACGAGCTCCGCCTCGAGCCGCGCGGCCGAAGCGTGAGGGTGCGGAGCGTGCAGGTGCACGACCGTTCCGTCGACCGCGCGGAGGCCGGCCAGCGCGTCGCCGTCTCCCTTCCCGGCGTCGAGCGGCAGGAGCTGCGCCGCGGCGACGTGCTCGTCACGCCGGGCGCCTTTCGGCCGAGCTTCCGGCTCGACGTCGCGCTCGAGCCGCCGGCGGAGATCCCGGCCCGCGTCCAGCTCCACCACGGCACGGCGGAGACGGTCGCACGGGTGGTGCGCGTCGGCGACCGCTTCGCCCAGCTGCGGCTCTCGCGGCCGGTGGTCGCGGCCCGCGGAGACCGCGTGGTCCTTCGCGCCGGGACTACGGTCGGAGGCGGGCTCGTGCTCGATCCGGCCCCGCCGCGCCACGCAGACCCGGCGCGGTTCGAAGCCCTGGAGCGAGGCGAGTCATTCGTGTATGCACCCGTCCTCGTCGACGGTGAGTGGATGTGGTCTCAGGAATGGCTCGACGAGCTTCGCGCAGACCTCTACCGGGCCATCGACGACGCCGATCCGCTCGATCCCGGCGTCCCGGTCCCCGCCGCGGACTGGGCGCGGGCGGTCGTTCCACACCTGGGGCTCGAGCTGCGCGGCGCGAAGCTCTATCGCCCGGGCGCGACCGCTGAGCTCGGCGAGCGGGCGGAGGCTGCCGCGGCGGTCGAGACGCAGCTCGGCCTGGAGCCCGTGCGGGTCGAGGACGCGCAGCTTGCCCGCTTCCTCGAGGAGCAGGGCCGACTGGTGCGGGTCGGCGACGGCTTCGCGGTCTCGCCCGCAGCGTACGAGCGGGCGCGCGAAGCTCTCGTCGACGGGATCACGCTCGCCCAGCTCCGCGACGCACTCGGCGTCGGGCGCAAGGCCGCGCAGCTCTATCTCGAGCGTTTCGACGCGGATGGGGTGACACGGCGCGTCGGAGATGCGAGAGTCCTGCGGCGACGCTGATGGATGTCCGCGAGTTGATCGAGCGCTACAACGCCGCGTGGAACGCGCAGGACCTCGACACGATCCACGAGCTCCACGACCCGGACATCGTCTTCCACAACTATACGGTCGACGAGCGGGCCGAGGGCGCGGAGGCCGTCCGTGAGCACATCGCCGACATCTTCCGCAACAACCCGACGCTGAGCTTCACGACGCGGTCGCTGCGCGTCGGCGACGACTTCGCGGTCTGCGAGTGGACGGCGTCGACCGACTCGAAGGAGTGGGATGGCGTCGACGTCTTCCCGCTCAGGAACGGGAAGATTGCCCGGAAGGACGTGTACTCGGCGTCGCATCGGGCGCGCGAACGCTGAGCTGGAGCACGTCGGGCCGGCTGTAGTGGCCGACCGGGTCGAAGCGCTGCCGCTCGGCGAGCAGCTGCGCAGGGTCGAGCTCCGCGTAGAGGATTCCCTCCTCGTCGTACAGCGGCCCGGCGAGATAGGAGCCGTCGGGCGCGAGGATCGCACTGCCGCCGCGGCCGATCGTCCCGGCTCCCTCGATCTCGGCGGCGAGCGGGAAGTCGTCGGGGTATGCGTCCTCGCGCTGGAAGTGCGCCGGCGCGACGACGTACGCGCGGCTCTCGCGGGCGATGTGGACGAGCGTCGCCTGCCAGGCATCGCCGTCGTCGGCGGTCGAGGCGACGTAGATCTCGACGCCGGACTCGTAGAGCGCGACCCGCGCAAGCGGCATGTAGTTCTCCCAGCAGATCAGTCCGCCGAGCCGGCCGAAGCCCGTCTCGACCGCGGAGAGCCCGCGGCCGTCGCCCTGGCCCCAGACGAGCCGCTCGTGGTTGGTGGGAACGAGCTTGCGGTGGTGCAGCGCGAGCTCGCCCGCGGGCGAGTGGTAGAAGAGCGCGTTGTAGATCGTGCCGGGACGCTCGGCGTCGACCTCGTTGACGCCCGTCACGATCCAGATTCCGAGCTCCTGTGCCGCTGCCGCGATCCGGCTCTCGGCGGGAGAGTCGACCGCGACCGACTGCTGCGCGAGGCGGGCGAACGTCTCCTTCGCGCGCGGGTCCTGCCAGCCGGCGAACGCCTTCGCCCACGCCGAGGACGGATAGACGGGCAGGAACGTCTCGGGAAAGACGACGAGCTCGGCGCCGTTGCCCGCCGCCTCCGCGGCGACTTTCTCGAGCTTGTCGAGCGTCGCCTCGCGGTCGAGCACGGCAGGCTCGACCTGGGCGCACGCGACCTTGACCGGGCGCTCCATTCTTCGGAGCCTAGCTTCGTGAGCCGTAGCCGCCGCCTCCGGGCGTCTCGACCCGGACGAGGTCGCCCGCGCGGAGCCGGCGAGTCACCTTCGGCGGCTGTTCCTCGCCGTTGACGAGCGTGCGGCCACGCGCGCCTTCTTCCCCTCCTTCTCGGCCCTGCGGCGCGTGGCGCCGCCGCTCGGCGAGCACCGAGAGCCGGCAGTCCTCGAGCACCCGGAGCTCGCGCACGACGCCGTCTCCGCCTCGGTGTGCACCGTCCCCGCCGGAGCCGCGGCGTAGCTCCCAGCGCTCGACCCGGAGCGGGTACTCGAGCTCGATTGCCTCGGCCGGCGTTGCGAGCGTGTTCGACATCGCAACATGGACGCCGCTGGGTCCGTTCGCGCCCGGGCAGGCGCCCTGGCCGCCGCCGACGGTCTCGTAGTACGTGAACCGGTCACTGCCGAAGGCGAGGTTGTTCATCGTCCCCTGGCCCTGGGCGGGCACGGGTACCAGCTCACCCAGCGCGGCGAAGACGACGTCGACGATGCGGGACGCGGTCTCGGTGTTCCCGGCGACGACGGCGGCGGGTGGACGCGCGTTGACGAGGCAGCCCTCGGGCGCCGTCACGATGACCGGGGCGAATGCGCCGCCCGACGCCGGCAGGTCCGGCTCGGTGAGACAACGGATGACGAAGAAGCAGGCCGACTTCGTCACGGAGAGCGGGCAGTTGAGGTTGCCGTCGTACTGCGGCGTCGTACCTCCGAAATCGATCCGGATCGCGTCGCCGTCGATCTCGATCCTGCAGCGGATCGCGAGGTTGCCTTCGACCGCCTCGACGACGTCCTCGGCCTGACCGCGACCGTCCGGGAGATCGGCGATCGCCGCGCGCACCATCCGCTCGGAGTAGGCGTAGAGCTCGTCCATCGCGGCGGCGACGCGGTCGCGGCCGCGGCGCGCGCACAGCTCCGCGAGGCGCTGCTCGGCGAGTCGGTGCGAGGCGAGTTGCGCGCGGAGGTCGCCACGGCGCTCCTCCGGCTGCCGCGTCGCGCGGACAAAGCGCTCGAGCACCTCGTCGGTCAAGAGCTGCGGCGGCAGAATCACACCCTCCTCCGCGAGCGTGTGCGAGAACGCGGGCAGGCTCGCCGGTTCGATCCCGCCGACGTCCGCGTGGTGGGCGCGCGAGACCGCGAAGCCGAGGACGGTCCGCGACACGAGCGTCACGTCGGGCAGGTGCGTGCCCCCCGTGTACGGGTCGTTGAGGATCGCGACCTGGCCCTGTTCGAGCCCGAGTCGCATCACCGCTGCGACCGCGTCGGGCATCGCGCCGAGGTGGACCGGGATGTGTTCCGCCTGGGCGATCATCCGGCCACGCGCGTCGAACAGCGCGGTCGAGCAGTCGCGCCGCTCCTTGATGTTGGCGGAGAACGAGGAGCGGATCAGGACGGCACCCATCTCCTCGGCGATCGACCGCAACGAGGCGCCGATCACTTGAAGCTGAATCGCTGCGTTCACGTCACTCACGTGTCACCACCCAGCTGGCACCATCCCTAACCCCCACCCACCCGGGGGGAATCCAGAGGGTCGACCCGTTCAGCTCGTGGAGCGCCGGCCCGGATAGCCGCTGCGGATCGCCGCCCGGCAAGGCCAACTCCGGCCCGGGCGTGACCTCGGCCGTGCGGACGGCGACGAGCTCGACGTCGCGTCCGCGGTCGGCATAGCCGTACCGTTCCTCGTGGGCACGGTGGAAGCGCTCCGCCAGGTCGCCGCCCAGCCGAACCGTGAGCTCGAAGGACTGGCCCTGATAGCGGAGGTCGGCCTCGCCCTCGGCCGGCAGCTCGCCGGCCTCCGCCAGGGGCCGCACGTGGGAGACGACGCGGTCGCGCCGCTCCTCGCTCGCCGCCAGCCCGAGCGCCGAGAGGACGCCCGCCGCTGCCGGGACGAGCACTGCCTCGGCGCCCAGCTCCTCGGCGAGCGCACAGGCGTGGAGCGGGCCCGCTCCGCCGTACGCGACGAGCGCGAACTCCCGCGGGGCGTGGCCCCGCTCGACCGACACTACGCGAAGCGCCCGCAGCATCTCGGCGTTCACGACCTCGACGACCGCGGCGGGATCGACTCCGTCGAGCGCGGCTGCCGCCGCATCGCGGTCGAGGACGAGTCCGCCGGGCAACTCGTCCGGAAGCCGTCCGAGCAACAGGTTCGCGTCCGTCACCGTCGCGCCGCCGCCACGCCCGTAACACGCCGGGCCGGGATTCGCGCCCGCCGACTCCGGGCCGACGCGGAGCGCGCCGCCCGCGTCGCGCCGTACGAGCGAGCCGCCGCCGGCGCCGACCGTGTGCACGTCGACCGACGGAAGCCGGATCGGGAGGCCCCCGACCTCGCGCTCCGACACCCGGGGAGCAAGCCCTCCCGGCAGGAGGCAGACGTCCGACGAGGTGCCACCCATGTCGAAGGCGATCGCGTTCTCGAAGCCCGCTCGCCGCGCGAGCAACCCCGCGCCGACGACGCCGCCCGCGGGGCCGGAGACGAGCAGCCGCGCCGGATGAGCCGCCGCCTGCGCCACCGACGCGACGCCTCCCGAGGAGAGCATCACCACCGGCTCGGGCAACCCGGCCTCCGCCGCCGCCGCGGCGAGCGCCTCCAGGTACCGCGCCGCCACGGGCGCGAGGTAGGCGTCGGCTGCGGTCGTCGAGGCGCGCTCGTACTCCCGGAACTCCGGCGCGACCTCGTGCGACGCGACCACGTGGACTCCCGGATGCCGACGCCGCAGCTCCTCCGCGACCGCCTGCTCGTGGGATGAATCGCGGAACGCAAACAGAAGACACACGGCCACCGCCTCGGCCTCCCCGAGGTCGGGGAGCGAGTCGAGCGAGAGCGGCTCCAGCTCTCGGTCCGGCCCGAGCCGGCCCGGAATGCCGTGGCAGCGCTCGAGAGGGACGAGCGGCTCAGAATGCTCCGCGCAGAGCCGGTAGAGGTGAGCGCGCGTCTGCCGGCGCAGATGGAGAAGGTGCTCGAAGCCGTCATTTCCGACATAGGCGGTGCGCGCACCGCGCCGCTCGAGGAGCGCGTTCGTGGCGACCGTCGTCCCGTGCGCGAAGCGCGTCAGCCCGTCGCCCACACCGACCTCACGGGCCGCTGCGAGCACCGACTCCTCCTGCCGTGCGGCCGTCGGCACCTTCGCCGTCCGGATCCGCCCCTTCTCGACGAGGACGGCATCGGTGAACGTCCCGCCGACGTCGACGCCGAGGATGGCCACGTCCGTAGTCTGATTCGCCGTGGCGATCCGCGCCTTCCTCTTCGACTTCGACGGCCTCATCATCGACACGGAGCTCGCGTCGCGGGCCGGCTGGGAGCTGCTCTACCGGGACCACGGCCACGAGCT
>Ga0164306_10001439_pt1 | contig 10573 bp, 10 predicted proteins | sample Whisoiple_242_MG_FD_110213 | JGI IMG/M metagenome (GOLD analysis project Ga0164306, IMG submission 110213) | Soil microbial communities amended with fresh organic matter from upstate New York, USA - Whitman soil sample_242_MG | ecosystem: Environmental > Terrestrial > Soil > Unclassified >... | reverse complement strand
GGTTCCGATCAGCTTGCGGTAGGCCAGCACGCCGTCGGCGGCGAACAGCGGCCGCGGGATCGGCAGCGTCGAGACCCGCCCGACGATCTCCAGCAACCGGGCCTCCCGGTCCACCACAGCGGCCGGGTCGGCCTGCTTGCTGATCCGCACGACAATCTCGGAATTGACCTCGTACGCAACGTTCTCCTGGCCCTCGCCGAGGATGACGACCGTCTGGGCCTGGTAGCCGTCGAGCCGGTGGGCGAGCAGCTCGGCAAGGTCGGTGCGGTCCACGGTCCAACGGTAGGTCAGCGTCCCTTCGGCGCGGCTGATCTACTTGCCGGCAGATCGCGAACCGGAAACCGTAAGGGAGAAGTTTCGATGAGTTCATCCACCACCGGCCAGGACGCCGCACCGCCACTCACCGAGCGGGTGACCGCTTTGATGCCCGGTCTGATCGACGAGTTGTCCACCCTGGTCGGCATTCCGTCCGTCGCGTTTCCCGGCTTCCCGGCCGAGCCGGTCCACCGGATGGGCGAGGCGGTGGTCGACCTGTTGCACCGCAGCGGGGCGCCGGACGCGCGGTTGTTGCCGATTCCCGGTGGCTACCCGGCGGTGTGGGCCGAGATCCCGGCCCCGGCAGGCGCTCCGACGGTGTTGCTCTACGCCCACTACGACGTGCAGCCGGCGCCGGTCGAGCAGGGCTGGGATACCGATCCGTTCGTCGCCACTCCCGGTCCGGACGGCCGGATCTACGGCCGCGGCGCCGCGGACGACAAGTCCGGCCTGATCATCCACGCCGGCACCCTGCAGACCTTCGCCGGCGACCTCCCGGTCGGGGTCAAGATCCTCATCGAGGGCGAGGAGGAAACCATCAGCCACCTGGAGGATTTCGTCGACGCCAACCCGGCGATGTTCGACTGCGATGCGTTCGTCATCGCCGACATGGGCAACCAGTCGGTCGGCCGTCCGGCCCTGACAACCGCTTTGCGCGGCGAGGTCTCGTGCACGGTGCGGGTCCGCACGCTGGCGTTCCCGGTGCATTCCGGGGTGGCCGGCGGGGCTGCGCCGGACGCGCTGGTGGCCCTGATCAGGATCCTGGCGACCCTGCACGACGACGACGGGAACACGATCGTGCCCGGGGTCTCGACCGGCGAGTGGCCCGGCGCGGATGTGGACGAGCAGGTGTACCGGGAAAGTTCGGGTGTGCTCCCGGGTGTCGAGCTGATCGGCTCCGGGACGCTGGCCTCGCGGCTCTGGGCGAAGCCGTCCGCCACCGTTATCGGCATTGATGCGCCGACCGTGCAGGCCGCGTCCAACGTGCTGATTCCCGAAGCGACAGCGAAGGTGTCGATGCGGATCGCCCCCGGCGCGGACGCCGATCACGAGCTCCGACTGCTGGTCGACCACCTGACTTCGGTGGCCCCATGGCACGTCGAGGTGGAGGTCACGCCACTCAAGGCCGGCTGGCCGTTCGCCGTGGACATGTCGGGGCCTGCCGTGCTGGCGGCGGAACAGGGGCTGACCGAGGCCTTCGGCACCGCGGTGGAGACCATCGGCTCCGGCGGGTCGATTCCGCTGATCAATTCGCTGAAGAAGGCCTGTCCGCGGGCCGATGTGATCCTCTGGGGCGCCGAGGACACCGCGCTGTCCAGGATCCATGCCTCCAACGAGAGCGTCGATCCGGCGGAGATCCAGCGGATGGTGGTCGCCCAGGTGCTCACCCTGCGCACGCTCGGTGCGTCGTAGCCGTGGCGTCACGCTGATCGTCCTGAGGGGGTACTACCCACCCGCAAGGTGTGCGGTCAGCCTCCTCGCGGCCGGATGCCGAACGGGTGATGATCGGAACGGGAGCAGGAGGTGATCGGCCATGTTGGACGCGGGTGTGGAACGGATCCGGGTGCTGATCGTCGACGATCAGGTGCCGTTTCGCAGGGCGGCGCAGGCGGTGGTGGAATCCACCGACGCGTTCGTGGTGGTCGGTGCGGTGGCCACCGCAGAGGACGCGCTGGACGCGGTCGACGCGCTGCAACCCGATCTGGTGCTGATGGACGTCAATCTGCCGGGCATGGACGGCGTCCAGGCCAGCCGCACGCTCCGCGAATCCCACCCGCAGGTCAAGGTCATCCTGCTCTCGTCCTACGACGAGGCCGAGTTCGCCGACCTGACCGCAGACTGCGGCGCGGCCGCCTACGTCCCCAAGTCCGCCTTCGGCCCCGATCGGCTGGAAGCGGTCTGGGCAGTCATCACCTCGTCCCCTGTCACTTCGCCGACCTTCACTTCGCCGACCTTCACCTCGCCGACCGCCAGCTGATCGGCCAGCGGGATCATCGCCCGCACCCGTTGTGACCCATCGCCATCGCGCTCGACGCGTACCTCGCCACCCAGAGCTGCTACCCGGTCCCTGGCATGCTGCCAATCGCCGCCGGTCGGGTCGTCCCACACGCTCTCGCCGGACACGGTGACCGTCAGCGTGCCGTCGTCGACAGCCAGCGCGATGACACTCGGTCGGTCCGGCGGCGCGACCTCCACGCAGAACAGGTAGCCGGCGGCTTCCGCTGCCCGGTCGAGGCGGCGCTCGGCGGACTCCGCAACCTCCAGCTGGGCCGGCGAGCGCGTCGCATCCAACTGCGCCGACAAGGCCGGAACCATGCCGCGACGTTCGAGCAGCGCGGGGAAGACCCCGCGGCATACGGTGCGCAGGTTCTCCAGCGCCAGCTCGGTCTGGGCGATCAGCCGATCCAGCAATCCGGCCGGCAGCACCGGGACCCGGTCGTCGAGGTTGCCCTGCGCGCCCCGGCCGTCGAGGGCGGACTCGACCACCGCCAGGTGCGGGATCACCTCGCGACTGATGGAGCCGGCGAGCCGTTCCCGCGCCTCGTCCTCGACCCCGACCAGCCGTTGCCGGGAGGCGGCCAGCTCGGCCGACTGGATCTCGGTCTGCTCCACCCTGGCGGCCAACTCGGCCTCCAGCAGCGCGTTGCGGAAAGCCACGCCTGCCTGCGCGGCCACGTCGTCGAGCAGCTCACGCTCGAAGGGTCGCAGGTCGCGGCCCGGTGGCAGCAGCACGGTGATGGTGCCGACCTGCTCACCCACGTCGAGGACCGGCAGCTCGAGACCTGCTGTCGGGCCAACCGAATCACGCTGCGCGCCGCTGGGCCAGACGGCGGTCAGCAGCCCGGATCCGGGGGCACCGAGTTCGACCACGATGCGGCTCGCGCCGATCGCCCGGCCGGTTGCCTCGGCCACCCGGGCCGGCAAATCCTCGGGCGAAGGGCTGTCGGCCAATCGGCGGCTCAGCGAGGCCAGGGCCTCGTAGGGCGCCGCCCGGTTCCCGTAGACGAACTGATCGGCGAGCCGCAGCACGTGCCGCCGGACCGGTTGGAAGGCCGCGGCCACCAGTGCGGTCGCCACCAACGACGGCCAGTAGACCGTCGACCCGCTGCTGCCGAGCGCCGTGACGGCCGAGCCGATCGCGACCACCACCCCGATGTAGCCGACGGTCACGAAGACGGCGAGTACCCCGAGCACGATCGCCCTGCTCAGGATCACGTCGATGTCGTAGAGGCGGTACTTCATGATCGCCACGCCGACCGCGACGGACACGAAAACGTAGGAGAGGTACCAGGGAATGATCAGGTACCAGGGCGCTTGGGTGAGCAGCAGCTGGGCGACGAAGGCCAGCAGATACGTCCCGGTGACGGCGGCGGCCGCGGCGGCCAACCACAGCAGCTGCTGACGCAGGACGCCCTCCGCGCGGCGCAACCGCAGCCAGATCGCAATGGCCCCCAGCGCGATCCCCAGGGCCAGGGCCGCCGCCGCGGAGACCGCGAAAAACACCTGGGCGACGTTGAATTCGATCTGCGCACCCGGCTCGAAGGCAGCGGACGGCAGCGAGAGGTACACACCCACCTGCATCACAACGGCGGCGACCGGGACGAACGGCGCCAGGCGCCATCTCCTGGACGGCAACCGCCCGTCGGGGACCAGCAGGAAGATCAGCGAGATGAACGCCATCGTGTAATACGCGTTGAAGGTCTGGGCGATCAGCCGAATGCTCTCGGCGAGGAACTGCTCCCCACCGGGTTCCAGATCGCCGATCGGGGTCGTGGACACGTAGGCGGCCGCGGCCTGGCTCAGGGCGCTGCCGAGCTGCCCGACGCAGAACAGCCACCCGATGACGTTCCGTGGGTACCGGGACACGATCACCGCGCCGACGGCCGCGCCGGCGATGGCCCCGATGGTGGCGATCGGGAAGGCGTTCTCGACGATCACGTCGTAGGAGAACAGCGGGTCGCCGGAGGAGACGAGCAGCGCGACCTGCACCCCGCTGAGCAGGCAGGTGCCGGCGAACATCACCCAGCCGAGGCTGCGCATCTCAGCCCACACCCAGTCCGGTCGGGACGAAAGCTCGCACCGTGGTCCCGCGGCCCGGCTCGGAGTCGATGTCGACCGTGCCGCTGACTGATTCGACCCGGTCGCGGATGTTGGCCAGACCGCCGCGGGACGACCCACCGATGTCGAAACCGTGCCCGTCGTCGCTGATGCTCAGCTCGATACCGGTCGGCGCATCCGTCGGTCCGACCCGGCGGATGTCGATGCCGATCCGGGTCGCCGCCGAGTGTTTGGTGGCGTTCTGCACCGCCTCCAGGCAGCAGAAATAGACCGCCGCCTCGACCGGCGTCGGGCAGCGCGGGAAGTCGTCGGCGGTGAGATCCACTGGGATCGGCCCGGAGGCCACCGCGGCACGCAACGCGGCCACCGGCCCGGCCCCGGTCAGTAACGGCGGATACAGGCCTCTGGACAGGACGGTGAGCGTCGCGATCGTGTCCCTGGCGGCCTCGGACTGCTCGGCGAGGAGCTTGGTGCCCCTCTCCGGCGACCGGCCGAGCAGGGTCTGGGTGAGCCGCAGATTGACCAGCAGCGCGATCAGTTCCTGCTGCGCACCGTCGTGGATGTTGCGTTCTAGCCGTTGCCGCTCTGCGTCCTGCCGGGTGACCAGATCCCTTCTGGCCCTGCGCAATTCGACGGTCCGCTGTTCCAGGCGGGCCAGTTGCTGGCCGAGTTCGGCGCGCAGGCCGGCAACCCGCAGCACCAGCCCGGATTGCGCAGCCAGCCCCGCGAACAACCGCTCTTCGACCGGCGTCAACTCCTGGCCGTCCCGCACCACCACGGTGAGCGCGCCGAGCAGTTCGCCGCGCTCCCGGACCGCGATGCTGTGTCGCTGCCCATCGATCACCAGGTTGGTGGAGCCGGGGCGGTCCAGCCCGATCGCCGGCGGCATCGCGGTGGCAGCGCATGCCGAAAAATCCATCGCGGCCGGTGATGTCGTCGGCCCGGACGGCCAGTTCGCGGCGAGCTCGAGTCGGTTGTTCACCGCGAGCCAGACCTCGGCGCGGTCGGTGCCGGTGCCCTCGGCCAGCACCTTCGCCATCCGGCCGGGCAGTTCAGCGGCGGGATAAGAGCCGGTGACGGTCGCCGGGAAGCGGGCCAGCACCTGGTACGGCGAGGTGCGGTCCTGGTGCAGCGCCCCGGACAGCGCAGTCTTGACCCGCCGCCGCACCGGCTCGAAGGCCAGGGCGACGATGGCGGTGGCCAGCACCGAGAGCCAGAAGCTGGGCGTCACCCGGCCGAGCAGCAAAGTCCCGGCCACGATCACCACGACGACGTAGACGAGAACGACGAAGCCGGCCATCACCAGGGCTGTGAACACGCTCAGTCCGCGGTCCTGCCGGATGCGGCTTCGTGCCCGTCCGGTTCGCCCTCGCGCCATCGGGACAGCATCCTCCGCCACACCGACAGATGGCAGGGGGCTGACCCTCTGCCATCGAGAGGGCCAGCCCCCAGTTCGGGGGTGGGCAGCCGACGTCGGCCGCCCGACCGGATCAGCGGGACGTCCGCTGGGTGCGCAGGATGGTGACGGCAATGGCGGCGAGCAGGACGATCTCGGCCGCTCCCGCACCGCGCTGCAGCAGACCCGGCGGGAGCATCAACTCGGGCATCCCGATGACGCCGGGCAGCCGATTGAGGATCAACGCCGCGCTGAGCAACCCGCTGAGCGACGAGATCACCGCCAGCGACACCGTTGTGGCCGACCGTCCGGACAGTCGCTGCTGTCGGCGGACGACCAGCACACCCACCGCAGGGAGCACCGCGAAGACGACAGCGCCGGCGATCAGGTGCACGTTGGAGGAGAAGTCCTGCGGCGTTCCCCGCAGGTTGGTCGGGAAGACCGCCGCGAGCATCAGCGCGGCCGCCCACACCCCCAGCAGCACCCGGAGCAGGCGGGTCGCGGCCAGTTGGGCCAAACCCCTGGCGAGCACCACGGCCCCGATCGCCAACGCCCCGGTCGTCATGGCGAACAGCGGGACACCGTAGGGCAGCGTGACCACGTAATCGCTGATCGTCCAGGTCGCCGGTTCGACGGCGCCGGTCGCGTTCAGGTGCAGCATGGTGATCGGCGGGACCGACGCGGCAGCGGCGACGAGAGCCACCTTGGCCGGCTGTACCAGAGACGCCGTCCCGGTGGCCGCCGATCGAACAGCGTTCCGGGGAATCACCACTGAGGGGGTCCGGCGGAGTTCGATGGTGGTCATCTCGGGCTTCTTTCATCGATCTGTCCGGCCGTGTTGCCGAAGTACCGATGACGTTATGGATTGCCATTGCCGCAGGTCAGGGCGTTAGCCGCCTACTTGGCGGGGCTGAGGCCGACAGTTTTCGGCGGGCAATCTCGGTATCGCGGTGGGGAATTGCCACACCGGTGGTGGGTGGACCCCCCGGGTCCGGGGGAGTCAGCACCCCGGCGGGTTCACTAGCCTGGATCGATGGGCGTCGTCGTGACGGGAACCGTGCCGCTGGGCCTGTTGCCGCACCTGCGGCAGGCCCGCGATCACATCGACCGGGGGTACCGGTGGCCGTTGGACCTCGATGACCTCGCCGCCGTTGCCGGCGTGTCCAAGTACCACTTCGCCCGCTCATTCGCCGCGACCTACGGGGAGACCCCGATCAGGTATCTGACCCGTCGGCGCATCGAGCGGGCACAAGACCTGCTGCGGACCGCCAACCTCACGGTGACCGAGATCTGCATGGCAGTCGGCTTTTCCAGCCTCGGGTCGTTCTCCGCGCGATTCTCCGCGCTGGTCGGCGAATCCCCGCGGGAGTACCGCAATCGGTGGGCCGCGCTGGGCGGTTCGCGGGTGCCGGGGTGCTACCTGTTCATCTGCGGCGTGCTGGACCCGCCAGTGCTCCGTGGTGGCGGCGCGCCCGATTCCCAGGCCGGGTTCGTCGGGGTCGCGCAATCTGGGAGAAGCGAATCGGGTGCCCGGCGGCCTACCGTCGGGCAATGATCACCAACGTCTCGCTGACCACCGTCTACTGCCTGGATCAGGATGCCGCGCGCGACTTCTACGTCGACGTACTGGGTTTCGAGCCGAACACCGACGTTGTGATGGCACCCGACATGCGTTGGGTCACCATCAATCACCCCCGACAGCCTGAGCTGGAGATCACCCTGATGACGCCGGGTCCACCGTTGGACCCGGAGGCGGCCGACTTCGTCCGGCGGCAGCTGGAGAAGGGCCAGATGGGCGGGCTCGGGCTGCGGGTGGACGACTGCCGGCGGACCCATCTGGAGCTGAGCGAGAAGGGCGTGACATTCCTGCAGGAGCCGGCCGATCGGCCCTACGGGGTCGAGGCGATCATCCGGGACAACTCGGGGAACTGGCTGGTCCTGGTGGAACCGAAGGAGTTCAGCCCCGAGGATTTCGGCTGACCCCACTGCTGGCCTCCAGGAAGGCCAGCACCGCCATCACCCGGCGGTTGACCTCGCCCTCGTCGATCAGGCCGAGTTTCTGGAACACCACGCCGATGTGCTTCTCCACCGCCCGGTCGGACAGGAACAGCGCCTTGGCGATGGCGGCGTTGTTGCGACCGGCAGCCATCTCGGACAGCACGTCGCGTTCCCGGTCGGTCAGCCCGTGCAACGGCGACTTGGCCTCCCGCGACCGGCGGGACATCAGTCCCTCGACGATCTTCGGATCGAGGGCGGAGCCGCCGCGGCAGACCTCCTGCAACGCCCGGACCAGCTCGTCGACCTGCGACACCCGTTCCTTGAGCAGGTAGCCGAGTCCGGACACCCCGTCGGAGAGCAGGTCGAAGGCCAGGTCGTCCTCGGCGTACTGGGACAGCACCACCACGCCGACGTTCGGGTGTTCGACCCGGATCCGCTTGGCGGCGTCGATGCCCTCGGAGGTGAAGGTCGGGGGCATCCGGATATCGGTCAGCACGGCATCCGGGCTCAGTTCGGCCACGGCGCGGAGCAGTGCGGTCGGGTCGCCGACGACGCCCACCAGGTCGACCTCCTCGACCTCGGCCAGCAGCGCGGACGTGCCCTCCCGCACCAGGAAGTTGTCGTCCGCGAAGACCACCCGAATCGCCACGGAACGGACTCTATCCCGCTGCGTCGCTCGATTGGGTGGCTGATTCGAACCGTTCGTGTGCCCGCTGCGCGATGTGTCCGATGAGAGTGACGATCAGGACGATGGCAGCCGACAGGGCGACCCCGGCGCCGAGGTGCAGGGAGATGGCCAACGCGCCTCCGACGGCGCCGGCGCTGATCAGGGCGAGCGCGGCGACCCGGCGGACCCACGGCTGGCCGAGGCCGCCGCCGAGTCGGGAATCCGCGGCCAGCCCCGTGATCAGCGAGGTGACCACCACGGTGGTGATGTCCTTGACCGCAAGGTGACGGGCCGCGGAGGCCTGGATGCCCATGGCGATGGCCAGCGCGGCCGTGAGGATGGTCTCCAGCGGCGGTTCCGGCTCGTTGCCGATCAGGAACAAGCTGATGGCGATCCCGGTCATCAGCACGCCGACGGTGGCGAACAGTGTCGTCGAGCGGGAGGTCCAGCCGGCGCTCACCGGTTTGAGGACCCGGCCGCCGATGACCGCGCCGGCCATGAAACTGGCCAGTGCGACGGCCGGCCCGACCACCGGCAGGTCGTCGGCGCCGGCCAGCCCCATGCCCAGGATGACGACGTTGCCCGTCATGTTGCCGGTGAAGACGCGGTCCAGCCCGAGGTATCCGACCGCGTCGATGATGCCGGTGGAGAAGGTCAGCGCAAGCATCAGCGCGAGATGGATCTGGCCCGGGCTGTAGTGGGCCAAGCGGCGTGCGGGCATGGCGTCCTCGATCGACTCGTTGCGGGTGGGTGCGCACCCAGCATCGTGTCAATCACCGGCTGCCCGCGACTACAGGGTCACCGCAGCGGAGCCGAAGGCGACGTTGAACCGGTCGCACCAGATGACCACCGAGGTCAGCCCGGACAGATCGGCGTCGGCCGGGATGGCGTAGTTCTGGTTGCCGTCGGTGCCCTTCAGGTCGCCGAGCGTGACGTAGCGACCGTCGTCGTACTTGCCCCAGTCGTCGCCGCCGGCCTGCTGATCGGTCACCCAGACGTCCACATCCGGACCGTCACTCGTCGAAAATCCCTCCAGCCGAACGAACCTCGAGCCGTCCGGGAGTTGGAGAATTGTTGCGGTGCCAGACGTTGCGTGCTCCCCGTCGACGAATGTGCCGGCGGCCAGCACAACTGGTTCAGTTGGTGCAGCTGCTGGTGCCGGGGCTTCTGTAGCAGGGTCTTCCGGGGTGCTGGTCTCGGGCGTCGTGGCAGCCGCTGTCGTTTGAATGGGGGCTGTCGTCTGAGTGGGGGCCGGCGTGCCTGGGGCGGCCGGGGCTGACGTGTTCATGGACGACACACTCAGGGCCGGCGCGGTGACGGCATCGTTTTGCACAGCGGCCGCCACCGGGGCGGCCTCGTTCACCGTGTTGCGGGTGAAGATCTTCCACGGCTGGAACAGGGCCAATCCCACGGCGACACCGACCACCGCCACGACGGCGACCGTGATCCAGATGGCCTTCTTCCGGCTGCGCGGACTGCTCGGCGGGCGGGTGTCGAGGCCGGTCATCGCGCTCTCCTGGGTCGGTGCGGTCGAGATGCAGGTCGGGTGTTCTATCAGGAGACCCGACGGCGTGAGGAGAAAACAAGTCTGTAGTCATTACGAAACTCTGACGCTCCTCGCTCAGGAAGATCGGGAACGGGTCGGTGCCCGATGGACCGACCATGGCTTGAATTCATTGGCGGGGCGGTCCGCCTCTGCTGTCACGACCAGCCACCTCCGGTTCCGGGGCTTTCTTGTGGCGTGTCTTGACGGCGGCGCCAAGTGGGCCTCGGGCATCGAGTGGCCCGCTCGGACCGTGGCTGGGATGAACATCCGCAGGAGAACTGGCCCGATCGCGAACATTTCACGGGGTCAGTTGCTGAAAGTGTTTGTTGGGCGGCACTTTCGTAGCTGAAAGTGACTGTCGGTGGGTGGTTGTAGCTTCCTTGTATGGGGAAGGTGCGGGTGGCGACCGGGGGGTCGGGCGGGGGAGTTGATCGATGAGTTGCGGGCGCAAGATGCGGCGGTCAGTCGGGCGCAGGCGCGGCGGGCCGAGTTGATGGTGGAGTTCGCCGAGACCCGAAAAGCCTGTGATCACCGGGATATCGCGGATCGGCGTGCGCGGGGCGAGGACCCTCGATTCAAGGCCGGCGAATTC
>Ga0164306_10001438_pt1 | contig 10574 bp, 7 predicted proteins | sample Whisoiple_242_MG_FD_110213 | JGI IMG/M metagenome (GOLD analysis project Ga0164306, IMG submission 110213) | Soil microbial communities amended with fresh organic matter from upstate New York, USA - Whitman soil sample_242_MG | ecosystem: Environmental > Terrestrial > Soil > Unclassified >... | reverse complement strand
GATACAATACTTGCAGCCGCATACCCTCCGGAGAGGTGGCCGAGTGGCTGAAGGCGGCGGTTTGCTAAACCGTTATAGGGGCTAACACCTCTATCGGGGGTTCGAATCCCCCCCTCTCCGCCACATTATCCTATTCAGTTGTGAAAGATCTTTCCCGCCATCCACGGGGCCTCCTGGGAGGCATTTTCGAGGCAACGAACTTTTCCGGCATCTATGCCGTGCTCCGCTCGGGGAGCCATTCGCCCGATCATCCGACTCCTGATCCGTGCCATCAACGTTCATCAGTGCTGAGGTTCTCGCTTTTCCGATCACGCGCGATAACGTAAGCTGTCGCGTGTTGCGTGAAGTGCCCTCAGCAGTGAGGCTCTGGAGTTTCAATTCCGGCGATTACCAATTTTGGCAATCTCGCTCCCTACCCCCTCCCTTGGTATCCCACCGCATCCCAGGTCATCCCAGATTGGCGTGGGTGTCAGCACCCTCATGTGGCACCGCCGCCCTCGGCGGTGTTGCTTCCCGATCACCCGATGTCCTGATCTTCATCCGAAAGCTCGCCTCGTAAGCCTCTATCCCTTCCCGCGTGTCCATTCTGTACATACCCGGCGAAGGCTTCCATTCCACCGGCCCGATCTCCACTTTCAATCCGCGCTCATCCGCGTCCATCCGCGGTAAATCTTCCGGTCCTCCGCTTCCTCCGTTCCTCTGTGTTTCAAAGGTTTGGTTTTGGGTTTGGTGTTGATTTTGGTGTTGGTGTTGATTTTGTTTCCTGTCCTTTGCGTCCTCTGCGTCCTTTGCGGTAAAAGGCCTTTGATTTTGTTTTTCTCTGAGTGCTTCTTCCTCATCCACCGTCTCTCGCACCATCTCTTCATCCTTCGCCTTCCCAAACGTCATCTGCCCCACGTTCGTCAGCGCCAGCTGCATGGAATACAACAACAGCCCGGCCTTCTTCATCGATATCGTGTCCTCAATCACTGCCTTCTGTATCCGCATCAACCCAACCTGGATCGCGTTTGCGTCCTCCGGCGGCGGCAGCCTCAGCATCAGCGCCCTCGCTTCCGCCATCTGCATGTGGGCAAAGCAGTAGATGTGCTGCTTCATCTGCGGTGACCCGCAGCTCGTTCCATCCTGTCTGACCCATTGGCAGCGCGGAGCCATCTCCGCCAGCTTCAGCCTCTGCTTCAGCTTCTGGTAAACCTTGTCTGGGTTGGCCGTGCCCTCCGTCATCTGCCGCTTCATCCCCGGATTCCGCTCCAGCAGCCTCGTCAGCTCTTCATAAGTCTGCGCCAGCTTCAACGCCAGCGCCTCCGCCCGTTGCTGTGTCTCCTCCTGCTGTTCCAGTTCCTGCCGCTGATAGTCTTCATGTTCATTGGTTGTCAATGGTTTACCGTTCACAGTTCCGTGGGCCATGCTCAGCTCCTCTTTCCCGCTCTTTTATCAGACCTCAGACGCTGCTCGAAATCTGAATTAGGCGAAATTGATCGACTTTAGTCCGATTTGCTGTGCGAATCAATAGCGAAATAGGACATTGGCCATGTCCGATAAAAATTTACCACTGTAAAGTGATGTAAGCGGCAGGGTTGGAAAGAGTTACAAGCGCGCGACTAGCAAATTCGCAATCGGCTGAGTGCAGCTCAAGTGCGTATTATCAGTCCTTGCAAAAATCGCCGCGAACTTGGACATGTACCGCAACTTTTTTGCTACGCTCGTGTCGCACACCGGGCCCGCGGCACGCGCGGGTCTCCACCCGCGTGTCTTTCGCCTGTTGAGTTGACGTGTGGTTTTCGCGTGCTGGGGTGGATGGCCGCCTTCGGCGGTTGAGTTTTCTCGTATAAAGAATGCCCTTGGAAAAAAGGCCGGGTCCTCGCCACCTTGAGTATTTCTCAAAAGACAGGTTTGCGTCTGCCAGAACATTCAGAATAGTTTTGCCGCCTTCAGTGCCTCGAAACAGGAAGACACTTCTTCCGATGGAAACTTTTGGCCTTTAACGGTAAAAAAATCGGCCATGACTGCTTCTTTTGTAGGGTCACCGCCCAAAGACTGAATCTTCTTGGCTATGAAATGCACTGTTGCTAAAAGCTCCAGCTTTGGCGGCTCAACATTGCCAAGTGTACTAACAACACGCTCAATCCGCTCTAAATGTGGCTGGACTTGCTTCCGAATTTCCGGGCCGAACTGAATACTTTTATCAATCAACCGGTAATTCGAGTACTTATGAGAATTGGGGCTGATATCCTTCAATACCTCATCCGCTAGCAAAGAATCCACAGCAAAGGTGATTTCATCTGCGTAGGGTCCATAATTGTAGATTTCAAAAGAACAGGGAATAGGAACCCCAATAACTTTCGAAAAATACGCAAGTTTTTGCGTTGCGGTTCTGCCAAGATAATATGCAGGAACGTTCTTCTCGAAGGAACGAACAATTTCCACCAAAAATGCTGAAAGAACATTATTTGAGAAAAGCAATTCCATTTTCGTTCACACCCCTTCTTTTATCGCTTCGTCTTCCGTAAACCCAGAGATTATTTTCAAATTGTCCGGTTTGTCGTCCGCATAAATTCGCACAACACGGAAGTGCTTTGGCATTCGTTTAAGTATCTCGCTATCTTGAGTGAGGAGACGCGTGTGGCCCCACTTCTCTACCAGGAAGAAGTCTTCTACCTTCCCTTCCTCATGCTGCCCAGGAATGGTCAATTTGTGAATAGACCCTTCTGCAACATCAAGGTGAAAATCAACTTCTGAAAATTTCTCCCTTACCCTCTTGTAAATTCGTTTGACTTTTTGCAAGACATGAAAATCTGCTGTGTCGCCCGTGTTATAGACAACTTTGTGATGACGCCGGTCTACTATGCGTCGAGCGAATTCGGCTTTTTTGTCTCCTCCGGTAGCATCTTCTTTCATTTTGACCATGATCGTTAGATCATCATCTTTCAATACATCTCCTAAAGACTTGTATTTAGTATTTAGGTGAGCCCGCATGTATTCGAGGATGTAGTGATCATAAATTCGCCTAATCTTGTGATAGTACACTTGCGTGCTCATTTGATATCGCGCCTGAATCAGGGCTTCGAATGTGTGTTCCCCGCCTCTATAAAGCGCCAACTGCAACCTGCCAGTATCTGGGTTCTGAATGACAGTGAGCGACTCAAGTAACTGTCGAAAATCAAAGCGTCCATACTGCACGCCGCAGTGCAAAGAATCCCTCAGAAGGTAATCCGTTCGATCCATGTCAATCTCACCAGCTACGAATTGACGAAGAAAAATCATCTCTGGTGATTGCTCGATCAATTTCACGACCAAGTCAGCAATTCCTTTGAAAAACAACCGATCCAGGTCTTCGCCAAGGAGGCTCTTCACAACAAATGACGAAACCTCTTCGTGCGCACCGCCAGGAATCAATGATTCTGGCACGTGGGAAAATGCGGTGTGGCCAGCGTCATGCAAGAGTGCAAAAAGCCGAAGTACCTGACGCGCCTTTTCCAAAACTTTGTCTTTAAGTTCCGGAACTACCTCAAGATCCTTTTGAATAAGATCTTTGTGATTCCTAGCGAGCGTCTCGAATGCTCGAGTAGCCATTTCCATTACGCCTAGCGAGTGTTCAAAACGCGTGTGAGTAGCGCCAGGATACACATATTGGCAAAGAGCAAGCTGCTTGATTCTTCTCAACCGCTGAAAGACTGGATGATCGATGATCTGTCTTTCATTTGGCGAAAAATGGATAAAGCCATGAACAGGGCACCTGACGATTTGAGTCGGTTCATCGTTCGTGGTTAAGTACATGCTAGCTAAGCCGATGGCTTCCTAAGTTTCGGGTACCGGCATCTTACCTAATTGTATACTTGATCCAATAACATGGAGAGAATAAATTTTCGCCCCAGTATATTGTGCCTCTAAAACGGTGCGTACGCTAAGAATTGTGGTTTCGGGAGGTATTCTTTATATTCAACAATGTCTCTCAATACTCTCCGCCCCCGCTCTCATTCGCCAGGTTCTCAAACCGGGTTGACCGCTTGATAAACGCCAGCTTCACCACGCCGGTCGGTCCGTTGCGCTGCTTGGCGATGATCAATTCCGCCTTGCCCTCAAGGTCCGGATCATCCGGCTTGTAAACTTCTTCGCGGAAGATGAAGGCCACCACGTCGGCGTCCTGCTCAATGGCGCCGGATTCGCGCAGGTCAGCCAGTTGCGGACGGTTGTTGCCGGTGCGGCTTTCCGGGGCGCGGCTGAGCTGTGAGAGCGCGATCACGGGGCAACGCATCTCCTTGGCCAGCCCTTTCAGACCGCGCGAGATGGCGGACACTTCCTGCGTGCGGTTTTCATAGCGCTTGCCACCGCCGGTGGGCGTCCCGGCCACAAGCTGGAGGTAGTCAACAATGATCAGGTCCAGCCGGCCCTGCGCTTGTTGCAGGCGGCGGCACTTGGCGCGCATTTCAGAAATCGAGATGCCCGGCGTATCGTCAATGAATATCGGCGCTTCCACCAGCGCGGCCAGGGCGCTAACCAGCTTGTGGTAGTCTTCGCGGCTCAAAAAGCCGGTGCGGAGTTTGTGGGAATCCACCATGGCCTGCGAACAGAGCAGGCGCAGCAACAGCGACTCGCGCGACATTTCCAGCGAGAAGACGCCGACGACTTTGTTGTCGCGAACGGCGGCGTTCTCGGCAATATTGATGGCGAAGGCCGTCTTGCCCATCGACGGCCGCGCGGCGATGATCACAAGATCGGACTTTTGCAGGCCGCTGGTCATTCCGTCCAGGTCTTCAAAATGCGTTTCCAGTCCGGTGATGCGCTGGCCCTGCTCGTAGAGCTTGTCGATGGACCCGAAGGATTGCTTTACGATCTCCGGGATTCCCAGAAAGCCCTGGCCGATCCGCTGCTCCGCGACTTTGAAGATCGCCGATTCGGCCGTGTCAATGATTTCTTCTGCCGGCGCTTCCTGCTCATATGCCTGCTGGATGGCGCTGGTGGCGGCGTGAATCAGCCCGCGCAACAGCGCTTTATCTTTCACGATCTTTACGTACTGCTCAATGTTTTTGACGCGCGGCAGGCCGTCCGTGAGCGACGTGACATAAGCCACGCCGCCGACCGCTTCAATTTCTTTGTGCTGTCCCAGTTGTTCGGTGAGGGTAACGAAGTCAACGGGCTTGCCGGTTTCAGCCAGCTCCATCATGCGCAGGTAAATGCGGCGATGAGAGTCGAGAGAGAAATCTTCCGCGCGAAGGTGCTCGGCGGCCTGGGGATATGCGGAGTTGTCCAGCAGAATGGCGCCCAGGATCGCGCGCTCTGCGTCCATGCTGGCGGGCATTCCGCGATCAAGAATACGGTCAGTGGTTGCCATTCAAAGTCTCAAAGGTTCGCTGCTTTCCGTGCATGGAAAGCGCGGCGTTACCTGGAGAAAAACCAGCGAAACACGCCCAATCTTAGCACGAAATAAACCCGGCCTGTACCAGCCATACAGACCGGGTTAGCGGGGTGGATGTTCTTCCGCCGCCCGTTGCCGGAGCGGCGCTTTGGCAGTCCGGCGAGTTTCTCTCACGCTCATCCTTGTGTGGATGAGATTGGACTTTCACCGCAGCCAGCGGCCAAGCCGACGCAGATTAAACTCCAGCACATCCCTTGAGTGTGCCCTTACCTCAACTGTCGCCAAGAACATTCACACTTGAGTATGGAAAATATCCATCAACCGGGAAGTGACTGCAAGAACCGATCGGGGAATTTAAAACGATTGCAGTGACTTTCCTGTGCATAACCGGCGTTGCCTGTGGATGAAGGTGGAAAAGTCGGCTGGTAATTCGGGCGCAGCCGTAACTGCCGCGGTGGACTCTTAGGGTTCGATGTAAATCCGATGCACTCTTTCTCCCAGTCGAGTGAGCAATTCATACGGAATCGTCCCGGCCATCTGCGAAACCTGCTCGGGTCGCAACGTGTGTCCGTTATGAGTGCCGTAGAGCAGGACTTCGGCGCCGATGCTTGCGTCAGGAATGTCGGTGAGGTCAATCTGCATCTGGTCCATGCTGATGCGCCCGACGATCGGCGCACTGCGGCCTTCCACCAGCACTTGCCCCAGACCGGAAAGCTGCCAGGGAAGCCCATCGTCATAGCCAAAAGGCACGATGCCGACTTTGGTGCGGCGCTGCGCGGTGAAGGTCCGGTTGTAGCCCAGCGTATCTCCCGCAGCGAACTCCTGGATGCTGGTGATGCGGCTGGTGAGTCCCACAGCAAGCTCCAGTTCTATCATCTTGCGCGCGGCTTCAGACGGATAAATTCCGTAGAGTCCCAGGCCGATGCGCACCATGTTGTAATGCGCTTCAGGAAAACGGACCGCGGCGGCGGTGTTGGCGGCATGAATCTGAAGATCGCGGAACCCGTTGGTTTCAAGTCCGGCGACGACCTGGCTGAAAGCCGTGATCTGCCGGCGCGTGAAGTCGTCAGAGGCCGGATCTTCCGCGGAGGCAAAGTGAGTGCACACGCCGGTAAGCCGCATCACGCCGCTGGAACGAATGCGTTTTGCCAGCTCCATCGCGGTCGCAGGCGGCACGCCCAGGCGATGCATGCCCGTATCGACCTTCAAGTGGACATCGAGCGTGCGGCCGCTGCCTTGAAGCGCGGCAATGAACGAATCAACCAGCTCTGCCGAATAAATCACGGGCGTAAGCCGGTAGCTCAGCAGATTATCAACGTCCTCGCGCTCAGAAAGAAAAACCAGAATGTCCTGGTCCGCGCCGGTCTTGCGCACCGCTACGCCCTCATTGGCGGACGAGACACCCACATGATGAATGCCCAGTTGCGACATCCACGAGCCCAGTTGCGCCAGCTCAGTGCCGTAAGCCATGGCTTTAAGCATGGCCACAATGTGCACCGCGCCGCCGCAGTGCCGGCGGAAACGCGCCACGTTGCCTTCAATGGCGGCCAGGTTGATCCAGAGGCAGCGCTGAGCAATGGCGCCGGAGAGATCACGCACGGCCTTCACCATGCCGGCATTGCGCGGGCCTTTAAACAGCACCGTGTCGCCGGGGCGCAGCAGCGGAAGCAGCCGGTCTTTCAGCTCGTTGGCGGAATTGACTTGCGTCACGCTGCCTTCCGGACGCACGCGCTTGTATCCCTCCGCGGTGGTGGCCAGTTCGCCGTTGCCGACGAGAAACAGATGACTGAAACCGCATTCCGCCGCCTGCGCCCCAACCTGGGAATGCTCACGGCGGGAACTGGCGCCCAGTTCCCGCATGCCGGCAAAGGCGAACATCTTTCTTCCCGTGCGCGAAGCGCCGAGCGTGGCCGAACGCAATGCCGCATGCACAGAGATTGGATCAGAGCTGTAACCATCATTAATAATGCGGATGCCCTGCGGCGACGACCACAACTCCATGCGGGTAGATGTTGGCGCGTAGTTATCTAGCGCTGCGGCAATTTCCTCCAACGGAACGCCCAGCAGATGCGCCGCGGCGGCGGCAAAGTGCAGGTCGGCAATGATCTCAGGCGAGCGTGTCTTCACCGTTACACTCCGCTTGCCTTGAGACAGGATATTCAACTCCAGCACCTGGCCCTCCGCGCTGAGCGAGAGCGGCTTGAGCGAAAGCAATTCATTCTTCCCGCCGATCCAGTGAATCGGGCATTGGATCCTTTTTGCCGGCGCGTCAAGCATGGGCTCGCCCGAAGGCAACAGCAGCCAGCCATCAGGCGGAATGCGCTCGAAAAGCTTCATCTTCTCTTGCGCAATGCCTTCACGGTTGCCGAACGCCGAAACGTGAGCCAGGCCGATGTTGGTGAGAATGCCGTAGTCAGGCCGCGCGATTTCTTCCAGCACAGCCATTTCTCCCGGAGCAGAAATGCCGACCTCGAGAATGGCCAGCGGCTCAGGCTTCTCCGCGGAGAGCACCGCCAGAGGAAGACCGAGTTGGCTGTTATAACTCCCCGGCGAAGCCAGCGCCTGCCTGCCCGCGAGCAATGTTTTCAAAGCGTCTTTAACGATGGTCTTGCCATTGCTGCCGGTAATGGCCAGCACACGCTGAAAATATTCACGGCGGTGCCAGCGCGCCAGAGCTTGCAGTCCGCGCAGTGGATCGGAAACTGCGAGCAGCGGCCACTTGTCATCAATGGCAGCGCCCGCGAGCCTGTCCCGCGCAACCAGTGCCGCGGTCGCGCCATTGCGGAAAGCGTCGGCAAGAAAACGATGTCCATCTGTCTGCTGGCCTTTCAGCGCGACAAAGAGCGCGCCGGGAGCGGCGCCGCGCGAGTCGGTACAGACGCGGTCGATTGCGAGCGATGACGAAGCGCCACGCAATTCGCCGCCAATTTCATGGGCAATACGTTCAAGTTTCGTCGGGATCAAAGGCTCTTTTGCTCCGGTAAGCACAGTGTACGGGATTTCACCCCCGCCCTGGCAGGCGGGCATCCGATGGAGCATCAGAAAAGTACTCTGCATCATTTAGAATGAGGTCTAGAACTCTTCATAAATTCATGGCCGGCATTTATCAGAAATGGATGTATGCGTGGGAGACCCGTCTGACCACGCGCGACACAAACCGCGTGGTGCGCCCGCTGGAATGGGGCATGGAATGGGCCCGCCGCTGGCCTCTGGTCAACGGCAACTTCCCCAGCTCTGAGGAGCATTTTGAAAGCTACCTGCACGAGCTGAATGACCATATTGTCGCCCACAGCGATGAGTTTTTTACCTACCGGACTCCGCAAGACTTCCGCCTGGAAACACGCAGGATCGAGCTGTTTCCCACCGGCAGCAACGCCAGCGACAAAGTTCCCAAGGGCGATGGCACTTTTCTGCGTTTTACTTCCGCCGCGCCCACGCCTTATCCGGAAAACGACATGGTGAATGCGCGCTGGTTCCCGGCGGAAGGAAATCGCGCAGTCATCGTCCTGCCGCACTGGAACGCTAACGGCATTGCCTATAACGCTCTCGGCCCCATTCTGAATCGCTTTGGCATTTCCATGCTGCGGCTGAGCAAGCCGTATCACGACATCCGGCGTCCGCGGGAGACAGCCCGCTCGGACTACGCTGTCTCGCCTAACATCTGCCGCACGCTCGATGCTGCGCGCCAGGCAGTGGTAGACGTTCGCTCTTGCCTGGACTGGCTTTATTCGCAGGGCAAAGACCATGTGGGGATCGTGGGCACCAGCCTGGGATCGTGTTACGCGTTTCTCGCCGCGGCGCATGATCCGCGATTGAAAGTGAACGTCTTTAATCACGCCTCCACCTACATGGCCGATGTGGTGTGGACAGGCCAGTCGACGCGGCACGTGCGTGAAGGCCTGGAGCGCGACGGCATTACTCTCGAAAGCCTGCGACAGTCATGGAAGTGCGTGAGCCCCATGGCATATTTCGACAAATTTGCCCGCTATCCTAAAAAGAACCTGTTGATCTATGCACGTTACGATCTCACGTTCCTGCCGGAGCTCTCGCGCGAAGCGGAAGCAGGGTTCCGCAAATATGGCGCCGATCTGAAGACCGTGGTGCTGCCCTGCGGCCATTACACCACCGGAGAAACGCCGTTCAAGTATCTTGACGGCTATCACATGGTGAAATTTCTAGTGAAGCATCTCTGAGAGCAAAGCTGCTCAGGGGAAGCCCGAGTTGCTGATCGTCGAGACCGCTGACGATTTTGTTGTTCCATCAAACCCGCGGACAAAAAATTCCCTCCAATAGTCAGAACATCAAAGGAGCTGTCGAATGAAGGTGCTGTCATTCCTGGGAGCAGTGGGTCTTGGAGTCTTTTCCGGAGCTTGGATTATCGCGTCGCGCCGCCGTCGGGCGGACGTGAGCAGGTCGCTGAATGGACCGACGATCAATATTAATGAGGCCAGTCAGCAGGAAATCATGCAGGCTCTGGGACTGGATGCCGATCTGGCGGAGCGAATCGTGGAGCAGCGGCCCTATCCCAGCAAGATTGATCTGCTTGGTCGTATGGTAGTTCCGGAAGAAATCTACAACTCCATCAAGCACCGCATCAGCTACAAAGCTTCTTAAGCAGCTGATTGCTACTTGTTCTTCCACACGGGCTTGCGTTTCTCAATCACGGCACGCAGGCCTTCCTGCACGTCTTCCAGGTTCATGAGCTCGTTGAGATAGAGGTCCTGCGAGGTCTTCATGGCTTCTTTCAGCGGGCGTCCAATGGAGCTGCTGATCACGCGTTTTGTCACTTCCAGCACTGGTCCGCTGAATTCGCCAATGCGGGCGATCAAAGCATCCACATGTTTTTGCAGGTCTGCTTCCGGCACTACCTTGTTCACAAAGCCAAAGTTGAGCGCTTCTTCGGCGGAAAGCGCTTCGCCGGTGAGAATGAGTTCATAAGTCTTTTTGGTGCCGATCAACTGCGGCAGCATCACCGCCGCGAACGGTGGAAAAACTCCCAGCTTCACTTCCGGCTGGGCGAACTTGGCTTTGGGCGTGGCCAGCACAACGTCGGCAAAGCCCACCAGCTCTGATCCAGCGCCAATGGCTGGGCCGTTCACCACAACAAACACGGGCTTTGAGATGTCCACCATCGCCTGGAAGACGCGGGTGAATGCGTCCAGGGTCTGGAAGACGCGGTCAGGGCGGGAATCTTCCAGAGATATGCCCGCGGAAAATGCCT
>Ga0164306_10001437_pt1 | contig 10585 bp, 5 predicted proteins | sample Whisoiple_242_MG_FD_110213 | JGI IMG/M metagenome (GOLD analysis project Ga0164306, IMG submission 110213) | Soil microbial communities amended with fresh organic matter from upstate New York, USA - Whitman soil sample_242_MG | ecosystem: Environmental > Terrestrial > Soil > Unclassified >... | reverse complement strand
CCGGGAAATTGCTGGCTGGAATAGCGCAAAAAGCGAAGAGGAGTAAGAGGAATGATCATGATGACCTCAAGGCGATCAGGCGGACTGGCCTCCATCCACCACCAGCACGTGGCCGCTAACGTAAGAGGAAGCGTCCGAAGCCAGGAAAACCGCGGCGCCTTTCAAATCGTAATCGGAACCAAAGCGGCGCGCCGGAATATGGCCCAGCAGATAGTCTCGTTTGTATTCGATCACTTTGTCCGACATGTGGGTGGGAAACCATCCCGGGGCGATCGCGTTCACCTGGATATTATGCCGCGCCCACTTCACCGCCAGATCGTGGGTAAAAGAAATCACTCCGCCCTTGCTGGCATGGTATGCGATGGCCTGCACGGTCTCCGGCGGCGCGCCCCGGATGCCGGCCACTGAAGCCATATTGATGATCTTGCCGCTTTCCTGCTTGAGCATGATTCTGCCCGCCGCCTGGGCGCAAAGAAAAGTGCCGGTCAGGTTGGTTTCGATCACCTTGTTCCATTCGGCCAATGTCATTTTTTCCGTGGGGACGCCCCAGGAGATGCCGGCATTGTTGATCAGGATGTCGATTTTTTTGAATTCAGCAACCGTGGCCGCAACCAATTGCTCCACGCTGGCCTGGTCTTTTACGTCACAGGCCATAGCCAGAGCGCGAACGCCGAGTTTCTCCAGATCGTGCGCGGCGTCTTCGCAGCGTTCTTTCTTTCGCGCGCACAAAACCAGGTTGGCGCCCATCTCCGCCAGGGCCTCCGCCATCTGGCGTCCCAGCCCAATCGATCCGCCGGTAATAATGGCCACGCGGCCGGTCAGATCGAAAAGCTGCTTTACACTTTTGGACGCGGGCTGAGCGGTCATAAACGAGAGTCTCCTTGGTGGAATCTTGCAATGCGCTACGAACTTTTCTGGGCGACGCCGGTTGGCCGCGGAATAGCGCCCACTTCCCAGGGCGCCTTGAGCACAGTCCGCCATTCCAGTAATGCGGGGCCAGGAGCGTTGAGCCAATCGGGTATGCGCTGCTGCAGGGCGGCAAGCGAGGTAATGCGCTCGGCGCGAATGCCATACGCTTCAGCTACACGGCAGAAGTCGGGGTTCTTGAGCGCAACCTCGTGCGTCTGGCCGAACATGGTGCGCTGGAGAAATCCTATGATCCCGTACGATTCGTCGTTGACCAGCAGGATTTTGACCGGCAGTTGATATTGCGCCAGCGTGGCCAGCTCATGCTGCGTGTATTGGAAGCCGCCATCGCCGGCAATACAGACGATCTTCCGGGCTTCACCGGATTGCTTGATCGCGCAGGCAACGCCGACGGCCGCGGGCAAGCTATAACCCAGCGTCCCTGATCCCGAAGGATAAAGGAACGTTCCCGGTTCCAGCACAGGGAAGAAAGCCGATGCCCAATAGTTGAGAATGGACTGGTCATTCACCACCACGTCCTTTCGATCCAGAGCCGCGCGCAGCAGCGCGAGAGCGGCATAGCCATCCTGTTGCAACGCTTCCAGCCGTTCTTTCTCGGTGGCCTTGACACGCGCGATATCGCACCAGGGTGCGCGAACCGCATTGCCCTCGACAAATGCCCTGGCCATCGCGGCCAGATCACCAACGACGCGCGTGGACGGAAGACGGTCTCCCGCATAACGCTCGTCTTCCACTATCTGAATGTGCTGTGGAGGAAGCTGCAATCCAAAGCGGCCAGTATCGAACTCCGTGAGACGCGCGCCAAAAGAGATGAGCAAATCGCTTTGCAGCAACACATCCTGCACGACGCCAAGACGTGAGATGCAGCCCAGGGAAAGCGGATGGTCGCCGGCAAACACGCCCTTCCCAGTTGTCGTGGTGAAAACGGGGCACTGGAGAAGCTCAGCAAATTGGCGGATGGCATCGCGGCCACGCCCCGCGCCCGCTCCCACAAGAATTGCCGGTCTCTGGCTCGCCGAAATTTGTTGCTGAGCATTTTCCATGGCTGCAGCCGGAAATGCGAAAGGCGGTTTTGCCTGGTCTGCAATCTCGGGAGAACTCGCGCTGACGGGGGCCAGAAAGAAATCGTGGGGGACCTCTATGAATGCCGGCCCCGGCAACGGACCGCGCAGGACGTTGACGGCCTCGGCAATGGTTGCGGAGAGTTCGTCCGGGCGGGCCACACGGCGGGCGAAGCGCGTGAGCGGCCGGATGATTTCCAGTTGCTCGGGAGTCTCATGCAGCGCTCCGCCGGTCCTGGCGAGAAGAGATGAGGCTATGTTGGTGCCGATGAGAAGCACAGGAATATTCGTTTGCAGGCTTTCCAGCAGTGGCACCAGCGTAAACAGATTGCCGGGACCGGTGGAGGCGAAGATTGCCGCGATTTGACCGCTGCGGCGATAAAAGCCGTCGGCGGCATAGCCCGCGGCCTGCTCATGGCGGACAATCCAATGGTGAAACCCAGGCGTCTGTCGCAGCGCCTCATAGACGGCGATGTTGTGGATGCTGGGTATGCCGAAGCCCGCGGTGATCCCATGCCGCATTAAAGCAGCCACCACGGCTTGAGCGCCGGTCATCTGGCTGATCTGGGGCGTGGTATTTGGGGCAACGGACATGCTTGGCGCAAAGCCTGATAAGGGAAATTCCGCTCGTCGGCGGTATGTGCTTAAAGAGAAAACGACGGAGGCAGCTTCCCACCTCCGTCGCCAAGGTTAAGAGCTAGAAGCCGATGCGAACACCAAACTGCAACTGGCGCATCGGGAAAGCCGAGGTAAAGGCCAGGGGCGTCGCCAATGAAGTGGTGGGGTCCACCTTGACGCCCTGAACATTGAAGGTACTGAATCCCGGCGCCAAATCAAACCTTGGACCGACAATGTTGTTTACGCTGGCATAGTTTGTGCGATTCAGCAGGTTGAAGCCTTCGGCCAGAAGCTGCAGGTCGGCGCGTTCGCCCAGCTTGATGCGGCGGGAGATCCGCATGTCGAAGGAGGTGAAATCCGGGCCTTGGCCGGTGTTGCGGGCCGCGCCCACCGGACGGTCATTGGTGGAATGACGATCGCCGTTCACGTCGGCTCCGGCGAGCAGGTTAAACGGATGGCCGCTGTTGAAACGGACGATGGGCGAGAACTGGAAGCCGGAAAGAACGCGACCGCCGAATTTGCCGGTATCGATCACCGACGCTATAACAACTTTGTGCCGCTGGTCAAAGTTGGAAAGAGCGCGTTCGGCAGAGAGGTTGGTATTGTCCTGGGGGCCGAAGTCGCTGTTGAAATCAGTGGTGGTATCGAACGCCTTGCTGAGCGTGTAGTTGGCCAGCAGGGAGAAGTGGTTGCTGAAGGCCTTCTTGACTTCCAGAATAGCGCCTTCATACAGGGCCGCTCCCTTGGACGAATACTGGTCGCTTTGAAGCAGCAGCGGCTGGCCGAAGCAGGTCACGATCGCCGGACCGCCACAAGGCGCAATACCAGGAGTCAGCGGGTTGACGGGGCTGGAGTTGAAGTTGTGCACTTTAACCGCCGCTCCGTTGGAGAGCGTTATGTTGGAGAACGGCGCCGAGGGAAGGGCATTGATATCAATCGCCACCGGCAGACCGATGGTGTGAACATAGATGCCGCTGAGAGACACCGCCCAGCCCTTGGCGATCTCGCGTTCAATACCAAATTCCGCCTGCTGTGAATAGGGGTTCTGATAGTTGGGCTGGCCGCTAAAGACCACGCTCAGAGGAGGAACCGGCCCGGTGTGTGTGACGTTGATACCGAACGGCACCAGATCGGCAGGAGTGATGCACGCTGCATTGCCCGCAGCTGCTGTGGTGCACTGGATTTTGCCCGTGGCAAAAAATGTCTGAAACATGCACGCGGAATTGAGAACATTACCCGGGCAAACACCCGGCGGAGTCACTCCCGAAGGATTGATCGAGACAAACGTTTGCGCGATCTGGCGGTTGCCATTGACGACTCCCAGCGTCTGCACTACATCGGCAATCTGACCGTAGATTGGCGAGTAGAAGATGCCATAGCCCGCGCGGATGACCGTCTTATGATCCTTGAACGGGTCTTAGGCAAATGAGAGACGAGGAGCAAAATTGTTCTTGTCCGTGGCCAATGCCCCGTATTGCGAATCCACCTCATAGCGCACGCCGACGTTCAAAGTAAAGTTCGAAGCCATGGACCATTGGTCCTGAATGAAGGCGGCGGTGAAGGGACGCGGGTAGTTGTAGATGGGATTGCCAAAGCCCTGCTGATAAAAGCTGGGCAGCCCGAAGGAAGCGGCCTGGAGAGTGGTCATGGTTTGCTGGGGGGCCAGCGTCAACAGGGGATCACCGGGACCAGCGGCGCAGGCTGCCGGGACCAGGAAGCAGGCAGGCTGGGAGGTGGTGGGAAACACGGTAAAGGGCAGGTTGCCAAAGACAAACCGTCCCGGGAAGAACGTGTGCGATTCCGAATGGTTACCGCGATACAGCTCATAACCACCGAACTTGATGTTGTGCTTGCCGCGGATCAGGCTGACGTTGTCGGCAAATTCATAGCGCCGCATGATGGTGAAACTGGGCAGGAAGATCTGGTTTCCCAGATTGGCGAACCCAGGAATATCCAGGCCGACCTGTCCATTCGAGTTGGGGATTACGTCAAAATTGGAATAGTTCCATTGCACGTGCGCTTCATTGAGCGTCTTTCCGCTGAACTGGTGGAACCATGACCCCAGAAGGGTGTGGTCAAAGGCCTTGATGGAGCTGCCGCGCGAGAAACCGGTAAGCGATGTCACATCAGGATTTTCTTCACGATCGTGGCCGAAGCTGTAGCGCAACGCAATCTGGTTACGATCGCTGAACTGATGATCGAAACGAGTGGAGGCGAGGTACAAGCGAGTGGTGTAGGGGAACAAACCGCCGTTACCTTCGAACTGGTTCACGAGGAAGGAATTTCTGGCGGTCTGAGCCGGACTCGAGCCAGTCAACTGGCTGACGGTGAAAATATTCTGGTAAATTCCCGCGCAAACGGGTCCAGGAATTGCCGGTGTGCTTGGGAAACAGGGAACATTACCTGGATGGGCAGCGAGCGCATTGATGATGGCGAGCTGGCCGGTGCTGGGCCGCAGAGTGGCTGTATTGCTGAGAAGGGGCACGGCATTCTGCGCGTCTGACAGCAGACCTTCAAAGGAGTTGTACAGGAAGGTCTTCCCTTTCGTGATGGGAAAACCAATGGAGCCGCCGAACTGTTGCCGGGTAAGATCGTCTTTAATATGTTTGCCTGCTGAATCGGGCACCGCAGGATTGAAGGTCTGTGCCGGCGCAAGCGCCTGGCTTACGGAGAACGGGTTGGCGGCATCGAGTGCGTCGTTGCGGAAATAGCCGAAAAGCGTGCCGTGGACATCGTTCGTGCCGGATTTGGTGACGATGTTAATGGTGGCGCCGCTGGCGCCGCCCAGGTCCGCTCCATAATTGCTGCGGTTAATCTGAAATTCCTGCACGGCATCCTGGCTCATGTTCAGGCGGACGCCGCCGGCATCATCATTTATCTCGCCGCCGTCCACGGTCACGCTGTTGCCGCGGCCATTGCTTCCGTAGAAGGAGAGACCGCTCTGCGGCGTCTGCTTCACGCGATAATCCTGGTCAGAGGAGAGGCGGGTCGAATCCGAGACAGCCGGCGCCAAAAGCGTAAAGGTCAGATAGTCGCGGCGATTGATAGGCAGATCGCGAATGGTCTGCTCGGTGACCACATTGGCTTGCGCGCCCCTCTCGGTTTCTACGACCGGCGGCTCAGCCGTGACTTCCACCTGCTCAGAAACCTGCGAAACCTTCATGGGGAAATCGACGGTCGAGGTCTGGCCGACGTTTACCACCACATTCTTTGCCAGTTCCGTCTGAAAACCTGATTTGGACACGCTGAGGCTGTAGGCTGCCGGTTGCAGCCCGGTCAACCGATATTGACCATTATTGTCAGTGGCCACGGTATGCTTGATGCCCTTGGCAACGTCGGTGGCCGTTACAGTGGCATTGGTTACAACGGCGCCGGACGGATCGGTCACCGTTCCCCTGATGTCGCCTGAGGCGCCGACACCCTGCGCATAGACCATGCCGCTAAGCAGCAGGCCCGCAAGAAAAACTCTCAACAGATGGATTAACCGCATAAACCCTCCAAGGTAGCAGTGGCGAAGCGTGTGGAGATGGTCCGGCACTTCCGTCCGACGCATGCGAGCGGAAACGCCAGCAAAAACGTGAATGAGTGCTCATTCATGGAACGAATAGTTCTTCTATCCCTTAATGGCCCAGTATTATGCCACAGGATTGCGCCAAACGCCGCATCCAAGCTGAATCTTCTAATCGCGGATCGCGCCCATGAACGTAAACCTTAATTCGTTCAGGCCAAGAGGCCAAAAATTGAGGGCTGAAATTGATCAGGACAACTCTATGGCAAAATCGCCGCCCCGCACCAGATTTTTGCTCATCAGAACCAGCAAACACACTGGTATTTTTTTCATGCGGAAAAAAGGCGAGGAATTATGTCTCGCCGGGACGGAATTGTCAAAAAAAGGTCGGGGCCGCGCGTCTCTCTGGGCAGAATGTTTCCCGCCATAGGATAAAAAATCAGGGGGACCCATCCCTGGGCCCCCCGATGAAAAAATGGCATGAGACTACAGCCGAAATCTGGTTAGTGAGTAACCTCAATCCAGGAATCGAACACCTGATGACTGGATGCTCCGGTGCTTGAAAAGAGCGCCAACACCTGAACCTTCGTGAGGTCCTGCGTCAGCGGCAAAGAGATTACATCGGTTTGTTGAGGACGATTGATGCAAGACCCGCCAAACAATCCCATGATGTAAACCAAGTTCCAGGTGCTCCCGCCATCAACCGAGTAATTCAGTTCCAGGCCATCGTTAGCGTTTGCGCAGTTCGCCGCCGAAGAAATCTTCAAATTGATTTGCGTTGGCGTTCCCGTAACGCTGCTAAAGCCGCTCCAAATCTCTCCGCTCAACTGCTGGTTCGGAGACGAAACTCCAGCAGAGAAAGTCCCCAGATTGCCGTCTTCAGCATTCGTCGGGTTGGTATATGCAACCCCGTCGGGCGTTGCCACGGTCGGCCGAACGGTCGTAACAGTTCCTCCAGCGCAGCCGGAGCACAGCACGCCCGCGGTCAGCCGGTTTTGAAGCATTGGTTTGGCCACGGCTTTCACGTAAAGGATGGTGGGATTGGGCAGCGTATTGGGCAGCGGGTCGGTGTAGCTGCCTGTATTGTTGACCGCCACGTTGGCCAGAAGGGTAAGCGGATGGTCGATAGTCGTGTTCGTCGAGCCATCGGTCGTATAGTAAATTGCGTAATGGTCGATCTTTGCTTCGCTGCCATATTGCGCATTGTTGAAATTGATCGACCAGTTGAGAGCACTTCCGTTCAAGCTGGCTGAAAAGGTATTGACGCAGATATCGATGCCGGTTTCCATTTCCGAACCTTCGTCGTAATCGTCCCATGTGGCGATTTCAAGGGCTTGAAATGGGTGAGACGTACCGAAGCCTTTGACCGCAGGCCTGTTCATTGTGTCCAGAAAGGTCTGCCCGCAACGGGCGTCCACTATTTTGTGGTCGCCGATTTCAAAAGGAGATTGAGCGTGGTCTACTTTTCCGTAACCGATGCCAAGAAACACCGCCGGCGGGGTGTTGAATGCCGAGGTGAGCCAGCCGTCATAGCCGAGCGTATCCACCGACGGGGTGTGTGGATCAGGGCCGAGGTTCTGGTAAGTCTGATCAGTAGAGATGTTGTACCAGCGGAACGTGCCATCATTCGGCGCAGGAGCCGCGGGTCCGGAGGTGTTGCGATGGATGATGTAAGGCTTTACCGGAAAGTTAGTGGCGTTGCTGATGTGGTGTTGGATGCCGCCGGTACTGCTACCCCAGATTTTGGTCCAGCAATCCGTTGAACTGGTACAGGTGAGCCCGGGTTGATTGTCATTGTAGAGCGCGCATGGCGCGGAAGCAGAGCATACGCTGGACCCAAAATAGGAAGCAGCAACCAGAAAATATGACATCACTGGCCGTCCATTCACCTTCCAGTAATGAGAATCGGCAAAATACCCGCCGCCGTTGTAGGTAATGCCATCGGCAGCGCATACGAAGGTGTTGGCGGTGGGCGTATTCATATAGTCAAGGCTGCATATCATGACCCGTTCAACGCAGTTCGGCGTAACGGAGAGTCCTTTGTTGCCGCAGACGGTACTATTATTTTGTTCCCACATGACCTGGTCGGTCATTACGCTATAGAGAAATCCAGCCGTTGCATCGGCCTGGGACTTCCATTTTTCCACCGCCGCATTGACGTTCCTGTTCTTGGTGGACTGCGCGGTCATGGCCTGCGGCAGAGGGCCGGGAGGGTTGGCAACAATGCCATCGATCTTCAGCCGCTGCATATAATTCAGCTGCGCTTGCACCTGGTTTGTATCGTTGTTGATATAGCCGGTTTCATAGTGGTTGTTAAACTGATTGATTCCTGGAGGAGACGGCTGTTTTGGCGTGAATGTAAAGCCATTACCGTTGTTTCCCGGGCCATCGTGCCACAGCTCAATGTTGGCGAAAATCGGACCAGCATAGCCTGGATAGACAAGATTATGAATGTCCACGCCATCGTCGGTAAAATCCGCTACATTTTTGGGCACGGCAGCAAAGGTAACCGTATCCACCACCTGTCCCGCGACGGGACTAAAGGGAGCATTGTTCTGGTCATTTCCCGCGCTGGAATCATCTCTAGCGCCGGGAAAGTTCGCCTGGCATGAAGTTGCCCCAACATATGTCGCTGTAGGAGACGAGCACCCGCTGGTATTGTTATTGGTCTCATTGTTTACCGTGTGTTGGGCCCATGCGCCGCATGACGTAAGCAATAAAAGCACCGTAAATAGCGTTTTACAGCCATTGATCGATTTCATCGTTATATCTCTCTTTTCGCGTTAATGAATCTTGGGGAAGGATCGCGCACACCGCAGCAGACAAGTTTCTGTGCGCACCGATAGCGGAGAAGGCTCACACGCGGCAGGGTGCCGGCCTTCACCGAAGTGGGAATGCTCTACCAATAGAAACAGATTTTGAATAGGGGCCCGCAGAGCAGATTTTGACGAGCAGCTCTGATTGTTGCGTTTGGATAGACGCTTGGTCTATAGCGCGGGTTGCCAGAGTTTTTTGTGTCGCTTATTGCACACTAAGCCATAAGGATGGAAGCTACCGCCAATTGCTAGGAGGATATGTACAGGGCGCTTATAGTTATCGCCACGCAATCTATTGTTTAACGAGGCTAAACTATCGCTTTGCTTGAAGGTTAGATTCTTCCTTGCTTCTTCGTTTCTCCAGAAAGCTGGCAAACATGGCGCTGGCGCGCGCGGGAAAAAGCCGCTGCATCCGGTCAATGCGGTAAGCGTCCGCGCCGATCAGCACGCGGTTCTTGTTTCCCAGGACCCCCTTGATGATCACGCTCGATGCCTCTTCCGGAGAAATCAGTGCAACCTTCTTGAAATATTCTTCGGCTTCCTGGCGGGCCGCCGCGGTCACGCCGCGTCCGGCCCTCGCGGCTTGTGCAATGGGCGTGGCAATGCCCGCCGGATGCACTGACGTTACTTTCACTGCGGTCTCGCGCAGCTCTTCCCGCAGCGACTCGCTGAACCCGCGTACGGCGAACTTGCTGGCGGCATAGGCGGTCTGCCCTGGCGGGCCAATCAGTCCAAAGATACTTGAGAGGTTTACGATGTGCGCGTCCTTCTCCCGCTGCAAGAGCGGCAGAAAGAACTTGCAGCCGTGGACAACGCCCCAGAAATTAATTCCCATCAGCCACGCCATGTCCTCCAGGGACACTTCAGCGAGCGTGCCCATGAGCGCGACTCCGGCGTTATTCACCAGCAATTGTGCGCGGCCAAAATCCCGCTCAACGGCACGGGCAAAATCTTCAACCGCCGCGGCCTTTGAAACGTCCACCGTGTAGGTGCGGGCCACGGCATTTCCCAGCATCCCCCGGGTCTCTTCCAGGCCGGCAGAATTGACATCGGCCAGGGCCAGCTGGGCGCCGAGTTTCGCCAGGTCACTCGCCAGCGCGCGGCCTATTCCTGAAGCCGCTCCTGTAACGACTGCAATCGCACCTTTGATATTGCGCATAGTCGAAGAAGGATAGCAAATTTAACGCTCTAAAAATTTGGAATCTAAGAACCTCGAAACTCACGCTCCGCTGTTCCTTAAATATGTATGAACTCGAAGGGCGCTTGACAGAGCGCACGCCCAGCCAGAGAATGTCCCGCATGGCTGAGACCTATAGCAGCAAACTCGCCGGAATCACCCTGCCTGATCCCGAAGGCAACACAACCCGCCTGGGCTCTTTGTGGGAGAGCGGTCCGGGTGTCCTGGTCTTTCTGCGCCACTACGGTTGAATTTTTTGCGGCGAGCATGTCGCGCAGTTGCGCGCATTCGAAGAAGAATTCAAAAAGAAAGGCGCGCACATTGCGGCCGTCGGGTTGGGCGACGTAAGCTATGCCAGGTTCTTCCGCGATAAAACCGGCATCAAATTCCCTCTCCTGGTCGACGAGAAGTGCATGGCATATAAAGCCGTAGGCCTGCGCCACGCTTCCCTGCTGCACCTGTTGCGCCGCGACAACAT
>Ga0164306_10001435_pt1 | contig 10590 bp, 8 predicted proteins | sample Whisoiple_242_MG_FD_110213 | JGI IMG/M metagenome (GOLD analysis project Ga0164306, IMG submission 110213) | Soil microbial communities amended with fresh organic matter from upstate New York, USA - Whitman soil sample_242_MG | ecosystem: Environmental > Terrestrial > Soil > Unclassified >... | reverse complement strand
TGGCGGACGTCGTCTGCTCCGTCGCCTCCATCGACCCGGTGCTCGGAGGGGTGGACCGCTGATGACCGCCATCGACCACCCGCGGATCCCCGGCTCGGGGCGCCCGCGCGCGGCCTACGACGACGCGACCCGGGAGCGGCTCGCCGCCGACGCGGCGCAGGTCGTCGCCCGGTACCCGGACGCGCGCTCGGCCCTGCTGCCGCTGCTGCACCTGGTGCAGTCCGAGGACGGCTACGTGAGCCCGGCGGGCATCGCGTTCTGCGCCGCCACCCTCGACCTGTCGACCGCCCAGGTGTCCGCGGTCGCGACCTTCTACACCCAGTACAAGCGCCGCCCGAACGGCGAGTACACGGTGGGCGTCTGCACCAACACGCTCTGCGCGATCATGGGCGGCGACGCGATCTGGGAGGACCTCACCGACCGGCTCGGCATCGGGCACGACGAGACGACGGGCGACGGGAAGATCACGCTCGAGCGGATCGAGTGCAACGCGGCCTGCGACTACGCGCCGGTCATGATGATCAACTGGGAGTTCTTCGACAACCAGACGCCGGACTCGGCCGCCGAGGTGGTCGGGAGGCTCATCGCGGGGGAGTCGGTGGCCCCGACCCGCGGGCCGTCCCGGGTACAGACGTTCAAGCAGGTGTCCCGCGTGCTCGCCGGGTTCGACGACGGCCTCGCGGACGAGGGCGTGGCGGCCGGCGAGCCGACGCTGCGCGGCCTGCGGCTGGCGCGGGAGAACGGCTGGACCGCCCCGTCGGTCGACGCCGGGGCGCGCGACGCCGCGCAGGCCGAGCCCGCGGCGCCCGCCGCCGGCACCGCCGCGCCGGCGGCGAGCGCGCCGCAGCCCGGGGGCGAGCAGTCCTCCGTCGACCGCCCCGCGGCCGGCGCCGCCGAGCGGTCCGCCGACCAGGAGAAGGCCGAGCACCGCGCGGACGACACCAGCGCCCCCGCCGACAGCGAGAAGGAGTCGTGATGGCCGACGCGACCACCCTGACCCCGGTCCTGAGCGACCGGTGGGACGCCGACCGCCCGTGGGACCTCGGCACGTACGAGTCCCGCGGCGGCTACCGCGGGCTGCGCCGGGCCCTGACGATGGACGCCGCCGACGTGGTGACGACCGTCAAGGACTCCGGCCTGCGCGGCCGCGGCGGCGCCGGCTTCCCGACCGGCATGAAGTGGGGCTTCCTGCCCGCGCCGGACGGCGGCCCCCGCTACCTGGTCGTCAACGCCGACGAGTCCGAGCCGGGCACCTGCAAGGACATCCCGCTGATGCTGGCGGACCCGCAGCTGCTGGTCGAGGGCGTGGCGATCACCTCGTACGCGATCGGCTGCCACCACGCGTTCATCTACCTGCGCGGTGAGGTGGTGCACGTCTACCGCCGGCTGCTGCACGCGGTCGAGCAGGCGTACGCGAAGGGCTACCTGGGCACGAACATCCTGGGCAGCGGCTACGACCTCGACGTCACGGTGCACGCCGGCGCCGGCGCGTACATCTGCGGCGAGGAGACCGCGCTGCTCGACTCGCTCGAGGGCCGGCGCGGCCAGCCGCGCCTCAAGCCGCCGTTCCCCGCCGTCGCGGGCCTGTACGCCCGGCCGACCGTCGTGAACAACGTCGAGTCGATCGCCTCGGTGCCCGGCATCGTGGTCGGCGGCTCGGACTGGTTCCGCGCGATGGGCACCGACCGGTCGCCCGGCCACGGCCTGTTCTCGCTGTCCGGCCACGTGCAGCGCCCGGGCCAGTACGAGGCGCCGCTCGGCATCACCATGCGCGAGCTGCTGGCCATGGCCGGCGGCGTCCGCGAGGGCCACGAGCTGAAGTTCTGGACCCCGGGCGGCTCGTCGACCCCGATCTTCACCGCGGAGCACCTCGACGTCCCGCTCACCTACGAGGAGGTCGGCGCCGCCGGCTCGATGCTCGGCACCCGCGCGCTGCAGGTGTTCGACGACTCGGTGTCGGTGGTCAAGGCCGTCTCGCGGTGGACGCAGTTCTACAAGCACGAGTCGTGCGGCAAGTGCACCCCGTGCCGCGAGGGCACGTTCTGGCTCGCGCAGGTGCTCGCCCGCCTGGAGGCGGGCCAGGGCACGTCGGGGGACATCGACCTGCTGCTCGACCTGTGCGACAACATCCTCGGCAAGGCGTTCTGCGCCCTGGGCGACGGCGCGACCAGCCCGATCACCTCGGCGATCCAGTACTTCCGGGAGGAGTTCGAGGCGGGCACCCACACGCCCGCCGACGTGCTGTTCCCGCCGGAGCGCGCCTCGCTCTTCCCCTACACGCCGCGCCGCAGCGGCCAGCTCGCGGGAGCCCACTGATGACCGTGACCGCACCGAAGCCGCCCGCAGCGGGCCAGGCGCCCGAGCCGAAGCCGGACGGCGTCACCTTCACCATCGACGGCATCGAGACCACCGTGCCGAAGGGCACCCTGGTGATCCGCGCCGCGGAGCAGCTCGGCATCCAGATCCCGCGGTTCTGCGACCACCCGCTGCTGGCCCCGGCCGGCGCCTGCCGGCAGTGCCTCGTCGAGGTCTGGGCCCCCGGCCGCGACGGCAAGGTCGCGAAGATGCCGAAGCCGCAGGCCTCCTGCACGCTGACCGCGACGCCCGGCATGGACGTCCGCACGCAGCGCACCTCCGCCGAGGCGGACAAGGCGCAGCACGGCGTGATGGAGCTGCTGCTCATCAACCACCCGCTGGACTGCCCGGTCTGCGACAAGGGCGGCGAGTGCCCCCTGCAGAACCAGGCGATGTCGAACGGCCGCAGCCAGACCCGGTTCGTCGACATCAAGCGGACGTTCCCGAAGCCGATCGCCGTCTCGACGGAGATCCTGCTCGACCGCGAGCGGTGCATCCTCTGCCAGCGGTGCACCCGGTTCTCCCGGGAGATCGCGGGCGACCCGTTCATCGACCTGCAGAAGCGCGGGGCGATGCAGCAGATCGGCCGGTTCGACGCCGACGTGCTGGGCTTCGCCGGCGCGGGGGTCGAGGGCGAGGACGGGGCGGCCGACGGCACGCTGGCGTTCGACGACCGGGTGTTCCTCGGCGCCGACATCCCGGTCGGCCCGGCCGAGGACGACGAGTCGGGGTCGCCGTTCGCCTCGTACTTCTCGGGCAACACCGTGCAGATCTGCCCGGTCGGCGCGCTGACCGGCGCGGCCTACCGGTTCCGCGCCCGCCCGTTCGACCTGGTGTCGACGCCGGGCGTGGCCGAGCACGACTCGTCCGGCGCGGCCATCCGCGTCGACCACCGGCGCGGCGTCGTGCTGCGCCGGCTCGCGGGGGAGGACCCCGAGGTCAACGAGGAGTGGATCACCGACAAGGACCGGTTCGCCTTCACCTGGCAGTCCGCCGCCGACCGGATCACCACCCCGCTGGTGCGGGACCGGGCCGAGGACGGCACCCGCGGCGAGCTGCACCCCGCGTCCTGGGCCGAGGCCCTGGAGGTCGCGGCGCACGGCCTGGCGCAGGCCCGCGAGGCCGGCGGCGTGGGCGTGCTGCCCGGCGGCCGGCTGACCGTCGAGGACGCCTACGCGTACGGCAAGTTCGCCCGCGTGGTGCTCGGCACCAACGACGTCGACCTGCGCGCCCGGCCGCACTCGGACGAGGAGCTCGCGTTCCTCGGCCACGCGGTCGCCGGCACCGGCCTGGGCGTCACGTTCCGCGACCTGGAGGCCGCGCCCACCGTCCTGCTCGCCGGCCTGGAGGCCGAGGAGGAGGCGGGCGTCGTGTTCCTGCGGCTGCGCAAGGGCGTGGTCGCGGGCCGCACGACGGTGCACGCCGTCGCCCCGCTGGCCAGCCGCGGGCTGGAGCGCCTGGACGGGACGCTGCTGCGCGCCGCCCCGGGCACCGAGCCCGAGGTGCTGGACGCGATCGGCTCCGGCGACCTCGCCGACCTGGGTGCCGCGCTCGGCGGCGCCGGCGCGCTGATCCTGGTGGGCGAGCGCCTGGCCGCGGTGCCCGGCGCGCTGTCCGCGGTGCTCCGGCTGTCCGGCCGCACCGGCGCCCGCGTCGCGTGGATCCCGCGCCGCGCGGGCGAGCGCGGCGGCGTCGAGGCCGGCGCCCTGCCGACCCTGCTGCCCGGCGGCCGCCCGGTCGTCGACGCCGCGGCCCGCGTGGACGTGGCCGCCGCCTGGGACGTCGAGCACCTGCCCGCCGAGGCGGGCCGCGACACCAGCGCGATCCTCGCGGCCGCGACGGACGGCACGCTCGGCGGCCTGCTGGTCGGCGGCGTTGACGTGCGCGACCTGCCCGACCCGGCCGCCGCCCGCGCGGCGCTGGCCGCCGCCGGCTTCGTCGTCTCGCTGGAGGTGCGGTCCTCCGAGGTCACCGCGCTCGCCGACGTCGTGCTGCCGGTCGCCCCGCCCGTGGAGCGGCCCGGCACGTTCGTGTCCTGGGAGGGCCGCGTGCGGCCGTTCCCGCAGGCGCTCACCTCGACCGCGATGCCGGACCACCGCGTCCTCGACGCGCTGGCCGACGAGCTCGGCGTGACCCTGGGCCTGCGCACCGTGTCCGAGGTGCACGCCGACGCCGACCCGCTGACCGGCGAGTGGGACGGCGCGCGCGTCGCCGCCCCGGCCGTCGCGGCCGCCGAGCCGCCGGCCGTCGCCGCGGGCCACGCGGTGCTGGCGTCCTGGCACCAGCTGCTCGACGCCGGCCGGCTGCAGGACGGCGAGCCGTTCCTGGCCGGCACCGCCAAGCGCCCGGTCGCCCGGCTGTCGCCCGCGACCGCCGCGGCCGCGGGGGTGCTCGACGGCGCGCTGCTGACCGTCGCCACCGACGCCGGGTCGATCACGCTGCCGGCCGTCGTCACCGACATGGCCGACCACGTCGTCTGGCTGCCCACCGCCTCGGCGGGAAGCCAGGTCCGGGACGCGCTGCGCGCGGTGCCGGGCGACCTGGTCCGGGTCGGGCCGGCGCCGGCCGAGCCCGTCGGCCCCGCCGACGGGACCGCCACCGACGAGGAGGTGACCGCGTGACCGCGTCGCTCGCGGCCGTGCTGCCCACCGCCCTGCCCGCCGTGCTCCCCGCCGCCGCGGCGGACGGCGGCGCGGCGGACTTCAGCCAGGACGTGTTCTGGGTCTGGCTGCTCAAGGCCGTCGGCATCCTGGTGTTCCTGCTGCTCAGCGTGCTCATCGCCATCTGGTTCGAGCGCCGCGTCGTCGGCCGGATGCAGCTGCGCCCGGGCCCGAACGTGCACGGCCCGTTCGGCCTGTTCCAGTCGCTCGCCGACGCGATGAAGCTCCTGCTCAAGGAGGACGTCACCGTCAAGGCGGCCGACAAGCTGGTCTACCTGGTGGCGCCGTTCATCGCGGTGTTCTGCTCGCTGCTCACCATGGCGGTCATCCCGTTCGGCCCCGAGGTGTCGATCTTCGGCGTGCTCACGCCGCTGCAGCTGACCGACTTCCCGGTCGCGGTGCTCTACATCCTGGCCTGCGCCTCGGTCGGCGTGTACGGCATCGTCCTCGGCGGCTGGTCGTCCAACTCGACCTACCCGCTGCTCGGCGCCGTGCGGTCCACCGCGCAGGTCATCTCGTACGAGCTCGCGATGGGCCTGTCCCTGGTCAGCGTGTTCATCCTGGCCGGGTCGATGTCGACGTCCGAGATCGTCGCCTCGCAGACCACGATCTGGTGGCTGATCCCGCTCGCGCCGGCGTTCGTCATCTACGTCATCTCGATGGTCGGCGAGACCAACCGGCTGCCGTTCGACCTCCCCGAGGCCGAGGGCGAGCTGGTCGGCGGCTACACCACCGAGTACTCGTCCATGAAGTTCGCGTGGTTCTTCCTGGCCGAGTACATCAACATGCTCAACGTCTCGGCCGTCGCGACCACGCTGTTCTTCGGCGGCTGGCGCGCCCCGTGGCCGCTGTCCTGGATCGGCGACGGCGTGCTGAACACCGGCTGGTGGCCGCTGCTGTGGTTCGTCGCCAAGGTGTGGCTGTTCATGTTCCTGTTCGTGTGGATCCGCGGCACGCTGCTGCGGTTCCGGTACGACCAGTTCATGAAGTTCGGCTGGAAGGTGCTGATCCCGTCGGCGCTGGTCTGGCTGGTCTGCGTCGCGGTCGTCCAGGGCGTCCGCCAGTTCGGCGGCGCGGACGTCATGGCGATGCTGCCCTGGCTCGGCGGCGCGATCCTCGTGGTCGTCGCGCTGTCGTTCCTCATCCCGGAGAAGAAGGCCGCGCCGGAGCCGGCGCCGTCGGACGAGCCGTTCGACGCGTTCGCCGGGGGCTTCCCGGTGCCGCCGCTGCCCGGCCAGAGCCTGCCGCCGTCCCCGCGCGCCGCACGGCGCGAGGCTCAGGCGCCCGCGTCGCCCGCCCTCGTCGGCGGCCCCGCGCCGGGCGACCAGGGCGCGGACGGCGACGCCCCCGAGTCCCCCACCCAGGAGGTGCCGCGTGGCTGACACGCCGGACAAGTCCGTCGAGCGGACGGGGGGCGGTGGCGAGGTCGCCCGGCCCGCCACGGTCCGCCCGTACGAGTCGCTGATCCCGAAGCGGAGCCCGGTCGCCGACGCGCTCGCGCCCGCCGCCGGGTTCGGTGTGACGATCAAGAACTTCTTCAGCCGGACGGTCACCGAGCAGTACCCGTTCGAGACGGCGCCCGTGAAGCCGCGGTTCCACGGCCGGCACCAGCTCAACCGGTACCCGGACGGCCTGGAGAAGTGCATCGGCTGCGAGCTGTGCGCGTGGGCCTGCCCCGCGGACGCGATCTACGTCGAGGCGTCGGACAACACCCCCGAGAAGCAGATGTCGCCCGGGGAGCGGTTCGGCAGCGTCTACCAGATCAACTACCTGCGCTGCATCTTCTGCGGCCTGTGCATCGAGGCCTGCCCGACGCGCGCGCTCACCATGACCAACGACTTCGAGCTGGCGGGCCCGACCCGCGAGGGCCTGATCTACGAGAAGCAGGACCTGCTCGCGCCGCTGGCCGAGGGGATGCTCGCCGCGCCGCACCCGATGGTCGAGGGCACGACCGACACCGAGTACTACCGCGGCGAGGTCACCGGCCCGACGCCGGCGCAGGTCGACTGGGTCGCCGAGCAGCGCCCGGACGACCCGACGCTGGAGGCCGCGCGCCGCCGCACCGGCGGGACGTCCGCGCCCGCGACCGCGTCGGCCGAGGCGCCCGCGCCCGTGGGGCGGGAGCCCCGATGACCCCGTCGACCGCCGAGACGGTCCTGTTCTGGGTCCTGGCCCCGATCATGGTGCTGGCCGCGTCCGGCCTGCTGTTCGCCCGCAAGGCCGTGCACGCCGCGCTCTGCGTCATCACCGTGATGATCTCGCTCGCGTTCCTGTACGTCGCCCAGGAGGCGCCGTTCCTCGGCGTCGTCCAGGTGGTCGTCTACACCGGCGCCGTCATGATGCTGTTCCTGTTCGTGCTCATGCTGGTCGGCGTCGACGCCTCGGACTCCCTGGTCGAGACGCTGAAGGCGCAGCGGTGGGTCGGCTGGCTGGGCGCGCTCGGCCTGGGCGTGGTGCTGGTCGGCGTCGTCGGCCGGGCCACCTACCCGTCCGCGGTCGGGCTCGCCGAGGCCAACGCCCCCGGCAACCCGACCGGCGTCGCGCGGATCATCTTCGGGCAGCACGTGTTCGGCCTCGAGGTCGTCGGCGCCCTGCTGGTGACCGCCGCGCTCGGCGCGCTGGTCCTCACGCACCGGCAGCGCCTCAAGCCGCTGGTCAAGCAGCCCGAGCGCGCCGCGGCCCGCGTGGCCGCCGGCGCCCGGCTCACCCCGCTGCCCGCCCCGGGCGTGTACGCGCGGCACAACGCGATGGACGTGCCCGCGCTCGACCCCGACGGCCGGCCGATCGAGGACTCCGTGCCCCGCGTGCTGCGGATTCGCGGCCAGGAGGCCGGGACGGCCGAGTACCGCGCGGACACCTACCGGCGCGCGGTCACGGCGGTGCTCGCCGAGCGCGGCACCCCGGCCACGGACGCGGAGGTCGACGCGGCCCTCGGGACCGTCGAGGACGACCCGCGGCCCGCCGCGGCACCGCCCGGGACCACCACCGGCCCCACGGCGGACATCGACCTCGGCGGCGGCTCGACCCGGACGGAGACCGAGCGGTGACCCTCACGAACTACCTGGTGCTCTCCGGGATCCTGTTCTCGATCGGCGCCGCGACGGTGCTGCTGCGCCGGAACGCGATCATCGTGTTCATGGGCGTCGAGCTCATGCTCAACGCGACCAACCTGGCGCTGGTGACGTTCTCCCGGCTGCACGGCGACCTGACCGGCCAGGTCATGGCGTTCTTCGTCATGGTCGTGGCCGCCGCGGAGGTGGTCGTCGGGCTGGCGATCATCGTGTCGATCTTCCGCACCCGGAAGTCGGCCTCCGTCGACGACATCAACCTGCTGAAGAGCTGAGGGGACTGTGGACGTGAACTCCCTCGCCCCGCTGCTGGTGGCGGTGCCGCTGGCGAGCGCGGCGGTGCTGCTGCTGCTCGGGCGGCGCTCCGACCGCTGGGGCCACTGGCTCGGCCTGCTGGCGTCGACCGCGGCGTTCGTCGTGGGCGCGCTGCTGCTGGTCGAGCTGCTGGGCCGGCCGGCGGACGACCGGTCGATCCGGGTGCACCTGTTCGACTGGATCTCAGCGGGACGGTTCGACCTGTCGGCCGGGCTGCTGGTCGACCCGCTGTCGCTCACCTTCGTCCTGCTGGTGACGTTCGTCGGCTCGCTGATCCACCTGTACTCGGTCGCGTACATGGCGCACGACGCCGCCCGCCGCCGGTTCTTCGCCTACCTGAACCTGTTCATCGCGGCGATGCTGATCCTGGTCCTCGCGGACTCCTACCTGCTGCTGTTCGTCGGCTGGGAGGGCGTCGGCCTGGCCTCGTACCTGCTCATCGGGTTCTGGAACCACCACACGCCGTACGCGGTCGCCGCCAAGAAGGCGTTCGTCGCCAACCGCGTCGGCGACATCGGCCTGCTGGTCGCGCTCATGCTCATGTTCGCGACGTTCGGCTCGGTCGACTTCGCGTCGGTCTCCGCGGGCATCGACGGCGGGCTGGCGTCCACCGCCACGCTCACCGCGACGGGCCTCATGCTGCTGCTCGCGGCGTGCGGCAAGTCGGCGCAGTTCCCGCTGCAGTCCTGGCTCGGCGACGCGATGGCCGGCCCCACCCCGGTGTCCGCGCTCATCCACGCGGCGACGATGGTCACCGCCGGCGTCTACCTGATCGTCCGGTCCGCGCCCGTGTTCGAGGGCGCGCCCACCGCGCAGCTCGTCGTCACGGTCGTCGGCGCGATCACCCTGGTGTTCGGGGCGGTCGTCGGCTGCGCGAAGGACGACATCAAGAAGGCGCTCGCCGCGTCGACGATGTCCCAGATCGGCTACATGGTGCTCGCCGCCGGGCTCGGGCCGGTCGGGTACGCGTTCGCGATCTTCCACCTCGTGACCCACGGCTTCTTCAAGGCCGGCATGTTCCTCGGCGCCGGGTCCGTCATGCACGGGATGGACGACCAGACCGACATGCGCCGGTTCGGCGCGCTGCGGAAGTACATGGTCATCACCTGGGTGACCTTCGGCCTCGGCTGGCTCGCGATCCTCGGCGTCCCGCCGTTCTCCGGCTTCTGGTCGAAGGACAAGATCATCGAGTCCGCGTTCGTGGTGCCCGAGGGCGCCGGCGAGTGGCGGGCCTGGCTGTTCGGCGCGGTCGCGCTGATCGGCGCCGGGATCACCGCGTTCTACATGTCGCGGCTGTTCTTCATGACCTTCCACGGCTCGAAGCGCTGGACGAAGGACGCCGACGGCCACGAGCCGCACCCGCACGAGTCGCCCGCGCTCATGACCATCCCGATGATCGTGCTCGCGATCGGCTCCGTCGGCCTCGGCTTCGTGCTCCAGCTCGGCGGCGGCTTCACGACCTGGCTCGAGCCGGTCACCGGCCACGTCGAGCACCACGAGCCCGTGCTGCCGGTGCTGGTCATCCAGGTCGTCACGCTGCTGGCCGTCGCGATCGGCCTCGTCCTCGCGTGGCGGCAGTACGCCTCGCTGCCGGTGCCGGAGACGGCGCCGGAGGGGTCCGCGCTCACCCGCGCGGCCCGGGTCGACCTCTACCAGGACGCCGTCAACGACGCCGTGCTGGTGGAGCCCGGCCGCCACCTGACCCGCTCGCTCGTCTACGGCGACCGCACCGCCGTCGACGGGACGTTCACCGGGCTCGGCCGCCTCACGGTCGGGATCGGGGAGCTCGTGCGCCGGCTGCAGACGGGCTACGCCCGCCAGTACGCCGCCACGATGCTGCTCGGTCTCGTCGTGCTCGCGGTCGTCGTCCTGGCACCTCGGATCTGAGGGGAAGTCGATGTCGTCATCCGTCGTGACCACGGACGTGCCGTGGCTGACCCTCCTCATCGTGTGGCCGCTCGTCGGCGCGCTGGTCCTGTGGCTGCTGCCGCGGGGCTCGGGCACCGCGGGCGCCGACGCCGAGGGCACCCTCACCGCCGGGCCGCGGCGGTACACCCGCCAGATCGCCCTCGGGGTCTCGCTCGTCGAGGTCGCCCTCGCCGTCGGCGCCCTGCTGGCGTTCGACACCGGCGCCGCCCGGGTGCACCAGCTGTCCGAGACCCACGCCTGGATCTCGCAGCTCGGCGTCTCGT
>Ga0164306_10001434_pt1 | contig 10590 bp, 10 predicted proteins | sample Whisoiple_242_MG_FD_110213 | JGI IMG/M metagenome (GOLD analysis project Ga0164306, IMG submission 110213) | Soil microbial communities amended with fresh organic matter from upstate New York, USA - Whitman soil sample_242_MG | ecosystem: Environmental > Terrestrial > Soil > Unclassified >... | reverse complement strand
TGGTGAGCCATCAGGCGGGCGGCTTCACGGTCGTTGGATTCAGCGGTCGGGCAGGGGGGCTGGTGCTGGCACATGGATGGGTTCTTTCGCTGCGTCGATTCGAGTGTCGTGCGGCTGGACGAGTTCTTCATGGCCGCTCCCGTGTCGAGCGGTCCGGTCCCAGTGTTGCCCCACGGGCCTCTCTCCGCAGGGATTTCGTGACAGCCGCTGTTCTCCTCCCACGACGTGTCACCCGGCCGGACGGTTCGACGTAACTCCACTGTCCGTTCGGATGGTTCGGGGTGACCTGTACGGACTAGTCCGGACGGGGACGGACGCGCCCCCGCCGAGCGGATCGGCAGGGGCACGCGGAGGACGGGCGGTCAGGCGGGCGATCCGAGCAGGCCGGGGAGCTCGGGGAGATCCGGAAGGGGCGCCGGGGTGACCCGCAGGGTCATGACCGGGAGCAGCTCCGCGACCCGGTGCGGTCGATAGGCCGTGATGCCCGTGGGGGCCGGTGCCAGCGGCACCAGCACGTCGGACGGCGCCAGCGTGCCGGCACCGGCGTCGTCCTCGACGTCGTGGTGCAGCCACAGCGTGAACATGTACAGCTCGGGAACCGACAGCAGCCGCGGCTGGTAAAGCGTCGCCGTCGACTCCGCCTGGCGCAGGGCGAGTTCGGTGGAGACGATGTAGGGGCCCTCGAAGAAGTGCGAGAAGGCCCAGCCGTCGGGGGTGAGCATGGTGTCCGCGGCGGCGACGGCGCGCTCACCGCTGCGGATCAGGAAGCGCCAGCCGGCGAGGCGGGTGCGTGGTGCGGCCTCGTTCGGCACGATCCGGTCCAGCACATGGACGGGAAGCGGGAGTTCGGGACTCAGCGATCCCTGGACGGACCGGAGAGCGGGCGTATGGGCCTCGCGGACTGCGGTGGGAGAACCGAGTGCCGCGAGAACGCTGCGCAGTGCGGGCGCTGGGGCCGGAGAAACATGCAGCGGCATGGTGGGTCGCCTCTCACTTCGGAGACACGGTGGTGCGTGGGCGGGTGCAGACGGCGCTGTCGGCGTGCGGGGCCAGAGGAAGGCCGGTGACGGGCGGCCGGGCCGGTGCGTCAACTCTCTGCCTCGTGCGCAGAGTTTATACGACAAATGTTCACACTATGTTTCGGCTACTCGTCCCGCTTATTGCCCGCAAGGCGGATTCAAGTCCTTGAATTGCGCGGAATCTGTTGATTCGGGCCGCTCCCGGCGCCCGTCGCCAGGTACTTTCCCGATGCGGCGGTAGGCTGAAACACATCGGTGTTTCCGCGTCGCAAACCGACGGGGCAACTGCATATGCCCCATGCCTTCGGAATGTGCCTCCGGCTCCAGTCACCAGACTACTGGGTGCTCGTCGGACGTGGGGGCGTTACGGATCATCTCGGCGGGGCATTATCGATCGTGATACGAGCGGCCTGGGCCGCGGGCCGCCCACTCGAGGAGGGACCCTTCGATGGGCGAGAAGGTCGTGGCGGGCGCGTTCGCCCCGTCCGATCGGCAGACGTACCGCGAGAAGCTGACCCAGTGCCTGACGGTGCTGGAGAGGCTCCTGTCGGAGCGGAGGTTCGATCGCCCCAGGAATCTCATGGGGCTGGAGATCGAGCTGAATCTCGCGGGTTCGGACGGCATGCCGAGGATGCGGAATGCGGAGGTGCTCCAGCGCATCGCCAGCCGGGATTTCCAGACGGAGCTGGGGATGTTCAACCTGGAAGTGAATATTCTTCCCCACCGGCTGAGCGGCCGGGTATTCGATCAGCTGGCGGAGGAGCTGCGTACGGGGCTGGCCTATGCCCATCGGAAGGCCGCGGAGGTCGACGCCGGGATCGTGATGATCGGTATCCTGCCGACCCTCGGACGGGAGGACGTGGTTTCGGCGAACCTGTCGGACGTCGACCGCTACACGCTCCTGAACGACCAAATGGCTGCTGCCCGCGGTGAGGAATTCGTCCTCGATATCGAAGGAGTCGAACGACTGGTCTCGACCTCCGCCTCGATCGCTCCCGAATCGGCCTGCACATCGGTGCAGTTGCACCTGCAGGTGACCCCGGACCGCTTCGCCGACGTCTGGAACGCGGCCCAGGCCATCACCTCCGTGCAGATCGCGCTGGGCGCCAACTCGCCCTTCCTGTTCGGCAAGGAACTGTGGCGCGAGTCGAGGCCGCCGCTGTTCCAGCAGGCCACGGACGTACGGCCGCCCGAGCTGCGGAATCAGGGGGTACGCCCCAGGACCTGGTTCGGAGAGCGCTGGATCGGTTCGGCGTACGAGCTCTTCGAGGAGAACGTCCGTTACTACCCGCCCCTGCTGCCGATCTGCGACGAGGAGGATCCGCTCCGGGTCCTGGCCGAGGGCGGCGTCCCGTCACTCGCCGAACTCGTGCTGCACAACGGCACGGTCTACCGCTGGAACCGGCCGGTGTACGGGGTGGCCGACGGCGTCCCCCATCTGAGGGTCGAGAACCGGGTCCTGCCCGCCGGTCCCACGGTCGTCGACGTGATCGCCAACTCGGCCTTCTACTACGGTCTGGTGCGCGCGCTCGCCGACGAGTCCCGGCCGGTGTGGTCGAAACTGCCCTTCGAGGCGGCGGCCGAGAACTTCGACGCCGCGTGCCGCCACGGGATCGACGCGGAGTTGCTCTGGCCGCGCCCCGGCCGCTCCGGAGGGGTGGCGAAGGTGCCGGCGGTCAAGCTGGTGCGGGACGAACTGCTGCCGCTCGCGGCAGCGGGGCTCGACGCCTGGAACATCGAACCCGCCGACCGGGACCGCTACCTCGGCGTGATCGAGGAGCGCTGCAGGCTCCGGGTGAACGGCGCCTCCTGGCAGGTCGACACCTACCACCGGGCCCTGGAGGCCGGTCTCGAACGGGAAGGTGCGCTGGCGGCCACCACCCGGCGCTACGGCGAGCTGATGCAGTCCGGTGAGCCGGTGCACACCTGGCCCGTCGGGTTCCCCGCCCCCTGAGGAGGAGTCCGCCCGGTGTCCCGCCTCCCCGCTTCCGTCGGGCAAGCTATGACGACGCACGGCTGACGGCAGCTGTACAGGTGGAGGCGGGGCGCGTGGCTGAATCCATTCCTCACGAGGGGATGTCCCGGCGGATCCTGCGGTCGGAGACGCTGCTCGTCCTGGCTCTCTCGCTCGGGGCCAGTGGGGTGTCCGCCCTGATCAGCTTCGTCGGGTCGCTGACGAAGCCCGGGGGCCTCAAGGACCAGGCCGCGACGCTCAACGGGTCGTACGCCCCCGGGCGGCCCTGGCTGGACCTGGCCTGGCAGCTGTTCGGCATCGCCTCGGCGCTGGTGCCCGTCGCGCTCGTCGCCCATCTGCTCCTCCGCGAAGGAGCGGGTCTGCGTACCCTCGGCCTCGACCGCACCAGGCCGGGGCCGGACCTCGGCCGGGGCACCTTGATCGCCGCGGGGATCGGCAGCGCAGGGCTGGCCTTCTACCTGGTGGCACGGGCCGCGGGATTCAACCTGACGGTGGTGCCGGAGTCGCTGCCCGACGTGTGGTGGAAGTTCCCCGTCCTCATCCTCTCCGCGGTGCAGAACTCGCTCGTCGAGGAGGTCATCGTCGTCGGCTATCTGCTGCGGCGGCTGGGGCAGCTGGGATGGACTCCGATGGCCGCCCTGGTGGCGAGTTCCGTGCTGCGCGGCTCATACCACCTGTACCAGGGGATCGGCGGCTTCATCGGGAACATGGTCATGGGCGTGGTCTTCGTCCTGCTGTACCGGCGCTGGGGGCGGGTCGGACCGCTGGTCGTCGCGCACGCCCTGCTCGACATCGGGGCGTTCGTCGGATACGCCCTGCTGGCAGGGAAGGTGGACTGGCTTCCCACCCCGTGACCGGGCGGCCCTGCACCCCCCGCTCACAGCCCGGTGAGCAGTTCCCCGTCGATCACCGTGACGGCGCTGCCCGTGAGCAGGGTGCGTGCGCCGCGCAGTGAGGCGCGGACCAGCCCGGAGCGGGCGGAGGCCTGAAGTCCCACGAGGTCGTGTCGGCCGAACCGGGCCGCCCAGAAAGGTGCCAGGGCGGTGTGGGCGCTTCCGGTCACCGGGTCCTCGTCGATGCCGACCGCGGGGAAGAAGCCGCGCGAGACGAAGTCGTACCCGCTCGTGGGGTCCGCGGCCGGCGCCGTGGCGATGACGCCCCGCCGGGAGCAGCTTGCCAGCGCGGTGAAGTCCGGCCGCAGGGCTCTCACGGCCGCTTCGTCCGGCAGTTCCACGAGCAGGTCCCCGACGTGCTCGCCCGTGTCGTGGAGCGAGAGCGGCGTGGCGCCGAGTGCGTCGGCCAGCCCCGGCGGGGCCGACACGGGTGTCAGCGGTGCCGTGGGGAAGTCCAGCGTCAGGGTGCCGTCGTCATGGGCTGTGGTGCGCAGGACCCCGGAGCGGGTGGCGTGGCGGACCGTGCCGCTCGCCGCTCCGGTGGTGTGCAGGACGTGCGCGGTGGCGAGCGTCGCGTGCCCGCAGAGGTCGACCTCGGTGGCCGGGGTGAACCAGCGCAGCGCCCAGTCGGCGTCGCCGCCCGGCGGCAGCGGAAGGGCGAACGCGGTCTCCGAGAGGTTGACCTCGGAGGCGACCAGCTGGAGGCGGTCGTCCTCGGGGAACGCCCCGGGCTCCAGGATCACCACTCCTGCGGGGTTGCCGGCGAAGGGGCGGTCGGTGAACGCGTCGACGATGCGGATCTTCATGGGGCCGACGGTAGGCGGGGCCGCCCGGAGCGGTCCAAGGCCAATCGCGCATACGCGGCCCCGGGCGGTGAGGTCCCCCGGAGGCGGGAGGCCGAATCAAGGGCCTTGTCATGCGATAGCTTCCGATATATCGTCGAGGCATCGCGACAGTTCAAGGAAGAGTCGCGAAGGTATATCGACGAGAGGAGCGCGTCATGCGTTCACATGGAAACGACCACGGATGCGGCCCCGGGCGCCGCGGCGCCGGCCGGGAGGGCTTCGAGGGTGGCCGTGCCGCGTTCGGACCGTTCGGACCGCCCTTCGGAGGCGGACCCTTTGGCGGCGGGCGCGGCCGGGGAGGCGGTCGGGGGAGGGCTCGGCGCGGTGACGTGCGCGCGTCGATCCTCGCCCTGCTCACGGACCGTTCGATGCACGGATACGAGATGATCCAGGAGATCGGCGAGCGCAGCGGCGGGGCCTGGAAGCCCAGCCCCGGCTCGGTGTACCCCACCCTCCAGCTGCTGGAGGACGAGGGCCTGATCGTGAGCGCCAGCGAGGGCGGCAAGAAGCTGTTCACCCTTACCGACCTGGGGCGCGGAGAGGCCGAGTCCGGCCCCGACGCCCCCTGGGAGGAGGCGGGACGCGGCGTCGACTGGGAAGGCGTGAACGAGATCCGGCAGGCCGGGTTCGGCCTGATGGAGGCGTTCGGCCAGGTCTGGAAGACCGGCTCGGCCGACCAGCGGCAGAAGGCGCTCACGGTGATCAACGACGCCCGCAAGAAGCTGTACCTGATCCTCGCCGACGAGGACTGAGCCGTGCGGCACGCGTACGCGGAGAAGGGCCCCTGGTGGGGCCCTTCTTCTGTTCGCCTCCGCGCGCCGCGGACGCCGCCGTGCACCCCCGGCGCGGCGTGATCTCATCCGCAAGGATGAGGGGCCCTCCACGGACCCCGACTTCTGCGGGATGACGGATGGGCCGCACCGGGGATGTTTCCGCTCCCCGGGACTGATGGGGTGGAGAGGTGCACATCCGGACATCAGGGATCCCCGAGCAAGCTCCGCCGAACCACCCGTGGGCCGGTGCGGGGCTGAGCTCCGCGATGACCGTCGTGGTGACCGGCGCGCGCAGGCGAGCGGTGCGCGACGGTGACCGTCATGTCGACACCGCACATCTCCTGCACTCCCTGGTGGAGTCCGACCCCGCGGTCCGGGAGGTCTTCGACGGAGGCCCGCAACTGGCCAGGGTGCTCGGCTACCTCGTGCAGCGCAGCATCGGGTACGGCCTCCGCTGGCAGGGGACTCAGGAGGATTCGGGCGGGTTCCCGGCCGTTCCGGAGCCCGCCGGTGAGGGGTGGTCGCCCTCGGCGTCGGCGGCGATGGACCGTGCGGCCCGCACTGCGCTACGGCGCGGGGAACCGTACGCCGACGGCCTCGACCTCCTCGCGGCGCTGGTCGCGGACCCGCGCTGCCGTGCGGTGGAGGTGCTGGACCGCGCCGGGGTCGCCGTCGAGCCGCTGAGCGTCCGTGCGGCGGACCTGCAGGCGGCGCGGGAGCCGCAGAGGTGATCACGGACACGCCGCTGACAGGTGTGACGGGGGTGACGCTGCTGACGCCTGCTGCCATGATGTGCCGATGCACGCGTCTCAGAAGAGAAGTGCCGGTCTGGGCCTGGCCCTTGCCTCGGCCTTCGCGTTCGGCGGTTCAGGGGTTGCGGCCAAGCCGCTGATCGAGGCGGGCCTGGACCCGTTGCACGTGGTGTGGCTCCGGGTGACGGGTGCCGCCCTCGTGATGCTTCCGGTCGCCTGGCGGCACCGGCGTCTCGTGAGGGAGCGGCCCGTACTGCTCGCCGGTTTCGGTCTGTTCGCCGTGGCCGGGGTCCAGGCCTTCTACTTCGCCTCGATCTCGCGCATCCCGGTGGGTGTCGCCCTCCTCATCGAATACCTGGCGCCCGCGCTCGTCCTCGGGTGGGTGCGCTTCGTGCAGCGGCGTCCCGTCACCCGTGCCGCCGCCGTCGGTGTGGTGCTGGCGGTCGGCGGACTCGCCTGTGTCGTCGAGGTGTGGGCCGGACTGGGCTTCGACGCGGTCGGGCTGCTGCTCGCGCTCGGCGCGGCGTGCTGCCAGGTGGGCTACTTCGTCCTGTCGGACCAGGGAGCCGGTCACGGGGAGACCGCGGACTCCGAGCCCCCGCACCCCGTGGGCGTGATCGCGTACGGGCTGCTGGCCGGTGCGGCCGTGCTCACGGTGGTGGCCGGCCCCTGGGCCATGGACTGGGCGGTCCTCGGCGGGAGCGCGGAGATGAACGGGCACGACGTACCCGCGTGGCTGCTGCTCTGCTGGATCGTGCTGCTCGCGACCGTGCTGGCGTACGCCACCGGTGTGGTGTCGGTGCGCCTGCTCTCGCCGCAGGTCGCCGGTGTCGTCGCCTGTCTCGAGGCGGTCGTCGCGACCGTGCTCGCCTGGGTGCTCCTGGGCGAGCACCTCTCCCCGCCCCAACTGGTGGGAGGCGGCGTGGTGCTGATCGGCGCCTTCATCGCGCAGTCCTCCGCACCCAGGCCCCCGTCGGGGCCGGTGGCATCGGGGCCGGGCGTGACGGTGGCCGGGGCGGCCGAGGCGCAGGAGCCGGCCGGTACCGGGAGCGAGCTGTCCCGGCCTCCGGCCTCGCCGTAGGAATCCCTCCCGCGGGCTCAGGAGGAGCCGGGGCGTCCCGCGCCGTCACCCTGGAGCGCCGTGAGGTAGTCCGGCAACCGGACAGCGGGGTCCAGGTCGTCGGACGGCACCGGGGTCCCGTAACTCCGGGCCACCGGGATCACGCCCGCCCAGTGCGGCAGGGCGAGGTCCTCCGGCTCGTCGTTCGGGCCGCCGGTACGGATCTTGGCGGAGACCTCGTCGAGGTCGAGGCGGATCACCGCGGTCGCGGCCAGTTCCTTCGTGTCCGCCGGCCGGGAGTCCTTCGACCTGCCGGGAACCACCTGGTCGACGATGGCGTCGAGTGCGACGCGCCGTTCCTCCGGGTCGGTCACCGTCCGGGCGGTGCCGTGGACCACGACGGAGCGGTAGTTCATCGAGTGGTGGAAGGCGGAACGGGCCAGCACCAGGCCGTCCAGATGCGTGACGGTCAGGCAGACGGCGAGGCCCGGATCCGCCGCACCGGTCGCGCGCAGCGGGCGTGACCCCGTCGAGCCGTGGACGTACAGCCGGTCGCCGATCCGGCCGAACAGGGTGGGCAGCACGACCGGTGCGCCGTCGCGGACGAAACCGAGATGGCACAGGTACGCCGCGTCGAGTATCGAGTGCACCGTTTCCTTGTCGTACGCGGCGCGCTGCCTGGCGCGGCTCGGGACCGTGCGCTCCGTCGGCTCGTAGGCGGCAGCCCCCGGGAGGCCGGTGCTGTCGGGCGTGGCGGTGTCCGGCATTGCGTTCTCCATTGCACTAGTGCATACTTGGCTTTGTGCTAGGAGAGTATCGGATCAATGGGCGGCGTGCATCCGAAATCGCCGCGAGTGTGGAGCGCGGCGTCGCCTCGGGGGATCTCGCGCCCGGTCATGTCCTGCCGCCCATGAGGGAGTTGGCGGCGCTGCTGGGCGTCAATCCCAACACGGTGGCCGCCGCCTACCGGACCCTCCGTGAGCGCGGGGTGATCGAGACCGCGGGGCGGCGGGGGAGTCGCGTGCGACCCCGGCCGGCGAGCACGGCTCGCGGTTCGCTCCGGGTGGAGGCCCCTTCGGGGGTGCGTGACCTGGGCGACGGCAATCCCGACCCCGCCCTGCTGCCGGGTCTCGGCGAGGCTCTGGCCGCCGCCGCGGCGGCATACGGCCGGGAGCCGCACCTCTACGGCGACGCGACGGTGATCCCCCGGTTCGAGGAGATCGCGCGAGCCGGGCTGGATGCCGACGGTGTGCCCGGCGGGCCGCTCGCCGTGGCCTCCGGGTCCCTCGACGCGATCGAGCGGGTGCTCACCGCACACCTCAGGCCGGGTGACGCGGTGGCCGTCGAGGACCCGGGGTGGGGGGCTCTGCTCGACCTCGTCCCCGCCCTCGGTATGCGTGTCGTGCCGGTGGCGCTGGACGAGGAGGGGCCGCTGCCCGGAGAGGTGGAGCGGGCCCTGCGGGCGGGGGCCGCGGCTCTGGTGGTCACCGACCGGGCGCAGAATCCGACCGGTGCGACGGTGACGGGCGGACGGGCCGAGGAGCTGCGGTCCGTCCTCGCGGAGCATCCCGGCGTGCTCCTGATCGAGGACGACCACGGCCACGCCATCGTCGACCTGCCGGTGCACCCCCTCGCGGGGGTCACGGAGCGCTGGGCCTTCGTGCAGTCCGTCTCCAAGGCGTACGGGCCCGATCTGCGGCTCGCCGTGCTCACCGGCGACGCACTGACCGTGGACCGGGTGGCGGGGCGTCAGAGTCTCGGGCCCGGCTGGGTGAGCGGACTGCTGCAGCGGACCGTCGCGCACCTGTGGGCGACGGGTGCCGTCGACACTCCGGCCGTCGCCCGCTCCTACGGGGAGCGCAGGGACGCGCTCATCCGGGCCCTGGGGGAGCGGGGCGTCGAGGCGTACGGGCGGACGGGGATGAACGTATGGGTGCCCGTCGGTGACGAGACCGGGGCGGTCGCCAGGCTGCTGCACGCCGGCTGGGCGGTGGCGCCGGGGGCGCGGTTCCGGATCGCCTCGCCGCAGGGGGTGCGGCTGACCGTCTCGACGCTGTCGGCCACGGACATCGAGCCCCTGGCCGACGCGGTGGCGGCGGCCGCACCGCCCGCCCGCCCGGTCAGCTACGGCTGACCGGCCCGGCGGCGGTACGGCTGGAGGTGTCCGGGCCGGCCGTTCCGGCACCGGCGACGCGACGGGACGCGCCGGTGGAGCCGCGGCTCCTGCTCTGCGTGAGTGCGGCGCCCGCGAGGACCACCAGGGCACCGACAGGAGTGTTCCAGTTCAACCGCTCACCCAGCAGGGTCACTCCGGCCGCCGTGGCGATCACCGGGATGAAGTAGGTGACCATCTGTGCCGTCGTCGGGCCGACCTCCTCGACGAGCCCGTACTGCAGGAGGACGGCGAGCCCGGTGCCGAGCGCCCCCAGGGCGATGACGGCGAGCGTGGGAAACAGCGGCACGTGCGCCGGCATGTCCGTGAACATCGGCAGGACAACGGCGAGTTGGACGGTACCCAGGAGGAGCTGGCTACCGGTCAGCGAAAGCCTCGACGAGCCCGTGCCGGCCAGGGTGCGACGGACGTAGATCCAGCCGACCGGGTAGCTGAGCGAGGCGAGCAGGGCCATCACCGTGCCGGTCACGTCCAGCCCCGAGAACCCCTGCCAGGCGCCCAGCACCGTCAGTACGCCGAGGAAACCGAGGCCGAGCCCCGCGACGCGACGACGGGTCGGCCGGTCCTCGGAGAGCGCGACGAGCGAGAGCGCCATGCCCCACAGGGGCGAGGTCGCATTGCAGATGCCGGCGAGGGTGGACGGGATGGTCAGTTCGGCGTACGCGAAGAGCGAGAACGGCAGCGCGTTGAGGAAGAACGCCGCGACGAAGAGATGGCCCCAGGTCCGAGCCGCGCGTGGCAGTCGCTCGCGGCGCACCGCCATGGCGACCGCGAGCACAGCCGTTCCGGACAGCAGTCTGCCGAAGGTCACCTGGAAAGGGGCGTACCCGTCGGTGCCGACCTTGATCAGCAGAAAGCTGAACCCCCAGATGAGCGAGAGTCCCGCGAACCGGATCCGCCAGTCGAGAGCCGGCCGCCGGGCGGCCGGTGCCGTGGCCGTCGCCGACGGCTCGGGCGGGAGGGGAGGGAGAGAGGGTGGGGCTGACGCCGGGGCCGTGGCCCTCGGCTCGCAGGGAGCGCTCATGAGGTCCAGCTTGGCGGCGACAATGTCGTAGGACAAGCGAATCTTTCTGCGGTGGATCGCGTAGCATCACTTATAT
>Ga0164306_10001433_pt1 | contig 10592 bp, 10 predicted proteins | sample Whisoiple_242_MG_FD_110213 | JGI IMG/M metagenome (GOLD analysis project Ga0164306, IMG submission 110213) | Soil microbial communities amended with fresh organic matter from upstate New York, USA - Whitman soil sample_242_MG | ecosystem: Environmental > Terrestrial > Soil > Unclassified >... | reverse complement strand
TTCGCGCCGCCGATCACGATCAGCTGGACGAAACCACCCAGGGTGCCGAGGAATCCGCCGACGACGACCGCCATCAGTTTCGCGCGATAGGACGACAAACCGAGAACCTCGACCCTGGCTTCGTTCTCCCTGACTGCTGCCCAGGCGTGCCCGGTTCGGGCGGCGGTCAGCCAGGCGACGACGAGAAAGCAGAGCAGGCAGAACCCCAGTGCCAGCCAGTACCGGTACGGGGCGTTGACCACCCCGGACAGCACCGCCGGCAGTTGGGACCGGTTCAGCGACAGGCCTTCCTCGCCGCCGGTCATTCCTGCCGGGTTGCGCAACACGGTGATGGCAACGGCCTGGGCGAACGCCAGGGTGACCATGGCGAAGGCGATACCCTTGACCCGGAGGGCAACCGCGCCGACGATCAGCGGCAGGGCGATGCCCATGGCAATCACCACCAGGACGGCCAAGCCGAGACCGCCGCCCCACTCACCCAACGCAATGGCCGCCGAGTAGGCACCGGCTCCGACGAACAGCGCATGTCCGAAGGACAGCAGACCAGTTCTGCCGAAGAGGATGTCGTAGCTCAGGGCGATGCCGCCGGCGACCAGGCAGAGCGCCAGCAGCTGCATCGAGCCGGGGGAGTTGACCGCACCGGGCAACACACCCGGTATCGAAAAGCCCATCCAGGGAAGGAAGATCAGCAGAGCGAGCACGGCCAGCGGCACCAGCACGGTGAGGATCCGAGCGGCCGGCGGTCGCCCGCGTCGGGGAGAGCCGGTGGCCGAGATGGCCCGGTCGGTGAGAGCCTGTGCGAGGTCGGTCATGCCGTCCGTCCCGTCAGTCCGCCCGGTCGGACCAGCAAAACCACTGCCAGCAGCAGGACGACCGACACGTCGCCGATACCGGAGTACAGGTAATAGTTCGCGAGTTGTTGCACCAGTCCGACCACCAGGGCCGCCAGGGCCGTTCCGCCGATCGACCCGAAGCCGCCGATGACGACGACGATGAACGCATAGATCAGCAGCGCCGTGCCCTGACCGGGGGAGACCGACCCGGAGTACACCGAACCCAGCACTCCGCCCAGCGCCGCTGCTGCGCCGCCCAACGCGAAGACCAGGGTGAAGGTGCGTCGTACGTCGATGCCGAGCGCCTGCACCATCGTGCGGTTCTCCACACCGGCCCGGATGATCAGTCCGAGGCGGGTGTACTTGAGGAGCAACAGCAGTCCGATCAGCAACACGGCTGCCGCGCCGATCAGCAGGAATCGGTCGTTCGGGATGGCGGCGCCGCCGATGGTCGTCGTCGCGGTGGTCCAGGCCGGCCGCGGGAAGGGCTGCGGATCGGCGCCCCAGATGCCGGTGATCAGGGCGACGCCCATCAGCCCCAGACCGACCGTCACCAGGACCTGTTCGATGTGCCGTCGGTAGAGCGGCCGGATCAGGAAGAACTCGACGGCGGCGCCGATCAACGCACCGACGATCATGCCGATCAGCACGGCGGCCGGGAACGACCAACCACCGAGGCTGGACAACGATGCCGCCGCCACCCACGCGGCGTAGGCACCGGCCGTGAGGAAGGCGCCGTGCGCGAAGTTGAGTACGTGCATCAGGCCGTAGATCAGTGAAAGTCCGGACGCCACCAGGAAATACAGCGCGCCGAGGCCGACGCCGGTGACCAGGATCAGGATCAATGAACTCATCCGGTTCCACCAATCTCGCTGGTGGCCGTCATGCTGGGTGGCGGCTCATGGCGCGCCGCATGTTCGACAGACGTGGATTCGGTACCTGCTCGCGAAGCATCGGCGACCCCGAGCAGCGAGTTGACCAGCGATTCATCGCCGAGCAGCGACGCAGCGTCGGAAGTGTGCACCACCCGGCCGTTGTCGATGACGACCGCGGCATCGGCGATCCGCCTGACCAGGGGCAGATTCTGTTCCACCAACAGCACGGTCGTCCGCTCGGCAACCCGGGCGAGCACATCGCCCACCTGCGCCACCAGCTTCGGCGCCAGCCCCTTCGTCGGCTCGTCGACCAACAGCAGCCGGGCCGGGCCGAGCAGCACCCTGGCCAGTGCGACCATCTGCTGCTGACCACCGGACAGCGTTCCGGCGCGTTGCTTCCGGCGGTCCCGCAGCTCGGGGAACAGATCGTGGACCGTCGCATAGTCGGGCTGGACGCCGGGGACCTCGGCCAGCCGCAGATTCTCTTCGACCGTGAGCGAGGCGAACACGTCGCGATCCTCCGGCACGTAACCGACCCCGGACCGGACGATCCGATGGGTCGGCGCCTCGTCGATCCGATGGCCGTCGAACTCGATGTTCCCGGTGGCCGGCACGATCCCGAGGATCGCCTTGAGGGTGGTGGTCTTGCCGACCCCGTTCCGTCCGAGCAGGGCAGTCACGCCTCCCTCGGGCACGGTGAAGTCGATGCCCTGCAGGATGTGTGATCCCGCAATCCGGACCTGGACATCGGTCAGTCGCAGGATGTCGCTCATCCGGTGCGGCCGCCGATCGGCACTCGTCGGATCACAGTGCGTCGCCCAGGTAGGCCCGTTTGACCGACTCGTCGGATGTCACCTCGGTGGGGGTGCCCACCGCGAGCAGCCGTCCATGGTGCAGCACGGCAATCCGTTCGGCCAGCCCGAGGACGACATGCATGTGATGCTCGACCATGCAGATGGTGATGCCCCTGCCGTGCAGTTCTTCGATCAGTCGGACCAGTCCCGGCACGTCCTCCATCGACACGCCGGCCATCGGCTCGTCGAGCAGCAGCACTTCCGGCCGCCTGGCCAACGCCACCGCCAGCTCCAGCTTTCGCTTGTCGCCGTGCGACAGGGCAGCGGTCGACCAGGACGCGCGATGACTCATCCCGACCTGTTCCAACAGCTCCGTTGCCTCCGCGCGCTCACCCGGTGACGCGGCCCGCCGCAACGGGTTCAGCGGCGACGAAGTCGCTGATTGCAGGGCGAAGCAGACGTTCTGCAGGGTGGTCAATCCGCCGAACAGTGACGAGGTCTGAAAGGTACGGCCGATGCCGGCCCTTGCCCGCTGCCGCACCGGCAGTCGTGTGACATCCCTTCCGGACAGGAGGATCCGACCGGTTGTCGGTTTCGCGACTCCCGAGATCATGTTGACCAGAGTCGATTTACCCGCACCGTTCGGACCGATGACGGCGAGCAGCTCCCCTTCCCCGATCTGCAGGGAGATCTCGGCCAGGATCACCGACCCGCCGACAGTCCAGCCGAGATCACGCACCTCGACTGCAGGGACCGCGTCGGTAACGAGCGTGCCGCGCGCCGTCGGTGGGGCATCGGTGTCACCGTCGATCGCGCTCACCTCGTCACTCACTTGAACGGCGTGGCCGGCGGCGCCGTGTCCTGCGGTTCCAGCGCCTTGACCAGTTCCGGAGTCAGCGTCCCGTTCGTGTCGACCAACTTCGTCTGGAACATCGGCTGCAGCATCGCGTGATCCTCCGCCCGGATCTCCATCGCGCCCTTGGGTCCGTCGAACGTCCAACCCTCCAGGGCGGTGACCATCCCGTCGACGTCGTCCGGGGATTCCTGCGCAGCTCGTACCACCATCAGCGCGGCGTTGAACCCGTCCGGCGAGAACAGGTCCTGGGTGGTGCCTTTCTCCGCCAGCCCGGCGACAAGTGCCTGCTCGGCCTCGTTGTCGGTGGCACCGTCGAAGTAGTGTGCGAGCAGGCTCAACTGGCTGGCAACCGGAGTGAAAACCGTGTGGGTCGGCTTGATGTCGAGCCCGGTGACCACGGTGGAATCCTGGAAGGCGCCCTGCTGGTTCAACGACTCCCACATCTGGGTGGCATTGGTGCCCGCCCAGGCGACGAACAGCAGATCGGCGGCGGAATCCGCGGCCTGCTTGGCGAACGGCACCAGGTCGGTGGCCGTCGCCGGAACCAGCAGCGGCGTCACGGTGGCGCCGCCGGCACCGAAGACCGACGTCACGGCGGTGACATTCGCCTGACCGAAGGCATTGTCCTGCGCGAAGACGGTCACCTTCTTGCCCTGCAGATCAGGCAGGAAGGAGGCCGCCGTCTTGACGTCCTGGTAGGACTGCCGTCCCGACCGGAAGGTGTACTTGTTGATGCCGGTCAATCCGTCCGTGGCGGCCGGCCCGGAGATGAACAGCACCTGGTTCTCGGCGGCGAGTGGGGCGACTTGCAGGCCCACCCCCGACGAGGCCGAACCGGCCAGAATCTGGTAGCCCTGTCCGATGAAATCCGTTGCCGCGGTGGCTGCTTTCGCCGGATCGCCGGCATCGTCCGCGGTGGCCACCTCGATTGTCCGGCCGTTGACCTGGCCGGTTCCTTCGGTGGCGTAGTCGAGACCGACGGTGAAGGCATCCAGATACATCTGGCCGTAGGACTGCAGCGGGCCGGACAACGAGGTCACGATGCCGACCTTGATCGGATCACCGGTGGCCGCCGCACCGGAGGAGCCGGCCACGGTCCCGCTCGGTGCCGCAGTCGTGCTCTCGGTGGTGGATGCGCCCGGCGTACCGCAGGCGACGAGCAGCACCGTCGCAGCGGCTGCGACGGCAAGTCGGGTCAGGGACCTGGGTTCGGTCGATCGGGGTCGACTCATCAGCGTGTGTCCTCCTCGTCGAGGCGTCCGAGCAACGCACACCCGGTGCGGTCGGCGCGACCCTGCGGTGGGGTCAGCGCAGACGTTACGGGAGCTCGGCAGGCCGACTCATGTGCCGGCTGAACACTTTCCGGGCATCAACGATGGTGAAACGAGCCATGTTCAACGAGGCGCCGGATCAGGCCGTCGACCGGTCCAGATACTGCAGCAGGTCGTGTGCGGCCAGCTCGACGTCCTTGTGCCGCCACTCGGAGGCCCGGTAAACACAGGCGATCAGCCCGGTCCGGTGGATCCGGCGCAGGTCGCCGTAGACGAACGCATAGCGAGCCTTGGTTTCGTCGTTCGCACCATCGGTGAGCCCGAGATGCCAGGCCGCATAGTCGTCCCAGTCGTGATTCTTGAGGAACTCGTTCTCCGCTTCGGCGTCGGGTTGGGCGTCACCCCAGTCGCTGTCCAGTACGTACTGCTTCTTGTCGATCAGCTGCCGGGCGCGCGCAACGGCGTCGGGATTGACGGTGTATTTCGCCATCGAGCAATCGTAGCCAGGGTCGGCCGGCAGCTCACCCCGGCGGAACCAACACCTTGCGCAGGAAGGTCGTCAGATCGGCGATTTCCTCCATCGACACGCTGTGGCCCATCCGGGGGTAGGTGTGCTCCTCGAGGTCGGTGTGCGTCCGCAGGTACGTCATCGCCCATCGATTGGCGACCGCCGGAATCATCGGGTCGGCCGGGTCGTACCCGGCGAAGGCCGGCACGCCCGCACCGGTCGCGGCACCGACCGCCAGTCGGGCGTCACCGGGGTGATCGTCGTCGAACATGAAACCGGACAGCGCGACGAGCGCGCCGACGAGCTCCGGGTGCCGGCGGAGCACGGTGATGGCCGTACACATCCCTTGCGAGAAGCCGAGAACCACAGCCTTTGACGTGTGTTGCCGGATGACAGCGGCAACTTGGTCCGCGGTCCGACCGATCGCCGCGTCGCTGGGCTGCGCCATCACCGAACCCGGAAACCAGGAGTACCCGCGCGGACGTCCGGGTGCGGGGTGGGATGCGCGCACCGCGATGACCTTGGCGGTGATGCCGGGGAGGAACATCTTCATCGCCGGGACGAGGGAGATCAGGTCCCGTTCATTGGACCCGTAGCCGTGCAACAACACCAGGGTGGGCACGGCCGGGTCGTCCGGGCGCGGGGTGCCGAGCCAGGCCACCTCGTGATGTGGTGGTGCGTCGTGAGCGGGTGACATGCCGTCCACGGTAGGCGGTGCGACGGTCGGCCCTCCCGAGGTGAGGTGACTGTCAGCTCTCGGCCGGTGCCTGGTCGACCAGGGTGGGCAGGGTGCGCTGCACCGTCTGCCGGAGATTCTGCGCCGCATCGGCGTTGCCGAACAGATGGCCGATCAATCCGTGCTGGAAGAACCCGTCGAAGATGGCATAGGCGGTGGCCGGGGAAACGGTCGTCGGGCGCCCGGTCAGTTCGCCGTACTGGCTGACGATCCGCCAGATCATTCTCTCCAGGCTGCTGTCGATCTCGGCGACGTCCACCCGGAAGGAGGCCTCGAACATGCTCTGACTGCGCAGGTCGTACCAGAGGCGGTGCAGGTGGGCGTCCTGGACCATCGTCTGGGCGAGACCCTCGGCGAACCCGGTGACCAGCTCGTCCGCGGTGGTGGCCGTGGCCACGATCTGGTCGTACCGGGTGACGCAGCGGGCCTTGTACTCGCGGACGCAATGCGTGATCAGGTCGACCTTGTCGCGGAAGTAGTAGTGCAGAACGCCATGCGAGAACTCGGAATTCTGGGCGATCTCGCGAAGGCTGGTCCGGGCATAACCCAGCTCGGACAGCGTCAACAAAGCGGATTCGGCGAGCTGGGCGCGGCGTTCGGTGAACTTGTCCACCTGACGACGGGAGACCCGGTCGGCGGGGCGCAGCGTGTCATCCTGCTGGACCACCTGCGTCATGGTTTTCTCCGTCGGCTCGGCCGCCCGCTGGTTGCAGGCCAGGGCAGTCTACCGCCGACCGGACAGGTCTCCAATCGTCGCCTTGACAGATGTCCAGGAAACTCTTGACAGTCGTCCAGGCCCGACTAGTGTGCTCTAGATCACCCCGCTCAGGCTTCGTCGGGGGAGCCTGTTGCGATGTTCGTGCCAGATGTTCGTCCAGATTCAATGTCGAATCTCAAAGGAGTTGCTGCATGGGTGTTTTCGATCTCACCGGACGCAAGGCGTTGGTCACCGGCGGGGCGAAGGGGCTGGGGGCCGGAATGGCCCAGGCACTGGCAGCAGCCGGAGCGACGGTGATGATCGGTGATCTGCTCGAGGACCAGGGGCGGCGCACCGCCGAGGAGATCACCGCCTCCGGTGGTTCTGCGGGTTTCGTCCCGCTCGATGTGACCGACGACGACAGCTGGGCGGGCGCTGTGTCGTCCACCATCGCCGAGCTCGGCGGGTTCGATCTGCTGGTGAACAACGCGGGAGTCGAGATTTCTTCGCTGATCGTCGATCTCGATCCGAAGGATCTCCGGCTGATGCTCGAGGTCAACCTGCTGGGCACCAGCCTCGGTCTCAAGCACGCTTTCCGGGCAATGCGGCCGGACGGCCCGGCCGGCAAGGGCGGCGCGGTGGTCAACGTGTCGTCGGTCGCGGCCACGATCGCCTTCCCCGGGATCAGCGCCTATTCGGCGACCAAATCCGGGGTCGATCGACTCACCCGGGTCGCCGCCATGGAGTCCGGCAAGCTCGGGTACGGCGTGCGGGTGAACTGCATCTATCCCGGTCTGGTGCCCACCGAGATGGGTGCCCAACTCGCGCAGGACATGGTCACCCTTGGCCTCTGGCCCAGTACCGACGCGATCATCGGCGATGTCATCGGCCTGACGCCACTGGGTCGGCTCGGCGAGGTCGCGGACATGGCGGACGCGGTGGTGTTCCTCGCCTCGGACGCGGCCCGATTCGTCACCGGCGCCGGGTTGCCGGTCGACGGCGGCATGGGCATGTGATGTCGCACCGTCCCTGTGCTCGTCCCTGATCTTCCCGACCAATTCGGCAACCGTGGCCTCGACCCCCAGCCAATCCTTTGGGGCGCGGCCGGTCAGCCCTGCCTCCATGTCCTCGAGAGCGGTTCGAAAGGCATTGACCATGAGCACGAAACCAGTTGTCGTCTACGGTGCCTCCGGTTACACCGGACGACTCGTCTGCGAATACCTGCGCGAGCTGAACGTTCCGTTCACCGCTGCCGGACGGGATAAGGACCGGATCCAGGCAGTCATGGAGAAGATCCCCGGGATCGAGACTGCCGACTACGACATCGCCGAGGTGGAGCACGATGTCGCGTCGCTGACCGACCTCTTCCAGGGATCGCAGGTGGTCAGCAACATGGCCGGCCCGTTCATCAAGTTCGGCGGTGATGCAGTCGAGGCCGCACTTGCCGCCGGTTGTCACTATCTGGACACCACCGGCGAGCAGGACTGGCTGATGGAGTCGAAGTCGCGGTGGGGCAAGGCTTTCGCCGACAAGGGTCTGCTGCTCGCGCCGAGCATCGCGCAGATGTACACCACCGGTGAGATCGCCGCGAACATCTGTCTGGAGACGCCGGGTCTGGATACTCTGGACATCCTGGTGCTGTGGAAGGGTTTTCCGACGTACGCGTCGATGCAGACGATTTTCACCATCCTCAAGGCCGATCACTTCTTTCTCGAACAGAACCAGTACAAGCAGTGGGCGCCGACCAGCACCTTCGAGGTGGCCGTGCCGGGCCAGCACTCGATCGCCCTTGCCCTGCCCTAGGGCGGTACCTCGCATCCGGTGTGGTTCAAGGACGATCCGCGGGTGGCCAACGTCAAGGTGGCTGGCGGGGTGTTCGACCGGACCGTGATGGAGGGTGTGGTGGCAACGGTCAAGATGGTCGAAGAGCAGATCAAGACCCTGCCGCTCGACCAGCAGGAGGCCGCGCTCGCCGACGTCGCCGGGACCGTGCAGGCGAGCATGCCGCCTCGCGAGAACCCCCGGCTGAACACCTCGCTCGACTCGGTGTACGCATCAGGCCCGCTTGGCCGTGCGCACTGCGTCATCCATGGGAACTGCAACTACAAGCAGTCCGGTCTGCTGCAGGCGTATTCGGCGTACTCCCTGCTGCAGCAGGCGCCGAAGCGGGTCGGCTTCGCGTCCGGCTGCCAGGCCTTCGGGCATCGGGAACTGTTGGGAATCCTGCGCAGCTTCGGGCTGGTGCTGGAGCCGGAGCTGACGGTCCGGAACTGACCGACAGATCTTTTGTCCGGCAACTGGTCCCGTGGGTGACGAAGGGCAGACAGCGTGCGGTTGAACGACTATCTGGACAAGGGTGCCTCACTGGGCATCGATGAGCCCTGTCTGACCATGGCCGAGAACACGCTGAGCTATGGCCAGGTGCAGGCGTTGTCGTTCACGATCGCGCGGGCTCTGCGCCGGTCCGGCGTCGCGGTCGGGGAGAAGGTGGCGATCCTGTCGGCCAACGATCCGATCGCCTTCTCCTGCGTTTTCGGGATCACCCGGGCGGGCGCAGTGTGGTGCCCGATCAACCCGCGGAACGAGGCGGCCGAGAACAGGGATCTGTTGGCCGCCTTCGACTGCACCTGTCTGATCTATCAGTCCGGATTCGCCGCCCTGGTCGATCAGATCCTGCCCGACCTGCCTCAGTTGACCACCGTGGTCTGCCTCGATGAGGAACGGCCGGGGTGCCAATCGTTCGACCAGTGGGTCGACGGACTGGGGTACGAGACAGGGTCGGCCGATGCCAGGTCGGACGAGGCAGGGGCGGACGAGGCAGGGGCGGACGAGGCATGGGAAGGCGAGGCGTGGGAGGCCGCGGCCGCCGATGATCTCGCGATGATCGTCGGCACCGGAGGGACCACCGGCCGGCCGAAGGGCGTGATGCTCACCGGTCGGAATCTCGAGACGATGACCGCCCTCACACTGATGGGTTACCCCTTCCGCGGACGGCCGACGTACTTGGCCCTGGCGCCGCTGACCCACGCCGCCGGGGTGCTCTGCTTCCCGGTGCTGGCCAGTGGCGGCGAGGTGATCATCATGCCGAAGCCGGACGTCGGCGACTTCCTGCGGCTCATCGAAAAGCACCGGGTGACCCACACCTTCCTGCCGCCGACGCTGATCTACCTGCTGCTCGGCCATCCCGCGCTGGACACCACGAATCTGACCTCCCTGCAATGCTTCTGGTACGGAGCGGCGCCGATGTCGGCGACCAGGCTGGAGGAGGCCATCACCAGGATCGGGCCGGTGATGGCGCAGCTCTTCGGGCAGACGGAGGCCCCGATGATGATCTCCATGCTGCCACCGGCCGAGCACTTCGATGCCGACGGTGGCATCGCGCTCGACCGGCTCGGGTCGGCCGGACGCCCGGCGCCACTGGTCACCGTCGCGATCATGGATGCCGACGGCCGGCTGCTGGCGCACGGCGAGCGGGGCGAGATCGTCGTCCGCGGATCGCTGGTGATGGCCGGCTACTACCGGGATCCGGCAGCAACAGCGCAGGCCTCGCGGTTCGGCTGGCATCACACCGGTGACATCGGCTACCTGGACGACGACAACTATCTGTTCATCGTCGACCGGCTCAAGGACATGATCATCACCGGCGGTTTCAACGTCTACTCGGCCGAGGTCGAACAGGCGATTCTGCAGCATCCCGACGTGCAGGACTGCGGGGTGATCGGACTGCCGGACGACAAATGGGGCGAGCGGGTCACCGCGGTGGTTCAGCTGCGTCCTGGCCACAGCCTGAGCTCCGCCGACCTGGCGACGTTCGTCAAGGCGCGGCTGGGCAGCGTCAAGGCGCCCAAGCAGGTCGAGATCTGGTCGGACCTACCGCGTTCCAAGGTCGGCAAGGTGCTCAAGGGTGAGATCAAGAACCAATTGGTGCGCTCAGCGGGGTGAGCGCAGCTGTCATCAATCGGCGACCGTCACCCCCCGGTCAATCGGCGACCTTCCAACCGGGATAGGTGTGCCGGATCTGG
>Ga0164306_10001432_pt1 | contig 10592 bp, 9 predicted proteins | sample Whisoiple_242_MG_FD_110213 | JGI IMG/M metagenome (GOLD analysis project Ga0164306, IMG submission 110213) | Soil microbial communities amended with fresh organic matter from upstate New York, USA - Whitman soil sample_242_MG | ecosystem: Environmental > Terrestrial > Soil > Unclassified >... | reverse complement strand
CGCTTTGAAGACCTCGATGAAGTGCTGAGCGGACTGCAACAGCTCATGCGCCGCGAGCCTCCTCTGGCCAAGGCGCTGGGACGCCGTCCGGGAACAAAAGAAATCCGCTACGCGCATTTGCTCTCCGGCGACGTGGAAGCCTGGGAGCCGCCGGCGGAAACAGCATCTTTCAGTCCGGACTCCGCTGACGCCGAACGCATTATTCAACTGGAAGAACAAGTGGCCGCGTTGCGGAATGAGGTCGCCGAGCTAAAACAGCAGATGGCGGACTTCAGGAAGCAGTTTGAGTAGTCCCGGCGGCAATGCGGGATTGCCAAGAGTGCCAAAATTGCCAAATATCGCCGAAATTTAAGAAGCCAAATTTACCGCTGGCTCCAGATCACCCGATCACGCGCGATCACCAGATCACCCGATTTCCTGTGTGATGCTAATCACATCCTCGCGGCCCTGAGCGGCTTATGATCGGCTCCCAAAGTCCATGAGCGGCGTACAATTGGCTGCGCCGCCCGCTAGGGCGAGATGGCGGGATCTCCGTTTCGCCCCTTTTTTGGCGGAAGCCGACGATGGGCCAGAGCATGGCCGTCTAGAGGAAAACTGAGGAGGAGTCATGTCAACGGTCGCCCACTCTGATGCCGGGATAGAACAACTCTTACACGCCGAAAATGAGCTTCTTCCGCCAAAATCCCTGGTCGAAAATGCGCGACTGAAAGACTACGCCGCGGAATACAAGCGCTCCGTCGAAGACCCTGAAGCGTTCTGGGCCGCCGCCGCGAAAGAGCTGGAGTGGTTCCATCCGTGGACGAAAGTTTTTGAATGGAAGTATCCGACGTTTGAATGGTTCCAGGGCGGCAAATTCAACATCACTTACAACTGCCTGGATCGCCAGGTGAAATCAGGCCGCAAGAACAAAGTCGCCTACATATGGGTGGGCGAGGACGGGACCGAGCAGCAGATCACTTACAGCCAGCTGCTGGATTACGTCTGCCGCACCGCGAACGCCTTGAAGTCGCTCGGCGTAAAGAAGGGCGACCGCGTGATCGTTTATATGCCCCTGTGCCTTGAGGGCGTGGTCTCCATGCTGGCCTGCGCGCGGATCGGCGCTGTTCACTCCGTGGTTTACGCGGGCTTCAGCGTAGGCGCGCTGCGCAGCCGCATTGAAGATGCTCAGGCGCGCGTGATACTCACCGCTGACGTGACTTACCGCCGCGGCAAACAAGTGCCGTTGCGCGCTATCGTGCAGGAATCGATTGCCGGGCTGGAGCTGGTGGAAAAAGTTGTGGTGTTGCGCCGCGTCAAGCCGGCTATCGAGCTCTCAGAACGCGAAGTTGACTTCCATGAACTGGTGCGGGCGCAGAAAGCCGAGTGCCTGGCCGAGGTAATGGATTCAGAAGATCCGCTTTACATCCTCTATACCAGCGGGACCACCGGAAAGCCCAAGGGGGTGGTGCACGTCCATGGCGGTTATGCCGTCGGAATTCACTATCACATGACGCGTTTCTGGGACGCGAGAGATGACGATATTTATTTCTGCACCTCCGATATCGGCTGGGTCGTCGGGCATTCTTATATCGTTTACGCGCCGCTGCTCGCGGGCGTCACCACGCTTTTCCGCGAAGGCGCCATTGACTATCCCAACCCGGGGATTGCCTGGGAGCTGGTGGAAAAATATCGCGTCTCGGTGGTCTTCACCGCTCCGACGGCGGTCCGTATGTTCATGCGCCACGGCGACGAGCTGCCAAAAAAATTCGACCTCCGCAGCCTGCGTCTCTTCACCTGCGCGGGCGAGCCGCTGAATCCTGAAGCGCTCAACTGGGCTTATCGCGTGCTCTGCGGCAACGGCACAACCGCCTTCGTCGCCGACAACTGGTGGCAGACCGAAACCGGCGGCCCCTGCCTGGGCACTCTGCCGATTATGGCGGCGCGTCCGGCAAAAGCGGGCAAGGCGCTGCCGGGCGTGGTTGCTGAAGTTGTGGACCAGCAAGGCAACAAGATGCCGCCCAACAAAGGCGGTCTGCTGGTGATCCGCAAGCCGTTCCCGCACATGTTCCGCACCGTCTATGGCGACCCGGCGCGTTATGCGCAGGACTGGAACAAAGTCCCCAACGCTTACACCACCGGCGACGTCGCCGTGTGCGACCAGGACGGCTATTTCACCGTGGTGGGCCGCGCGGACGACGTGCTCAACGTCGCCGGCCATCGCATTGGCACCGCCGACGTGGAAGGCGCGCTGGTCAGCCATCCCGCGGTCGCGGAAGCGGCGGTCATCGGACGCCCCGATGAAATCAAGGGCGAGAACATCAAGGCCTTCGTGATTTTGCGCATCGGCCACACAGGCTCGCCGGAACTTGAAGCGAAGTTGAAAGATCATGTGCGGCACGTTTTGGGCGGCATTGCCGTGCCCGCGGAAATTGCTTTTCCTGACAAGCTGCCCAAAACGCGTAGCGGCAAGATCATCCGCCGCCTGCTGAAGGCACAGGAATTGGGCCGCGATGTTGGCGACCTTTCCACGCTCGAAGAATAGACCGCATCGCCGAAATCAAAAAACCAAAAACCTTACCGCCGATTTTCGCGGATGAACGCGGATCAGGAAAAGCAAACCCTACTACTGATTTGCACTGATCACACTGATCGGAAAGATCGGGTGATCTGGTGATCGCGCGTGATCGCGTGGCGGGAAAGTCACGGACGTTTACAACTGAACACGGAGACGTGGAGAGGTTCGAAACGATTTTCACGAGTTGCTTTTCAATTTCGGCGATTTTGGCAATTCCGGCGATTTTGGCAATCTTTTTCTGATCCGCGTACATCCGCGAAATCCGCGATAAGTTTCCTCCGATTTCGGCGATGCCGACGATAAGGTAAGGCCCTTAATCCCTGCAACTCGGTAGCAGACCTTATTTTCACTCAGGCCATTTGCAACAAGAATTGCCAGTAGAAACCCACAATCAATTGTTATTGAATGCTGAGCACACACAAGTGCGCGGTCAAAAAAGGGGAGACTCTGGTGAGAGTTGCCGTAGCCGCTTTGCTATTCGCGTTGTTGGGACAATCGGTCTTTGCCCTCGTTGAAGACGAAGACGGACGCCGGACAGCTCCGTCCGCGGCAATGCCGGCTTCCGGCCCCGCAGCGCCTGCAAACTCCGCTCCGGCTGTGCCGACGGCTGATGCTCTGGTGGCCGCGCTGCCTGATGCGCCTCCAATACCCGTAGTGGCAAAGACTGTTGAAAACATGCCCTCCGCGCCCTCGGCGCCTGGGCCTGCGCTGGGCAATGAATTTTTAGTCAACAACAATCTGGCTCCGATTCATGCTTTACTTGTGCCGCCCGCTGCTGTCATCAAGCTCAAGCAGCAGCCGCCGCGCTCACACAATTTCTTTGACGCCCGCAACCGGCTGGGTTTCGCTACTCTGGGCGCATCGCTTACCGCCGACGCGCTCTCCACGCAAAAAGGCCTGGCCTATCCCGGCTTTCATGAGATGAATCCCATCGCGCGCCCGTTTGTGCAGACCCGCGTGGGCGCCGCCGCCTACAACGCCGGCAGCTTTGGACTGCTTACGGGCATGATGTACTGGGCGCACAAGAAAGAGCACCACAAGCTGGAACGCATCCTGCCGCTCGCCGTCGGCGGATGGGAAGGCCTGCTCAGCTTCAGAAATTACCGGGCAATTGCGAATAGACCTCGGTAAGCTGCCCGCCACCGCCCAGCAGAAGCCTTTATCGAATTACCTTGCCACACGCTCTTGAGTAGACGTCTCTCCAAGCCCGAAGGGCGGAATTATTGAGCCACCGCGTCAGCTGTGGGTAGGCTTGTTCAGAAATTCTGAGCGCCGTAGGTGCGACACAAACAGACCATCGTTCCCATGAAAATGTGTCCTGGAGTGAAACAAGTGTCAGGGCACGAGTTCACTCGTGCCGTTCAGTCTCTTTTACAAAACCGGCTTTAGCCCCTGAAGATACTATTTGGAATCTAATTGATTTTTCCTTGCTACTCATTCCGCCCGCATCTGTCATCTTGAGCAGTAGACCCCCGACTTGTTGTGCCAGGGACGGGGTTGAGACAAGAATGAGCAACGGCTTTTTTGTGGTTACCGAATATCCGGACGTAGAGACGTGGCACTGCCACGTCTAACTGTTATTCCTTGAGAATCTTCAGGGTAGCGAAGTTAGACGCGGCAATGCCGCGTCTCTACGCCTAATTTCTTCGCGGCCCACATCATCTAAAGTTAATTTGTAAGTTTGTTCATTGGGAGCTCTGTGCGGCCTCCCACTGGGCGTAAGCACGAGTCGAAATTGAGCCGTTCTGCGGGCGCTTGCCGGGGCCCCCGGGACGCGCGGTTTTCGCGCACTGGGGTGGGAATCCGCAGGCAAAATCCCGAGCGGAGCCGAGAGGGAGAGACAACGCGCCCCCGCCATGCCGCGTCAAGGCGTTCTCTATGCAAAAGGCCTTGGGCATCCCGGCTTTCATGAGATAAGTCCTATCGCGCGCCCATTTGTGCAAACCCGACTAGGCGCCGCCGCCTACAGTGCCGGCAGCTTCGGCCTGATGCGGGATTAAAGTACAGTGCGCACAAAACCGAGCACCACAAACTGGAGCGAATCCTGCCGCTCGCCGTCGGCGAATGGGAAGGCCTGCTCAGCTTCAGGAACTATCGGTGATTGGGGCACATACGCGATAAGCGCAGTCCAGAACGAGACCCAATAGCAACGTTGGGGATTTGGGGCTACACGGGAAGTCCTATAGAACGGTTTGAGCGGCTTTTTGTAGAATCCCGAGGAATTGATCCCGAGACACGGCTGCGCTGAGCGCATCCACGAAATCCGCATGACAGAAAATCCGAATCTTACCCGCTGAGTCGCGCAAACGTGATCCAAACTGCTTCCACACTTCGCTTTGCTGAACCTCGCCGACTGCGCGTTCGTCTTTCCTGAGCGCTCGCCTTTGCGCCTCGACCACATAATAGAGCGGAAAATCAGCTCCCGGACGGGCGCCGGGGACATCAATGAGGATAATTGGTTGGCGGGCTTCGACGCGATGCTGAATCATGTCGGCTAGGGCTCCTGTAATGGTCGTTGTCGCGGGAGTGGAATTTACTCTTTTCCCAACCGCATCGGCCAATTTGGTCTCAATCTCAACATACACCGTCAATTTCTGAGATGGTGATAAACGGTCCCAGTAATCAATGATCATGGTCCAATCGGGCTCGCTGCGCTCCTTAGTGAATACGAAGAGTCGCTTATAAAGGCGACGCGCTAAAAGATCATCCAGCAATTCAATCTCTCGTGCCCCGCTGTTGTTAAGCCATGATCTCAAAAACGCTAATACAACGGCGTCGGTGGCACTGATAGTACCTTCAGTTGTTCCAAGATCTACCGGGATCTTAGCCATCTGAAAAGTAGATTGCTCTTCCTCGCTTGCCGCAAAGAGGGCTTCTTGGATCGGTTGCCCTTGATAGAGAGAACGCGGCAAGGAAAGCACTAAATGCTCAAAAGCAGAACGAAATTCATTTTTAAGCCGCTCCTTCTCCGCTAACTGCGTAACGATTCGAAGAACTCCGCGGGAAAGCATTGCCTTCATGCAACGCACGCTATGGTGCCAGTACACCTGCGAAAACATCGCATATCGCGCGATTGCAATGAACTCTGCCGCGACTTTGCCCTTTTCATGGACGCCGATGCAGGCTATGAGCGTCTTGCCCTTTTTCTCTAATGTAACGGTTAATGAACGCAGAATACGCTCAAGATCGATACCATTTCCGTAAGGCACACCGAGTCTGTCTGAATCCCGCCGTAAATAGTCCAACTTATCAGCGTCCAGCGGACCGTCAATTATGCTGCGGAGAAGACGATCCTTCAGGGAGGCATTGTCGTCATCCGGTCGAGCATCAAGTATCTCAAGAACCCGCTCAGGTGCCACTCCCCACGGCTTCAAAACATCATCAAGCTTTTGGAGTGTGATTCTCCTCGCACCGAGCTTCTTAGCGGCACGAAATCCCCGAATGACAGCCATTCCAAGTAGTTTGTGGTTGAACAGTGTGGGCTCAATCTCTTCGAGATCGTGCGACAGCGGTGCTTGTCCAACATCATGTAAGAGAGCACTCACAAGACAGGCAGAAATATCTGACGCATCCACCATCTGCCTAAATAACGGGCTCAGCGGATCATAATAAAGGCTCAGAACAAAACGGCAGGCATTGTGATAAGTTCCCAAGCTGTGTTCGAGTCGTGAGTGCGTCGCAGTGGGGTACACTTGGCTGACTAGTCCGAGTTGGGAAATAGTGGCCAATCGCCGCAGCGCCGGATGGCTTAGTAATTTCTCCATTCGGTCTGTATATGTTGTCGGGGTTTCCCTTGTAATTTGCAGCGATTTTGAATGGTAAGGATTGAGCTCCGGAACTTCGTCAATGATTGAGTACTCGCCCGACAACTTGCGAACATCTTGTAGAACCCGCTGGATATCCTCGTAAGCAAGCTGCATCAGGAGACTCCGGTCAAGCCCGATACGCTCCTCAAGCCATGGCTGCAGCTCGCCATGCAATAGGCGCCCAGCCATTAGCAGCAAATATTTCCTCTCATATGCTCCAATAGTGTACCGCCGGACAGATTCCACTCCGTTAAACTCAAAACCTAACCACGTCAGTAGCGTCCTACCGAGCGAGAAGAGGTCCCACTTAGGGTCAATCTTACTGCGCGAAATTGTTCCTTTTGCCCTATTCTCGTCTGATGGGTCTTTCTCCAAAACTGCTACTAAAGATGGATCTGCATACCCGTAGGTACACGCGATAATGGTCTCTCCTGTAGTTTGTGCTAGTGCTTTTGCAGTTCCAAGGTCAGCGATCACTGGCGTTCCGTCAGAGCTGATCAGTATATTGTCCGGCTTTAGATCGAGATGAGCCACGAAGTTCGTATGCAAGTAATTAATGGCATCGACTGTGGCGCGAACGATCCGTACGAAGTCATACCCAGAAACAGGATTGTTTGCGAAAAAATGTTGCGAACTATCCCCCTTTATGAAATCCATAACATAGTAGGGAAACATCTGCTCTTCACGCGGAGTACCCGTATGCTTCCCCGCCGATTTGGGTGATGATTCGGTCAGCCGATTGCTGCCGTGTATCCTCACGATAGAGCTATGCCTGAGTTTTGCGAGATATGCGATTTCTTTGTCCATCATTGATACGAGGAGGTTGCTCTTGCCAGGTACGGGGCGTGGAAACTTGAGGGCGCAGGCTTGATCAGAGAGTTGCCGATCCAATACACGAATTACGACTCCGGAGCCGCCGAGACCCCAAATTTCTGGTTCAACATATCTAGAGGATAACTCGTCAGCCAAACTTTCTAACCGCCCTCGAACTCGCGGGCTCTCATTACGCCAATACTCTGTCAAATTGTGGGCTATATATTTCCTCTCAAGCTGGCTCATAAGCCCATCAATATTCCATGTGGGAGGCGTCGACCCGGTAGCTGCAACCATTGAATTCCACCTCGCGATAGCTAATTATGTCGCGTGAAGAGTATCAGTAGCTATACGAGCGTGCAAGCAAAGGCTGACTCCCAGCTTAGGCAGGTGGTAATAATATCGTTTCCCCCTCGCAGCAGCCGGACAGGTCCCTGCGGAAGAGCAATCAGCACTAGATGGTGCCCTCGATCTTCCAGTGTTCCCGACCGTCGCCCCCCGCGCAGTTCCACTCCTGCGCCGTTCGCCCTTTGCCCGACCACACTTCTCGCGCGCGCCACTTTTCTCATGCGCGCTTCGTCCTAACTCCGGCCTTTACACCAGCCGCTTCAAAATGCTGCTCAGCTCAATCACCTCAATATGTGCCGGACAATCCGCCCAGTTATGTTTCCAGCACACAATCACATCGCACTTTTTGGGATCATGTTTGTGCAGCAGAAAATTGCGGCTCTCAAACTCGAATTCAATCTGCACCCTCTGCCACCGTCCCGGCGCTGCTTCGCGAAACGCCTCGCAGTCGGGAAATTCCGATTGGATGCGCGTCACCACGTAGCCCAGCCTCTCTGACAGCATCCCAAACAGGTAAACCACGCCCATCTCGTTCACCGGTTCGTGCGCCAGCCCCCGCGGGGTCAGCGGACGCCCATACACTGGCCGGTCCGGCAACAGCCTTAGCTTTTGCCCAAGAGGTGCGCCGTCAACTCCGCGTTCCACCGCCCTGCGTCTCACCGCCCCGCGCGGACTCCATTGCGCGATCATCTCCATTAATGCCGGGTGCTTCTTGTCCAGACCGCAGCTTTCGGCAAAACTGCGCATTCCCTCAGCAACATTTTTCCATCCTCCAAACCTCGAAAGAAATGGCCTTGCGCTGTATTCTCCGTGCATCGACTGGTCGTTGATCGAGGGCACCCTCTTCGCCTTCCTCGCTACCGCTGCCCAGTCCCGGAACAGATCGCTCATACTGGCGGTTACCGCCCTGTGTCCCACTTCCATTCCCGTTGCACGCAGGGCCTGGGTGAAAGTTCCAAAGTGCCTTTGAATATGCCTGATTGTTATGCGGGACATTTTGCTCAGTTCATAGTGCGTGGGAACGCGCCCCAGTTTCTTGGCGCACGCGCGTAGTGTGGTGACAATTTCTCCTTTTGTAATCGACTTCTTACGTTCTTTCTGCTTGTACATATTCACCTCAATAAAAAAGCCACGCCTTGGGTGGATCCAAGGGTGGCTTGTGGTTTTTGAAAAAACTGCTTTCGGCTAATGGTTTGGTCGAACAAGCTTGTGTGCCGGGGAAAGGCTGGCCCGGCCGATCAGACAGATCGGGTTTCACAACATTGATCTATGGGCTTAACGAGGCTGGAGGGTTTAAGGCTGCAACAGCCCTGGCAAGGCCTGCCAAAGAAACAGTCTTCCTACTTACTAGTGTGCCTTTTTAGGGTTCCGGGGACATTTTTTTGGAAATTTATTTTTGCGTCCGATAACGCTAAAGTTTCGTCGCGCCCCATCGGCAATCCTACATGCGGAATTTCACCACCACGGCAGTCTCAACCTGCGCCGGTTCGCCATTCATCAGGAACGGCTTATATTCCCACTGCCTCACCGCATCCAGCGCGGACTGGATCAGGATCGGGTGTCCGCTCACGGGCTTTATGTTGGCAACGCGGCCTTGTTTGTTGATCAGCACATGCAGAATCACGTTGCCTTGAATGTGCGCGATCCTGGCCATCTGCGGGTAGGTTGCTTCCACTCTGTGGGCCAGCATTTCTTCCGCCCGGCTGGGATCGATCACGGGCGCGCCAAATAGGGGCCGGCTGGGATCGACCCTGGGCTGCGCAAATTCCGTGGCCGCTGTATCCCTTTCGCGCGGATTGCATGGGGCCGTGCCCGTCGGCGCGCTTGAGGCAGCCGCGTCTGCCGGCTTGCGAAAGTCGAACGGCAGCGCCACCGCAGTCCCAACCTCGACGGGCTCTCCGCCAACTCCGGGCTGTTGATACACCAGAAAAGGACGGAACTTCCACTGCTTCACTGCCACCATCGCCGCCAGCCGAAGCTGAGGATCATCACTATTCATCGACTTGCAACCGAAAAGCGCGGTCTCGAGCGGACGCACATCAGAAACGCTTCCATCCCTGCCAATGGTGAATCCGATCACAATTTGCCCCGCCATCTCTCTGCTCTTCACCGCATCGGGGTAGTCCGGTTCGACTTTTGTCACCAATAGGGTCTCCGCCGATCTCTGGCTGATAACGATTTCTGGAGGCCGTGTCTGCTGCTGCGCGCTGGCCGAAGCTACGCACAAACCTATGCACAAACTAAACATAGCTACTGCTGGAAGGATGGATCTGGCTTTCATAAGCCGCTATGCTGAAACACAAAAAAGGGGATGTCAACAAAATATCGGCGGCAACGCAACTGCATAAGGCCCGGCCGAAGGCATGCCACAGAAATAGTCTTCTTATATATCTAGTGTGCCTTTTTAGGGTTCCGGGGACATTTTTTTGGAAATTTATTTTTAGGTCCGATAACGTTGCCGTTTCGTCAAGGACGAGAATCTACGGAAATAAAAACCGCTTCTTCTGGTTCTTCCAGTACATCTTCTCAACTCCTCAACAATGGGGGCCGCACCTCTCATGCGGCCCTTTTTCCTTTTTCACCGCAAAGGACGCAAAGGCCGCGAAGAAAGCCTCACCACGGATGAACGGGGATAACACGGGATCGAAAAAACAATCCAGCCGGACCGGTGGCCATCAGTGGCAAGCGGTTATTCCGTGGCGGGCCGGCGATGCGAGCGCATGGATTTGGCGATCAGCCCCAGTCCGCCCACCAGCAGGATGAGCATGAGCAGGGTATTGAAAAGCGTCTCAGGCCGGAAATAGATGTGCATGTTGGCGATTACGCCGGCCAGGATGAACAGCGCTCCGGCGGCGGTGAGCAGCCATCCGATCATGCTGCGCCCGTTGAAAAACAGGATGGCCACGCCGAACAACAGCGGAATGAGCGTGACGCCGAAGCTGTTGGCGCCCCAGAAACTCCAGTACGAGCCCACGACGGTCACCTGGTTGGAGATCAGGTATCCGCCGACACAGGTCATCACAAAGCCCAGAATGAATTCTCCCAGGCCGCCGGGCGTGCCGCCAACATCG
>Ga0164306_10001430_pt1 | contig 10598 bp, 12 predicted proteins | sample Whisoiple_242_MG_FD_110213 | JGI IMG/M metagenome (GOLD analysis project Ga0164306, IMG submission 110213) | Soil microbial communities amended with fresh organic matter from upstate New York, USA - Whitman soil sample_242_MG | ecosystem: Environmental > Terrestrial > Soil > Unclassified >... | reverse complement strand
CTCTCACAAGCAGAAAAAAAATCATCGGCGGGGAATTTTTGCGCGCAGTTCGCGCCTCCGGCGCTTGGATTGGTCGAGGCTATGGCAGCGTCGTTCGTTGCGTTAGCAGTCAATGTTTGGGCAGATACTTGTCTCGTGTGAGGATGTTTTTGCCAAGGATTAACCTTAGGTGAATCCGCGAATCGGAGACGCAGCATGCCGCGTCTCTACGTGAAGATTTTTCTATCATCCAAATTTGTGGGGAACCGCTGAAGCAGATTGTGCCGCGCCTACGGCGCTTGGATTCGTCGTGCGGCATGGCGCAGCACGCATCGTCGGGATCCTTCGACTCCTCCTCTGGTCTCCCGCTACGCGGGATCCCTCGGAGTCGCTCAGGAGGACAGAGGTTAGGTGCATCGTTACGGCACGACTGAAGTCGTGCCCTGACACTTGGCTCGTCCGAGGATACTTTTTCGGCAACGACAAAACCTCGCCGGCACAGAAGAGCGTCTGACTCAGACCATCTTGAGCAGGCGTTCGCGGCGCGCTTCCCAATCGTCGCTGGAGAAGATGTGGGGGCCGACTTCAATCAGGCGGGGGAGCATGTTGAAGACCGAAACCGGAGTCCATAGGCTACCGGTGCGGGTGCGCAGGCCGCGCTTATTCAACTCAGCCGCCACCAAGGTGATGGAATAATCCTGCACGATCAACTCCATCATCTGGACCAGGACATTGCGCTCCTGCGGGTCTTCTTCCAGGCGGCTACAGTCAGTGGCGACACGAAGGCCGTAAGGAATCTCTTCCACGATAATCGGCTGTTCGACTTCGTCACCGGCAATTTCACGGCGCCATTCCATAGCGACCAGCTTCCAGCCCGCCTCAGTCTTCTGCCGGACGTACTCCAGATCGACCGAACCTGTTACCACTTCACGAATGCGCTCCACCTTTGCCATAGGACCTCCCGTCCTGATTTGCTGGTGCAACCCAAGGATAGTTCACAACACATGCCCAGAGTCTCACGTGTTCGAGCAAGTGGGATACCAACAATCCGGGATATTCAAGTATTTGAGAGCTACTTACTTAGCTGCGCGCGCCGCTGGCGAAGCATCCTACAGTTTGATCGTTTTCGAAATTACGCGTGCGAAAATGAACAGTGCGATTCGTCCCCAAACGGCAAGAGGAGGAACTATGCAACGCACTCTTGATCCTAAATCGACCAGGCAGACCCTGATCAGTTGGAACCACAATCAGAGCAGTTCGTACCTGGACCGGCGGCATTTGTTGAAGCTTGGCATAGCCTCCGCGGTAGCGACGGCACTGCCGGGCCGGCAACTTCAAGCGCAATCCGCGCCGGAATCCTGCGCGCCGCCGATCCCGGCGAATCATGGGCTTTCCAATGGCGGACCATGCCCGTATCCCATTCCCTGGCTCGACAAGAACGGTAATCACAACCAAAGCCCGGCGCCAAATGTTGAACTATCCAACATCTTTCACTTCAAAGGAAAGCTGGCGCGATGCAACGGCTTCCACGGTATGGGCACGGACAATAAAGGCAACCGCTTTGCCTGGGGCAATCCCACCACTGACTACAGCTATATGGCCGGGGAATACTGGGCAGCGCGAGAAGCGCATCAAGGGATATTTACCCACACATGACTTACGGTGTTCAAGGGACCGGCGGTCCCTGCGAACCAGTTCCACGATTTTCATCCACCCATCTCGCCGGAAGGTCTCTACTGGGTGACGCCAGTGCCGGCAGACGGACTGACGTTCAGCCAGGACGTAACAACGGCCACGCTGCAGATGGCCAATGTGCCGATCATTGACCAGCCGCGCTGGCCTGCGATGGATGCGGAAACAACTCCGGCATTTATGGATTTCAAGCTGGTATTCAAAGCCACCAGCGAGCCGGTGAAGTACGAAGACCCGACGCGCCAGTTCCGGTTTGAAGGCTTCAAGGCGAACGCACAGCTGGAAGCCACCCTTCGGGTGCCGTCGATCGATTTCACATTCAAAACCGATCCACTCGATACGTCAAAGTGCGACTTCGCCGTTATGGGCACAGAAGTGAACGGAAAATATTACGAGCCGGCGAAGAGCTGAATGTAGGTGAGCAATAGTGGATGATCAGCCCAGATCGACCACGCGAGAGGCGACACGCGGACCGCAAGCGGCCATCCTAAAAAGCTAAACGTGGTGGTAATACGATGATCCGGAAGCTGAAGTCCGGCGAGTACCGTTTGTACTCGCGCAAGAAAAATCCGAAGACCGGCAAGCGCCGCAACCTGGGAACTTTTTCATCGCTGGAGAAGGCCAAGGCCCATGAGCGCGCGGTGCAATACTTTAAACGCCATTAAAGGAGAGGAACGATGCCGAGTGAGAAACAGCGGAGCGCCGCACGCAAGAACATACGCAAAGCCGCAAGCGCCGCAAGGAAAAAACGCACGATTGCGCACTTGCCCAAAGCAACCAGGACCGCGCTGGGAAAGCAGGCAGCAAAAGTGGCGAAAGAGAAGCGCGGGAAAAAGGCAGCGTGACTGTTTTAAGGCCGCTGCAAGCCCGCCATCGACACGGAACCCGGAGATGGGCTGAAGATCACGGTGGCATTGGTGCGGTCAAAAAAGACGGAGTGAAATGGAGCGGCGGGAAGCAGACCATCCTGCGGATCGGAAGGCTTTTGCAGATCATTGCGCAGGACCACGACTTGCGTATCCGGCAGGAGCGCTTCTGTGATCGAGACATCATGCAGCAGTACGGTTGATGCCGAGTGATGGGCAAGGTTGGTGGAAACCTGCATCAGGCAGTTGTCTTTGCCGCAGGCGCCGGGACCGGACGGAGAAACAATGCGGTCCTGAAAAACCAGGAATTGCGCGATGCCGGAATCGAGCGCCAACTTCCAGCTTCCGCGCGGAGAAGCGCTGGACGCCACCCTAATCAGCAGGCGGGATTCATTGATTTCCACCGGGACACGCAGGCCCGAGGGCACGTCTGCGGCTTCAGGAAAGGGATACAGCTCCAGCGTCGGGCGATCGTAATTGAGACAGAATGAGAAGTGGAGCAGAAAATTCATGCCCAGAACGCCGCGAATCTTTTGATCCAGAGCGGTGATCTGCGGCAGAGGCACGGCCAGCGCCTCCTGGTTCGAAACGGAGGCCGGCCCCACACGAAAAGTCTGGAAATAATAGCGCGGCACATCCATCGAACTGGCCAGACTGGCAAGTTGAAGACTGTCTTTCGGCGTTAGCCCAAGTTCTGTTGCAAGGTCAGGATCGATCAAAGTGGTATTGGTGCCGGTATCGACCAGGAAATCGAATGGCCCGCGATCATTGATGGAGACGCTGACCACCATCAGATAGCCTCCGATGGTGCGCACGGGAAGATTGGTGTTTGCGGCTTGGCCGGGCGCGGACATGGCGCGAGTTGAAACGGCGCAGAACGACAGCAAGAGACTGAGCAACAGTTTTTTTGCCGCGAATGTCATGGAGATCCTTCGAGCTTTTCTTGCGGCCCGAGGGAAGCCGTGATGTATGGTCAGCGCAATTGAAGGCGGGAGAAAGATGACTTTCGGACGCGGTACTTGTGGCGGAACAGGCAACCTCACAATAAAACTGAGCGAGGGAGCAGCGGCTTGCGTGCGCCGCGATAGGTTGAGATCGCGTTTTTACTGCATGAATGCTGGCATTTTGACGATCACACTGTGATGCTCGGCAGACAGGATGAAGAGACACACAGAGGTTGACTATGATGGTTACGTTACTTCGCGCCGGGCCTGAACCGGCACTTTTGTTACCAGCAGCGTGACAGGCGTCACGTGAACTTTCAGACATCGATGCTCAAGGGCAAGCATGGCGGGCCAAGGATTGGCTGGGCCTGATTTGGCTGAATCAAAGATCGGCTGAATCAGCCTGATGCCGGCGCATGATAAAATCGCGCGGCCTTCACGCATTCCATGTCCACTGAACTAAGACGCTCCATGGGGCTCACTGCCGCCACCGCGATGGTGGTGGGAATCATTGTGGGCGCATTCATTTTTGTGCAGCCCTCAGAAATGATTCGGCTGGTTCCAAGCGGACGCGGCGTGATTCTGGCGTGGCTGGTTTCCGGCTTGCTTACGCTTTGCGCGGCGCTGGTATGCGCGGAACTCAGCTGGCTATTTCCTGAAACCGGCGGCGTGTACATTTTCCTGAAGAAAATATATTCTCCCGCGCTCGCGTTTTTATGGGGCTGGGGGATGTTCTGGGTGATGCATGCGGGAATTTTAGCGGCCATTGCCGTGGTGCTTGCGCGATACGCTGGATACTTCTTCGGCTTAACCGACTCCGGCATTCGAGTGCTGGCGATTGCGGCGATTTTGTTTGTTTCGCTCATTCAATACCTGGGCGTAAAGCCGGGCAGCGCGGTGCAAGTAACGCTGACCGCGGCAAAGCTCGGCGCGATCGCAGTGATGTGCGCGCTGCTCTTTTCGCTTGGCGGAACTGCCCACCACGCTGTGCCTGCCGCGACGGGGCAGCCGGTCCTGCTGCGTTCATTCGGCCTGGCGGTTGCTGCCGGGCTCTTTGCGTTCGGCGGGTGGCACATGACCACATATTCCGCCGGCGAAACGCTCAATCCCGAGCGCACGATTCCGCGCGCGCTCATTTTAGGCGTTCTGATCGTGACTGCCTGTTACACGCTCCTGAACGCGGCGTATCTTTACGTAATGCCGTTGTCTGCCGTGGCAACTTCCACGCGCGTCGCGGCCGACGCCATGTCCCGCGTTCTCGGCCCTTTCGGCGCCAAAGCTATCACCGTGGTGATCATCATCTCGGCGCTCGGCGCGCTCAACGGCATCGCCCTGGCCGGCCCCCGGGTTTATTACGCCATGGCCCAGGACGGCCTCGCCTTCCGCTGGATGGCCGCGCTCCATCCCAAACGTCAAACTCCTTATCTTGCGATCGCCGCCCAGGCGGTTTGGGCGTGCATCCTGGCCGCAACCAACTCTTATCGCGCGCTTTTCACGCGGGTAATCTATACCGAATGGCTGTTCTTCGCGCTGTTGGCCGCGGGGATTTTCGTTCTCCATCGTCGCGGTCGATACACGCCCAGGTTTCTGGCATTCGCGTATCCGGCTCTTCCGGCCATTTCATTTCTCACCTCGGCTGCCATCGCCGGCAACCAGATCTGGGCCGCCCCGCGGGACAGTTTTTTCGGTCTGGGCTTGCTTCTTTCGGGCCTTCCGGTTTATTTCTACTGGATTCATCGCAGCAGAAAGGTTGGAGTCAAGGTAAAGGTCTCTTAAAGTAGTAATCGCGCACGAAGTTTTGGGCATTGCCGAGATCATCTTGACCGTGACAGTATCCGACGACAGAAACCAATTCCCAGCCGTCTCTCCCAAGATTCGTGATTTCCTCTGGCGCGAGCAAGCGTCCACGGCCCAATTTGTTCCAGTTACTCTGACGCGTCAGATACTCCCACTTCTGCATACGAAACCTCCTTTCAGTGCCTGCCGATTCTAACCTGCAAGGATTCGCTTTTCGCCGGCAACCAGATCTGGGCCGCTCCGCGCGACAGTTTTTTTGGTCTGGGCTTGCTTCTTTCGGGCCTTCCGGTTTATTTTGTCTGGTCTTATCGCAACGCGATCCAGACATTGCCAGAAGCGCCGAAATTGCCAAAGAATCCAAATTGAAAAGCTGTGCACCCCCTGTTCGTCGCGGGTCCGAACGCTCACTTTGCGGCGATGTTTGGCACTTTTGGCGATTCTGGCAATTTCGCGGTTCGTCCAATTCATGTTTATCCGTGGTGAGGTTTTGTTTCTCCGAATGTTGATCAAAACGTAGCGAGCCCGTGTACGCGGCGAGCGGAGCTGTAACGAGCGCTGAAACATCTCTGCGGCGCGACTTCCGCGGGCGGTTTGGAGCGAAGCGACAACAATGAAGATCATTGACTTCCATAACCATTACTATCCGCCGGAGTACATCAAAGCCATTGAACAGGGACCAAGCGCGGTCCGTATCACGCATGACTCCGCGGGAAATCCTTGCCTGCATTATCCTGGCGACTACAACGTCGCCGTCCCTGGCCATCGCGACATCGACTACCGTGAGCAAGTCCTGCGCTCGTCCGGCGTCGATACCCAGGTCATCACTCTCACCACCCCCGGCACGCATATAGAAGAGCCCGCCACCGCCGTCCGCCTGGCCAGGCTCACCAATGACGCCTTCGCCCGCGTCGTCGCCGATAAGCGCGGCCGATTCGTCGCGCTCGCAACTTTGCCGCTCTGTGATCCCGCCGCTTCGATCACTGAACTTCGCCGCGCCATGGAGCAGCTCAAGTTTCGCGGCGCCATGGTATTCTCGAACATCAACGGCACGGCGCTCAGCCATCAGCGCTTCTGGCCGCTCTGGGAAGCCGCGAATGAACTCGGCGCCATCGTCCATATTCATCCCACCAACCCGGTCGGCGTAGAAGCCATGCTCGACTACTGGCTCATGCCGCTCGTCGGCTTTCTCATGGACACCACGCTCGCCGCCGCCAGCCTTGTCTTCAGCGGCGTTCCTGAACGCTTTCCCAACATCAAATGGGTCCTCGGACATCTCGGCGGCGCCATCCCTTACCTGGCTGAGCGGCTCGACCGCGGCTATGAAGCTTTCCCCGACTGCCGCGCCAACATCTCGCGCCCGCCCAGTTCTTACCTCAAACAGTTTTTCTTCGATACCGTCAACTTCGATCCTCGCGCCCTCGAACTGGCCGTCAGCTTCGCCGGCGCGTCGCAAATCCTCGCCGGCAGCGACTACCCGCACCAGATCGGGAGCATTCCCAAGATGCTGGAGAGCCTGAAGGCCATGCGCATTTCCGATGAGGATCGCCAGTTGATCCTCTGCGGAAATGCAAAAAGGTTGCTGGGGATTTAGAGGTTCACGGGGTGGAGCAGACCTTTAGGTCTGCGGTAAGATCACCTACTTGTGCGGCTTTAGCCGCTGAGGTGATTTTTGACAATTCCTCATCGAGGGAAAACAAGCGAGTCCACATACTTTGTCACCGCAAACGTGGAGCCGAGGAGAGACCTGTTCCAGGTTGAGAAAATTGCGCGACTGTTCATAGAAAATATGTTCGATTACCGGCAGCAGAAGAAGTATCTCCTGCATGAGTTTGTTGTAATGCCGGACCATTTTCACCTGCTCCTGTCGCCCACTGGAATCACTCTGGAGAGAGCAATGCAGTTGGTGAAAGGCGGCTTCTCTTTTCAACTAAACAAAAACCTGAAAGCCAAGAGAGACATCTGGCAACCCAGCTTCGCTGATCGTTGAGTACGAGACTCACTTGAGTATGCAAAGTTCAAAGACTACATCTGGCAGAATCCGGCAAAGCGAGGTTTGGTGCGGACGGCGGAGGAGTACCCATACAGCTCGGCATATCCTTCCTTTCGCGGCAGTCTGGATCCGGTACCTCAGCGGCTAAAGCCGATTTCTCTATCAGCTTTACCGCAGGCCTGAAGGCCTGCTCCACCCCGTGACTACATCTGGCAGAATCCGGTAAAGCGAGGTTTGGTGCGGACGCCGGAGGAGTATCCGTACAGTTCGGCGCATCCTTCCTTTCGCGGCAGACTGGATCCGGTACCCCAGCGGCTAAAGCCTATTTCTTTATCAGCTTTACCGCAGGCATAAATGCCTGCTCCACCCCGTGAGCTGTTGAACCTCACTCCGCTCTGAAGCACAAAAGCTAGGGGGACTCTTCGCCGCAAAGCGGGGCATTCGGCTGGAGAACAAAAACCATGTGGGTTTCAGAGGGAGCGGAGAATAATTTGGGAGGAAATGCGAAGAGGTTGCTGGGGGGTTAGGAAAAACCTACCGTGCGGATCTTTTAAGTGGGTATGGCTGATTTGTTTCACCAACCCTTTGCGTCCGGCTTCAAAACGCGCCCATCGCAAGACGGGCGCGCTTTTTTGTTTTGCCGCAGATTGCGGCGATGGTCACATATCTGTTCTTCACCACCGAGACACAGAGAAAAAAGGTCCAAAATGAGATCTGCCGCCCGCTCCCGGCCCAGTTGAATTACAGTACACATCCCGCAACATTTGCCGCTCCACTGTTACCGCAGTACTTGATATTTGCATAGTAAGTTCCTGCTCGGAACAGCCCTGGCGAACCGAAAACCAGATTGTCCAGGAATCGAATAGAAGCGTTTGGGTCTTCGTTATCGAGTAACACCGTTGACGCCGAACTGCCTGAAATGTAACTGTGCGTAATGACGATGTTCTTGTTACTTGCACCACCCAATTGAGACGAGCCTGCGCCAAACATGAATACCCAAGGTGTACCTTCTGAGTGAACACCGTCCACGATAACATCCTGCACGCCTCCAAACGACATCCCATAGGTTCCACCCTGCATAGTAAGGTTGTGAAAGAAAATCGTCAGCGGAACGTATGTTCCGGTAGAACCGTTGGGCCCCATGACGATGTCTATCTCTCCGTCATTGGCTGCGCTGCCATCAAACTCACAGCTCTCAAAGGTTATTTGGCCGTTGTATCCTTCCATGCGCAATGCATGGCTTCCGCCGGGTGGCCGAGTAGCCCATACGTTTGTCAGCGTAAGGCGCTGGATCGCGGAGGCAGCATCGTTCGCGCGCCCTTTAAAGTGAATGCTCGGGCCGTGGAAGTTCGTGAATGTCAAGTTCTCAATGTCCTTGGTGTAGGAGAACTGCGAAGTAGTAAGGTTTGAAACATCAATGGATAAGCCTTCTTGTGATGTGTTGCCCGCGGCCCCGATGAAATGGATGTCTTTGAGAGCTACTCCCGTTATAGCGGTATTGTTGATTTGGGGGAATACGATCAGGTTTTGCGACGGGGCAATAGAGGTAATCGAGGTGTGATTCGATCCCGAGCCGAAAATACGGAAGTCGGCGCGCATAACGATCTGTGCGGCGGTGAAGTCGAACGGCCCGAGAATCAGCGTAACGGGAATGGTGTTTGATCCCGGGTCCAGAGTGCCGAGCGCAAGGTTGACGGTGTTGGCGGTCGCGTAGACTGTGCAGCCCTTTGTTCCTCCGGATACCGGAGACTGAGCTGCGATTGATTGACAGGAGTTCATTGCAGCTTGAACGCTGGTAAAGGTTTCGGCATAGAGTATGTTGCCGGGGGTTTGTGCTGAGCCAACAGAGCACACAGACACAACAAGCAGTGCTAAAAAGGCTACCTTCATTGTCTTACCTTTCATTTGTGAAAGAGGATTTTACAAAGGGCGGTCAATTTATTAGTTACTAAATAGATTGTCAATACGAAAACAGTATGCAAACGCAGTCAATTCTATGGGCGGGTGGTCTACCCGCGCCTAAGGGTGGGACGACCTCTCCGCCGAAACGCGACCCAAATACTAGGCACGTCTGGAAATCGAAGATACAAGGGTGGTGGGCATCCTACATCCGACGTGGCGGAATTACATCGCTATATAGCTAGCGCCGGAGGCGCGGCGCGAAGTTAGCCCAGCGCGCCAGCGCTGGGTAAGGAAGGAGAAAGAGGAGAGCGCCGTAGGCGCTTCTTCAGCAGCAATGAACTCCTGCGGTGGTGCTGTTCCTGATTTCGGATGTACCGAACAACGGCTGCAATATTCGACTTGCTCACCCCGAAGCCGCCATATCCCTGTTGCCAGGCGAACCTGCCGATCTCGCGGGACATCCAGCGTGACGAGTTCGCTTTAATGTCCCTGATTGTATCGGCGACCATGAGCGTTGCTGGAAATTGCAGCAACATATGGATATGGTCTTCCATGCCGCCGATGGCATGGACGTAGATCTTCTGGTGCTGGCAAATGCCAGCGGTGTACGCTCACAGGCGTTCCTTCATTTCCCTTGGGATGATTTTCCGCCGCTCTTTTGTGCTGAAGACGATGTGCATGACATTCTGGAAATAGGTGTGAGACAAGTGTCGCCCCTCCGGCGCTTTGCATTGTAAAACAGCTTACCCAGCGCTCACGCGCTGGGCTAACTTCGCAGCGCGGCTCCGGTGCTATGTGCGCAAAATGCGTTCGGTCTGGGGACCACCGGGACGCGCTGGGCTACTTCGCGGCGCGCCTCCGGCGCTGAGAATTTCTGGTGCGACAAGCTTTCCCGGTGTTCTGTCCTACGCAAGCCAAAATCGGGCTTGCCGGAAGTGCCAGCCGCGCACATAGGACAGATTCTAGGCCGTGAAGGACGGGGCACTTCATGGTGTGGTGGGGATTAGTGTGTGAGCGGTTGAGGTGTTGTGAACCCACCCTTTGCGGCGACAGCCAATTGGGTAAGGATAAGACGACATGTGGGCCGCAAAGGATGGGGCACCCACGGTTTTCTGAGGGACAGATCCGAACAGTAAAAGAGTCGCAGCCCGGCATTTGTCTTGTTTGGCCCCAGCGTTTTTTTCCCGTCCCTTAACGATGCGGTGGGTGCCCCATCCTTTGCGTCCCACTAAATAGTTTTGGATAACCATTCTGAGTGCGGACGCAAAGGGTGGGTATCGTTAACCGCCGATCTTGACTGGTCCGTCTTCTCCCAGAGCGTAAGACCGGTAAGAGTCTCCATCGCCACTTCTCGGGCGACGCAACCAGTCCGCGTTTTACCGGATTCCAGTGAATGTAGTCCAGCTTCTCCGCAACTTTCTTCTCGCT
>Ga0164306_10001429_pt1 | contig 10601 bp, 10 predicted proteins | sample Whisoiple_242_MG_FD_110213 | JGI IMG/M metagenome (GOLD analysis project Ga0164306, IMG submission 110213) | Soil microbial communities amended with fresh organic matter from upstate New York, USA - Whitman soil sample_242_MG | ecosystem: Environmental > Terrestrial > Soil > Unclassified >... | reverse complement strand
TGGCGGCCGGGCTCGGCGTGCCGCACACCGCTTCTACGACGAAGGACTAGCCATGGACGAGCTTCGTAAGAAGGGCCTCGAGAAGATGAACGAGGTCTACGGCTGGGAGATGCCCGACATGCCGGGCGATTACTTCGCGCTCACCGCTGACCACCTCTTCGGCACCATCTGGTCGCGGCCCGGTTTGTCGATGCGCGACAAGCGGCTGATGACGTTGACCGTGGTGACGGCCCTCGGTATCACAGACCTCGCCGAAATCCAGGCCAACGCGGCCCTTGCCAACGGGGAGATCTCAGAGGACGAGCTGAAGGAGATGGCGATCTTCCTGACCCACTACCTCGGCTTCCCGCTCGGCTCCAAGCTCGACGGAGCGGTCACCAAGGTGATCAAGAATCGCAAGAAGGCGGCAGACGCGGGTACGGGTGAGGACAAGAAGGCGAACGTCAACGCCGCGGTCAAGATGCACTCCGGTGGAAAAGTCCATGACAAGTAGGTTCGCGAGCCTCTCGCGCGTTCAGCTCGCCGTTCTGGTGCCGGAACTGCTTCTGATCGGTCAGTTGATCGACCGGTCCGGAATGGGTTGGTGCATCAAGCCTTTCGGGCACCCGGGCATGCTGGAGATCGCGATCGAGGAGTGGATGGGTGCGAGCCCCATCTATACCAGGCGGATGCAAAAGGCTCTCAAATACGAGGGCGAGGACGTCATCACCATCTTCAAGGGCCTGCAACTCGACATCGGTGCGCCACCACAGTTCATGGACTTCCGGTACACCGTGCATGATCGCTGGCACGGCGAGTTTCACCTCGACCACTGCGGTGCGCTGATGGACGTCGAGCCGATGGGTGAGGACTACGTCCGCGGGATGTGCCACGATATCGAGGATCCGACGTTCGACGCCACGGCTGTCGCGACCAACCGCAGGGCCCAGATCCGCCCGATTCATCGCCCGCCGCGGAAATCCCCGGACCAGCACCCGCACTGCGCATGGACGGTGATCATCGACGAGTCGCATCCGGAGATCGAAGACCACCCGGTCATCGCCGTGATGCGTCAAACCCGCGCCGCCAGAACCGAACTCGACCCTATCGACCCCGGTGACGAAGGGCAGGCCGACTACTCCGGTGAGCTGGTGTCCGATGTCGACTTCGCACAGTTCTCGCATTCGGCCCTTGTGCGGATCGCCGATGAAGTCTGTCTGCAGATGCATCTGCTGAACCTGTCGTTCATCATCGCGGTGGGCAAGCGCGCCGGTACCGACACCGAGCTCGCCAACAAGATCTGCACCAATCAGCTGACCGGCATCGCGGGCATTGCGGCTGAACGCATCCACCGCGCCCTCGGGCTGCCGGGTGGAGTCGAAGGCGCGCTGCGCACGCTGGAGTTACACCCTCTGTTCAATCCGGCCGCATATGTGACGGCGGAATTCGGACCGGACGCTGTCGAGGTGCGCAAGGCGGCCGCGCACGAGGACGGTGCGTGGATCTCGCTTGTCGGGCCTTCATCGACGAGGCCGCTGCAGGCCGCCGTCGCGGCTATCGATCCGCACCTCGATGTGCAGATCACCGGAGGCGACACCGAGTGGACGGCCCGAGTGATCGAAACCGACGCGGCTGCAGAGGAACTCGTCGAGGTTTCGGTTGTGCGGGTCAGCGGTGGCTCGTCATGGGTGTTCGCTCCGCGGAAGTCGCTGCCGCTGACGGTCGTCTGATTGCCCAGGCGACCCCAAACGGCGGTTTATCTGCAGTGGTGTCAAACGGCTGATTAGCCATCGCCGCGTCGGGTATGGGTTACTCTCCGCGGATGCGACGTACTCGCTGGACAACCTGGATAGTCGCGGTCGGTACCGCGGTCGCAATGAGCGTTAGCGGCTGCGGTGGCTCCGACGCGTCGAGTCCCCCGAGCCCGTCGGTGGATCCCAGTGTCGCCTTCAAGCAGTACGAGGAAGCTGTGAAGCCCGTCGAATGCTCGTCGGCCAGCCGCGACATGGACGAAGCGGTCCGCAAGGGCAACTTCGGAATCATGAAGACCAAGGCTTTCCAGTATCGCGATGTGTTGGCGACGTTCGACTCCCGGCTCGGCGAGATCGGCTTTCCCCCTGCTGCAGAGCCCATCATCAAGAGGATGCGTGAACGCAACTCCGACCAGTTGGCCGGCTTGAATGAGTTGGGACAGTACGACGGTAAGGACGAGGGCCTGCTGAACACGCTGCGGAACCGAGTTTGGTCCGATGACTCGGCGATGGTGGTGGAAGGCGATCACCTTCGCGAGGCGCTCGGCCACCCTGTGCAACAAGCTGGATACGCGGCGGATCTGCTGGAGGCGGCGCAAGCCACGTTCTACAACGACCGCGCACCGGTTCAGCCGAAGTGGGAGGCAGCTATGGCAGCCGAAGACCTGGCCGCGGCCAAGGCCGCCAATGCGATCGAGATAGCTGCGCTCGAGCGCTACATCAAAAGTGTCGACGCGATCTCTTGGCCCCCGGGAACCTTTGAGGTACAGGCGAATACCCTGCGCGAGCACCTTCGCGGACTGATCGACTTCGACCGTCGGCAGGTGGACGTGGCCACCGCGGCAGATGTCGTCGAGACGCCGGCCGAGGGTGTGCCAGACGTCCGGGGCGCCGTCGACGCCAAGGACAGCCTGTGGGTCAGTCTGGTCAAGAATTTCCAAACGGCCGATCCGAGCGCGAAGTGCTAACGACGACCGCCGTCCACCGCTGAGCCGACCCATCGCCGTAGGTAGCGCCGCAGGTCCTCACCGGTGCGGGGCGGACGGCCGGGATCGGTGACGAACGACTGGATGATCCGCAGCAGGTGCTCGGCAAGCTCGTTCAGATCGTCGCCGCTTAATCCGAGGCCTGCCCAGTCGACGTCGAACCGGCGCACCATCGAGTGACCGAAGTCTAGGGCGATGTCGCCCGTCACCGACTCGATATGCGGGTTCGGCCGGCCAGGCACGATGAGCAGACCGAGATGTTTGTCCTTGGGCAGCCACTCGAGTGCCGTCGCAATGGCCTCGGCGACGGCTTCGACGGGGTCGGTGATGCCGCGCAGGTGGGTTTCCAGACGCTTCTGGAAGTCGTCAGCGGCGTGCACGGCAGCGGCGACGAGCAGGGCGTCGGTGCTCGGGAAGTACCGGTAGACCGTCTGGCGGGTGACGCCGAGCGTGCGGGCCACGTCGGCGATGGAGAAGTCTGCGCCTCGGGCGTCGATCGCCTTGCTCGCCGCCTCCAGGATCCGCGCGATGGCTTCGTCATCGCTGGCGGGTGCCGAGCCAGACCAGCCGTGGGTACGCACGCGGGAATACTACTGCTATCCCTGGTAGGACACCGCGAGCCGCTTGACGCCGTTGAGCCACCCTGATCGAAGCCGTTGTGGCTCTTCCAGTTTCGAGATATCAGGTATCTGGTCGGCAATCTCGTTGAAGATCAGCTTGATCTCCATACGGGCCAGGTTGGCGCCAATGCAGAAGTGCGCGCCGTTTCCACCGAAGCCGAGATGCGGGTTGGGGTCGCGCAGGATGTTGAACTCGAACGGCCGCTCGAAAACGGCGTCGTCGTAGTTGGCCGAGCTATAGAAGAGGCCGGCGCGCTGTCCCTCGCGGATGGTCACCCCGCCCAGTTCGGTGTCCGCCTGCGCGGTGCGCTGGAAGCAGTGCACCGGCGTGGCCCACCGGACGATTTCGTCGGCGGCCGTTTCGGGGCGCTCCCGCTTGAACAGTTCCCACTGCTGCGGGTTCTCGAAGAAGGCGTTCATGCCGTGCGTCATCGCGTTGCGGGTCGTCTCATTGCCCGCCACTGCGAGCAGGATGACGAAGAACGCGAATTCGACGTCGTCCATCCATTCGCCGTCCACGTCGGCCTGGACCAACTTCGTCACGATGTCGTCGGCCGGACAGCGGCGCCGCTCCTCGGCCATGGTGTACGCATAGCCCATCAGCTCTGCGTTGGCAGCGACGTAGTCCGACTCGAAATCGGGGTCTTCGGTGTTCATGATGGAGTTCGTCCAGCCGAACAACTTCTCGCGATCGTCTTCTGGCACTCCGAGCATGTCCGCGATCGCGAGCAGCGGCAGGCGCATCGCGATGTCGTCGACGAAATCGCCGCTGCCCTTCTCCCTTGCCGTGGCGACGATTTCGCGGGCCGCGGTGGCGAGCTTCTCCTCCAGAGTCGCGACCGCCCTTGGCGTGAAAAGCCGTGACACCAGCTTGCGTAGGCGGGTGTGTTCGGGCGCGTCGTGGTTGATCAGCATCGCCTTCGTCAGTTCCAGCTGATCGGGTGTGGTGCCCTCTGGCATGCGCATGACGACGCCCTTGCGGTTCGTCGACCACAGATCGCCGTCGCGGGAGATCGCCTTGATGTCCTCGTGGCGGGTGATCACCCAGTAACCGCCGTCACCGAATATCGACTCGGGCTGCTCGTTCCACCACACCGGCGCCGTTTTTCGCAGCTCGGCGAACTCGGTCACCGGAATGCCCTTTTCCAGAATGTCGGGATTGGTGAAGTCAAAGCCTTGACCGAAGGGACATGCCTGCGCCGTTGCCATATGCCGACCATACACCGCCGAGTCAAGTGTATGGCCTAACTAAATGGCCATGACGCCCCGTCGCGCGATGGTGCAGTTAGGGTTGGCAACCGTGCGCGTCCTCGTGATCGGATCCGGTGCCCGCGAACATGCGCTGCTGCTCGCCCTGCGCAGAGACCCCGAGGTGAAATCCCTGGCGATCGCGCCCGGCAACGCCGGTACCGCCGCGATCGCCGATCAGTACGAGGTCGACATCACCTCCCGCGACGAGGTGGTGGCACTGGCAGGCAAGATTGGCGCGGATCTCGTGGTTATCGGCCCTGAGGTGCCGCTGGTTCTCGGTGTGGCCGATGCGGTCCGGGCCGCCGGGATCGCCTGCTTCGGGCCGACGAAGGACGCGGCCCGCATCGAGGGATCGAAGTCGTTCGCCAAGGACGTGATGTCGGCTGCAGGCGTGCGGACCGCACGAAGCGAGATCGTCGACAACCCGGCCCGTCTCGACTCCGCGCTGGATCGCTTCGGCCCCGACGGTGGCGAAGCGGCATGGGTGGTCAAGGACGACGGCCTCGCCGCAGGCAAGGGCGTGGTGGTGACGACCGACCGGGACGGCGCGAGAGCGCACGCGGCCGGCCTGCTCGACGCCGGACATCCGGTTCTTCTCGAGACATTCCTCGACGGTCCCGAGGTGTCGCTGTTCTGTGTCGTCGACGGCGAGACGGTGGTGCCTCTGCTGGCCGCGCAGGACTTCAAGAGGGTCGGCGACGGCGACACCGGGCCGAACACCGGAGGCATGGGCGCCTACGCGCCGCTGGCATGGCTACCGGACGAGGTGGCCAACCAGATCGTCAACGACATCGTGAAACCCGTTGCCGCAGAGATGGTCAACCGGGGAAGCTCGTTCTCCGGACTTCTCTACGCCGGCCTGGCGATCACATCGACGGGCCCTTCGGTCGTCGAATTCAACTGCCGCTTCGGCGATCCGGAGACCCAATCGGTGCTCGCGCTGCTCGACTCGCCGCTCGGCCAGTTGCTTCGTGCCGCGGCCACCGGCAATCTGGCCGAGCACGCGCCATTGCAGTGGCGCGACGGCGCGGCGGTGACCGTCGTGCTGGCCGCCGAGAACTACCCGGGCCGTCCCAGGGTCGGTGACGTGATCACCGGCGCCGAAGCGGAAGGGGTTCTGCATGCAGGCACAACGCGTCGCGACGATGGGGCCGTCGTCTCGTCGGGAGGGCGGGTGCTCTCTGTGGTCGGCACCGGTGCCGACCTGGCTGCCGCGCGCGACGACGCCTACGCCCGGATGAAGTCGATCCGGTTGCCCGGCAGTCACTTTCGCAGCGACATCGGGCTGGCCGCGGCCGAGGGCCGAATCCGGGTCTAGTCGATTACGCCGTCAGCAGCGGCGCGATCCACTCCAATTCCGCAGGTAGCTGCGAACTCCAGAACCCTCCATCGTGTCCACCGGGCGAGAACCCGCCTGCGGGCGGGTTAGGCAGCTGCGAGATGAACTGCTGCGTCGCCGAGTAGAACGGATCACTGTTGCCGCAGTCGATTCGAATCGGTATCGACCCCAGAGCCGGAAGACCCCACACACTGTTGGCGGCGTAGTCGTCGGCGCCGTCGAACGCGCCGGGGGCGGCCGCACCTGACGACGTCCACAACGCCGGGCTGACCGCGCAGATGGCGGAGGTACGCGCCGGGCCGAGCCGCGCGCCGAGCAGCAACGCGCCGTAACCGCCCATCGACCAGCCGAGAAATGCCACGCGCGAGGTGTCCAGGCCTTGCGATTCGAGCATCGGGATCAGCTCGTCGAGCACCATCGCGCCGGAGTCCTCACCCGATGCGCGCTTGTGCCAGTAGCCCCCGCCGCCGTCGACGGCGACGACCGCAAACGGCGGCAGCCCCGCGGAGACCGCCTGCGCCAGGCCCTGCTCCACACCACCGGCCATCACCTGTGCCGCGTCGGCGCCCTTACCGTGCAGCGCGATGACGGGTCTGAGCGGCTGGGTCTGTCCCGGCGGCCGCGCGATCGCCCAGTTGGTGTCGATGCCCCCGCGTGCGGCCGACACGAACGACCCGCCGGTGTATGTCGGAGCTGCGGTTGCCGCCGGTTCAAGCGGGGCGGGCGGTGCCAACGGTGCGAGCGGGGTGCCTGCGCTCGTCATCTCCACCGGCGGGCCCGCAATGGACGGACCCGACTCGCGCAGTGTGCCGAATGCGAAGGCGCCCGCGGCCCCTGCGGCCGCGCTGACACCGAGTCGCATCATCGCCCGGCGGCTCAATTGCTTGCCTCGGTGCTGATTGCCTTGGTGCTCTGGCATGCGGGCCATCATGCCATTGCATGTTGGCGCACACGCGGCCGGCGCTTGGGCAATGCATCCAAATCGGTTGGCGCGCCGACTTCCTGTGTAAAGGCTTAGCTTTAGCCGAAAGAGCCATGTCGACGTCGTGTGGCTGGCAGCATGCAAGGCGTGACGGCGGCGGTGACACCCAAGGGCGTACGCAGGAAGTACGCACTGGTGACTGCGGCCGCCGAGCTGCTGTGCGAAGGCGGGTTCGACGCTGTCCGTCACCGTGCCGTAGCACGCAGGGCCGGTCTGCCCTTGGCGGCGACGACCTATTACTTCTCGTCCCTAGACGACCTGATCGTCAAGGCCGTCGAGCACGTCGGTGCACTCGAGGCACAGCAACTGCGTGAGCGGGTTGCCGGGTTGTCGCGTCGTCGTCGCGGCGCCGAGGCGACCGTCGACGTGTTAGTGGATCTGCTCGTCGGCGACGACCCCGAGAGCCAGGTGAGCGAGCAGTTGATCTCGCGGTACGAGCGCTACATCGCGTGCGCGCGTCAGCCCGCTCTGCGCGAGGTACAGCGGCGGATTCTGCAGCAGCGGACCGACGCGGTCGTCAAGGTCGTGGATCTGTGCGGCCGGTCGGTTCGTGCCGAACTCGTTTCTGCGTTGGTGTGCGCCGTCGACGGGGCGGTGGTGGCGGCGCTCGTCGACGACGGCGACGGTCCGCGCGGCACCGCGCGCGCGACATTGATCGACGTCATCGATGTGCTCGCCCCGATCACGTCGCCGATCTCCGCGCCGCTGCTCACTGCCGCTCCCGGCTGATTGCCGTCACGGTCTCGTTCCTGTTTGCACCATTGCGGGTGCAGTGCGGTTGGCGCTGGTCAATGATGGGCTTACTCACAGCCGTCTGACAGGGAGGTGCAATGGCCGAGACCGATACCGCCGAAAAGCAACCCGAACTGAAGCGGGTGATGGGCCCCGGTCTGCTGTTGCTGTTCGTCGTCGGTGACATCCTCGGCACCGGGGTTTACGCGCTCACCGGTGACGTCGCCGCCGAAGTCGGTGGGGCCGCCTGGGTTCCGTTCCTCGTCGCGTTTGTCATCGCCACCATCACGGCGTTCAGCTACCTCGAACTGGTCACCAAATATCCTCAGGCAGCCGGGGCTGCGCTCTACGCGCACAAGGCATTTGGCATTCAGTTCGTGACGTTCCTGATTGCGTTCGTTGTGATGTGTTCGGGTATCACCTCGGCGACGACGGCGGCCCGAACCTTCGCCTCGAACTTCTTCAAGGGCTTCGACTTCAGCCTGGGGACTGCCGGAATCGTCGCGCTGGCGTTGTTCTTCATAATCGCGCTCGCTTTGATCAATCTGCGTGGGGTGGGCGAAAGCGTCAAGCTCAACGTGTTCCTGACGATCATCGAGATCAGCGGCCTGCTCCTGGTGATTCTGGTAGGGCTGTGGGCGTTCACCGGCGGCGCGGATGTGGACTTCTCGCGCGTGGTTGCGTTCGACACCCCCGAGGACAAGAACGTCTTCATGGCCGTGACCGCGGCCACCTCGCTGGCCTTCTTCGCGATGGTCGGTTTCGAGGACTCGGTCAACATGGCCGAAGAGACCAAGGATCCGTCGAAGATCTTCCCGAAGATGTTGCTGACCGGCCTCGGCATCGCAGGCATCGTTTACATCCTGGTGTCGATCGTGGCGGTGGCGCTGGTGCCGATCGGCGAGCTCGAAGCCAGCGACACACCGCTGGTGGAGGTCGTCAAGGCCGGTGCGCCCGGTCTGCCGATCGACAAGATCCTCCCGTTCATCACGATGTTCGCGGTGTCCAACACGGCGCTGATCAACATGTTGATGGCCAGCAGGCTGATCTACGGCATGGCCCGTCAGCACGTGCTGCCGCCGGTGCTCGGAAGGGTGCATCCGCGGACCAGAAGCCCGTGGGTGGCCATCATCTTCACCACCTGCATCGCCGTCGGCCTGCTCATCTACGTCACGGCATTCGCCAACGAGAAGGCGATCAGCATTCTGGGCGGGACGACTTCGCTTCTGCTGCTTGCGGTGTTCGCCGTCGTCAACGTCGCGGTGCTGGTGTTGCGTCGTGACGTGGTTGCGGAGGGCGGACACTTCAAGACCCCGACCATTCTCCCCGTCATCGGCTGTATCACCTCGCTGTACCTGGTGACGCCGCTGTCGGGCCGGCCGTCGCAGCAGTACATCCTCGCGGGCATTCTCGTCGTCATCGGGATCGTGCTGTTCTTCATCACGATGGCGATCAACCGCAGGCTCGGCGTCCAGGACGCCGGCATCAAGGACCCGACGCGGCTGGGCGAAGCGCCCGACTGACATCACATCCGGTAGAGCCGCTCGCGGATCGTCCGGGCTTCGATCTGCGCCTGGGCGAGTAGCTCCTCGAGATGCGAAAGACGTTCGTGGAGTTCGTCGCTGGGCGGTGGCACCACACGTCTGCGTGGAGCAGGCGTGAGATCGGGCGGAAGGCTCGGGGTGACGATGTAGCCGTTTTCGAAGTCGCCGTAGACGGTGACGTCGTCGGGCCGTTGATACCAGTAGAGCGCGATGTACGCGCAGAGCACCGCGTCGACGGGATCCTCGTCGCGGTCGAGCTGAACCGGCTTCGTCGCGGCCTCCACCCGTTTGCGAAGCTCCACCCAACCGACGCTGCGGTTGGCCCGCAGCCGCGGGGTCGCGTCGTCGAGCCCTTCGATGAGCGTCATCAGCTTCAACAGATCGCGCTGGCGATCTCCGAAGGATCCACGCTTGTACTTCAGTGTCTTGTCGAGTCCGAACAACACGACCGTCGCCGGGTGGGGATAGACCTCGATCGCCTTTCGGTTCGAGCCCGAGGCGGGATCCATGTCCAGATCCAGCGCGGCGGCCAGCCGGGCGGCGCGCGGATTCTTGAGTTCGGGCTTATCGGCGAACACGGGCCGTGCGCCGGCGTCGAACCTCTGGAAATCGCGGTTGAACGCGGTCTCGGCGGGTCGCTGTCCGGTCTGATTGTTGACGATCAGCGGCGCGTCGAAAGCCACGAGGCAGTCGCCGGCGGTGAACGGGGCGATGGCGTCGATGATGTCGGCGTCATCCCGCGCGGCACCGACATGCAGAAGCCGACCGTCGGCGTCGATGGCCGCGACACCAGTCTGGTTTTTCTCGCCCCAGGCGAGATCGAGCCCAACGAAGCGCATAGGGCTACTGTGCCCTAACCGCGGCACGACCCGCCGCCGTAAGCTGTGTATTTGTGGCGATTCCAAACGTGTTGGCCAGCAGGTATGCCAGCGACGAGATGGTCGCGATCTGGTCGCCCGAGGCCAAGGTCGTCGGTGAGCGCCGACTGTGGCTGGCGGTGCTGCGCGCGCAGGCCGAGTTGGGCGTCAACGTTCCGGACGGCGTGATCGACGACTACGAGCGGGTGATCGAGGACGTCGACCTGGCATCGATCGCCGAACGCGAGCGGGTGCTGCGCCACGACGTCAAGGCGCGCATCGAGGAGTTCAACGCGTTGGCGGGCCATGAGCATGTGCACAAAGGCATGACGAGCCGGGACCTGACGGAAAACGTTGAGCAGCTGCAGATCCGCCGGTCGCTGGAACTGGTGTTCTCGCACGGCGTCGCGGTGGTGGCGCGGCTGGCCGAGCGTGCGCTGAGCTATCGCGACCTGGTGATGGCAGGGCGCAGTCACAACGTCGCGGCGCAGGCGACGACGTTGGGCAAGCGGTTCGCCTCCGCGGCAGAGGAGATGCTGATCGCTTTGTCCCGGCTGCGC
>Ga0164306_10001425_pt1 | contig 10612 bp, 9 predicted proteins | sample Whisoiple_242_MG_FD_110213 | JGI IMG/M metagenome (GOLD analysis project Ga0164306, IMG submission 110213) | Soil microbial communities amended with fresh organic matter from upstate New York, USA - Whitman soil sample_242_MG | ecosystem: Environmental > Terrestrial > Soil > Unclassified >... | reverse complement strand
GGTGAGTCGTTCAGGATGAGACCATCGGAGGTGAGCGGGTAGAACCGGTCGGTGACTTCTCGTTGGGCAAGGCCTTCCTGGATCATTTGTTCGCGCATCATGTCCGCGATGCCGAGGCCGGCGGTGCCGGCGCCGTAGATCACGACCCGTTGGTCGCGGATGCGGGCTCCGGTGGCTCGGACGGCGGAGAACGCTGCTGCCAGGACTGTGGCTGCGGTGCCTTGCATGTCGTCGTTGAAGGTGCAGACCTGGTCGGCATATTTGTTGAGGATGCGTCGGCCGTTGGTGGCCCCGAAGTCCTCCCAGTGCAGCATGGCGTGGGGGAACAGGGTGCTGACAGCGGTGACGTATGCGTCGATGAGGTCGTCGTAGCGTTGGTCACGGACGCGGGCGTGCCGGGCGCCGAGGTACATGTCGTCGTTGAGAAGTTTGAGGTTGTCGGTCCCCATGTCCAGCACCACGGGCAGTACCCGGAGTCCGTGGTGAGGGATGAGGACACTGTCGCTTCCAACCTGTAATAACCAACTAACGGATTCACCACCTGGTGCCCCGCATTCCCCTGGGTTCCGGGTCTAGGACAAGGCGCCGGCCGACGCCCGGTCGGTACCGGCAATCTGCAGAAGCCGGCGGGCCCGATCGGCGACGGGTAGGTCCACGAACTCACCGCCAGGCAGCTGGAAAGCTTCCCCGCCTGCGGCATCAAACTCGGCGACAACTTCTTGGGCCCAAGCGATTTCGCTGCTGGTGGGGGTGAATACTTCGTGCAGGATGTCCAGTTGCCTTGGGTGGATGGCGGACTTGCCGAAGAACCCCAGCGACCGGGCGAACTCGGCTTGCTCTCGCAAACCCTTCGGGTCTGCCAGCTGCGGAAACACACTGTCGATGGGCGGTTCGATGCCGACCGCCCGGGATGCCAGCACCAGATGCGACCGGGCGTAAAGGGTTTGCAGGTTCCCGCCCGTGGTGTTCAGGTCTCTTTGCAGGTCGACACCGCCCATCGCGAGATTCCGGACGCCGGGGACGGCGGCGATTTCCTGGGCGGCAAGGACCCCGCGGGCGCTCTCGATGGCGCAGATGATGGGTTTGCCGGGTGCGCGTGCTGCGACCCATTCCACATCGGCCGCGGACTCGACCTTGGGGATCCGGATACCGAACGCCTTCTCTGCGACTGCGTTGAGATCGTCCTGGCACCAGGAGGTTTGTGCGGTGTTGACCCGCACCCAGGCGGGGTGATCGGCGAGGACCTCGGCGACCATGGACCGGGCGGTGCCTTTGGCTTCCGGCGGCACCGCGTCCTCGAGGTCGAGCATGATCGCGTCGGCGCCGGCGTCGAAGACCTTGGACAGCAGTTTGGCGTTGTGTCCGGGTGCGAACAGGTAGCTTCTGTCCATCAGACGACACCGCTGCTGCGGAGCTCGTCCAGTTTGTCGCCTGAGATGCCGAGCAGGTCGTCCAGGACGCTGTCGGTGTCCTGGCCGAGTTTGCGGCCGCCGTGCCGGATCGCGCCGGGGGTGCCGCCCATCCGGAAGATCAGGTTCTGCATCTTCAGCGGGCCCAGGTCTTCGTCGTCGATCGTGGTGATGACTTCCCGTTCCTGTACGTGCGGATCGTTCATGAGCTGCTCGATGTCGTAGACCGGGGCCAATGCGGCGCCGGCGGCTTGGAAGGCTGCGGAGACCTCCTCGTAGTCGCGGGCCTCGATCCATTCGGCGACCGGGGCGTCGATCATGTCCGAATGCTTCACCCGTTCCCCAGCTTTGTGGAACCAGGACTGTTCGGCGATGTCCGGTCGGCCGACCAGGTGCATGACCCGTTCGGCGATGGAGGTTGCGCTGGCCGAGATCGCGACCCACCGGCCGTCTCTGGTCAGGTAGGCGTTGCGGGGGGCGTTGTTGCTGGACCGGTTGCCGTGCCGGCCGGAGATGATCCCGAGCTGGTCGTAGACGCTGGGGCCTGGGCCGAGGATGCCCACCAGTGGTTCCAGCAGCGACAGGTCGATGACCTGCCCTGCACCGTTGTTGGCGTCTCGGTGGTAGAGGGCGAGCATGACCGCGTAGGCGCCGGTCAGTCCGGCGACGCCGTCGGCGAGCCCGAACGGCGGGAGGGTCGGCGGCCCGGTTTCCTCACCCGTCTGGTGGGCGAGCCCGCTCATCGCTTCGGCGAGGGTGCCGAACGCGCGCCGCTTGGCGTAGGGGCCGGTTTGACCGAATCCGGTGACCCGCAGGACCACGAGGGCGGGATTGATCTTCTGCAGCTCGTCCGGTCCAAGTTCCCACTTCTCGAGCACGCCGGGGCGGAAGTTCTCGATCACCACGTCGGCCTGGGCGACGAGCCGGCGCAGGATGTCCTGGCCATCCGGTGTGCTGAAGTTCAGGGTGATTGTCCGCTTGTTGCGGGCAATGACCTTCCACCAGAGGCCGTGGCCCTCCTTGGTGTGGCCGTGGGCGCGGGCGGGGTCGCCGCGGGGGTGTTCGACTTTGATGACGTCGGCGCCCCAGTCGCCGAGCAGCATCGCGGTGATCGGTGCTGCGTAGACGGTGCCCAGGTCCAGCACCCGGAGTCCGGTCAGGGGGCCATTGGGTGGCACGGCCCGGGTGGCGCCGGCTGTGTCGGTGGGTGCGGAGGTGGTCGGCATGTCGGCTCGTTCTCCTCGATGTATGCGGGCTCGATTGCCTCGGGTGCCTGGTGGCGCGGGCTCGAGATCGGGTGCGGTGCAACGGTTTGGGCTCGGTGAAGCCCGGTGACGGAGCCGGTGGTGGCCGGTTCCGCCACCGAGGTCGATGGGGGTTACTGGCGGTGCGTTCGGGCTATTCGTTGTAGCCGAAAAGCGAGTTCCACATCGCTTGGTCCTCCTTGGCGAATCCCTTGGCGTCGGGCGGCAGGATCCGGTGCACCTGCTCGGACTCGAACGGTGGGAACTGTTCGCCGAGGATGAGCGGGGGGTCGACGTCGGTGCGGACGGAGTATTCGCCGAGTTCGCGGAAGACGTTCTGCCCTCGCAGTGACAGGTTCCAGTTCATGAAGACCTTGGCGGCGTTGATGTTCGTGGCAGTGGAAGCGATGCCGGTGTAGTAGTCGTAGACCGCGAAACCTTCCTTGGGGATGACGAACTGGACGGGGGCGTTGCGGGCCTGCGCGAGGTTGACGGCACTGACGACGGTGGTGCCGACCTGTACTTCACCGCGCGCGAGGCTGTCGAGTTCGGCGCCCAGGGAGTCGAAGATCCGGGGCCGGTTCGCGGCGTAGGCGGTGAGGAACTCGTCACCCAACACGGCCCGTTGGAAGCGGGTCAGAGCCAGGGCGCTGCCGCCCGCACCGACCTGGGCAATGCCGATCTTGCCCTTCATTGCCGGGTCGGTCATGACCTCCCAGGATGTGGGCGCTTCCTCGGGCGTGACGATCGCGTTGTTGTATCCAAAGGTGTAGATCGGGTTGAAGGTGCGGTAGTAGTTGCCGCCGTCGAACACCACGTCGTCGTGCAGGTTGATGGCGGTGTCGGGGGTGTAGGGCTGGAAGACGCCCTTCTCGCTCAGTGCACTGGCAAAACCGGAGTCGGAGGTGCGGACGACATCGGCCTTGAGTTTGCCGGCGCCGTACTCGGCCGAGATCCGCTCGAACAGTCGGTTCGGGGTGAGCCGCACAACGTTGACTTCCAGTCCGGTGTCGGCTTTGAACTGCTTGAGCAGCGCGGCCTCGGTGTTTTCGGTGTACCCGGTGTAGAGGTTGATGCTGCCCTCGGCGACGGCGGCGTCCCAGAGTTCCTTGTCCGCGATCTGCTCGCCGTTGACGACCAAACCGTTGCTGGTGTCGACGGTCTCGGCCGGTGTGACGACCTCCTTGGGGGCTGGCGGTGGGGCACACGCGGCGGTGGCCATGGCGATGATCCCGACGGCGACCGCCAGAGCGCCGGTGCGACGAATGGTGCGGGTGGTGCTGGTCATATCAGGCCACATCCTTCGCGCCGAGGCGGCGAGCGAGAACTGCGAGGATTCCGATGACCACGATGTAGAGCAGGCTCAGTTCGGCGGCCTGCTGAAAGGACCCGTTGTCATAGGCGTCGAAGATCGCGATGGACAGCAGGCGGGTATCGGAGGTGAACAGGAAGAGCACAGCGGTCAGTTCACGCATGCCGAGCATCAGCAGCAGCAGGAACGTGGACGACAGACCGACGCGCAGCAGCGGGACGGTGACGAACGAGATCGCTTTGGGCCGGCGGGCACCGAGCATGATGGCGCTGTCCTCCAGGTCCTTGTCGAGTTGCACGATCGAGGAGGACACCCCGCGGTAACCCTGCGGGATGAACACCGCGATACAGGCGATCACCAGCACGATCAAGGTGCCGTACACCGGGATCGGCAGGGTCAGCCAGGTCCACAACAGACCCAGGCCGAGCACGATGGCTGGGATGGCCAGCGGCAGCATCGCGATGTATTCCAGCCATTTGCGGCCCCACGCGTTGGTGCGGTACCTGGTGTAGGACAGCGCGAAACACAGTGCAGTGCCGATGAAGGCAGTGCCGAGGCCGACGATGACGCTGTTCTGCAGCACGTGCCAGAAATCCGGGTCCTGCAGGGTCTGACCCATGGAGTAGAACGACAACGCCCCGGGTTCGAACAACTGGGAGAGTTGGCCGAGGTAGGGGCTTGTCTGCAACGCCGAGATCAGCAGGGCCCCGATGGGCAGCACCACGGCGAGCAGGAAGTACACCCATGCGGCGACCGCGGAGGGCCAGCGCCACTGACGCAGCGGAACCCGGCGGGCACGGACACCCTTGCCGCTGACGGTGGTGTACTGCTTCTTGGCGACGGTGCGCTGCTGGATGAAAACCACGATCATCAGCAAAATGGTGAGGACGACGGCGATCGCGGCTGCGGCGTTCTGCCGGGACGGGGAGGCGTTCATCAACCGGTAGATCAGGGTGGGCAGGGTGTCGATCTGACCGGGCACACCGATGACCTGGGCGACTGGGAAGTTCTCCACCGTCAGCGCGAAGACCAGGATTCCGGAGCCGACGATCGCCGGCATCACCAGCGGGAACGTAATGGTGCGCAGCATCCTGGACAGCGGAGCGCCGTGCAGGCTGGCCGCGTCCTCCAGGTCGGGGTTCATCAGCGACAGCGCGGAGTGGACCATCAGGAACGTGTACGGGGCGTAGTACAGGCCCAGCACGAAGATCAGTCCGCCGAAGCTGTAGATGTTGATCAGGTCGGGCACGCCGACGGCGCGGGCGACGACATTGATGAACCCGGAGGCCGGGCTGCCCAGTTGCGCCCACGCCAGAGCACCGACCAGGGCGGGCAGGAACAGTGGGGCGATGCCGAAGAAGTAGATGAGTTTGCGGCCGGGGACATTGGTGCGGGCGGCGAGGAACGCCATCCCGGACCCGATGACCAACGCCACGATGGATGCGCCGAGTCCGACCAGCGCCGAGTTGAGCATCGCCGTCAGTGCGCTGGACGTGAACAGGACCTTGAAATTGCTCACGGTGAAAGCGGCCTCACCCAGCGAGCCCGGTCCGGGGCTGGTATCGGTGAACGCGGCCAGCAGGACGAACCCGACCGGGAACAGGACGAGCACCGCCAAGATGATCAGCTGCAAACCGGACGGCAGGATCTTCTTGGCCGTCCGGCCGGCGGCTGAGGTGTGTTGTGGTTTGACCGCGGGCGGCGGGGTCGGCCTTTGCAGGGTGGTGGTCATGCCGCGACCGCCGTCGCTGCTGCGGGGGAGGTCAGCACGGGGGACGAGGTGTCGTCCTTCAGTACCTGCGCGGCGTTGGGCGACACCCGGACGGTGGCGGTGTCCCCGGTGGTCAGCCAGTCACCGGCCTGCGGCATGGCGATGGCCTCGACAACGGGTCCTTGTTCCAGGGTGATTCGGTAGCGCACGGTGGCGCCCTGGAAGCTGGCCACGTCGATGTGGCCGCGCCAGATCCCGGGACCGGTCGGATCACCCGGCAATGCCTTGGATACCAGCAGATCCTCGGCGCGCAGGCACAGGCTCGTCGGGCCGGTTCCGTCGGGAACATCCACCACCGGCAACGAGACGGGGTGGTCGGTGAGGGTCGCGACATGCTGGTGACCGTTCTTGGAAACGGTGCACGGGAAGATGTTCCCGACGCCGAGGAAGTCGGCGATGGACTTGGTCGACGGCGCGGCGTAGATCTCCTGCGGGGTGCCGATCTGCACGATCCGGCCGTGTTGCATCAGGGCGATCCGGTCTGCGAGGGCGAAGGCCTCGATCTGGTCGTGGGTGACGTACACAGTGGTCAGGTTCAGGTCGAGCTGGATCTCGCGCAGTTCGATCCGCAGTCGCTCGCGGAGCCGGGCGTCCAGGTTGGACAGCGGCTCGTCGAGCAGCAGCACACTGGGCTGCATGACCAGGCTGCGGGCCAATGCGACGCGTTGCATCTGCCCACCGGAGAGCTGGCTGGCGCCACGGGTTTCGAAGTCGGACAGGCCGACCACGGCGAGGGCCTTACGCACCCGCTTGATGGCTTCCTCCTTGGGCACCTTTTTCATCTTCAGGGAGAACCCGACGTTCTCGGCGACGGTGCGGTGCGGCCACACGGCGTAGGACTGGAACACCATGCCGACATTGCGCTTGTACGGGGCGACGCTGACCTGCCGTTCGGAGTCGTGCACGACGGTGTCGCCGATGGTGATCCGGCCGCCGCTGGGCTGCTCCAGACCGGCGATGCACCGCATGGTGCTGGTCTTGCCGCAACCGGACTGGCCGAGCAGGACCAGCGACTCGCCGTCGGCGATCTCCAGGTCCAGTTCTTTCACCACCGTGTTGCCGCTGTACTGCAGGCTCAGGTTCTCGAGGGTGATCTTCATTGGTCTTCCTCTCCGACACGATGTCTCCATCGTGAAGGCTCGGCTGGTGCAGGGGATAGGGGCTGTGCAGTACGGCGTCGGTGCGGTCAGGCGACGGTGGTCGCGGTGCGGCGGGTGGTGGACTTGGTCTGGGTGCTGTCCGCCGGGGTGGCGGCGGGGATGTAGACGAGCGCATCGACGATGCGACGGGAATTGCGGCGGAAAGCGGCGGCGCGGTTTCCGTTCTCATCGGTGATTGCGACCGTGATCGGTCCGCTGAGGGTGCCGATCCGGTAGGTGGGCCTGGCGGGGGCCAGGTCGTGGACCAGGCTGCCGGGAATGGTGGCGGCGGCGGCCAACGCGACCGCGCTGGTCAGCCCGATCGCCGGGTGCGGGGCGCTCATCGAGATCATTCGGGCGTTCAGTTCGACTTCGCCGTCCCGCCCGCCAGCGACGACGCCGACCTTGGGCACGGACTGGTCGTTGTCCGGCAATCCCATTGCTCGGGCGGCGCTGCGGCGCAGTTCGGTGAAGAACGGCATCTTTGCGGCGACGGTGTCGGCGTCATCGGTTCCGGTCAGTCCGATGGTCTCGGCCCGGATGACCGCCACCGGTGCGCCGGCGTCGATCATGGTGACCGGGTAGACGGAGTCGCCAACTGTGAGCTGATCGACCGCGTGCCCGGTGGGCAGGAGGGTTCCATGGGTGGACCAGGTCTGTTCGGTGAACCCGAGGTCGACCGGTACGCCGGGGAACGGGACACCTCGGACCAGCTGTGTGCCCTGCGATGGTGCAGTCGCTTCGGGAGTGGGGACTGCCGCATCCAGGACGAGTCCGGTCGTGCGATTGCGCATCGAGAACGTGGTGACCTCATCGCTCAGGCCGACCAACTCATGCTGTACGGCGTAGAGGGCCAGCGCGGTGGCGCAGTTGCCGCAGTTGCTTATCCATTCAACCCGCGGATGATCGACGCTGACCTGGGCGAAGGAATACCCGACGACATCCGCCGGCTGATCAGCACTTCGGCTTTCCACGATGATCGCCTTGCTGGTGGTCGAGGTCGCCCCACCGATGCCGTCGATTTGCCGTAGGTCCGGGCTGCCGAACGCGCGCAGCAGGAACTCGTCCCTGGTCACCGGAAGGGGGTCGACGTCCGAGGCCTGAAAGATCCAGCACTTGCTGGTGCCACCACGGACCCAGGACGCCGGAACGGCCAACTCGGCGGACCCTACCTCGATCTCACTCACAAGCACTCCCTACATCCAGCTGTATGTGTGTGAGTGCCACTGTATACACTGGGATGCAGAAGTCAACAGCTGTGTGCCAAGTAACATGGGCGTGTGGATTCGCATGCGAAGACAGACACGTGGATACGGTGATGCCGACGCTGCGTTCAACCTGTCGGCGTTACTGGGTGCGCAGCCCCCGAGAAGGGATGTCTTGATGAGCGTTCCGGTGTATGACCAGCTCCGTGCGCTGATCCTCAGTGAGGAGATCGGTCCGGACACCATGCTGGTGGAGACCAGCCTGGCCACCCGCTTGGGCGTGAGCCGAACACCGATCCGGGAAGCTTTGCGCCGTCTGGAACAGGACGGTCTGGTGGAACGCACCAGTCGGGGCACCAGAGTGGTGGAACGTAGCCCGGAGCAGATCCTGGAGATCTACGAACTCCGGATCCTGTTGGAGGGGCAGGCGGCGCGGGCCGCTGCGGAGCGGGCGACCAGCCTGGATATCAACCGGCTACGCGCCATCCACGAGCAGATGGAAGCTGCCGGGCCGGACGATGACCAGCACCGGGTCCGGCTGAACCGACTGTTCCACGAGGCCCTGTGGGCGGCCAGCCACAACGGCACCTTGGTCGAGGTCATCGACCGGCTCATCGCGCACCTGCACCCGCAGACCACCCTGAGATTCCCCGGCCGGTGGGACAGCATCCTCCGAGAGCACGGCGAACTGCTGGCAGCCATCACCGAACACCGCGCCGACGACGCGGCAGCAATCGCCACCGAGCACATGACCCAGGCCCGGGAAATCCGGCTCCAGCTTTACGCCGGAGCCCTGGGCGACCCGCATCTGGAACGCGGCGCCTGAACGACACACACGTCGAGGGCGGTCCGGCTACTCGCCTCGAGCCCAGGCACTACCGCAGTGACACCGTCGTGTCCTCAACCGGCTGAGGCGTCGCCCAGCGGGGCAACGGCGCGGCGGGCGATGAGAAACCCGACCACCGCAGCGATCACCACTCCGATGACTCCGGCGATCAGCAGTGTGCTGCGCAGGATCTCATCATCCCGGTGGGGGCCGTCGGCATGCCCACCTCGGTGGGGACCCAAGGGGGGACTCACCACCAAAGCCAGGGCGGCCGGGACGACAACCACCGCGCTGGCGGCGAGTTGCCAGGACGTCCGCGCTGACCGGTGATGAAACGGATGGCCAAAAGGCGTGACCAAGAATAAGCCAGACATTTCGACCATTCACCGCCTGGGTGGCAGCCAGCGGGTCGGAATTCCGATCGAGGGTGGTCGATCCGTGCTGGCTCGAGGATGGTGCATAGTCAGCATTGCGCGCGACAACGGAACGAGCCGCTGGTCGTCGGGTTCAAACGGAGATTACGTTCTACGGCGCCGGCAGCATTGCGCTGCAACCGCTCTCGTGGGGCCGCCCTTCAGGTGTTGCCGTCGAAGCGGGGGTAGTGAGCGGAATGTGGTGCTGACCATCACTTGGTTGCGACAGCCGGGGGCGGAATATTCCTCTATAGCGTCATCAACGATTGTTCGACTGTCTAAAGACTACTGCACTAGCTGATCTTGTCGTGATTCGGGGTGAACGGACAGAACCTGGGTACTGCCGGGGTACGTCGGGCGCTCATCCGGAGGGGTTGCTGGGCGAGGTCCGGTCGGTCCAGAAGGTGGCCGGCCGGACCGCTGAACACTTCAGGCTCGGGGCGGACCTAGCCGTCGAACCGAGCTCTGCGGCCGCTTGGCAGAGGGCTGTTGCCGGGGATTGAGAGTCAAGGTCGAGCAGGTCCGGACTGATGGTCGCTATCGTCCTGATCGATCAGACCGACGACGGCCAGCCTTGTCGTCACTATCGGGTGTGGTGCCGGTGTCATGACGTGCGGGTGGCCGGCGGTCACGCGCACGGTGAGCGGCGTTGTCGTCGCCGGCGCGGAGTGCTTTGTTGGTGTCGGTGAGGGCGGTGTTGCGTTGCTGCAGGGTGGTGTTGTGGGCGTGCAGGTCGGCGTTGTCGGCTTCCAGGCCGAGGACTCGGCCGATGCCGGTGAGGTTGATGCCCTCGGCGATCAGGACGCTGATCCGGCGGAGCCGGGCGATGTCGCTGTCGCTGTAGCGGCGGGTGCCGCCGCTGGTGCGGGTGGGTTCGAGGAGTCCTTTGCGTTCATACAGTCGCAGGGCTTGCACGCTCATCCCGGCGAGTTGGGCGGCGGTGGTGATGCCGTAGACCCCGGTGGTGCCATCACTGGCCGGTGGCGGGGTGGATTGTGGAGATGTGCTGCTGGCCATGATTTCTCGTCCTGCATCTCTTGCCTGCGGGGTGTGTGGTGTGATAGAAGGAATCTACACCAGCGGACATACATCGAGCAGTTCTTGTGGATGATCGGCAGGGGGTGAGACGGGTGACGAACGGTCGTCAGGGCACCGGCCAAGTGCTTGGTACCGGGGCAGTGGACGCGCAGTTCTGGGCGTTGGTCTGCGAGGACGAGGAGTGGCTGGAAGCGGAGTTCGACGCGATCGTCGGCGCACCCGCCGAAGCCGGCCGGCGTCTCGTTCGTCGACCAG
>Ga0164306_10001423_pt1 | contig 10614 bp, 6 predicted proteins | sample Whisoiple_242_MG_FD_110213 | JGI IMG/M metagenome (GOLD analysis project Ga0164306, IMG submission 110213) | Soil microbial communities amended with fresh organic matter from upstate New York, USA - Whitman soil sample_242_MG | ecosystem: Environmental > Terrestrial > Soil > Unclassified >... | reverse complement strand
GATCGGCGCCGGGCTCGTGCTCGACGGGCACGTCTACCGCGGCGCGAGCGGCAACGTCGGACCGCGCGGGCGCCTGCGGGTGCACCGCGGGCCGGACGGCCCGGGGCCCACGGTCGAGGAGTTCGCGGGCCCGGCGGCCGTCGCCGCGGCGGCGCGGGCCGCTCTCGCGGCCGGCCGCGAGAGCGCCGTGGAGCTGAGCGCGGACGGCGACCCGTTCACCGACTTCGCGGCGGTCGCGTCGGCGGCCGTGCGCGGCGACGCCCTCGCGACGGCGCTCGTCGAGGAGTCGGCGCACCACCTCGCCGACGCCGTGCTCACGCTCGTCGACCTGTTCGACCTCGACTCGATCGTCCTCGCCGGGCCGTCGTTCACCGTCGCGGGCAGCGTCTACCTCTCGGTGCTGCGCGAGCGGATCGCCGCCGAGGCCCTGCCCGCCGTGCGCCACGACGTCACCGTCGCGCTGTCGATGCGCGTGGCCGACGCCGCGGCCGTGGGCGCCGCCTCGATGGTGCTGCGCACCGGGCTGCCCGCCGTCGCGGAGGACGCGCCGCGCCGTCGGACCTGACCTCCCGCCCGGTTCCGCGAGGTAGAACCCTGGTCCCCCGAGGTAGAGCCCTGGTACCGCGAGGTAGAGCCCTGGTCGGCGACCAGGGCTCTACCTCGCGGGTGCGTCAGCCGCAGGAGGACGCCGCGTACGAGGCCTCGACCTCGGACGTCACCTCCTCGCCGTCGACCTCGCCCGTCACGGTGACGGTCGCGGTGCCGGCCTCGACCGCCCCCGCGCGGACCGCGAACGACTGGTACGCGTTGCTGCCCGGCGCGACGGCGGCGAACGCCTTCGTGCCGAACGGCGTGGCGAGCGTGACGTCGAGCGGCACGTCCTCGCCGTTCGTGGCCCGGACGGCGACGTACGCCTTCCCGGCGAGGCAGCGCGGCTCGGCCGTCGCGGTGACGTCGAGCGCCGGCTCCTCGTCGTCGCCCGCGTAGACCGTGGCGACCTCGTCGTCCGACAGCGCGCGGTCGAAGACGCGGACGTCGTCGATCGTGCCCGGCCAGTAGTCGACCGGGTTGCCGCCCCACTGGCCGCGGCCGATGGTCAGCGGGCCGGACGGCGTGGTGCCGCCGCAGACGTCGGACTCGCCGACGAGCTCGCCGTTGACGTACAGCCGGAGCTGCTGGTCGGCCGCGTCGCGGACGCCCGCGACGTGGTACCAGTCGCCCAGCACGGGCTGCACGACGTGCTCGGCGCGCGGCTCCCCGTCGTACGAGAAGGCCCACCGGCCGCCGCCGCCGTACTGGAGGTAGAACGCGCTCGAGCCCGTGACCGAGTCCTGGCCGACGATCGTCGACCACGCGCCGCCGGGCGTCCGGTCGAGCTGCACCCACGCGGAGACGGTGTAGGAGCCCGTCGTGTCGACGACGGGACCCTCGGTCGCGAACGACTGGTTCGTGCCGTTCAGCCGGAGCGCGGACCCGGTCTCGCCGTGGCCCGCGACCCACGAGCCGGTGCCCGACGCCGCGTGGTCGCCGACCGAGTCGGCCGCGGTCGTGCCCTGGCCCTCGTCGAACGCCCAGCGCGCCGTCCCGGTGAGTCCCGGGGTGCCCGGGTCGACGGGCGCCGAGCCCTGCCGCGCCGCCGCGATGACGCGCTCGTTGACGTCCTTGACGCGGGCCTCGTCCATCTTCAGGACGCGCCGGTCGTAGGTCCAGAAGCCGTTGAGCTCGTTCTCAACGTCGGAGATCTCTGTGTAGACCGAGCCCGACAGGTAGCACTGGGCCGGGCGCACGAGCTTCTCGGTGTTCTCGACGTACGCGTCCGTGAGCGCCTCGCTGTTCGCGACGCCGCCGTACGGGTTCGCGGAGACGCCCGGCCACATGTGGCCCGGGGCGCTCATCGAGAAGCCGCCGTGCTCGCCGTCGATCGCCGCGCGCGTCGCGTCCGGCTTCGGCAGGGCCGGGCCGGTGTACTGGTGCCAGTCGATGATGTCGCCGGTCTTCGAGTCGCCCTTCGACGCGCAGCAGTTGTAGCCGGAGTGCGTGTTGAGGATGCGGCTCGGGTCGTAGGCGTCGATCGTGTTGCCGATGCGGGCCGTGTCGGCGAGGTTCCACTCGCCCCAGCCCTCGTTGAAGGTCACCCAGCCGACGATGGACGGCACCGACCGGAGCTGGTCGATGATCTCCTTCATCTCGGACTCCCAGAACGTGCGCGACTCCGCGCGCGTGTCGCCGTTGTTGAACCAGCCGCTCGGGATGTCCTGCCAGACCATGAGGCCGAGCGTGTCGGCGTGGTGGTACCAGCGCGCCGGCTCGACCTTGATGTGCTTGCGCACGGTGTTGAAGCCGAGGTCCTTGTGCGCCTGCAGGTCGAACACGTACGCCTCGTCGGACGCGGGCGTGTAGATGCCGTCGGGCCAGTACCCCTGGTCGAGCGTCGAGAGGAGGAACGTGTTCTCGCCGTTGAGGAGGATCCGGTTGACGCCGTCGACCTGCGCGACCTCGATCGAGCGCATGCCGGCGTAGGACGTCACGGCGTCGGTGGACGCGCCGTCGGCGAGCGTCACGTCGACGTCGTAGAGGTACGGGTCGTCGGGCGACCAGAGGTGGGCGTCCGGGACCTCGACGGCGAGCTGCTCGCCCGCCGCGCCGGTCGCGCGGCCGACCTCCGCGCCGTCCGCGTCGCGGACGACCGCGGTGACGGTGGCGTCGTCGGAGGCCGACTCCGAGAGGGCCGTGACCGCGAGCACGCCGGCCTCGATGTCGGGCGTCGTGACGACGTCGTCGATCGCGGCGGCGGGCACGGGCTCCATCCACACCGTCTGCCAGATGCCCGACGTCGGCGTGTAGAAGATGCCGCCGGGGTTGAGCGTCTGCTTGCCGACGGCCTGGTTGCTGCCGTCCGTCGTGTCGACGGCGCGCACGACGATCTCCTGCTCCGCGCCCTCGACGAGCGCGTCGGTGACGTCGAACGAGAACGCGTCGTAGCCGCCGCGGTGCGTGCCGACCTCGGTGCCGTTGACCCAGACCGTCGCCGTGTAGTCGACCGCGCCGAAGTTGAGGCGCAGGCGGTTGTCCGTCCCGACGCCCCAGTCCTCGGGGACCGTGACGGTGCGGCGGTAGAACATGTCGTCCTCGCGGCGCTCGATGCCGGAGAGCGCGGACTCGACCGCGTACGGGACGACGATCTCCTCGTCCAGGTCGCGACCGGTCGGGGCGGCGTCGTCGGACTCCGCCGCCTCGAACTGCCAGATGCCGTTGAGGTTCTGCCACGCGTCGCGCGCGAGCTGCGGGCGCGGGTACTCGGGCAGGGGGTTCTCGGGGTCGAAGTCGTCGGCCCACGGCGTCTGGATGCGGAAGGTCGAGGCGTTCTCGACCGGGAGGTTGAGGGAGCCGACCCGCTCGCCGTCGACCGTGAGGTCGCCCTCGCCGTCGTAGACGAGGCGGACGGCGGACGCGCGGTCCACCTGCGCGCCGAGGTCGATGCCGAGCACGTCGCCCTGCGCGGCGACGGCTTCGACGGGCCAGGCGAGCTGGTCGACCTGGACCCTGAGGTGGTCGACGAGGCTCTCGTCGACGCCGCCGGCGGCGCCCTGGAAGCTCACGTTGAGGCTCGTGCCGTCGCTCTCGAGCGCGGCCTGCGCCGGGAAGACGACGAAGTCCTCGGGGTAGGTGAAGGCGTCGGTCGGGACGATCTCCTTCTCCTGCGACGCGCTCTGCCAGCGCAGCCGCAGGTGCGACCCGCCGGTGTTCTGGAACATCTCCATGCGGAACGCGTGGTCCTCGCCGGCCTCGAGCTCGACGGGGGCGCTCGTCTGCTCGACGTCCCAGTCGTCGACCCAGTGGTCGATGACGAGCTCGTCGTCGACCCACAGCCGGAAGCCGTTGTCGCCGATCGCGGAGAACGTGTACTCCTCGCTGAAGTCGGGCGTGATCGTGCCCGTCCAGCGCGCGGCCGTGCGCTCGCCGCGCCCGGTGAGCTCGGCGAACGTGGGCACGAGGTTGGGGAACTCGATCCTCGGGTCGGGGATCGTGGCCCGGAGGTCGCTGAGCGCCCAGCCCGGCCCGCCGGACAGGAAGTACTCGCCCTTGAGCCCGTTGCGCAGGGTGTCCGCCTGCACCGCGGCGTCGTCGTCCGCGGTCTCGCCGGGCAGTGCGCCGGCCGTCGTGGCCGAGACGGCCGCGAGCGGCACCGTCAGGGCCGTGGCGAGCGCGGCGGCGAGCAGTCTCGACCGCCTCCCCCGCCGTGGTGATATCGCTGTCATCCGCTGCATGCGTGGTCCTCCTCGTCGAGCGATCACTGTGGTGCGGCGGTGCACGCCCGGACGGTCGTCGTCCGGCAGGGTGCGACCTCCGTCGGTCGCGCAATCGAACACCGCTCCTCAGAATCAAACAGCTTCTACCACGCGAGCACAACAGATGCGGGCAAACTCGTCGCCTCCGGCACCGAACCCCCGGCCGTCGTCCCGCCGCGACGTGCGGACGGGACGACGACCGGGGGTCCGGAGGGTGTCAGCGGTGGATCAGCTCGCGCCAGTTCTCGGGCACCCGCCCGGCGGGCGCGGGCGAGCCCTGCGTCGGCGGGCGCGACAGCGGAGCGGCGAGGTGGGGGCCGTCGAGCAGGAGCGACGCGCCGTAGTCCCAGTACCAGTCCTCGCCCGGCTCGAACGTGCGGATCAGGCGGTGGCCCGTCGCCAGGTAGTGCGCCGTCGCGTGCTGCGCGGGCGACGTGTCGCAGCACGCCACGTTCCCGCACGTGGCGCAGCGGCGCAGGTGCACCCACCAGCCGTCGCCGGCGTCGCACGCGCCGCACCCGTCGCCGCTCGGCGGCACGGCGGGGTCGACGGCCGCGGCGAGCGCGGCCGCGAGCGCCGCGTCGTCGATGCCGTCTCCGTTGACGTTCGGGGCGGTCCCGGTCGTCACCGGGCCCCCGCGCCCGCCGCACGCACGACGGGCGCCCACGACTCCGGCGCGAGGACCGGCGCCGGCTCGGCGTCCGCCCAGGAGCGGCAGTCGTCGATGGCGGCCGTGAGGAGGTTGCGCAGCAGCTCGTCCGGGTTGGGCACGCACGCCTCGGCGATGCCCTGGACGGCCGCGGAGATGATGCTCGGCGCGGCGTCGCGCACGAAGCGCGCGGGCCGCAGGCGGGCGCCCTCGCAGAACTTCTGCGCCCAGCGCGCGGTGCGCGGGCACGTCGCGAGCGCGTCGGCCGACTCGGCGCTCAGCGTCCCCGCGGGCCGGTCGTCGAGGACGTCGAGCATGCGCTCGGCCCCGATGACGGCGACGGCCAGCGTCTGCTGCCGCTCGGCGGGGGCGATGGGCAGCGCGGTCGTCGCGGCCCGCAGCGCGATGCGCACGTCCCAGTGCGGGTCGTCGCTCGTCAGGCCGATGACCGACGGGATCAGCGGGGCGAGCCGCGGCCGCTCGGGATCGACCGTGAGGTCGTTCACCGCGCGGGCCAGCATCGCGAGGAGCGGGTGCGTGCACCGTGGATGGTCGCTCCAGCGCTCGCCCGCGAGGTAGGACGCGAGCTCCATGAAGCACGCACCCCTCTTGGGGTTGCGGTGCTTGCCACGGCCCAGCATCGGCAGCATGTCGTAGGTGTCGGTCACGAGGTCACCCCCACACGGCGGGTCCGGTCACCGTCCAGTCTGCGCCGGGCCCCCGTCGTTGGCAACGGGAAGCGTGACGCGCGCCACACCGGCCGTCTCCGCGCAGGTCGGACGTGCGTCTGAGGCACCTCAGACGCCTCAGGACCCGCGGGGGTCCCGCATCTAAGGCACGGAGCCGCCGACCGTGCCCGGACGACCGATCCCCCGACGGGGTGCTCAGGACGATCGTCGGTGTCAGTCAGGCAGGGAGCCTGCGGGAACGGGGACGATCATGAGCATGCAGTTCGGGCCGGCCTTCGAGGCCGAGCTCACGTACCACCAGGAGAAGGTCCGCGAGGACTTCCGACGGGGCGAGCCGGTGCTGCTGCACTGGTTCCGCGAGCGCCGCCAGCGCCACACCGGCACGACCCGGTGAGCCCGGCGACCGGCCAGGACGGCCGGCAGCACCCGGCACCCGACGCCGTCGGCGATGGACATCCCACCGCCGGCGGCGTCGTCGTGCACGGGGTCGCGGATTCCCCTGGTGGGGCGTGGGTGACCGCTGGGAGGATGGGGGACGTGCCCCGACCGTCCTCCCGCGCGCCCTTCGTGGCCCGCGCCGACGAGCTCGACCGCCTCGCGGCCGCGGTCGAGCGCGCCCGCCGGGGCGAGCCCGGCGTCGTCCTCGTCGGCGCCGACGCGGGCGTCGGCAAGACGCGCCTGCTCACCCGCGCGACCGAGCTCGCGGCCCGGGAGGGGGCGACCGTCGTGTGGAGCCACTGCGTGGACCTCGGCGAGGTCGGCCTCCCCTACCTCCCGTTCACCGAGGCCCTCACGACGCTGCGCTCCCTGCACGACGTCGTCGACGAGACCGTCGCCCGGCGCCCCGCCCTGGCCCGCCTGCTCGACGTCGCGCTCCCCACCGACGACGACCAGAGCCAGGGCGAGCGCCTGCAGCTCTTCGAGAGCATCGCCGCGGCGCTCGCCGCGTCCGGCACGGCCGACGCGCCGCTCGTGCTCGTCGTCGAGGACCTGCACTGGGCGGACCCGTCGAGCCGCGACGTCCTGCGCTTCGTCGTCGCGCGGCTGCGCGCCGAGCACGTCCTCGTCGTCGCGAGCTACCGCACGGACGACCTGCACCGCCGCCATCCCCTGCGCGGCGTGCTCGCCGAGCTCCGCCGCCACCCGCGCGTCGACCACGTGGACCTGCAGCCCTTCACGCGGTCGGAGCTGCGCGACTTCACGACGGCCGTCGCGGGCACCCCGCTGCCCGACGGCGCGTTCGAGTCGGTGCGCACGCGGTCCGAGGGCAACGCGTACTTCGCCGAGGAGCTCGTCGAGGCCGGGCCGGGCGAGGAGCTGCCGTGGTCGCTCGCGGACGTCCTGCGCGCCCGGCTCGAGACCCTCGACGCGCCGGTGCAGCACCTCGTGCGCGTCGCGTCCGTCTCGGGGCGCCAGGTGTCCGAGCGCCTGCTGCGCGCCGTCGCGGGGCACGACGGCGCGCTGGGCGACGACCCGGCGGCGTTCGACCGCGCGCTGCGCGAGGCGATCGCGCACCACGTGCTCGCCGTCGAGGCGGACCCGAGCGGCGACGGCCGCGACACGGTCGTGTTCCGCCACGCCCTGCTCGCCGAGGCCGTCGCCTCCGACCTGCTGCCCGGGGAGCGGGTCACGGTGCACCGCACGTACCTCGCGGCGCTCGACGACGACCCCGCGCTCGGCTCGCCGGCGCTGCGCGCCCACCACGCGATCGCGGCGCACGACCTCCCGGCCGCGCTCACCGCGTCGCGCTCCGCCGCCCGCAAGGCCGCGCGCGTGCTCGCGCCCGCCGAGGAGCTGCGCCACCTCGAGCAGGTCCTGTCGCTGTGGACGGCCGTGCCCGACGCCGCGGAGCGCCTCGGGGAGGACCGGGTCGCCGTGGCCCTCGCCGCGGCCGGGGCGGCGAGCCGCGCGGGCCAGCCGGAGCGCGCCGTCGCGCTCGCGCGCAAGGTCGTCGAGTCGACCGCCGACGACCCGCTGCGCCAGGCGTCGCTGCGCCACGTGCTCTCGCGCTACCTCCTGGGGATCGAGAAGGTCGACGAGGTCCTCGCCCACACCGAGGCCGCGCTCGCCGTGCTGCCGGCCGACCCCCCGTCGCTCGACCGTGCGTGGACGCTCGCGATGCGCGCCCGTGCCGCCATGAACGCCGACCAGGACGAGCTCGCGGCCGAGGTCGCGGCCGAGGCGCTCGCCGAGGCGCACCGCGTCGGGGCGCCCGACGTCGAGGCGGACGTCCTCACGACGATGGCCGTGCTCGAGGTCGAGGACGACGACCGCGCGGCCGTGCTCCTGGAGCAGGCGCGCGAGCGTGCCGTCGACGCCGGCGACATCCTCACCGAGCTGCGCTGCTGGTACAACATCGCCGCCAACCGCTACTACGCGGGCCGGCTCGCGGAGGCTCTGGACGTCGCCCGCGACGGCGTCGACCGCGCCCGCGCGACGGGCATCGGGTGGAGCGTCTACGGCGTCGAGCTCCGGCTCTTCGACGACCTCGTGCGGTACGCGACCGGCGACCTCACGCCCACGCCGTCCGAGGGCGAGACCGTGCCCGAGAGCTGGGTCCCGACGCTCGCGGCCGTCCAGCTCTACGCCGCCGTCGCGCGCGGCGACGACGACGTGGTGGAGCGCGGCGCGGCCCTGCGGCGGGACTGGTCCCGCGACGGCCAGATCGCGCTGATCTCCGGCGGCTGCTCGATCGACGCCCTCACGGCGGCCGGGCGGTACGACGAGGCGGTCGACCTCGCGGTCGAGCTCGTCGAGTACCTGGGGCGCACCTGGAGCGACTACTTCCTCGGCCGGATCTGGCTCTCGGCGCTCGCGCTCGCGGCGCTCGCCGACGCCGTGGACGCCGCGCGCGTCGTCGGCGGGACCGACCGGACCGCCGAGGTCGCGGACCGCGTCGCACGGGGTCGCGCGCTGCTCGACGCGGCTGTCACGACGGCGGACCGCGGGCGCCCGCGGGGCGGCACGCTCGGCCCGGAGGGGCGCGCCTGGCTCGCGCGCGCGGCCGCGGAGCACTCGCGGCTCACGGGCGAGAACGACCCGGCGCTGTGGGAGGAGACCACGCGCGCGTTCGACTACGGCTACCGCTACGAGACCGCGCGCTCGCGGTTCCGCTGGGCCGAGGCGCTGTGCGCGACGGGCGACCGCAACGCCGCCGAGATCGAGGCCGCGCAGGCGCTCGAGGAGGCCGAGGCGATGGGCGCCGAGCCGCTCGCGGAGGCCGTGCGCGCGCTCGCGCGCCGCGCCCGGCTCGACCTGCCCGGGCTGCGCCGGTCGACGTCGGCCGTGCTCACCGACCGCGAGGAGGAGGTGCTGCTGCTCGTCGCGCAGGGCCTGACGAACCGGCAGATCGGCGAGCGCCTCTACATCTCGGCGAAGACCGTGAGCGTGCACGTGTCGAACGTGCTCGCCAAGCTCGGCGCGTCGGGGCGGGCCGAGGCCGTCTCGCTCGCGCACCAGCGCGGCCTGCTCGAGGTCTGAGGTCCCGCGCCGCGCGGAGCGCGGTCTCGTTACGCTGCCCGCGTGCCTCCAACCCCCGCCGCATCCCCCGCCGGGTCGCCGCACGGGTCACCGGCCGACCGCCCGGGACCCGGCGTGCTCGTCCTGCTCCGGCACGGGCAGAGCACGTACAACGCCGACGACCGGTTCACGGGCCTGCTCGACGTGCCCCTCTCGGACCGGGGCGTCGCGGAGGCGCGCCGCGCGGCCGCGCTCCTCGCGCACGCCGTCGGCCGGCACCCCGAGCTCGCGCCCCGGCGCGTCGTGACGTCGCCGCTCGTGCGGGCCGCGGGCACGGCCGCCATCGTCGCCGCCGCGCTGCCCGGCCCCCCGCCGCTCGACGTCGAGTGGCGGCTCGTCGAGCGCCACTACGGCGCCTTCACCGACACGCCGCGCTCCGTCGTGCGCCGCGACCACGGCGAGGAGGCCTACTGGCGCTACCGCCGCTCCTCCGCGCACCGGCCCCCGCCGCTCGGTCCGGAGCACCCGGCCCGCGCCGCCGTCGACGACGTCCTCCTGCGCCTGCCCGACGCCGCGCGCGCCGGCCTGCGCACCGACACGGAGTCCCTCGCGGACGTCGTCGACCGCCTGCGCCCGTTCTGGGCGACGACGCGCGCCGCGCTCGCCCGGGGCGACTCGCTGCTCGTCGTCGGCCACGGGAACTCGCTGCGCGCGCTCTCGGTGCTCGTCGACGACCTCGCGCCCGACGAGGTCGTCGACCTCGACGTCCCCACCGGTCAGCCGCTCGTGCACCGCTTCGGCCGGCTCCCGGCCGCCGCCGCCGACGACGACACCGGTGCCGGTGCCGGTGCCGGTGCGCTCGTCCCGCTCGTGCGCGGCGGCACCTACCTCGACGCCGACGGCGCGGAGCACGCCCTCGCCGACCTCCGCGCCCGCGGCGGCACCTGACAGGCCCGGACGCCACCGGACGGCTCCCGACGGCACGGCGACGGGCCCCGCGTCCACCCCTCGGACGGTGGCGGTTCGCCCCGCACGCCCGATTTCACCCCGTGCAGACGTCCGGTTCGCGCGGTTCGCGATGCCGCCTCGGGGTCGGGCTGCCCATACTGGGGCATGACCGAGGCCCAGGCGATCCGCGAGCTCGTCGAGGCAGGTCTCGCCGAACCGGCCGCGGACGAGTCGTTCGACCGCTTCGCCCGCCTCGTCCGGCGCCAGCTCCGCGTCCCCACGGCGCTCGTCTCGCTCGTCCTCGACGAGGAGCAGGTCCTCCCCGGGGCCCTCGGCCTCCCCGAGCCGTACCAGGGCCGGCGGCGCATGCCGCTGAGCCACTCGTTCTGCCGCGCGGTGGTCGACGACGCGCAGCCCCTCGTCGTCGCGGACGCACGGCTCGTGCCGCGCTTCGAGTCCCACGCGGCGGTCACCGACCTCGGGGTCGCGGCCTATGCGGGCTTCCCCATCTTCGACCCGCGCGGCCGCGTCGTCGGGTCGCTCTGCGCGATCGACGCGCAGCCGCGCCCGTGGAGCGACG
>Ga0164306_10001422_pt1 | contig 10620 bp, 11 predicted proteins | sample Whisoiple_242_MG_FD_110213 | JGI IMG/M metagenome (GOLD analysis project Ga0164306, IMG submission 110213) | Soil microbial communities amended with fresh organic matter from upstate New York, USA - Whitman soil sample_242_MG | ecosystem: Environmental > Terrestrial > Soil > Unclassified >... | reverse complement strand
GCGGATTATGATTCCGCTGCTCTAACCAGCTGAGCTACTCCGCCAGGAGGCGGGATTCTAACCCAGCCAGTTGTGCAGGATCCGCACGCAGCCGTCGATCGCGTCGAGGTGTGCGATCTCGAAACCGTGGGTGTTCTCGGTGGCGGCGGCCAGGCAGGCGCTGCGCGGTACGCGCCCGCTGTCGAGGCTGGATGAGGCGTCGGATCCGTAGCGGGTGACGGCCGCGTGGCGCACGGCCACGCCCGCGGCCGCGGCCGCATCGGCCAGCTCCCACGAGAGTCCTTCGTCGAGCGGTGCATAGGAGTCGGCGCGGATGATGACGGGGTCGGGGCCGGGCTCGATCGCATACTCCTTGGCGACTGGAACCACTTCCAGCGCCACGATCGCGACTGCGTCGGTGCTGCGTGCGTAGTACTGCGAACCCTGGCAGCCGACCTCCTCGCGGGTCGTGAACACCAGGTCGAGCGGGCGGTTGGGAGCATCCAGCCGGCCGGCCAGCTCGAGCAGCATGGCAACGGCGACCTTGTCGTCGAGTGCGTGACAGGCCACGTACTCGCCGTCGTCGCCCAGCCGCACCGGCCGCTTGCGCCAGCGCGCTGGCACGACCCGCGAGCCGACGGTGACGCCTGCCGCCTCCAGCGCCTCCGCGCTGAGCTTGGTCTCGATCCAGGCGTCCTTCCACTTCACCGGCGTGTCGTCGAGCTGCTTTCGCTGCGGCGACTCGTCGGACACGTGCCGTGCTCCGAACGAGAGCACGCCCAGCACCGTGTCGTATCGGCCCAGCACCTCGACCGGGCCCTCGCCCCAGATCCAGGGGTGCGCGTCGCCGAGCGTCTGGGCGATCAGCCGGCCGCCCTCCTCGACGCGCTTGACCAGCCCGCCGATCTCGTCCTTGTGGGCGAGCAACGCCAGCTTGCCCTCGCCGCGGCCGTCGGGGCCGGCCAGCGACAGGATGATGTTCCCGGCGCCGTCCACCTCCGGCGTGCCGTGCGGCGCCAGCGCCGCCATCAGGTGGGCATCGATCTCGTCCTCGACGCCGCTCGGCGAGTGCAGCTCGAGCAGGGCGCGCACGGTTTCGAACAGCTGGTCGCGGGACATCCGGACGGCAGCCTAGCCGGGCCCGTGCAACACCCGCGCCTGGCACCGGTGTTGCACGAATTTCGTAGCTCTGACGGGGTAACGCTACGAAATTCGTAGTCTGGGACCCCGTTTCCTACGAAATTCGTAGAAAATGACGCAACAAAGGTGCCAGGCGCTGGTGTTGCACGCCGGCCGTTGGAAGGGCTAGCCCACACCTGAGACGGGGGTATCCCACCCCTCGGGTCGGGGGGTTACCCCGCTGCGATCGCGGCGGCCGGCGGGAAGACTGAACGGCATGCCCACCAACGCCCAGGAGCACGCCATGATCAGCCCCACCGACATCTTCAGCCCGCTGCGCGAGCTGGCCCATCGATCCGCCGACGGCATCGACGTCACCCTGATGTGGAACCCGGCCGACGACAGCGCCTTCGTGGTCGTCGTCGACCTCAAGGCCGGCACCATGTTCGAGGTCGGCGTCGAGGACGCCAACCCGATGCACGTGTTCAACCACCCCTACGCGTACGCCGGCGAGGAGCTCGCTGCGTAGGCTCAAGCGCTGCGCAGCGCCGGCGTCGCCAGCCCGGCCAACCCCGCCTGCAGGCCCCGCACCCCGCCCGCATCCAGCGAGTAGCAGATCTGCGTGCCGCGCCTGCGCGTCGTCACCAGCCCCGCCTCGCGCAGCACCCGCAGGTGCTGGCTGATGGTCGGCTGGCTGACACCGAACACCCCGGCAAAGTCGCACGCGCACGTCTCCGGCTCGGCGGCCAGCCGCAGCGCGATACCCAGTCGCACGGGGTGACCCAGCGCCTTCAGGCGCATCGCCGTCTGCAGATGGTCGCGATCCATGTTGGCAGTGTACTCGAATTCATAGTAATGTGCCTATATAGCCATCACACGATGGAAGGTAGGCCGTAATGGGTACCCTCACACTCGACCGCGACGAGATCGTCCGGCTCGCCGCACTTGCCACCGGCGACGAGAAGCACGAGGCGTCGAGCTACTCCACCCTCGACGCGCTGCTGGTGCTGTACGGCCGCGTCCTGCAGGTCGACCCGGCCGACCCCGCCTGGGAGCAGCGCGACCGCTTCATCCTCAGCAAGGGCCACGGTCCCGCCGCCTACTACGCCGTGCTCTGCTGGCGCGGCTTTTTCCCCGAGCACTGGCTTCCCACCTTCACCCGGCCGGGCAGCCGCCTGGGCAGCCATCCCGACCGCCTGCTGGTGCCGGGCGTCGAGGCCTCCACCGGCTCCCTCGGCCACGGCCTGCCGCTGGCCGCCGGCGTCGCCCTCGCCCTGCGTGCCAAGGGCGCCGACCAGAGGGTCGTTGTCCTGACCGGCGACGCAGAGCTGAACGAGGGCTCGAACTGGGAGGCGATCATGCTGGCGCCCCAGCTCCAGCTCGAAAACCTCACCTTGCTCGTCATCGACAACGGCTCCAGCACCATCGATCTGGTTCCCATCCACGAGCGCCTGGCGGTCTTCGGCTGGCAGGCCGAACAGGTCGACGGCCGCGACCACACCGCCCTCGAGGCCGCGCTCAGCGCCCGTTACGACTCGCCAGCCGCCGTCGTTGCGACCGTGAGGACGACGCCATGATCGCCATGCGCGCGCAGGCGATCGACACCGTGGCCGAGTTGTTCGAGGACGACCCGCGCGTGGCGGTCGTGCTCGCGGAGATCAGCGTCGACCGCTTCAAGCCGGTCTTCGCCCACGACCCCGCCCGCGCCGTGAACGTCGGCATCATGGAGCAGACGATGGTCGGCGTCGCCGCCGGCTACGCCCTCGAGGGCTTCCACCCCGTCATCCACACGATCACCCCCTTCGTCGCCGAACGCGCGCTCGAGCAGCTCAAGCTCGACTTCGGCCACCAGCAGCTGGGCGTGCTGGTGATCACCGTCGGCGGCTCCTATGACTATGGCTCCGAAGGCCCCACCCACCACTCCCCCGGCGACGTCCAGGCGCTGTTGACCATACCGGCAACCGAGATCCTGGTACCCGGCGCTGCCGCTGAGGCCGACCGCCTGGTGCGGGCCACCTACGCCAACGGCCACCTCACCTACCTCCGCACCCAGCTGGTCGTCAACCGCGAGCCGCGCGACGTGGAGTTCGGCCGGCTGCTGGTCGAGCGACGCGGTACGCAGGCCACCGTGATCGCCGTCGGCCCCATGCTCGACCGCACGCTCGACGTCACCGCCGGCATGGACGTGACCGTGCTCTACGCCACCACCCTCACCCCCTTCGACGCCGAGGGCCTGAACCGCGAGCTGGCCGGCGACGACGTGATCGTGGTCGAGCCGTTCTACGCCGGAACGCTGGCGGGGACGGTCACCGAGGCGCTCGGCGACCGTCCCGTCCGCCTGCACGCCGTCGGCGTGCCGCGGGCCATGATCCGCGACTACGGCACTCCGGAGCAGCTTGACGTTGTGCTCGGCCTGGACGCCGCCGGCATCCGCCGCCAGATCGTGTCTGCGATCGGCTGATTCGGGGAATACCCCGGGCGGATGCCGAACCTGCTCATCATCATCGCCAGCACCCGCCCCGGCCGCGCGGGTCTGCCCGTCGCCCGCTGGTTCGAGCCGATCGCGCGCGCGCACGGCGCCTTCGACGTGAGCGTGGCCGACCTGGCCGAATGGAATCTGCCGTTCCTCGACGAGCCCAAACACCCCAAGCTGCGGGAGTACACGAAGGAGCACACCAGGCGCTGGAGCGCCGAGGTGGACGCCGCCGACGCCTTCGTGTTCGTGATGCCAGAGTACAACCACGGGTTCAACGCCCCGCTCAAGAACGCGATCGACTACCTCCACCAGGAGTGGCAGCACAAGCCGGGCGGGTTCGTGTCCTACGGCGGCGTGGCGGCGGGCACGCGCGCCGTGCAGCAGCTGAAGCAGGTGCTGATCTCCCTGAACATGATGCCGGTGAACGATGCCGTCGCGATCCAGTTCATCGCCAAGCAGATCGAGGATGGCGAGCTGGTCGTCGGCGAGATCCTCGAGCAGGCCGCCGACGCCATGCTGACGGAGCTGGCCCGCGTGGCCGAAGCCGCGCGCTCGCTGCGCGAGGCAGCACAGGCCGCGTCCTGAAGCCGATCTAGGATCACCGCCGTGCCCCGTGTCGAGGACTACGCCATGATCGGCGACCTGCAGACTGCCGCCCTGATCGGCCGTGACGGTTCGATCGACTGGTGCTGCTTCCCGCGCTTTGACTCCGGTGCCTGCTTCGCACGCCTGCTCGGCGATGCCGGCCACGGGCGCTGGCTGCTGGCTCCGGCCAGCGGCATCACACACGCGACCCGCCGCTACCGAAGCGACACGCTGATCCTGGAGTCGATCTACGACTGCCCAGAGGGCCGCGTACGCGCCATCGACTTCATGCCGCCACGCGGCGACACGCCCGACATCGTCCGCATCGTCGAGAGCCTCGACGGCGAGGTACCGATGCGCTCCGAGCTGGTGATCCGCTTCGACTACGGCAGCATCGTGCCCTGGGTGCGGCGGGTCGACCATGCCCGCGTCGCCGTGGCCGGGCCGGACGCGCTGTGCCTGCGCACCACGATGCCGGTGCGCGGTGAGAGCATGACCACCGTCTCCGAGTTCGTGCTCAAGCCCGGCAAACGAGTTCCGTTCGTGCTGACCTGGTTCCCGTCGCACCAGCCGCTTCCCGATCCGATCGACGCCGAGTCCGCGCTCAACGACAGCGAGGCCTTCTGGCTGGAATGGGCCGGCAACTGCAGCCACTCGGGCGACTACCACGACGAGATCCACAGCTCGCTGCTGGTGCTGAAGGCGCTCACCTACCGCCCCACCGGCGGGATCGTGGCCGCACCCACCACGTCGCTACCCGAGCGGATCGGCGGCCAGCGCAACTGGGACTATCGTTTCTGCTGGCTGCGCGACGCCACGCTGACGCTGCGCGCGATGCTCGCCGGCGGCTACCTCGAGGAGGCACTCGAGTGGCGCGGCTGGCTGCTGCGCGCGATCGCGGGCGATCCGGCCGACCTCCAGATCATGTACGGCATCGCCGGTGAGCGGCGGCTGGACGAACGCGAGCTCGACTGGCTGCCCGGCTTCGACGGCTCGCTGCCGGTGCGCGTCGGCAACGCCGCATCCACCCAGCTGCAGCTCGACGTGTACGGCGAGCTGATGGACTCCGCCTACCAGACGCTCGTCCACGGCGTGCCGGCTGATCCGGCCGGATGGTCGTTGCTGAAGATGCTGCTGCGCTGGCTGGAGGACGGCTGGCGCCAGGAGGACGCCGGCATCTGGGAGGTGCGCGGCCCCAACCGCCACTTCACCTACTCCAAGGTGATGTCGTGGGTGGCCTTCGACCGGGCTGTGCGGTTCCACGACGAGTTCGGTCGCGACGGGCCGGTCGAGCGCTGGCGCAGGCTCCGGGACGAGATCCACGCGCAGGTGATGAGCGAGTCCTGGTGCGAGAGCAAGCAGGCGTTCGCCCAGTCCTACGGCTCCGAGCGGCTGGATGCCAGCGCGCTGCTGATGCCGGCGGTGGGGTTCCTGCCCGCCGATCACCCGCAGATGGTCTCGACGGTCGCCGCGATCCAGCGCGAGCTGGTGCACGACGGCCTGGTGCTCCGGTACCTGCCCGGCGAGGACGGCGACGTCGACGGGGTCGGCGGTGACGAGGGCGTGTTCCTGGCCTGCTCGTTCTGGCTGGCCGACGTGCTGGTCGGGCAGGGCCGCATCACCGAGGCCCGCGAGCTGTTCGAGCGGCTGCTGGACCTGCGAAACGACGTCGGTCTGCTGTCCGAGGAGTACGACCCGGTGGCCGGCCGGCAGCTCGGCAACATGCCGCAGGCGTTCACCCACCTGGCCCTGGTCGGCACGGCCATGTTGCTCGGGCAGGGCCACCAGCTGCGGGGCGGGCACCCCGGCGCGGTGGCGGGCTAGTCGACTGCGTCGAACCGCCGAAACACGGTCGGACCGAGGGCGACCGAATCCACGCGGCCATCGGCGCGCCGGTGAAACACGCAGGGCTCGCCCGCCTCCCGCACGTAGGGGTCGACCACGAACGCATCCGGCTGCTCCGTCGCCGTCAGCGTCGGCCGCCAGCTCGCCATCGTCGGATCCACGAAGGTGAGCCGCCCGTCGCGCCACTCCAGCTGCACCAGCTGGCTGAAGTTGTCACCGCCGTAGTACCCGAGCAGGTCGCGATACGCCTCCGGCGTCGGCTGCGGCGGCGCGATCGCTGCCGGCAGCGCCGCAACGGCCCCGCGGCCGATCGCGGCCAGCTGCATCGACAGCTCCCCCGCCGAGACCATCGTGTTCACCAGCACGATCGCACCGACCCGGTGCTCGCGGTCGAAGCAGACGTTCGCGCTGAAACCGTGAATATCGCCGGAGTGCTGCACCCAGACGACGCCGTCGCGGCGGATCGCGTACCAGCTGATCCCCCATGCCAACTCCCACGCCGGGTCGCCGCTGAGATACCGGGGACGGTGCATCTCGGCCAGGGTCGATTCCGCCAGCACCTGCGCACCCGATCGCTCACCGCCGTCCTTCCGCACCTGGAACGAGATCCAGCGCGCAAGGTCGGCGACGCATGAGATCAGGCCGCCCTCGGCATGGTTGTCCGGCGCCGCAACGGATTCGCTCAGCTCGTCGCTGAACTGCCGCACCGTGTAGCCGGTTGCCATCCGCCCGCACTTCGCCTCGGGCAGCGGCGGGAAGCCCGAGCCGGACATGCCCAGCGGGTCGAGGATCTGCTCCCGGACGTACTCCGCGTAGGGCCCGCCGGAGGCGCGTGCGACGACCTCGCCCAGCAGCTGGTACCCCATGTTCGAGTACTTCGGCTGCGTGTTGGGCGGTATCCGCGCCCCGATCTCGGACGCTCGCTCCAGGTTGGCCGTCACCGATCCCTGGTACGTGGGTCCCTCCCAGTTGGTGCCGGGTGCGTCTCCCATCAGGCCTGACTCGTGCGAGAGCAGCCGCCGGATGGTGACGCTTTCGATCGGGCTGACGCCCACCGCGGCGCTGAGCTCCGGCACATGGGCGACCACGGGATCGTCGAGGCCGAGGCGGCCCTCGTCGCGCAGCTGCATGATCGCCGTACCCGTGAACGTCTTGGTGACGGAGGCCACCCGGTAGAGGGTGGTGTCGTCGGCGGTGCGCCCGGCGGCGGCGTCGCAGAGCCCGATCCCCGCCGACCAGGCGAGGTCGTCCCCGTGCACGACCGCGACCGACGCCCCCGGCAGCCGGTGTTCCTTCACGAACGCTGCAGCGCACGCTTCGAGCGCCGTTGCCACGTCTGCAATCGCTGCGGCGCCCGCGTGGGTGTCACTCCCGGAACTCATCGCAACTGACCATAGTCGCTCAGGTAGATTGGCTCCGTGAGCGACCGCCGCGTGATCGTGGCCGGGGCCGGCCTGGCAGGGCTGCGGGCGGCGCGTGATCTGGCTGAGGCGGGCGTCGCCGTGACGGTACTCGAGGCGCGCGACCGCGTCGGCGGGCGCGGCTACTCGGCCTCGCTGGGCGGCCGTACTGTCGAGCTGGGCGGCTCCTGGTTCACGCCGGAGCACGATCAGGTGCGGGCGGAGCTGGCGCGCTACGGCATGTCGATCCGCGACTACCCGCCGGTACGGTCTGCGCGCTGGCTGACCGCCGGCGAGCTGCGCCTGGGCGCGCCGGTGCCGTGGCACGAGCTGGCGGCGCTGGAGGCAGCGCTTGCCCGCGTCCGCGACGACGCGGATCGCGTCGCCGCGGGCGATCGGGCGCTGGCCGCCCTGTCGGCGGCCGACTACGTCGAGCGGCTGCACCCGAGCGACGCGCTTCGCGACTTCCTGCTGGGTTGGTGGCAGTTGATGGGTGGCGCCTCGCCACAGCGCGGCGCCGCAAGCGATGCGCTCTACGCGATCCACGAGCACGGCGGCCTGACCGGGTTGCTCACGTGCCTGGCACACGGTCCGCTGCCGGGTTGGAGCGCGCTGGCCGAGGCAATGGCACATGACGTCGTCGATCTGCGCCTGGGGACGGCAGTGACGACGATCGAGCACGGCGACGCCGGCGTGATCTGCACCACGGAGCGCGGCGAGGTGCACGAAGCCGAAGCGCTGGTGCTGGCAGTACCGCTCAACTGCCTGCCGGGGATCGCCTTCGAGCCGGCATTGCCGCCAGGCGTGGCCGAGGCCGCGGGCAGCAACGCCGGCCGGGCCGTGAAGGTGCTGATGCTGGTGCGCGGGGTGGCTCCGAACGGCATCGCGGTCGGCATCGGCCCCGGCCTGAACTGGCTGTACGCCGACACCGCCGAGGATGGCTGCGTGCTGGTGACCGGCTTCGGCTGGCAGGACGACCGCTTTGACCCGGCGGCGCGGGGCCACGTCGAGCGCGCCCTCCGCGCCTTCCACCCCGATGCCGAGCTCGTGGACTGGGCGCAGCACGACTGGATCGCCGACCCGGCCTCGCGCGGCACCTGGCTGACGGCGCCGGCCGGGCGCATCGACCTGGTGTCGCCGGATCGGTTCGACCCGGTCGGCCGCATCGCATTTGCCGGATCCGACATCGCCCGGCAGCACGCGGGCTGGTTCGAGGGCGCCCTGGTCAGCGGCGCCGCCGCCGCGGCGCACGTGCTGCGCTAATCACGAAGCAGCGGTGCCACCCGCTCGGCGAACACGCGCATGGCCTCGCGCTGCCGCTGGTACGGCATGCCCGGCCAGTAGAGCTGCGCCACGAAGTGCAGATCGCCGCCGGCCGCCTCGCCGTAGGCGCGGATGCCCTCGGCCACCCGTTCGGGCGTGCCCACCAGCGCATGGCGGCGGATCTCGGCCTCCGACTCGCGACTGAGCGGCGGCGGCGCCGGGGCGTCCCCCGCGCGGCCGCGGGCCTCGTCCATGTCCTCGTACTTCCAGTTCAGGTAGTGGTGGTGGTCGCGCACCAGCGGCCACGCGTCCTCGCCTTCCCACGCGAAGGTGGGCTGGTAGATGCTGAGCTCGAACGGCCGCTGCGCGGCGGCCTCGGCCTGCCCCTCGCGCACCCATCCCACCTGCTCGGCGAATTCCGCCGGCCCGGTGTCGCCGCTCATGTAGCCGTCGGCGATCCTGCCCGCTCGTCGCACCGCCGGCTCGACGACCGCGCCGATCCAGATCGGCGGCCCGCCCGGCCGGAACGGCTTGGGCCGCACGCTCACGCCCGGATAGCGGCGCCGCTTCGTCCCGGTCACGAGCCCGTCGCCCCAGGACTGGCGCAGAATTGCCACTGCGTCAATCAGCCGCGTGCGGCGCTCCGACATGGGGATCCCGAGCCCCTCGAACTCCTCCGCCCGCCAGCCCATGCCCAGGCCCAGCAGCAGCCGGCCGTGGGACAGCAGGTCCACGGTGGCCGCGTCCTCGGCCAGCCGCACCGGGTCGTGCAGCGGCGCCAGCAGCAGGCCGGTGCCGATCTCGATCCGCTCGGTGCGCGCCGCGACGGCCGCGGCCACCGCCAGCAGCGACGGCATGTAGCCGTCATCCACGAAGTGGTGCTCGGTCAGCCACACCGAGTCGAAGCCCAATCGCTCAGCCTCGACCGACAACTCGATCGCCTGGTGGTAGAGGTCGGCGTCGCTGCGGTCGTCGCCCGGTGGTCGCTGGCAGGTGATGAGTCCGTATCCGAGCTTCATCGGGCGATGCTACCAACCGAGGCTCCGCCGTTGCCTATGCTCCGCTCATGACGCTGTACCGCCTGGCGGACGATCCTCCCACGCTCGTCGATCCGGTCATGATCGCGTGCTTCGACGGATGGGTGGACGCGGCGGAGGCGGCGTCCAGCGCCGTGGCCCACGTCGCGGCAGACGCCGAGCCGATGGTCACGTTCGACCCGGACGCGATCTTCGACTACCGCTCACGCCGTCCCGTCCTGGACGTGCAGGACGGCCGGCTGTCGGATCTGCGCTGGCCGGAGCTGGCGATCCGTCACGTGCCGGTGGACGGCCGTGACCTGCTGATCTTCTCCGGCGCCGAGCCCGACCTGCGCTGGCAGGAGCTGGCGTCCGACGTGGCGGCGCTGGTCAGCTCGCTGGGCGTGGCCCTGTGGGTCAGCCTCGGCGCTGTGCCGGGGGCGGTCGCGCACACCATGCCGGTGCCTGTGATGGCAACGGCCTCGCAGGATGGGCTGCTCGGCCCGCGCACGCCGCCGGGCCCCGAGGGACTGCTGCGGGTGCCGTCGGCCGCGCTGTCGGCGATGGAGATGGCGGTCAGCGGATCCGGCATCCCCGCCATCGGATTCTTCGCGCAGGTGCCGCCCTACGCCAGCATCGGCTACGCCGCGGCCAGCATCGCCCTGCTCGGACGGCTGGGCAGCCACCTGGGTGTGGAGCTGGATGACGGCGATCTGGCCGAGGAGGAACGCGAGCAGCGCGCCCGCTACGACGCCGCCGTGGCCGGCGACGCCATGCTCCGCCAGACCGTCGAGCAGCTGGAGTCGGCCGGCGACGAGGACGACGAGGAGGAGCGGCTCCCCTCGGGCGACGAGCTGGCCCGCGAGATCGAGCGGTTCCTGCGGCACAACGAGCCCGACGGGGAGGCCTGAATGCTCGACCTGACGCCCGAACAGCT
>Ga0164306_10001419_pt1 | contig 10624 bp, 12 predicted proteins | sample Whisoiple_242_MG_FD_110213 | JGI IMG/M metagenome (GOLD analysis project Ga0164306, IMG submission 110213) | Soil microbial communities amended with fresh organic matter from upstate New York, USA - Whitman soil sample_242_MG | ecosystem: Environmental > Terrestrial > Soil > Unclassified >... | reverse complement strand
TCGACCGCCGCCGCGATGCGGGCCTGCCCCGTCCAGAAGCACTCGACCTCGGTCGGACACCGAGAGTCTTCGAGCACTTCGGTGAAACGCACACGCAAGTTCTCGCCTGCAATCGTCGCCTCCTGCCCACCACTGAGCGGAAATTGTTGACCCAGCGCGAATTCGACGGGATCGGCCTCGGCTTTCCGGCTGGCCTGACAGGCCGTCATAGCGAGGGCAAGAACCGCCACGATGAGCCACCTCGGCGCGGTCCTCATCCGCCGATCTCCCATGTGTGCACCGGCTCGTTGCTGTGCATCAGATCGCAGTACAGCCGCAGCATCTCGGCCAGCGCCTCAGGCCGGGCCATGCCGCGCTCCTGGAGCGCCCGCACCGTCTCCACCTGCCAGACCGACCCGTTGCGACCGGTTTTCGCGCGGCCCTCGATGACTCCGAGATACCGGTCGGAGACGTCGTTGGACACGCCCCAGCTGCGAAGGCCCTCACGGGCCATCGGCAGCAACTGACGCAACACCAATTCGTCCGGCGTCACCTCGCCGAGGCCGGGCCAGTACAGCCGGGCGTCCATGCCGTGCTGGGCGGCTTCGAGGAAGTTCTGATGTGCCGCAGCGAAACTCATCTTCGTCCACAACGGCCGGTCCTCCTCGGACAGACTGCGCAGGATGCCGTAGTAGAAGGCCGAGTTGGCCATCATGTCGACGACCGTCGGGCCTGCGGGCAGCACACGATTCTCGACGCGCAGGTGGGGTCGACCGTCCACGACGTCGTACACCGGCCTGTTCCATCGGTAGATCGTCCCGTTGTGCAGCCGCAGTTCCGGGAGTGTCGGCGTGCGTCCGTCGGCGAGGACCGCGACCGGGTCCTCGCCGGACAGCTCGGGCAACAACGACGGGAAATAGCGGACGTTCTCCTCGACAGATCGAAGATCGACGTGATCCACCGTTCACCGAACCAGACGCGCGGTCGCACCCCCTGCGCCTTGAGCTCGTCGGGGCGGGTGTCGGTGGCCTGCGCGAACAGCTCGATCCGGGTCTCTGACCACAGCTGATGCCCGAAGAAGTACGGCGAGTTGGCGCCAAGCGCCAACTGCGGGCCCGCGATCACCTGCGCCGCGTTCCAATTCTTCGCGAAGTCCTCCGGCGACACCTGCAGGTGCAGTTGCATGCTCGTGCAAGCGGATTCGGGCGCGATGGACGCGGCCTGCAGGCTGAGCCGTTCGGGACCCGCGATGTCGATCTGGATGTCCTCTCCACGGGCGTAGAAGATCGAATCGTTGAGGGCCTGGTACCGGGTGGACTCGCTCATCCAGTCACCGGTCAGGTGTTCAGGCATCAGCGTCGGAAGGATGCCGATCATCACGATGTGCGAGCCGCTCGCATTCGCCTTCGACTCGGCCGCGTTGAGGCTGGCGCGCACCTCGGATTCCAGCTCCAGTGCCGCGCGTCCCGGCAGCGGCCGGGGTGGAACGTTGAATTCGATGTTGTAGGCGCCCAATTCCGTTTGGTACGCCGGATCCGCGATGGAGGTCAGCACTTCGGAATTGCTCATCGCGGGTTGGTAGCCGGCATCGACGAGGTTGCATTCGATCTCCATGCCGGTCAACGGACGCTCGAACTCGAAGCTGGACCGGGTCAGCATCGTCTCGAACACGTCGAGGCACAACTGGACCTTGCGTCGATACTCGCGGCGGTGCGCGCGACTGAAGTCGGTCTGCTTCACTTCTTCGCCCACAAGGCGATGCAACAGGCTCAATGACGCAGACGCAAGGAAATGGTGCATAAATCGCCGTTTGGCGGGTAGCCCCGGGCGATGGAAGTCACCGTTACCTTCATCGGCAACGCCACCACGCTGATCTCCGGTGGAGGCGTCACCCTTCTCACCGACCCCAATTTCCTGCACCGGGGTCAGCACGCCTATCTCGGCTACGGTCTGGTGTCCAAGCGCCTGCGCGAACCGGCGATCGACATCGACGAGTTGCCGCCGCTGGAAGCCGTGGTGCTGTCGCATATGCACGGCGACCACTGGGACCGGCGGGCCACCACCGAACTCGACCACGAGTTGCCGGTGCTCACCACTCCCGATGCCGCAAAGCGCCTCGCGCACCGGGGATTCGGGTCCGCGTTGGGGCTCTCGACGTGGCAGACCCACACCATCGTCAAGGGCGACACCGTGGTGAATGTGACGTCCCTGCCCGGCAGGCACGCCCCCGCACCGATCCACCGCATGCTGCCGCCGGTGATGGGCAGCATGCTGGAGTTCACATCCGGCGGGCAGACCCGACGGCTGTACGTCTCCGGAGACACGTTGCTGGTCGAGGAACTCGACGAAATTCCGGTGCGATTCGAATCGATCGATGTCGGCATCCTTCACCTGGGCGGCACTCGGTTGCCTGCAGGCCGGCGGCTGCCCTTCGGTCTCACCGTGACTATGGACGCCACGCAGGGCGCCGCCGCCGTCGAGGCGCTGAACCTGCCCAGGATGATCCCTGTGCACTTCGACGACTACGGCGTTTTCGCGTCGCCCCTTTCGGACTTCGTCGCCGAGATGAAGCAGCGCGGAATCGCCGACCGGATCATCGAACTGGAGCGGGGGGCATCGGTGAGCATCTGACGGACTTCGTCGATGGCAGTACCTTCGGAACTGTCGCAGTTCATCGACTGGGGAGTCTGAAATGACTGAATCCGAGCCCACCACCGCGCCGCAGGCACCGGCCGCTCCACCGCCGGCCGCTCCGCCGCCACTAGGCCCGCCGCCGCACCACGTCGGCTGGGCGGTCGCCGCGGTGCTGTTCTTCTGGCCCCTGTCGTTTTCGGCGTTCACCCATGCGTTCAACGTCTATCCGCTGTGGGCCGCCGGCAATTACGCCGGCGCTCAGTACGCGTCGGACCGGGCGCGCCGACTCGGCCAGCTCTCGCTGTGGATAGCGGGCGGGTTACTGCTGCTGTTCCTCATCTTCTACGCGATTTTCCTGATGGTGCTGATCTCGCACGGCGGCGACTGGGGCCATCACCGCCGTCACATGGACTGAGGAGTCCTGCTCGCCACCGCGACCTGGGCGCTGATCAGGCCCCCGCGCAGCTCGATGTGGATCGACGGGTCGGCGTGTGCCGCGAGGGCGCGCAGGGCCGACGGGCTGTAGGTGCGCAACGAGCTGATCACGCCGTCGTGCACCATCGGGATCCACGGCGCGAACGGCAGCATCGTCGCCAACCGCACCAGGTGCAGCGGCCACGGCGGCCGCGGCAGGTCGATGATCAGCAGCTTGTCGGCCACCCGGGTGCCCTCGGCAATGACGTCCGACGCCAGCGACGGCCGCAAATGGTGAAACGCCAGCACGAACACGGCCAGGTCGAAATGCCGATCGGCGACGTCGATCGCCGTCGCGTCCATCGCGCGCACCGTCGCCCGCGGATGCTCGCCGAGGTCCCCTCCGGCCATCGCCTGCACCGACGGCAGCTCGATGTCGGTGACCGTCACCTGGGCGGTGGGATGCCATTCGAGCAGCTTTCGCGACAGGGCGCCGTGGCCCGCACCGAGCTCGAGAATCCTGGGATCGGGCACGTCAGCCACTTCGTCGAGCGCGATCTTGGCGAACTTCTCGTTCTGGCCGAACGCCTCACCGGTCCACTCGAGCGCCCGGATCACGCTGCGCTTCTTCGACTCGTCGACGTCCTCGCGGTCGAGGTACTCCAGGCGATCGGTCTGAAGTAGCCGGTCGATGCACGAGGCGTCGGGCCCGCCTCGTGGCATGCGGTCAATGTCGACGATCTCGGTTGCCATGTAGTCCATCATGGACGACGGCAAGCCATCAGGAGGGAGCAGGAATTGGCAGAGTTCGTCGCGGCGATCGACCAGGGCACCACCAGCACCCGTTGCATGATCTTCGACCACGACGGCGCCGAGGTCGGCCGCCATCAACTCGAACACGAACAGATCCTGCCGAAGGCGGGCTGGGTCGAGCACAACCCAGTCGAGATCACCGAACGCACCGCGTCGGTGATGACGTCGGCGTTGAACAAGACGAAACTGTCCGCCAATGACATTGCCGCACTCGGCATTACCAACCAGCGCGAGACGTCGCTGGTGTGGAACAAGAACACCGGCCGGCCGTACTACAACGCCATCGTCTGGCAGGACACCCGCACCGACCGCATCGCGTCGGCACTCGACCGTGACGGCCGCGGCGATGTCATCAGACAAAAGGCCGGTCTGCCGCCTGCCACGTACTTCGCGGGCGGCAAGGTGGCCTGGATCCTGGAAAACGTGGACGGCGTGCGGGCCGACGCCGAGAAGGGCGACGCGATCTTCGGCACCGCCGACTCGTGGGTGCTGTGGAACCTGACCGGCGGATCCCGGGGCGGTGTGCACATCACCGATGTCACCAACGCCAGTCGGACCATGCTGATGAACCTCGAGACGCTCGACTGGGACGACGAGCTGCTGTCGTTCTTCGACATCCCCCGGCAGATGCTGCCCGAGATCAAGCCGTCGTCATATCCCGAGTCCTATGGCGTCACCCGCGACGACGGACCGCTGGGCGGAGAGGTCCCGCTGACCGGCATCGTCGGCGACCAGCAGGCCGCCATGGTCGGCCAGGTATGCCTTGCCGCGGGCGAGGCGAAGAACACCTATGGCACCGGAAACTTCCTGCTGCTCAACACCGGCGAGAAGATCGTCCGCTCGGAGAACGGACTGCTGACGACGGTCTGCTACCAGTTCGGGGACGCCAAACCCGTTTACGCCCTTGAGGGTTCGATTGCCGTTACGGGGTCGGCCGTGCAGTGGCTGCGCGACCAGTTGGGCATCATCAGCGGCGCGGCGCAGAGCGAATCATTGGCGCGCCAGGTCTCCGACAACGGCGGGGTGTACTTCGTGCCCGCCTTCTCCGGGTTGTTCGCGCCGTACTGGCGTTCGGATGCCCGCGGCGCGATAGTCGGACTCTCGCGGTTCAACACCAACGCCCATGTGGCGCGCGCGACGCTGGAGGCGATCTGCTACCAGAGCCGCGACGTCGTCGATGCGATGGAGGCCGACTCCGGTGTGCACATGGAAGTGCTCAAGGTCGACGGCGGCATCACCGCCAACGACCTGTGCATGCAGATCCAGGCGGACGTCCTGGGGGTCGATGTGGTCAAGCCCGTGGTCGCCGAGACGACGGCGTTGGGCGCGGCCTATGCCGCAGGCCTTGCCGTCGGCTTCTGGGAAGACCCCGAGGACCTGCGGTCAAACTGGCAGGAAGGCAAGCGCTGGACTCCGAACTGGAGTGAGGACCAGCGCAATGAAGGCTACGCGGGCTGGAAGAAAGCCGTCGAGCGCACGCTGAACTGGGTCGACGTCGAGTGATTTCGGCGTGATTTCCTGCGCTCACCGCAGGTTTTCACGCCGAAATCGCAACTAGGCGGCGGCGTCGTCGAGTTCGCGCTTGACGTCGTCGTCGAGCTCGATGTCGGCGACGGCGGTGTTCTCGTCCAGGTGCGCCACCGACGACGTGCCGGGGATCAGCAGCACGTTCGGCGCGACCGACAGCGTCCACGCCAACGCGACCTGCGCAGGGGTGCGTCCCAGCTTCTCGGCCTCCCGCTTGACGGCGGGATGGCCGAGCACGGGATTGTCGGCGGTGAATGCCGAACCGAGCGGGAAGAACGGCACGAACGAGATGCCGTGCTCGATGCACGCGTCGAGCACCGGCTGAGACGTCCGGTCGACGAGGTTGTAGGCGTTCTGCACGGTGACGATCTCGGTGCGGTCCAACGCGATTCGCAGATGGTCGACCGAGATGCTCGACAGCCCGATGCCGCCGATGAGGCCCTCGTCGCGAGCCTTGATCATCGCGGTGAGCTGACGGTCGAACAGCTCGGGGTCGACAGGCCCGACCGCACTGGGATCTCCGGCGTGGATGCGCAGATTGACCGCGGCGAGCCGGTCGGTGCCCAGCGTGGCGAGGTTCGCCTCGATGTCGGCGCGCAGATCGTCGGGCTGCTGTGCGGCGTTCCAGTTGCCCGACTCGTCGCGACGCGCCCCCACCTTGCTGACCAGCGCCAGGTCGGCGGGGTAGGGGTGCAGCGCCTCGCGGATCAGCTCGTTGGACACGTTGGGCCCGTAGAACTGCGCGGTGTCGATGTGGTTGATACCCAGTTCGATCACTCGCCGCAGTACGGCGATCGCTTCGTCGTGGTCACGCGGCGGACCCAGCACGCCCGGTCCTGGCAGCTGCATCGCGCCGTAACCGACGCGGCCGACATGGAAGGAGCCCAGCGGGAAGGTTTGCATACTCAATGCGTACACGAGTCCCGCCGGGCTTATTCCGACCGGATGTGACTACTCGGTTTCGCCGAGGATGTTGTACACCTCGCGGCGGGCGTTGTTGACGATGTCCACGATGCGCGCCTGCTGCTGCTCGGTTGCGGTGTGCGCGGACTGCGCCACCGCGCCCATCAGCTGGCTCAGCGCGGTGTGCAGCGTGACCTCGCCGGGATCGACGTCGCCGGCGATCTCCTCCCACGGCGGAGTCTCGACCTTCTCGGCCGCAGCGCGACCGTCGTCGGTCAGCTCGAAAAGCCGCTTGCTGCCTTCGCTTTCGGTGCCCACGATGAGGCCCTCGTCGACCAGTAGCTGCAGCGTTGGGTAGACCGAGCCAGGGCTGGGACGCCACAGGCCGCCGCTGCGTTCGGAGATCTCCTGGATCATCTCGTATCCGTGCATGGCGCGATCGGCAAGCAGAGCCAGGATGGCCGCCCGGACGTCGCCGCGCTTTCCGCGTCGGCCTCCGCCTCGACGGCCGCGCGGGCCGCCGAATCCGAAGCCGCCGCGAGGATCGAAGCCGCCGCGGCCGGGTCCGAAACCGAAGCCGGCCTGAAAGCCGGGGCCGAACGGGCCGTGCCGGTCAGTGCCGTGTTCCCGGATGTGTTCCCGGAACTCACGACGGGCATGTCGCCGCTGCTCGTGAAGCGCACGGCGCTGCTCCGGGTCAAACCCGAAGCCGAATCCACCGGGTGGTGTGAATGGGTCGTTCATGTGAGAGGTCCTTTTTCTCGTCGGGAAGCGCCTCATGCGCTTCCGATAGCTCGACGATATATCGGAACCTATCGGGATGCAACGTCGATCGGTCGCCCAACTCAGAACCGGCAGCTCACCGGTGGCGACCGCCGGCCGCGACTGCGATATCGACGGACAGGAACTCGCCGATCGCGTGGGCCGCGGGCCAGTTGTCATCTCGAACCGCCCGAGCCAGGTCGTCGACCAACGGACTGCGCACGCCGAATTCCGCCAACCAGGTGGAGACGATCGTCGCGATTTCGTGCCACCTCACGTCCGCAGAGTGTCCTCGCAGCAAGCGATGGGTTATCCGGTAGATCGGATCGGCGCGGACAGTGGGTCGGTGCATGACCGGTATTCGGCGACCTCGAGCCGATGGATGGGACTACGACGTTTTGCGACGCTTGTCGAGCTCGCCGATCACCCAACGCGCCCACTGGCCCTCCATCGCGCCGAGGCGTAGGCCGTACTCGAGCGCGGCACGGCCGAAGAACAGGCGCTCGCCGTCGGACCAATCGATGGAGTCGCCGAGGGCCTTGAGTCGCTTCACCTCGGAGTCGGCATGCTCGGCCACCGCGACCATGTGCCTACGGGCCTGCTCGGGTTCGATCTCGCCGAGCAGGAAGACACGCAGTAAAGACGCGTCCCGGAACGGCGGGTCGTTCTGCGGGTTCATCATCCAGCGCTGCAACTCGGCGCGCCCCGCCCGCGTGATGCGGTATTCCTTGCGTCCGCGGGGCCCGATGTCGGCCACCTCGATGAGCCCGGAATCGGCGAGCTTGTTGAGCTCGCCGTAGAGCTGGCTCTGGGTCGCGGGCCAGACGTTGGCCATCGACTTCTCGAACGTCTTCAGCAGGTCGTACCCGCTGCCAGGTTGCTGGGCCAACAACCCGAGCGCCGCCATCCGCAGACTCACGCGGCGATCGTACCTCCACTCTTGACATGTCACTAATGACATGTCAGATTAGGCGTGTCCGACGACAGGAGACTTGAATGACCGAGACCGCTTCGAACGCGTCAGCCATCTTCGGCACCGACGACTTCTTCCAGCGCGACAACTACGCGCCGGTCGCCGACGAGCTCACCGAGTTCGATCTCACCGTCGAAGGCGCCATCCCAACCGAACTCGACGGCTGGTACCTGCGCAACGGACCCAACCCACGGGTCGCGACCGGACACTGGTTCAGCGGCGACGGAATGATCCACGGCATCCGAGTCGAGGGTGGGCGGGCGGCCTGGTACCGCAACCGGTGGGTTCGCACCGAGAGCTTCGAGAAGAGCTTCCCGCTCTACAACGCCGACGGCACCCGCAACCTGCACGCCAGCGTCGCGAACACCCACGTCGTCAACCACGCCGGCAAGACGCTTGCGCTCGTCGAATCATCGTTGCCGTACGAAATCACCAACGAGCTGGAAACGTTGGGCGCCTACGACTTCGGCGGCAAGTTGGCTGACTCGATGACAGCGCATCCCAAGATCTGCCCGACGACCGGCGAGCTGCACTTCTTCGGCTACGGCAGCATCTTCGCGCCGCACGTCACCTATCACCGCGCCGATGCCAACGGCGAGCTGACCGTCAACCGCCCCCTGGACGTTCCGGCGCTGACGATGATGCACGACTTCGCGCTGACGGCGGGACATGTCATCTTCATGGATCTTCCGATCGTGTTCGATCTCGACATCGCGATGACGGGCAAGCGCGACATGCCCTACCGCTGGGACGACAACTACGGCGCCCGCCTCGGTGTCCTGCGACGCGACGACCCGTTCGGCGAGGTGGTTTGGTTCGACATCGATCCGTGCTACGTGTTCCATGTCGCCAATGCCTACGATGACGGCAATTCGATTGTGCTGCAGGCTATCCGCTATCCCGAGTTGTGGCGCGGCACCAGCGGCTTCGAGACCGACGGCGTGTTGTGGAGCTGGTCCATCGACCTCGGCACCGGCACGGTTGCCGAGCGCCAGCTGGACGACCGGCCCATCGAGTTTCCCCGCATCGACGACCGGTTGGCCGGGCTGCCTGCCCGCTACGCGGTGTCGGTCGGTGAAACCCAGTTGGTTCGCTACGACCTCACCTCCGGCAGTGCCGTCGAGCACCGGTTCGGCACCGAACAGTCGCCGGGACGGCCGGGGGAGGCGGTGTTCGTACCGTCGACCACCGGGCCCGCAGACGAAGGCAACGGCTGGTATGTCGGCTACGTCTACGACCCGGCCCGCGACGGCAGCGATCTGGTGATCATCGACGCGTCCGACTTCGCAGGCGACCCGGTGGCCAGAATCAAGCTGCCGCACCGGGTTCCGTTCGGCTTCCATGGCAACTGGATCGCCGCCTAGCTCACGCGGGGTATGCGGCGGTGGCCCGGTGCGTGTTCGGGCTCACGCCGTATGCGCGCTTGAACGCGCTGCTCAACGCGAACGGGGTGCTGTAGCCGACCTGCTTGGCGACGGCGGCGATCGTCGACTGACTCGACCGCAGTAGGTCGGCTGCCCGCGCGAGCCGCCAAGCCGTCAGAAACGCTATCGGCGGCTCGCCGACCAGCTCACTGAATCGGCGCGCGAACGCGGCACGCGAAGAGCCAACGGCTGCAGCAAGATTGGCAACGGTCCAGGGATATGCCGGGTTGTTGTAGATCAACCGAAGGGCCTGTCCGACGACCGGATCCTGTTCGGCGTGCCACCACGCCGGGGCGTTCTCCGCGCGGTCGAACCAGGTGCGGAGCACTGAGATCAGAAGCAGATCGAGCAGCCTGTCGAGGTAGGCCTCCTGCCCCGAACCGTCGTGGCCCGCTTCGGCGGCCAACAGATCAACCAGCGGGGTATCCCATTCGTGTGCCCGCAACACCAACACGGTCGGCAGTGCGTCGAGCAACCGGGAACTGACCTCACTGTGACCTTCGTAGGCACAGACGATCGACCGGTCGGCCCCGCCTGCGCTGGTGCCCCACGTGCGCACCCCCAGCGACATCTCGAACTTCAGGTCGTCACCGGAGCGCGTCGTGCAGCGGTTGCCGGGATGGATGACGATCGTGGGCGCCGTGCCCGGGTCGTCGGCGAAGAGATAGTGCTCGGTGCCCCGGGTGAGCGCGACGTCTCCGGCCTCGAGCCAGACCGTTCCGGTGCTGTCGCCGACGATGGCCGCCCTGCCCGTGGTCTGGCAGATCAGGGTCAGCGGTGCGTCGTCCTGGATGCGCATCGACCACGGCGGGTCCAGCACCATCCGAAGCACGAACGCGCCTCGGGCCCGCACTCCGTCCAGCAGTCCGACGACGGCGTCCATCACTCGAGCCTATCGCTCACGTGCCCATTTCGAGACGCACGCGTATTCGATCGGGATTCTCAGCGATGGATCGTCTGCATCGCTGACGGTTGACTCCTTGTCATGAACATGACACCAGCCGTCGCCCTCGCCTCCGTCGCCGCGATCGCCAGCGCGGCCGCCGCAGGGATGATGTACGTCTTCTCCACCTTCGTGATGCGAGGGCTGGACCGCACCGGTGCGGTCAATGCAATCACGGCGATGCGCGGGATCAACGTCGAAGCGAACGCCAACGCGCCCTTCCTGCTTGCCTACCTCGGGGCGGCGCTGCTC
>Ga0164306_10001418_pt1 | contig 10632 bp, 12 predicted proteins | sample Whisoiple_242_MG_FD_110213 | JGI IMG/M metagenome (GOLD analysis project Ga0164306, IMG submission 110213) | Soil microbial communities amended with fresh organic matter from upstate New York, USA - Whitman soil sample_242_MG | ecosystem: Environmental > Terrestrial > Soil > Unclassified >... | reverse complement strand
CCGTCGCCGACCGCGGGGGTCGGCTCCTGCAGCTCGGCGACAACCTTGTCGCTCACTGGGGCTCCTTCGCCGGTGAGACCGGCCTACTCGTTCGGCCCGCAAACGGGGGTCACCCGCTCGTCGGCTTCTGGGGGCGCAGGGCCGCCGTTCGTGACGACGGACTCGTGCTTGGTCCTCGACCCGGAACTTACCGGAGAGCCCTGCGAATCTCACAATGCGGGACGACAACGCCCCCACTGGTCGGGGTCGCCCGTGCGACAATCACCCGACATCCGAGGCAGGGGGGCACATGGGAGCGCCGAACCGCACCAGCGCCTGGGCGATCAGCAGGGCCTGGTGGTCACTGCCGCGACGGACCCGGCGCGAGATCGTGCTGGCGGCCGTCAGGGGGCGACGACCTCCGACCGACCTGCCGACCTGGCGGACGACGCTCGACTGGGCCGAGCTCTACCCGGCTCAGGCCATCCCACAGGTCCTCATGGCAGGGTGCTTCCTCTACCTGACCGGTCGGGGGATCTACGACCCGCTCGGCTGGCTGGTCGGTGCCTTCGCCTGCTACCTGCTCGTCGCAGCCGCGTGGACGACTTTCGCGACGTCCCGGATCCGGCGTAGCCCCGGACCCGTGGACCCTGGGCAGCCCTCGGACCGCCGGGTCGACAACGCCACCTCCTGAGGCGTCGCGAGCGATGGCGTATGCCGTGTGCTCGGGGCGCGCTCGCCGGCGCGGTCAGCGCCGGGTGCCCCAGGTCCAGGCCGGGGTGGTGAGCAGGCCCTGACCCTGCACGACGGTCTCGCCGAGGTCCTTGACGAGGGTGATGCCTCGGGCCGGTGTGCCGAGCCCGACCGGTGCCTCGTCGTCGTCGGAGTCGACGACACCGAGCTCGCGGATGAGCGCCTCGGAGTGGGAGACGACCATGACCTGGCTGCGTTCGGCCGCAGACCGGACGAGCCGTCCGAGCGGTGGGAGCAGGTCGGGGTGCAGCGACGTCTCGGGCTCGTTGAGGACCATGAGCGACGGCGGGTCGGGCGTCAGCAGCGCGGCGACGAGGAGCAGGTAGCGCAGCGTGCCGTCGGACAGCTCGGCTCCGGCGAGCGGCCGCAGCATCCCGGGCTGGTGCAGCTCCACGTCGAAGCGGCCGCTGTCGACGGTGACCTCGAGGATCGCCCCGTCGAAGGCATCGGCGACGGCTCGGTCGAGCTCGGACCGACCGTTCTCGCGGATCGTCTGGAGCGCGGCGGCGAGGTCGCGTCCGTCGTCGGCGAGCACCGGGGTGCGAGTGCCGACCTGGGGCGTCCGGGCCGGGGCCTCGGCGTCGGCGCGGAACCCGTCGTAGAACCGCCAGCCGCGGATCATCCGGCGCACCCGGAGCAGCTCGGGTGCCCGCTCGGGGTCGGCGAGCTCGGTCAGCATGCTCTCCCACGGGCGCAGCGAGCGGGTCAGTTCGACCCACCCTGGGCGTGCACCGCGGCTCGGGCCCGCCGCCGTGCCGGCGCCCGACTCCTTGTAGGCCGCTCGCGAGCCGGTGCGTGATCCCGGGGCCGCGACGGGGTCGGACTCCCACTCCGCGGCGTCGCCGTCGTCGGGCCCCCAGTCGGAGGCCCAGCCGTCGTCGCTCCCGCCCACGGCGCGGGTCTCGACGACACCCCAGCGGCGGCGCACGAGCACCGAGCCCGGCCGCATGACGGGGCCGGCCCAGACCACCTCGCGCTTGATCTCGGGGTCGCGCAGGAACGCCGACGGCGTCCCTGCCTCGCTGCCGGTCGACTGCTGGGGCAGGCCGAGGTCGACGAGGTAGCCGAAGTCGTCGGAGGCGAAGCCGAGCTGGAGACTGATCGGGCCCTTGCGACGGGTGCCCTGCACGGCGTGGCCCCGGTCGCGAGCGCCGCCGAGGGTCGCCGGGCCGGCCCAGAGCGCGGACTGGAGGCCACCCTCGCGGGCGAGGGTGGCGATGACGTCGCCCCGGCCGCAGCCGGCGAGGAGCCGGAGCGACCGGTAGAGGCTCGACTTGCCGCTGCCGTTCGCGCCCGTCACGACGTCGAGCCCGTGCAGGGGCACGACGACGTCGCGCAGCGAGCGGTAGCCGGACACGGCGACGGCGGTGAGCATGCCGTGAACGTACGCCGGAGGACCGACACGGGGCGCCCGGCCGTTCAGGTCGTCAGGTCGTCAGGTCGTCAGGTCGTCACGTCGGCAGGTCGTCAGGTCGTCACGCGACGCCGAGCCACCGTCGTCAGCATCGCGACGATCGCCAGCCCCCCGAGCACCACCACGGCCGGGAGGAAGAGCGCCACCGGCGTCATCGCCGTGTCGAGCTGCCCCACCGCCGCACTCCCTACCCACCCGAAGGCGAAGGGTTCGCTGCGGACCAGGACCAGGACGGACACCGCGACAGCGAGACCGGCGAGCGTCGCAGCCGTCACCGCGACAGCCGGCACGACCGGGGTTCTCCGAGCGGCCGCCACCCAGAGCCCGCCGGCGGCGAGGAGCAGGACGATGGCCGCGACGACGAGCAGGACCGCGGTGAGCGAGCTCTCTCGCTGCACCTCGATCGCTTGGCTCACGGCCCGCACGCGTCCGTCGAACCAGATGTCGACGAGAGTCTCGCTCCCCCCGGCCGTGCGTGAGACGAGGTGGTGAGTGGGCCAGACGAGGACCGCGGCGAGCAGGACCGCGCCCGTGACGAGGATCAACGGCACGGCCCTACGGAGCCCGGACACCACGCGTCAGGCCCCGGGGTCGACGCCGTCGCCACCGGCACCGGCGGACCAGGCGGGCAGCTCCTGCAGCGACCACCGGTTGCCGTCGGGGTCGCTGAAGTGGACGAAACGGCCCCACGGCTGCTCGTCGACCTCGGATGCCTCGACGCCGCGACCGACGAGCTCGGCCCGGATCGCGTCGGCGTCGGCGACGACCATCTGGAGGTTGTCGAGGCCGCCCGGGACGATCTCGGTCAGACCCTTGCCGATCGCGATCGAGCAGGCCGACCCGGGTGGGGTCAGCTGCACGAATCGGATCTCGTCACTGACCGTGTGGTCGTGGTCGAGGACGAATCCGACCCTCTCGACGTAGAACTCCTTGGCCCGGTCGACGTCGGTCACGGGCACGGCCACCAGCTCGAGCTTCATGTCCATGCCCCGACGGTAGGGCCGCCCACCCACACGGCGGGCGTCCGGCACACGACCACTTCCGACGAGGCCCGATCCAGCGCTCACCTGTCGGTGTCGGTCGGCGACGCAACTCCCCCGTCCGCGCCCGACGGGAAGGGCGTGTCGCTGAAGCCGACCTCGGGCGCCCGCCCCGAGCCGGCCGGACCGGGGTCCATCAGGGTGGCGACGATCGGCGGGGTGGCCTCCACCAGGGCGCGACGCTGCCGAAGTCGCGCCGCGACGCCGGACACCGTGCCGGTGACCGAGACCGCCACGCGCGGCAGCAACACCGGGACGACGAGACCGGCGACTGCTGCCGTGAGCAGGACGACCGACACGACCTCGAGCCAGCCGACCGTCGTCGTCACGACGACGAGCCCGGGCTGCAGGCCGATCGTCCGGTCGTCGACCGACAGCCGCTGCACCACCGATGCCGCGACGGTCGCGAGAGCCAGCGCCAGGCCGACCCCCGACGCGAGCTCACCGGGCCGCCCGCCACGGACGAGCCGGGCGACCAACCCGGCCGCGGCGAGCAGCAGGACGACGACGAGGAGCACCGCTCGCGGCACCGGGTCGGGACCGGAGAACGCGTCGAGGAGCACACCGTCCGAGGTGTAGACGACCTCACGTCCCCACGACCAGATCAGCTGCTCGTAGCCCTTGGTGAAGTCGCCGACCTCCGGGACGCGGACCGCGACGACCTTCGTCGGCCACACCACCGTGGACGCCGCCAGCACCACGCCGACGCCGCCGAGCGCCACCCCCGCCACACGCGTACGCCATCCCGGCCCGGCTTCCGGGTCGACGTCGTGGACGGGACCGTCGGTCATCTCGGCGGCCGGAACCGGTCGGGGTCGACGGTCGGGTCGTCGGAGAAGCCGACGCCCGTGCCGGCGTGCTCGCGCCGCGCATGGGGCGGATGGCCGGGTCCCCTGGGCACGTCACGAATCGTCGCGATCCCGACGCGCGGCGCTGACGTCTCCGTCGTGCCTGCCGCATCGGACACCTCGTCGTGCGTGGCCGCACGGCGGGCCAGCGCCCGCGCGCGGACGACGGCCGACCGCGCCAGTGCGGCCACGGGTCGCAGCACGACGAGACCGAGCGACACGACGAGCAGCGCGGCGGAGGCCACCTCGAGGTAGCCGGTGGGGAAGGTCTCGACGACGAGCTGGTCGCCGTCGCCGAAGATGCCCGAGATCGTGTCGCCGACCCGTCGTCCCAGCCCACCGACCACCTGGGATGCAGCCCAGGCGAGTCCCGCCACACCGAGGATCCGGCCATCGGTGCCGGCCCGGAACGCATACGCGAGGACGCCGGCGAGGCCGGCGGCGAGGGCCACGACGAGGATCACCAGACCGGTCGTGTTGCCGACGTCGACCTGGCCGTCCGTGTTGGCGGTCGTGTCTGCGACGTGCCCCCAGCTCCAGACGGACAGCCGGAACGGGGACGCGTCGGGCTCGGCCGACTCCGGCGGCTTCTGGAGGATGGCGTGGGTCGGGAGCACGAGGGTGGGCAGTGCGAGCAGCACCCCGAGAAGGCCGACGAGCGCGGCCGTCAGCCGGCCGGCGACCACGTGCTCCCGAAGGTCCGTCACGGCGTCCTCCCCGGCTTTCCTGCCGTCGCGGGCGTGTCCGCCCCTCCGCCCGCACCGCCCGCACCTGCGTCGTCGAACGACACGGGCGCGGTCGTCAGGTGCTCACCGACAGGGCGCAGCCCAGCCGGCTCCGCCCGACCTGCGGGAGGCCCGGCAGCGGCAGTGCCGGCGGCCGGGGTGCCGGCCAGCACCGTCGGCAGGGCGCTCCCGCCCGTCGACCGGGCCGCGGCCACACCCATGAGCACGAGCGCGACGACGAGGACGCACGCAGCGGCCGTCTCGAGCGACCCCGCCTGCGTCATCTCGGTCCGGACCGTGAGGCCGGCAGCCCCCTGGTCGACCTCGCCGAGCGAGCGGCCGAGCCGGTCGGCCACGGTCGACAGCACGCGACCGGTCAGCAGCCCGACCGTGACGAGCCCGAGCACGTGACCCCATGTGACGCGGCGGGCCAGCCAGACGCCGACGCCTGCGAGGCCCGCGACGAGGAGCACCACGAGGACGGCGAGGCCGAACGGGTTCCACTGGTCGCGCAGCTCGACCCCCTCGAGACCGGCCACCCGGACGCGCCCCCAGCTCCACTCCCACTGGTGCGACAGGAGCGAGCCGTGCTCGCGGTCGGCGACCGCCATCTCCCGGGTCGGCGAGTACAGCGACGGCACGACGAGCAGGACACCGAGCAGGGCGAGGCTGCCGCTGAGCGCGCGACCGGCGAGCCGCTTGCGCACCGTGCCCATCCGCGACCTCCCGCGCCATGACCTGCAACGACGGCCGCGCGACACCGCGCGGCTCAGCCCATTGTCGCCCCGATCGGCTCGGTCAGCGGGCCCCGAAGCGTTCGGCGACCTCGATGAGCCGCGAGTTCGCGTCCACCTCGCCGATCGTGACGCGCACGCCGTCGTCGCCGTACTGCCGCACCGTGAGGCCGGCCTCGGCACACGCCTGCGAGAAGGCCGTCGAGTCGGTACCGAGCGGGAACCACACGAAGTTCGCATCGGACTGCGGGAGCGTCCAGCCCTGGTCGCCGAGGGCCCGGACGACCCGGTCGCGCTCGGCGACGAGCGACTCGACGCGCGCGTTGAGCTCGTCGAACGCGTCGAGCGAGGCGATGGCGGCCACCTGCGCGACCGAGTTGACGCCGAAGGGCGTGGCCGTCTTGCGGAGGGCGGCGGCGACGGGCGGGTGCGCGACGGCATACCCCACGCGGAGGCCGGCGAGGCCGTACGCCTTGGAGAAGGTCCGCAGGACGACGACGTTGGGGCGGTGGCGCCACGTCTCGAGCCCCCGCACGGCGTCGGGGTCGCGGACGAACTCGACGTACGCCTCGTCGACGACGACGATGACGTCGCTCGGGACCTTGTCGAGGAAGGCCTCGAGCTCCGCCTGGTGGACGCACGGCCCGGTCGGGTTGTTGGGGGTGCAGACGAGGACGACGCGGGTGCGGTCGGTGATCGCGGAGAACATCGCGTCGAGGCGGTGGCGGGCCCGCTCGTCGAGGCCGACCATGACGGGCTTCGCGCCGGCCAGCTGCGTGACGATCGGGTAGGCCTCGAACGAGCGCCACGCGAAGACGACCTCGTCACCGGCGTCGCACGCGGCGTTGACGATCTGGGCGAGGACCGCGACCGAGCCGGTGCCCGTCGCGATGCACTCGGCCGGGACGTCGAGCGCCTTCGCGAGCCGCTCGGTCAGCGCCGTGACAGCCATGTCGGGGTAGCGGTTCACCGTCGCCGCCGCGTCGTCGATCGCCGCGAGCACCGACGGGAGCGGACCGTAGGGGTTCTCGTTGGACGACAGCTTGTATGCCGTCACGCCGGCGGGTGCCGACGCGGGCTTCCCGGGCTTGTAGTCGGGCATCTGGGCCAGCACGTCGCGGAGCCGCACGGTGGCGCCCGACGCCTGCGGGGCGGCATACGCCTCGTCCGGGGTGGCGCTCTCGGTCACGCTCTCGCTGACGGTCTCAGGGCTGTCGCTCATACCCGAACTGTAGAGCCAGTGTCCACGCGGGCGACCGGCCCATGGACGCTCTCCTGACGGCGACGCCGGTCTGTGGCTAGGCTCACATCGTCGCGCCACCGCCGCCTCGACATCTTCTTCATGCCCAGCCTCACGAAAGTCAGATCATGCGCATCGGCATCCTCACCGGGGGCGGGGACTGTCCCGGCCTCAACGCCGTCATCCGGGGCGCGACCCGCGCCGCCGAGGTCACGTACGACAGCACCGTCATCGGCTTCCGCAATGCCTGGCGCGGGGTCATGGACAACGACTACGAGATCCTCGACGTCGACCGGTGCCGCGGCATCCTGCCCCTCGGTGGCACGATCCTCGGCACGAGCCGCGACCAGCCGTTCGCCCACGAGGACGGCCTCAAGCGCGTGCGCAAGGCCTACGACCGGCACGGGCTCGACGCCATCATCGGCATCGGTGGCGAGGGCTCGATGGGTGTCGTCAACCGGTTGCACGAGAACGGTTTTCCCGTCATCGGCGTGCCCAAGACGATCGACAACGACATCTCCCTCACCGAGATGACGTTCGGCTTCCAGACCGCCGTCCAGATCTGCACCGACGCCATCGACCGACTGCACACGACGGCCGAGAGCCACCACCGCGTCCTCGTCGTCGAGGTCATGGGCCGCCACGTCGGCCACATCGCGATCTGGTCGGGCCTCGCCGGCAGCGCCGCGATCACCCTCGTGCCCGAGGAGCCCTTCGACGTCGACGAGGTCTGCGAGCGAATCGTCCACCGGCACAAGAAGGGTCGCTTCGCGACGATCGTCGTCGTCGCCGAGGGCGCGCTGCCCAAGGCCGGCACGATGGACATCCCGGCGCCCGAGGTCGACAAGTACGGCCACCAGATCCTCGGCGGCATCGGCTCGATCCTCGCCCGCGAGATCCAGGGCCGCACCGGCATCGAGAGCCGGATGACCGCGCTCGGCCACATCCAGCGCGGCGGCTCGCCCGTCGCCTTCGACAGAGTCCTCGGCACCCGCTTCGGCGTGGCTGCGGTCGAGGCCGCCCTCGACGGGGCGTGGGGCCAGATGGTCGCCCTGCAGAAGGGCCGCATCGAGCGCGTGCCCGTCGCCGAGGCCATCGGCTCGCTCAAGATGGTCGAGCCGGACCTGTTGCGTCTCAACGCGATGTTCCAGCCGCGGATCCCCGGCGACGAGCACCCCGGTCTTCCCGCCGATGCGCCTGCGCCCGTGGAACACTGAGCGCATGCTCCTCAACTTCGCGCTTCGGACGGTGGTCAACGCCGTCGCCCTGGGGGTGGCCGCGTGGGCCATCCCCGGCATCACGTTCGGCGGTGGCTCGACGGGTCAGGTCATCTGGACCGTCGTCCTCGTGGCCCTGATCTTCGGCATCCTGAACGCCTTCATCAAGCCGATCATCAAGCTCATCTCGCTGCCGCTCATCATCCTGACGCTGGGCCTGTTCGTCTTCATCGTCAACGCCCTGATGCTGGAGCTGACGTCGTGGCTGGCCGGCAAGCTCGACCTGCCGTTCCATGTCGAGCACTTCTTCTGGGACGCCGTCTTCGGCGGCCTCATCATCACGTTCGTGTCGATGCTGCTCAGCTTCATCAAGACCGACTGAGGTCCCTTCGCCCAGAGCGCGTATGCCCTGAGCCCGCCTTCCATGTGGAGGGCGGGCTCTTGGCATGTCCGGACGTCGGCGTCCCCTGCGCCCAGCGATCGTCGAGGTTTCCCGCCGAGGCAGGCCGGGTAGGTACCACCCGACTGGCGTTTACAACGTAAACCATCGACTCTCTGGAGACTCTCGTGGACAACATCAGCACGGCACTGACGGACCTGTGGAGGTCCGTGGCGCTCTTCGTACCCAAGTTCTTGGCCTTCCTGGTCATCCTCGTGATCGGCTGGCTCGTCGCCAAGGCCATCGGGAAGGTCGTCGACAAGGTCCTCGAGCGGGTCGGTTTCGACCGCGCCGTCGAGCGCGGAGGCATCAAGCGCGCGCTGGCCAGGAGCGAGTACGACGCGTCGACCATCGTCGGCAAGATCGTCTACTACGCCCTGCTCCTCTTCGTGCTCCAGCTCGCCTTCGGCATCTGGGGCCCCAACCCGATCAGTGACCTGCTCAGCGGTGTCATCGCATTCCTGCCCAAGGCCGTCGTGGCCATCGTCATCGTCGTCGTGGCCGCTGCGATCGCCGCTGCCGTGCGCGAGCTCATCACCAACACCCTGGGCGGCCTGTCCTACGGCAAGCTGCTCGCCAACATCGCCAGCATCTTCATCCTGGGGCTCGGCATCATCGCCGCCCTGGGGCAGGTCGGTATCGCCACCACCGTGACGATGCCGGTGCTCATCGCCGTGCTGGCGACCGTGGCCGGCGTGATCGTCGTCGGCGTCGGAGGCGGCCTCGTCAAGCCGATGCAGGCTCGCTGGGAGGGCTACCTCGACACCCTGGCCGAGGAGACCGGTCGGGTCCGCGAGCAGGTACGACAGGCCCCGGGCATCGCCGAGCAGGCACGTCAGGCGAAGGCGCGTCACGACGGGGGCGACACCACCACCCCGGCACCCCAGGAGGCCGCTTCGGCTGACGACTTCTACCACGGGCGGGCCGAGACGGGTCAGCACACGGCGTCCTTCGACCCGACCCGGACCACGGCGTTCGAGGCCGACGGCCAGCCCGACAGCCACTACCGCCCGACCAGCGGCGGTCAGAGCACGTACTGACGTCCACTCCGGTCGAACCGGCCCTCGAACGGGCGGAATCCCCATGGGGTTCCGCCCGTTCGCGTTCTACCGCGGCGTTGGCGGTGCCAGCCGGGCATGATGGACTCGAGGGAACGACCGCCGAGCGTCCGAGGAGCAGCCATGACGACCCCGGGAGCCCCGCCCGAGCTGGAGGAGGCGGCCGGAGCAGGCCGCGCCGACGGACGGCACCGCCTCACCCGAGACCGCATCGTCGACGAAGCCATCGCGCTCGTCGACGCCGAGGGTGTCAACGCACTGACCATGCGCCGTCTCGGCGCACGTCTCGGGGTCGAGGCCATGGCCCTCTACCGCTACGTCAACGGGCGCGAGGACCTCCTCGAGGGAGTCGTCGACCGCCTCGTGGCCTCGCTCGAGATCGACCCCGGCACGCGCATGGAGCCCTCCGACGGCTGGCAGGCGTTCCTGCAGTGGATGGCGCACAACGTGCGACGGCTCTCCCTCGACCACCCGCTGGCCTTCCCCCTGATCGCCACGCGACACCCGGCGGCGCCGTGGCTGCGGCCTCCCCTGCGCAGCCTCGCGGTGGTCGAGGAGTTCCTCAACGGGTTGATGCAGCGCGGCTTCACCGAGGACCAGGCCGTGTGGGCCTACCGCACCTACACGAGCTTCCTGCTCGGCCACCTGCTGCTCGAGTCGGCCGCCCGGGGGGCGCAGTTCTCGGGGCCGGAGACGCCTCTGGACGAGGGCGGGGCCCACCAGCCCAACGACGACGGGACGCTGCCCCTGGACGCCTTCCCCACCGTGCAGCGGCTGGCTCCGAAGCTCGAGGAGGACCGGGTCGAGGTGGACTTCGAGGAGGCCCTCGAGGCCCTCCTCGAACGGATGGATCTCCAGCTCAGCCAGTAGGAGCCCGGTCGGTGGCCGTCGCGTAGCGCAGGAGGAGCGCGCCGTCGTCGAAGCGCTCGACGTCACCCACTCGCAGGCGTATGCCGCCGGGTGGCCCGGCGTGGGCAGCGTGACGAGCCGCTGGCCGTCCGGGTCGCTCGAGACGACGGGGTCGAGCAGGACGACGATCTCGTCGACGAGGCTCGCGGCGAAGGCGCGGTCGGGGTGGGAGCGTGCGCTGCTGGTCCTCCTCGGTCTCGGTCGGCCCGACGACGAGGGCGGTCGTGCTGCCCATGAGGATCGCGTCGCAGGGCCACCGGAAGCCGAGGCGGTGGT
>Ga0164306_10001416_pt1 | contig 10640 bp, 8 predicted proteins | sample Whisoiple_242_MG_FD_110213 | JGI IMG/M metagenome (GOLD analysis project Ga0164306, IMG submission 110213) | Soil microbial communities amended with fresh organic matter from upstate New York, USA - Whitman soil sample_242_MG | ecosystem: Environmental > Terrestrial > Soil > Unclassified >... | reverse complement strand
CCGCGGTGCGCGACCGGACCGCGGCGGGCTGATGCGCCTGCGCCCGACCCGACGCGGGGTGGGCCTCGTGGTCCTCGGCCTGGCCGTGGGCGCGACCGGCACCGCGTTCGGGTCGACCGACCTGCTGACCATCGGCACGCTGCCGGTGCTGCTCGTGGTGCTCGGCATGCTCGCGGTGGGCGTCGTCGACCCCGGCCGCGGCCAGGGCCTGCGGACCCGGCGCACCGTGCAGCCCGACCCGGTGCACGTCGGCCGGACCGCGGACGTGCAGGTCGAGGTCGGGCTGGCGCGCGGGGCGTCCCGCGCGCGGCTCACCGACCTGCAGCTCCGCGAGCAGGCCGCCGTCGAGCTGTCCGGCGGGCGGCCGCTGCGCGCCACCGTCGCCCGCGAGCCCCGCGCCGTCCGGCTGCGCTACCCCGTGCAGGCGACCCGGCGCGGCCGGTGGGCGCTCGGCCCGCTGGTGGTGACCCGCACCGACCCGTTCGGCGTGGCCCGGGTGCGCGCCACCCTCGGCGCGCGCGAGACGGTCACGGTGTGGCCGTCGGTCGTCGACCTGCCGGTCCCGCGCGAGCTGCTGGTCGCCGAGCCCGAGCGGTCCGTCGTCGGCGCCCGGTCCCCCGCCCCCGACGACGCCGCGCTCCGCGACTACCGGGTCGGCGACGACCTGCGCCGCGTGCACTGGCCCAGCAGCGCCCGCCGCGGCGAGCTGGTGGTCCGGTCCGACGAGCGCGCCGGGATGCGGCCGGTCACCGTGCTGCTCGACCAGCCCGCCCCCGGCGACGCGCTCGAGTGGTGCATCTCGCTGGCCGCGTCCGTCGCGCTCGCGACCCACGCCGCCGGCCACCCGACCCACCTGCTCACCGGCACCGCCGCCGACGACCCGCACGCCGCCCGGCTCGAGGCCCCCGGCCGGCAGCAGCTGCTGGACTCGACCGTGGACCTGGCCGGACAGCCGGACGCGGCGGCCGCGGAGGCCGCGCTGCTGGCGGAGATCCGGGGCCTGGACGACGCCGACGGCGGGTCCGGGCTCGTCATCGCCGTGCTCGGCCCGCAGGGCCCGGCCGGGCGCGCCGCGCTCGCCGGCGTCAGCCAGACCCGGCCCGGCTGGGCGCTGGTGCGCGGCGCGGACGACGACGAGTCCGCGACCGCCACGGCCCGCCAGCTGCGCCGCGCCGGGTGGCGCGTCGTGCAGGTCGAGCCCGGCGCCGACCTCGCGGCGACCTGGTGGCGGCTGACGGGCGGCGCGGCGTGAGCGGCGGGGCGGCCCTGCGCCGCGGCTGGCGGTCCCCGGCGGCCACCGCCCTGACCGCCGTCGCCGCGTGCACCGCGCTCGGCGCGATGTCCGGCCTGCTCGCCGGCGGCGCCTGGGTGCTGCACGCGGTCCTGGCCGTCGCCGGCGCCGCCCTCGTCGTCGGCGGCACCCGCAGCCTGACCCGGTCGACCTGGCTGCCGTCGGCGGTCGGGCTGGTCGTGGCCGCGTACGCCCTGCTGGCCTTCTACGCGACGCCGCCGGGCGGCAACCCGCTGCTGGTCGGGCCGGGCACGATCGAGCACGCGGGACAGCTCGTGCAGCAGGCCTCGCAGCTGATCGAGACCTCGGTCGTGCCGATGACGGTGTGGCCGCCGGTCGAGATGATCATCGTGGCGGCGGCGGTCCTGGTGTTCCTCGCGGCCGACCTGCTCGCCGTCGGCTGCGGCATGCCCGCGCTCACCGGCATCGCCTACGTCGCCGTGTGGACCCCCGCCGTCGTCCTGGGCTTCCCGGGGAGCACCTGGGCGCTCGCCGCGACCGGCTTCTGCTACCTGCTGCTGCTCGCGCTGGCGCAGCCGCCGGTGTCCCGCGACCGCTCGGGGCGGCGCGCCGGCGTCGTCCTGGTCGGCGCCGCGGGGCTCGTCGTGGTCACGCTGGCCGCCGGTCCCGCCGTGTCCGCGCTGCCCGCGTGGTCCTGGGTCGACCTGCCGGACGTCGGCACCGGCGCGGTCGGCCCGGTCCGGCTCGCCGACGACCTGGACCTGCGCGAGAGCCTGCGCGACCAGTCGTCGCAGGTGGTGCTCAGCTACACCGTCGACCGCGTCGACCCCGACGCGGACGGGCCCGCCGCGACCGCGTCCCTCGTCGGCCCGCTGCGCTCCTTCACCCTGCGCGACTTCGACGGCCGCTCCTGGCAGCGCGAGCCCGCGGACGACCTGGCCGAGTGGGACCCCGACGGCCTGCTCGCCTCCGACCCGTCGCTGGTCGGCGCCGTCCCCGACGCCGAGCGCGGCACGCTCACGGACGTGCAGGTCCGCGTCGGCGCCCTGCGCGAGCAGCGCCTGCCGGTCAGCACCTTCCCGCGCACCGTGCGGATCGACGGGCCGTGGACCTACGACGCCGCCCGCGACGAGGTCGTCAGCCGGAGCCGCACCGAGGCCGGCAGCGGCTACGAGATGGTCGTCGAGGTGCCCGACCTGAGCCCCGACCTGCTGCGGGCCGCGGGCGGCGACGTCCCGGAGGAGGTGCAGGGCTACCTCGGCGTGCCCGAGACCGAGCACGCCGACGACCTGCGCGCCCTCGCCGCCGAGCTGACCGCCGACGCCACGACCGCCTACGACCAGGCGCTCGCCCTGCAGACGTACTTCCGCGACGGCACCCAGTTCCGGTACGACACCTCGATCGAGCCGGGCGGCAGCGACGACGCCGTCTGGGACTTCCTGCAGAGCCGGCGCGGGTACTGCGTCCAGTTCGCCACCTCGATGACGGTCCTCGCGCGCACCCTCGGCATCCCCGCGCGGCTCGGCGTCGGCTTCCTGCCCGGCGAGCTCGGCACCGACCGCACCTACCGGGTCACCGGCGCCGACGCGCACGCGTGGCCCGAGCTGTACTTCCCCGGCACCGGGTGGGTCCGGTTCGAGCCGACCCCCGCCGTGCAGACCGGCCCGCCGCCGTCGTGGAGCAACCCGTTCAGCGCCGCCGCGCCGACCACCGCGCCGACCGCCGGCACCCCGCGGTCGACGACCACGCCGAGCGCGGCGGCCACCACCGCGGCGCCGCAGGACCAGGGCGGCCTGCCGGGCGTCGTCGCCGACCCGCGCACCCGCGGACCGCTCATCGCGGTGGTCGCGCTGCTGGTCGTGGCCGCGGGCGTCCTCGCCGCGCTGGCCGTCCGCCGCCGGCGCCGGCCCGTGCTCCGACTGGCCCCCGAGGTCGCCTGGCGCCGGCTGCGCGACCGGCTCCGGCGGGCGGGCATCACCTGGCCGGACTCCCGGACGCCGCGGCAGGCGGTCGCCGCCGTCCGGTCGCAGGTCGAGGCGCGCCGCGGGCGGCCGCTCGGGCCGGAGGCCGACCGGGCGCTGGTGGCGCTGGCCGGGGCGCTCGAGCGCGAGCGCTACGCGCCGGACCCGGAGGCGTACGACCCGGACGAGCTCCAGGGCTGGGTCGCGGCGGTGCTGACGGACGTGAGCACCCGCGCGCCGGGCGACGCCCCGGCCTCGGGCTCCGGCGACGCCCCCGCCTCGGGCCCGCGCGGCCCGCGCCCCGCCGAGGCCTGACCCGCGCGCCCGGCGCCCGCGGGCGCCCCGCGCCGGGGCCCGCGCCGAGCCGTGCGCCCCGCCCCGGGCCCGCGCCGCTCCGCGCCGGGTCCACCCCGAGCCTCCGTCCGCGCCGAGCCCGCGCCGTGCCCCCGGGCCACCCCGAGCCCGCGCCGAGATAGGACCTCCCGCCCCAGATAGGACCGTCCACGGCCCTATCTCGGCGCGGAGGCCCTATCTCGGCGGATCATCGGCGCCGAGGTCGGTGGTCCCGGCCGAGATCGGTGTTTAGAACCACCGATCTCGCGTCGAAGCACCGACCTCGGGTTGGCGGCGCCGCACAGGCCGGGCGCGGGCGCGGGCGGCGACGGTGAGGGACCGGTGCGTGCGGTGCGACAACCGTCGGCGCGCCCTGGACGCGGACGCGCACAGACTCGACCCCGAGGCGCACGAACTCCGGACGGGCGGGCAAGTCGCCCCACACGGCCACGCTCGCGCGCGCAGGCACGCCGCACGCGCCCCGGGGCCGGACACACCCGGGCCGCCACTCGTGCCGCAGGCCGGCCGCACCCAAGCCCGCCACTCGCGCCGCGAGCCCGCACGCCCCGGGCCCGCACGCCCCCCGGGCACGCCACGCGCGCCGAAGGCCCGCACGCGCCCCGGCCCCGGACGCGCGCGGGCCCGCCCCTCGCGAGGCGGGCCCGGTGCGTCGTGCCGCGGGATCAGTCGGTCGTGAGCGGGGTCGTCAACGACCCTGGTCGCGCCGCTTGTCCCAGCGGTCCTCCATCCGGGACATGAAGCCCTTCTTGGCCTTGGGGGCCGAAGAGGGGCGTGGTGCGGTGCTGCCGTCCGCCCGGACGACGCCGACCGGTCCGCCACCGCGACGCGGCCGCGTGAACGCGATCGCGACGGAGGCGAACATGACGACGAAGCCCAGCACGCCGAGCCACACCTCGGACGCCGCAGCGCCCACCACCAGGAGCAGCAGCCCTACGACGGCACCGATGCCGCCCAGGACGTACCGCAGGACCGGCTTCCGCCCACGCGATGTCAGCGTGTTCGCGAGCCGGGGATCATCAGACGTGAGCTGACGCTCCATCTGCTCCAGTACACGTTGTTCGTACTCGGAGAGAGGCATTCCAACCCCCGTGCTCCGCCGTCGGGACTTCTTCACCTCAGGATAGATGGCCGGTGGCGAAGTCGGAAGTCGAGCGCTCCCCCGGAGCGGGTGACCCTGCCGACACGTCCCGCGCGGACCGCCCCACGGCGGGGGTCCCGGCACCGATCGCCGACCGCCCGAACCGGGCGCGCACCAGGTCCATCGCCCGCTCGGCGTCGCGCCGCGCGTCCGGGTTGGACCCCGCCGCCTCGTCCAGCGTCGGCTGCCGGATCACGTCCGCGGCCGGCAGCAGCCCCTCCGCGCGCACCCCGACGAGCCGCACCGGCAGCCCGCCCAGGTCCGCCGCGGCGAGCAGGTCCCGCGCGACGAGGTAGAGCTCGCGCCCGACGTCGGTCGGCTGGGGCAGCGTCCGCGACCGGCTGAGCGTCCGGAAGTCGGAGGTGCGGATCTTCACGGCGACGGTGCGTGCGACGAGCCGCTGCGCGCGCAGCCGCCCCGCGCACCGGTCGGCGAGCTCGAGCGCCTTGCTCTCGACCACCCGCATGTCCCGGGTGTCGGCGGCGAAGGTCTCCTCCGCGCCGACGCTCTTCTCCTCGCGCCCCGGCGTCACCGGCCGCGGGTCCCGCCCCCAGGACAGGTCGTGCAGGTGCGCGCCCGCGACCTTGCCGACCGCGCGCTGCACGACGGCGACGTCGCTGCCGGCGAGCTCGGCCACGGTGCGGATACCCCACCGCTCCAGGGCCGCGGCCGTCCGCTCCCCGACGCCCCACAGCGCGCCGACCGGGAGCACGTGCAGGAAGTCGACGGTCGCGGCCCTCGGCACGAGCAGCACCCCGTCCGGCTTGGCGTGGCCGGAGGCGAGCTTGGCGACGAACTTGGTGGCGCCGATGCCGACGGAGCACGTGATGCCGTACCGGGCGTGCACCCGCTCCCGGATGAGCGCGGCGATGCGAGTGGGGCTGCCGAGCCGGCGCCGGGCGCCGCTCACGTCGAGGAACGCCTCGTCGACGCTCACCTGCTCGACGATCGAGGTGACGTCGTGCAGCACCTCCATGACGCCGCGCGACACCTCGGTGTAGGCCGCGTGGTCGGGCGGGACGACGATCGCCTGCGGGCACATGCGGAGCGCGGCGGCCATCGGCATCGCCGAGTGGACGCCGAACGCGCGCGCCTCGTACGTCGCAGCCAGCACCACCGACCGCTCGGACCCGCCGACGATCACCGGCCGGCCCCGCAGGTGCGGACGCCGCGCGAGCTCCACCGACGCGAAGAACGCGTCCATGTCGACGTGCAGGATCGAGCACCCGTCCTCCTCGGTGCCCCAGTCGCGCTTCGCGTCCTGCGACCGCGGGCCCCGGCTCATCCGGCGCGCGCCGCCTCGACCTCGACCGCCGCGCTCTCCAGCTCCGCGCGGACCAGGTCGAGGAAGTCCTCGGCGTGGCAGAGCACCTGCTCCGCGCGCTCGGCGGACACCGCGTCGAACCGCCCGGCGTCCACGGCCGCGCGCAGGCCCGCGCCGGCGGCGAAGTACGCGGACCAGCGGCCCATCTCCGGCGCGACCCGGTCGAGCAGCTCCCACACGGTGCGCGGCCCGCGGCGGGCAGACAGCGGCTGCCGCTCGGCGAGCACCGCCGCGCCGGCGCGGAGGGCGGCGAGGTGCGCGTGGGTGAACTGCTCCCAGGGCTCGGACGAGAACTGCGCGGCGACGAGCTCCGCGTCCGCGCGCTGCAGCAGCTCGGCCGTGCGGCCCGACAGCCCGGGCGCGGCACTCCGCAGGGCACGAAGGGTCTTGACCGGCATCGCGCACCTCCCTCTCTCGACCTACCCAGTATCGAACACCTGTTCGAACGCGTCAACCCGTACCGTGGCGGGATGGCGTCCCGTGGCCGGTCCGGCCGATCCAGCAGGTCGGACAAGGCCGCAGGGCCCCGCCGACCTGCCTCAGACTCCCACCGACCACCGACACGCGGCGGGCGCGGCGGGACCGGCACGGCCGCGCAGGCCTGGCCCGACGGCCCCGTGCCCATCGCCACCGGCACGGCCGAGGTGCGGCGCTCCCCCGACGACCCGGACGCCGTGACCCTGCTCGTCAACGGCGTGCCGAGCTCGCACCTCGACCTGGCGGACCCCGAGCGGCTCGACTTCGAGTACATGCAGCAGATGGCGGCGGTCCTCGACCACCTCCCCGGCGAGGACGGTCCGTTCCGCGCGGTGCACCTGGGCGCCGCGGGCTGCGCGATGGCGCGGTGGGCGCACGCGCGGTTCCCGGGCGCCCGGCAGGTCGCCGTCGACCTCGACCCGGTGCTGGTCGCGCTCGTGCGCGACTGGTTCGACCTGCCCCGGTCGCCCGCCCTGCGGCTGCGGGCCGGCGAGGCGCGCGCGGAGCTCGGCACGCTCCCGGACGCGAGCGCGGACGCGGTCGTGCGCGACGTGTTCGCCGGCGACCGCACGCCGCCGCACGTGACGACCGAGGAGTTCGCGGCCGACGTCGCGCGCGTGCTGCGCCCGGGCGGCGTCTACCTCGCGAACTGCGCCGACCGCCCGCCGCTCGCCCTGGCCCGGGCCGAGGCCGCGACGCTCGGCGCCGTGTTCCGGCACGTCGGCGTCGTCGCCGAGCCCGCGGTGCTGCGCGGGCGGCGGTACGGGAACCTCGTGCTCGTCGGCACCGACGACCCGGCGCTGCTCGCGGACGCGGGGCTCGCGCGGGACCTGCGGTCGCTGCCGGTGCCCGCGCGGCTGCTGGTCGACGAGGAGCTCGCGGCGTTCGTCGGCCGCGCCACCCCGCTGCGGGACGCCGCACCCGAGCTGGAGCCGGAGCCGGACGCCCACGCCTGACCCGCGCGCCCGCCGCTCGCCCGCACCCCGCGCCCGGCGCACCCCCGCCCGGACACGGACGAGGCCGCACCCCCCGGAAGGGATGCGGCCTCGTCGTGCGGACTGCCCGCGGGGGGGGCGGCCGGAGTCAGATCAGAGCGGGCGGACCTTCTCCGCCTGCGGGCCCTTCGGGCCCTGGGTGATCTCGAACTCGACGCGCTGGCCCTCCTCGAGCGAGCGGTAGCCCTGGGAGTCGATGGCCGAGTAGTGCACGAAGACGTCGGCGCCGCCGCCGTCCTGGGCGATGAAGCCGTAGCCCTTCTCAGCGTTGAACCACTTGACAGCACCCTGTGCCATGTTCTTGTCCTTCTGTCCATCCGGTGACGGCGCCGGGAACTCCCCGGACCGTGCCGCAATGCCTATCCCGCGTCCTGCACCGGGTGGACCAGCCGGATGGCTGGAAGGTGCCGCGCGGGTGTCCCCGGAGGGGCCCCGACCGGCGCCGGTCAAGCGTCAGTACGTCACTGCAACACGGCGATCCTCTCACGCAGGTCATCGCGACGCCACGGTTCTTCAAGGCCCGATGCGGCGTCGATCACAACGATCCGGTCACGACACGATCACAGGACGACCACCCCGACCGACCGGTCGGGAGGCGTTCAGACGGCGAGGTCGGGGTGGGCCCGGCGCGCGCCGCGACGGCCCAGGAGCATCGCCGCGACCCCGAGCGCCCACGGCACGGCCACCCACGCGAACGCCGCCCGGAACGCCTCGAGGTCCCGCGCCCCGCCCGCGGACCCGCCCCCGGACGCCGCGTCGAGCACGACCCCGACGACCAGCATGGTCGCGAGCGCCCCGACGAACCCGCCGGTGTTGACGAACCCGGTCGCGGTGCCGAGCCGCCGCGCGGGCGTGCAGGACCGCGCCACGTCGAACGCCACCAGCGAGGTCGGACCGCCGACCGCCACGACGACCACGAACACGCACAGCACCGCGTACGGCACCGGCGCCGACGGCAGCGTGACGGACAGCCACGCCAGCCCGATCGCGGCCGACGTCCCCAGGGCCAGCGGCATCCGCGCCCGCGGGTGCCGGCCGACCACGACCCCGATGACCGGGCCCGCGACGACCGCCGCGACCACGTTGAGCGTCAGCAGCGCGCTCGCCTCGCCCGGCGTCCGCCCCTGGCCCTCGACGAAGAACGCGAACCCCCACAGCAGCACGACGACGTGGTTGCTGAACTGCCCGGAGAAGTGCATCCAGAACGCCAGCCGCGCGCCGGGGTCCCGCAGCACCGCGCGCAACGCGCCGGGCTCGCTGTGCGCGCGGGCCCGCGCGGGCCGCCACCGGCGGCGCAGCAGGCCGACGCGCCACCACGGCGCAGCCGCGGGCACCGGTGCGGCGCCGGCCGCCAGCCCGGCCGCGACGTCCGGCTCGGCCGCCTCCCCCGCGGGCGCGTCCGGGTCCGCGAGCGCCCCGCCCGCCGGCCCCACCGACCCCGCGGTCCCGGCCTCCGCCGGCGCGTCCCGCACGACCGCCACCACCGCGATCGTCGCCACCACCCCGACGGCCGCGACCGACAGGAACGTCGTCCGCCACCCCTCGGCGTGCAGCAGCGCGACCACCGGCACGGCGGACAGCACCTGGCCCAGCTGCCCCAGGCTCCCGGTGAGCTGCGTCATCACCGGCACCCGCCGCGCGGCGAACCACGCCGGCACCAGCCGCACGACCGAGACGAACGTCAGCGCGTCCCCCGCGCCGACCAGCACCCTCCCGCCCAGCACCCAGCCGGCCGACGGCGCGAGCGCCAGCACGGTCTGCCCGAGCGCCATCACGGCGGCGCCCGAGGCGACCAGCACCCGCGGCCCGTACCGGTCGAGCAGCACGCCGACCGGGACCTGCAGCAGCGCGTAGACGACGAGCTGCGCGACCGCCATCGTCGCCAGCAGGGCCGAGGAGACGCCGAACAGGTCGGTCACCTCGAGCGTGGCGACGCCGAGCGACGACCGGTTCATGATCGCGACGACGTACGCGCCGACCGCGACGGACCAAACGAGCAGCGCGCGGCGGTCGGAGGTCACGTGCAGCCATTCTGCCGGTCCCCGCGAGCGCCCCCGACGAGTCCCCGGTCACACCGCCGCCACCGGGCGGCCGGCGGACGCACCGAGGGCCCGGCACCAGGGGGACGACTCCCCCGGGTGCCGGGCCCTCGCGCGTCGCGGGCGGGCGCGGCCCGGCTCAGTACCCCGGGTTCGGGCCCTTCTCGTCGCCCTGCTGCGCGAGGAACCGCTCGAACTCGGCGCCCAGCTCGTCGGCCGTCGGCAGCTCCGCGGTCTCGGCGAGCAGGCTCGGCCGCCCGATGTTCCGGGCGAACGCGTCGTACTGCTGCTCGAGCGCGTGCACGACGGTCTGCACCTCGGGCTGGTCCTCGACCTGGCGCTCGACCTCCAGCATCGTCTCGGAGGCGGCCTCGGTCAGCGCCCCGAGGTCGAGCTCGAGGCCGGCGGCGCGCTGCACGTGCTCCAGGCCGGTGATCGACGCCTGCGGGAACGGCGACTGCGCGAGGTAGTGCGGGACGTGCACCGCGAAGCCCATGGCGTCGTGCCCGGACTGGCCGAGCCGGATCTCCAGCAGGGTCCCCGCGGAGGCCGGGACCTGCACGGTGCCGAACCACGACGTGTAGTCCGCGACCAGCTCCGGCCGGTTGGCGTGGGCGGTCACCGACAGCGGCCGGGTGTGCGGGATGCCCATCGGGATGCCGTGCAGCCCGACGGTGAGCGGCACGTCGAACCGCTCGACGATCTGCCGCACCGCGGCGGCGAACCGCTCCCACTGCACGTCCGGCTCGACGCCGTGCAGCAGCAGGAACGGCACCCCGGAGGTGTCGCGCACCAGGTCGACGGCGAGCTCGGGCTCGTCGTACTCGCCCCAGTGGTCGCCCTCGAAGGTGGCGGTGGGGCGGCGGGAGCGGTAGTCGAGCAGCTGGTCGACGTCGAAGGTCGCCAGCCGCTCGGTCGGGAGCTGCTCGGTCAGGTGCTCGGCCGACAGCCGCCCGGCGCCGCCGGCGTCCACGAAGCCGCGCACGGCGTGCACGAGCACCGGCCCGCTGCCGCCCGCGGTCCGCGCCTCGACCTCGGCGGCGACCGCCGGGTCGACGGCGTAGATCTCGCTCGGGTCCAGCATGGGGTCCTCCCTGGGG
>Ga0164306_10001413_pt1 | contig 10644 bp, 8 predicted proteins | sample Whisoiple_242_MG_FD_110213 | JGI IMG/M metagenome (GOLD analysis project Ga0164306, IMG submission 110213) | Soil microbial communities amended with fresh organic matter from upstate New York, USA - Whitman soil sample_242_MG | ecosystem: Environmental > Terrestrial > Soil > Unclassified >... | reverse complement strand
GCTTCGCTGATCCCGCCCGCTTCTCCTTCGCGCACGGAGGGAAAGATGGTCATCCCTTCCCTGTGCCGCTCAAGACATACGACGAATCATTGTCTGTCCTGCGTCGGGCGCTGCAAGAGGCCAAGGTTGGACAGACAGACAAGATCGATGGCTTTGGCCGGCTTGACCGTTTTACACGGACGATTGAGAAACAGGGCCGGCCGGAAGCGGATTTTCAAGCGGCGGTAGGTGATGAAAGGGCAATCTCACCTTCACTCGATGGCAGGACTGTTTTCGACGATCGGAAAGGGACAACGAAAAGGAAAACCGAGAAGCAGCTCTCTCTGTTCTGACGTCCTTTCCCAAAACCGGTTTGCCCCATTTGCGACCGTCTGTGTACACTCACGCGATGACCAAGAGACTTCTTCTGCCATTGCTGATTGCGCTTGCCTCTGTGCCGGGGATGGCACAATGCTGCCCGGAAAAGCCGGCAACAGAAAAGCAGCAGGCGCTCTGGCAGAAACTTCAGGAGGACCTCCGGGGCGTGGACAAAGGGCTGGACGGCGTAATGGGCCTGGCAGTAAAAGACCTCACGTCAGGCGAGAGCTTCTTCATCCATGGCGACGAGATCATGCCGCAGGCCAGCTCCATCAAGATCGCCGTGCTGGCCAATCTTTATCTTCAGGCACAGCAGGGTAAGCTGAAGCTCACCGACGAATACGTGGTCCGGCAGGAAGATCTCGTCTCCGGCAGCGACATCCTGCTGGGACTTACGCCCGGAGTCACGCGCCTTACGCTGCGCGATCTGGCCACCATGATGGTAGCGGTAAGCGACAACAGCGCCACCAATGTTCTGATTCGCCGCGTGGGAATGGACAACGTGAACAGCATGCTGGACAGCCTGGGCCTGCATGCTACCCGGCTGCGCCGCCAGATGATGGACCTGAAGGCGGCGGGCGAGGGCCGCGAAAACGTCTCCACCCCGCGCGAGATGATGACGCTGCTGGAGACACTCTACCGAGGCAAGCTGCTCAATAAAGAAATGACCGCGGATTTCATCAAGATGCTGAGCACGCACAAAGAGAGTTCGCTGTTGCAGGGACTGCCGGACGACGTGGCCGCCGCCAGCAAACCCGGCGAGCTTGAGGCCGTCCGCAACGATTCTGGAATTGTGCTGCTGAAGGGCCGCCCGTACATTCTGTGCGTCATGACAACCTATCTCAAAGACGAAAAAGACGGCGCTGCGGCTATCCGCAAAATTTCCGCGCTCACGTACAGCTATTTTGATCGCCTTGCGCGAGCATCAGAGTATGGCCGCGTCGTATCACCAAAATAGGCCGTCTTCTGGCGGGCCTTACCGCATTTACGTCGCTTCCAGCATCCGCTCAACTTCGTAAACAAAATGCTGGGGGCCATCCTGTTTTGAGACGACTTTGTCCGGACAGCTCTCGCGGCCAAGATAAAGATGGCCATCGACCTGCATCAACACTTTCTGATGCGGATGCCGTTGCTTGATCTCTTCGCAGAATTCCAGGCCGGGATCGGCAAAGTGCCCAACATCGACAATGACAAGGTTATAGTGTGCTGCGGCGGCGGCAATCACGGTGCGGGCGGCTTCAAGGTCCGCTGCGGTATCAACATCGTATCCTTGCATGCGCAGCATAAGGGCCCGCAGATGCTGAACTGTACTATCGCCATCAACAAGCAGGATTCGCGTTTTATGTCGGGGCATGGAGTAACGACCTTGTGTAAGGATTTGCGGGCTGTTCCCAGCCTACACCCATGTGCGCGGCTGCTCATGGCCCGGTTTCCTTAGTACTGTAGCTTTTATTTTTTGCAAGGAATGCAGACTTCGGCAGCATCTGGATCGCCGAAAGGACTCCCGGTCTGGCGGCCGCCATCGCTCGCCAGAGAAAATAATTCTGCTCGGATTACTTCAATTTTTGGTTGAACAATTTCTGGTTGAACAATTTTTGGTTGAACCAGGCCGCCACGCGCTCAATCACGTCGCGCTGATGTAAAGGATCGGCGAAGCTATGGCCTTCATGCTCGTAAACAACCAGCTCGGTTTCTGTGCCGATGGTTTTGAGCGCGTGCCAGAACTCATACGACTGCGGAGTAGGACACTCGCCGTCGCTGTCTCCCACAAGCACCAGAGTAGGCGTCTTCGCGTTCTTGATGAAGGTGATGGGAGAACTCTTCGCATAGACCTGGGGATCGTCATAGACGGTAGCGCCGAAGAATGGGACCATCCATCGGTCAATCTGGTTCTCGCCGTAGTAGCTCTGGAAATTCGCCAGCCCCGCGCCGGCGACGGCGGCAGCAAAGCGGTTGGTCTGCGTGACCGCCCACATCGTCATGTAACCGCCATAGCTCCAGCCGGTAATGCCCAGGCGATGCTCGTCAATCGGCGCTTCCTTCAGCGCCTGGTCCACGCCGGCCATGATGTCGCGAAAGTCGCCATAGCCAAAGTCCTTCACGTTGGCGCGGGTAAAGGCCTCGCCCTGGCCGAAACTTCCGCGCGGGTTGGGCAGGAAGACGAAGTATCCGGCCGCGGAGAGCGCCACGCCAAAGCTGTGTGAGCCCGGCCAGGCCGAGTGCTGCATGGAACTGGGACCGCCATGGACCTGCGCCACCATGGGATATTTTTTTGCCGGGTCAAAATTTACGGGATAGAGCAGCCAGCCTTGCAGGTTGAATCCATCGTTCTGCCAATGAATGCTTTTAGCTTCTCCCCAGGCCGGCTTCAAACCGGCATTACGCGAGGTGATCTGCTTCCACTCGCCTATCGCTCCCGCCCATACTTCCGGCGGATGAGCCAGCGAGTGGCGAATCACCGCGGAGGTCCTGCCATCGGCAGCAAGCGAGATGGCGGTCCCAAATCCGCTGGCTAAAAGCTGGCCCGGCGCGTGAGTGAGAGTTTGAATGCTTCCGCCGGCCACATCGACCGTAGCAATGCCGCTCTCGCCATCCACATCTTCGCCAAAAAGAACCTTGCCGCCCGCCGGCCACGTGAGCCAACTGGCAGAGGCTTTCATGGCGGGCGTGATATTTTTGGCTTCGCCGCCTTCGGCCGGGACGATAAAGATATCGCCGCCCACAGAGCCCTCGTCGCTCATGATGCCGGAGATAAACGCGATCGATTTTCCGTCGGGCGACCACGCAGGGACAGCAATTTGCGAATCGACCGGCGGCTGGTAAATCGATTTCATCCCGCCGCCCGCCGCTGGGATTGTATATATCTGCGCGATGTACCAGTTATTATCGCCGCTACCATGGGCCGCGGTGGTAACAAAGCTTTTGCCGTCGGGCGACCAGGCGTACTCGTAAACATACATGTCTGCGGGCGAGATTTGCCGCACCTTGCCTCCCGCCGCATCGATCAAAGCCAGGCGCTGCTCGGTGACAGCTTCCTTGATCACCCCGGTCTGCGCTTTTTCCGCGACCAGAGGTCCGGCGGCGCGCTCAGCATTCTCGATAAAAAGAAATGCAATGGTCTTGCCATCCGGCGACCAGCCGGGAGCGGCGAGAAATCCTTTCACACTGGTAAGCTTTCGGGCAGGCCCGCCAGACAAGTTGACCGTGTACACCTGCGCTTGTCCGGGCGTAGCCGCGTCAGAGAGGAATGCAAGCTGCTTGCTGTCACCGGACCAGGCGACCGCGCTTTCGGATTGGCCGCCCGCCGTGATACGGCGCGGTGTGCCGCCGCCCGCAGACGAAACAAAGATGGCAGGGCCGCTCTTGGTCATTTCCACCCACGCCACCTGCTTGCCGTCGGGCGAGATAGCGGCCTGATCAAAAGTCTTCGCGCCGAAAAGCGCGGTGATCACGCCGTCCATCGGTGAAGCGGCAGCCTTCGCGGGGGCGCGAGAAGCAGGCTGGGCAAAAACCAGCGGCGTCGCCATCAGGAACGCGAAGGTGATCGCAACAATTGTTCGTCCCGCTTTGCGCATTTGGAAATTTCTCCCGGCGTGGGTTGGTTCCCAAATATACAGGCGGGGAATGCGGGGTAGCAACCGCAGGGACAAATCCGTTATGGCCACACGGGGCCTTCTGCACGGCACGGAAGCCCGCATATGGTATTCTCCAGTTCATCATGCGACATACTATTGTTCTCATAGCCACCCTGGGCGCGTTTTTGCTCGCGGCAGGACAGGCCGCCAAAAAGCAGCCGCAAGCGCCGCAAGCCACGCCAACCGCTCCAGCGCCGGCCCAACTGCCATCGGACCAGGTGCTGATGGAGAAAACAGCCGAGGCCACGATCGACTGGGACAAAAAGACCATGCCGGGAGCAAAGGTGGATGTGCTGTTGATCAAGAAAGACCAGGTAGACGGCAAACCGGTCATGCAGTATCACGTGAAGGTAAATGGCGCGCCAAAGAACAAATTCTACACGCTCATGACCTGGCCTATTACCCTTGCCGCGCCCGTCATCATGGTAGAGGGGCTGGTCATCGCGGCAGACGGAACTGTCGGCTGCCCGCCTGATTCCACCAAGAGCTGCGGGCAACGCATGAAGGGCGCGGAATTGAAGCTCGACTACACGCCGGGCATTGGAGAAATCTTCCGGCATGCTTTGGTTTCCGAAGACCACACCGCTCGGATATTCTTTTCCATTGTGCCGGCCCCGATGGTGGAGCATGACAAGGCATGCAGCCTGGAAATCGTGCGCTTGAGTCCAAAGTTCGAACTGGCCCTGATCCGGGGCAAAGGATTTTCTCCCGGCGAGCAACTCACTTTTCACACTGACTCTTATCAGGAAGTCCACGATTCGCAGGCCAAAGCAAATCCACAAGGTGAATTCTGGGCAACGCTCACGCCATTTGTAAAAGGCAGGACCATGGGCACCATGCAGGTTTCAGTCAAAAGCAAGAGTTGCGCTCCCTCCCTGGCGTTTGAGTGGGGATCAGAATAATTGCCAATATTGCCAAAATTGGTAATTGCCAAAATTGAAAGGCAGCAATTTCAGCAATTTTGGCACCTATGGTGATTCATCCCTGGCGACGATCCCTGACTATTTCATTTAGCTGGCTTGATTCAGGAACTCCAGTTTTTCTGACACGGGGTCGATGAGCGTAGATCAGAATAATTGCCAATATTGCCAAAATTGGTAATTGCCAAAATTGAAAGACAGCAGTTTGGCAATTTTGGCATTTGTCGCAATTCGTCTGGACCGGGAATCACCCACGATCACTTCCCGGCTTTTTCCAGATCGGCGGCGGCTGAGTCAATGGCCGCTGCGTAATCCTGCAGCGCCTGGGCAACCCGCGTGATCTCCTTTTCCGCTTCCGCGTAGCGCTTTTCTTCAATGCCTTCTCGCACGCCGGGAAGGGTCTTGGCCCCATATCCGGTATAGAACCCGGGCGCGTAGATCAGGTGCTTGAACCACGGACGGCGAGGCAAGCCGCCGTCATTGGTCAGCTTGCGTTCCGTCTGAACCAATTTGGCATTCAGTTCCTGCAATGACTGGGGTGCGTTTCCGCCTTTCAATGACTTTACCGCTTTGGCGTAGCGTTGCGCGCTGCGATCGAGCGCGGCCTGCGCGTTATCGAGCGGCGCGAAGTTGAGGAACGGCGGCACGTCTTCTTTGGGCGGCGCGACGGTGGGCCGCCGCGGATCGGAAACGGCGCTGTAAACGCCGTCGTCTATGTCCTGATTGCGGTCGTGAATTTGTTCCTGCTTGTCCTTGAGCAGCTTCTTGAGTTCGTCATTGTATTTGTGGATCGTGTCGGCGAAGCCGGTGAAATCGTAAGGCAGCACGTCAGCATTGGCAAAGCGCAGCACCATGGTGCCGACGGTCTGCGAGAGCGCGCGCCCGTAGACAAAATCTTTGTCGGAAAATCTGGTGAACCAGTAGAAATCGTCATAGATCGAGTGATAGATGCCGCCATCGTCCTCGCCGCCGAAGCCGACGTTGAGTGACGCGACGCCAAGATGGTCGATAAACGTTGTGTAGTCGCTGCCGGAGCCAAGCGCGCCAATGCGGAGATCGGGGCGCGTGCGCGCGTCTTTGCGGTCTTCAGGGCGGCCCATGGTGAGCCGGGCAGCCTGGCCGCGCTTCCACACGGAAATATTCTTCTCCGGATCGGTAATGTCGCGGGCCACCGTGTTGACGAATTTTTCCAGCGAGTGCGAGCCTTCGACACTAAGATAGCCGCGGCCATTGCCATCGGTATTGATGTAGATGGCGGCGTGCTGCTTGAGTTCGTTGCCGTGGTACTCGGCCCACTCGGTCGATCCCAGCAGCATGGGCTCTTCACCGTCCCACGCGCAATAAATGATGGTGCGTTTGGGCTTCCAGCCCTGCTTGAGCAGTTCGCCCAGCGCGCGGGCTTCTTCGAGCAGCGCGATCTGGCCGGAGATGGGATCTTCCGCGCCATTGACCCAGCCATCGTGATGATTGCCCCGGACGATCCATTGGTCGGGCGACTCCGAGCCTTGAATTTTGAAGACCACGTCATAGACCGGCTTGATGTCCCAGTTGAAAGCAACTTTCAAGTGGACCTTTGCCGGGCCGGGGCCGACGTGATAGGTAAGAGGCAGCGCGCCGCGAAAACTTTCCGGCGCCACCGGGCCTTTCAGCGCAGCGAGGAGAGGCTTGGCGTCGCCGTAAGAAATCGGCAGCGTAGGGATTTTGGTGAGCGTGGGGATATCTTTTAGCGCCAGGCGTTTGACATCGCCCTTGGCGCCGACTCCGGGCGTGGTGGGATCGCCGGGATAGATCGGCATGTCCATCACGCTGCCGCGCTGCACGCCATTTTCATTGCGCATGGGACCATCAGGAAAAACATCGTCCTGGAAGTAGCCGTCATCGCGCGGATCAGAATAAATGATGCAGCCAATCGCGCCGTGCTCAGCGGCGATTTTGGGCTTGATGCCGCGCCAGGAGTTGCCGTAGCGGGCAATCACGATCGCGCCCTTCACCGAAACGCCAAGACGATCGAGCTCTTCATAATCGCGCTGCAAGCCATAGTTAACGTAAACCAAACGGCCAGTCACGTCGCCATCAATGGAATAGGCGTTGTAGGTGGGGAGTTGTTCGCTTTGCTGGTTTGACGTGGGGTCGCCTGCGACCGGCGGCTCTTGCAGCCTGGCGGTGTAATGCGTGGGCTCGGTCAATTCGAGCACGCGCTCTTTTGGCGTGGGAAAGAGCACGTCAAAGGTTTCAATCTGCGCGTCGAGCCCCCAGGACTTGAACTGGAAGAGGATCCATTCGGCGTTCTGCTTGTCATAGGGCGAGCCCACGTGGTGAGGACGCGCGCTGAGCTTCTGCATGTAGTCGCGGAGGTTCTTGGGATCGGGAATGGCGCGAAACTTGTTTTCCCAATCGCGCTCCGCGTGCGACGTGGCGGCGGTAAAACCAAAGAGCGATTCGTCGTCAGAGTTAGAAGCGGAAAGTGGCAGCAGGGCGATCAGAGTGATGAGGGCGGCAAGTAGGAATCGGCGCATGGAGGCTCCTGTGAACGAGAACGGAAATTGTATACGAGGTGGACATCTTCGCGGCGATGGCAAGGGGATTCGCGGCAGATTTGCGCAGCGCGGCAGAGCCGCAACCAAAAGGAACATTCACCACGGAGGCACGGAGAATCAAAAGCAACAGCCAACAGGCCGCAATGTCCTTTGGCTTAGACTCTGGAGTGATCCGGCCGCCAGTCGGTAATGGCTTTCTTGATGTCGGAACGGCTGAGTTTTTCGTCGAGGGCGCGCTGAACCAAAGCGGGCAGCTCCGCGTCGGAAGCAAAGCGCAGGCCGACAAACTGCGAGTCCGTGAGTTCCCCGATGCGCGAACGCAAAGGCTCTTGCAGGATCGCCGTTAGACGAAGACGCTCTTCCAGGCGGATCACGCGGTCCTGAAGGTGCGTGACATAACTGCGCATGCGTCCGGCGTGGACGAGGAATGCGACAGAGAGAACCAGGAGCCATGCGCCTCCTATGCCAGGATTACGAAACAGCAAATAGCCAACCACCAGGATGTTGATCAGAAAGATGGGCAGCACAAAGAAATGAAACGGCGGATCGTATTTCGCGTGGTTCGAGTAAGACTGCGCTTTGTTGTCCATGGTTCTCCTGTGAATTGAGTGTAGCGGAATAGATGAATGGACGCGGCGGAAGATGCAGAAAGGAGGATAGAAAATCGCCGGGATCGGAAAGCCAAATCTCACCACGGAGGCGCGGAGACGCGGAGAGAGCCAAACGGGGACACCGTCAAAATAGAGTGAGCAGATCATCAAGCGTGCGGGATCGAAAACCGGTTAGCCGCGAATTAACGCGAACACACGCGAATCAGGAAAACTCCGGAGGACGGTCAACGCGAGTAGGCGCCCATCAGGAAAACAAGCTAAGCTCCTTAAAAGCTCCACGATGCCGTGCAGCGTGGTTGGATCGCCGTGATTGCGCGAGATTGCAAAACCAAATCTCACCACGGAGGCGCGGACGTCGCCACATCAGACCGAACGTCGCAAACTCCAGCTTTCCCTCCATCGCCGCCGAACCAGTATCCGCTATCATCGTGCCTTTGAATGAGATAAACGCGAATCTTCAAGTACTGTCAATTTTTGAGTTTTCTGCGCAAAGGATCTCCGAAGACATTCATCGCGAGGGCGACGGCAGGCGACTCGCCCAACATCAGCGCCCGATCACTGATCAACTTTACCTGAAGCGTTCTCTGCAAGGAGCGAGCGCCACCATCTCATGATGGTCGACCGTGTGATGTATTCAAAACAGTGAAGATTGAAAGGAATGTCCTTTGCCATCCATGTACTGCCTCTCTCATGCGATCCAAGCGATATCATCCGTTCAGCTGGGGCCTTCCAGGAAGGATCGGCAAATGGTGGAGAGCACATCGGCGCGGGAAAAGGCCGTCCGTCATGCAGCGCAAGAGAGCGATAGCGGTACACCAATTCAATGGCCTTCCTATAAATGCTAAGCTCCCACGAGAACTGAGCCCATTCCGCTGGCCGCTCTGCGGGTGGGTCTGGCATGAACGCCACACAGAAATCAATAAACTTCTTTGTTGCTCCCATGCTTTCAGCAAACGTATCTGCTACCAGCGGCAGAAGCCGCTTATCCGAGTGTGAAGCGAGAGTCTCGTAGAGTTCCGGCTTTGAGATTTCGAGTCGCGCGATGTTGCTGCCTGAGTCTCTCTTCCATTCGTTGGCAGCGGATTCGACTGCCGAGACAAAGAGCAACCAAGTAAGCTCCGGCTCGGATTCGGCCAGCCAAAGTCCGTCCTGATAAAGCCGCGCCGCGCGGACCAAAGCGTTGACTTTAGAAGGTGACAAGCCAGGTAGCGAATCGAGGATCTGTAGAGGATCCATCGAATGTTGCCCTTTCGCGACGGTCGGTAGGGTATAGGCTCTCGGAACGAAGAATATAGGTTCCGTTTGATCCCCGATTTCCTGCGGTGTGCCTAACGGGTCTCCGTGTGGTACGAATCTCCTAACGGAGCGGCCAGCACGAAGCCGGATGCCCATCGCCATTGAAGCGAGCGCAGCAAGCTCTTCGGGAGGCGATCCACCGTGGTAAAGGGTCGAATTCGTCTTCTGGAAATTGGGGTAGTCCCATTCCTTATACATGGCATAGCGGAGGATGATGGCTGGCTTTATCGGTCTGAGATTTCCCGCCGCAACGGTGTTGATGAACGAGTAAGGGCCCAAAACCATCTCGCCAGTAACGTGAGCATCTGAGAACAGAGGAAACTCCGATGTTGCTAACCATGGCTCTTTGTCATTGAAGGCTATCCAGTTCGCCACTACCGGTACTTGTTTCAGTTCGTCTGCCAAAGATTCCTCGGAGATGTTGGAACTGTATAGAAGTATCTACGCCGAGTCCATTGGCTGCATCTGATTTTCCGTCAGTTGGTAACAAGAAACGCCCAAAGGGTACCTCAGCGGCTGAAGCCGGGAGGGTTTATCAGTTTTACCGCAGGTCTAAAGACCTGCTCCACCCCGCCGTGGGACACAGTAAACATAAACAGGTATGAGTCATGTCGCGCCTAGCGGCCCGGATGAAAGTGCTGGAAGTGCTCAGTTTGTGAGAACCGCTATTTCCCAAATTGTCTTGTTGAGCAGTAGACGCCCGACTTTCTGTGCCAGGGACGGGGCTGAGACAAGAATGAGCAACGGCTTTTTTGTGGTTACCGAGTATCCGGACGTAGAGAGACGTGGCACTGCCACGTCTAACTGTTAATCCTTGAGAATCTTCAGGGAGCGACAGTTAGACGCGGCAATGCCGCGTCTCTACGCCTAATTTCTTCGCGGTCCACATCATAAACTGTGGTTAATTTGTAAGTTTGTTCATTGGGAGCTAAGTCCAACGAACCCGCGCAGCGCCTTTCGGCGGTTAAGCCCTCTCCCGTTACACCTAAATTTCACGTTAGACGAGATATAAGTTGCTCATCTTCCATACTCGTGTGCCACGCCATGCCGAAGATTCCCAGGGGTAATTCATTCAAAATATTGATTATAAAATACTTTATTGAATATAAGATATATTTTCACAAAATGTATTGACATAATTTCATATATGTGAAATAGTGGTATGGAAAGCGCTCGGTTATCGAGCGCAGCCGGGGGCGCCTCCACCCCATCGCGTGCAAAACCGGCACGCTCTGGGGACCCCGGCGGCTGCGGTCCACAATAGTTTTTTAGGCGGACTCCTCAAGCG
>Ga0164306_10001412_pt1 | contig 10646 bp, 8 predicted proteins | sample Whisoiple_242_MG_FD_110213 | JGI IMG/M metagenome (GOLD analysis project Ga0164306, IMG submission 110213) | Soil microbial communities amended with fresh organic matter from upstate New York, USA - Whitman soil sample_242_MG | ecosystem: Environmental > Terrestrial > Soil > Unclassified >... | reverse complement strand
TCAACGATCCCGATCTGCTGATCCTTGACGAACCCGCGTCCGCGCTCGATCCGCTGGGGCGCGTCCGCGTCCGCGAACTTCTGCTGCGCGCGCGCGAGGCGGGCAAGACTGTATTTCTCAGCTCTCATTTGCTGTCAGAGGTTGAGCAGATCTGTGATCGTCTGGCGATTGTGATCAAAGGCCGCGTGGCCCGCGTGGGCACGCTGGCTGAATTGCTGGAAGCGCAAGACCGCTTTGTAATCACCGCGAAGGGAATTGACGCGCTCATGTTTGAAGGGTCACAGCAGAACGGCTTCATCAGGATCACCGTCCCCGCGCTGCACCAGCGCCGCACTATCGAGAAGATATGGCTCGCCGGCGGGGAAGTGGTGGCCATCAATCCGGTCCGGCGGACGCTCGAAGACCTGTTCGTGGACCTGGCCAACCAGAACGGCGGCGGACACGGCGAGCCGGACAATAGGGAGTCGCAATGAAGAGATGGATGGCCGCCGCCGCTTTGCTTTGTTTGTGCTGGGCTGTGCACGGCGTTGCGGAAAACGCCGAACCCAAGTGGCGTGTCAATCTAAGGGAGCGGTACGAATTTCAGGCTTTTGATCGCACCATCAATTTTCGCTGGACCCTGCACCAGGATGTTCTCTTCATTTCGCCCGACCGCGTCCTCGTCTATCAGGTGAACCGGACGCGTGGTCCTGCGCACCTGGGGCCGCGCGATGCCAGCGGTGGCGCGGGAAACTTCACGCTCGCCATCAGAGTGTTGAACGCACAGGACGGCAAGGAGATTAAGTCTCTTGATCTTCCCACCAGCGCGGAATTTTCCAAGGTCATTGCCACGCGCGGGGGAAATTTTATCGTCCGCACCGGCGACATTCTCTATCTCTATTCCGCGAACTTCGAGCAGCTTGCTTCCAGGCGGTTGCCGCTCAAGCGCGCGGTGCAGGAGGAGGGATGGCAGATTGGGGTCTCGCCCTCGGGCGATGAAGTGGCGCTGGTCCATCAGCAGATCTTCAAACGCAACGCCCTCTCTGCCACTTCAAGGATCGAAAAAGCGGAAGCCGATGTCGAGGTCCTGAGCGCCGACAATCTGGAAACGATCAAGAGTTTCAGCTTGCCCTCGTTTCTCGCCGCCTGGTCGGCCGCGGACCATGCTTTGCTGAGCTCCAGCCCCACTCCCTGGCCCCCGAGCGCCACCTTCGGCCTGCTGGATTTTAGCGGACACTGGTCGCCCCTTATGCCGGACTGGGCTTCGCCGGCGCATCCCTGCGCCTACCAGGCCGCGGCGCTGGAGCACCAGTTGTTTGCCGCATTCGGTTGCGGAAATCTTTCGGTATTTCCGCGGACAGGCGAAAAATTATTTTCGCTCAAGACCGGCACCAAGGATTTTGTCGGCTCCGTGCTGGGCGGCGGAGACTACATGGCGGTCCAGTGGGAACGGCGTTACGTACGGCCTGACACGGCGGCAAATGTCCCTATTGCCGTGACCGAACCGCTGCGTCTGGACCTTTATGCGATCAGGAACGTGAAGCCGCTTCTCTCTGTTTCCCTCCATGGCGTCAACATATACTATTCCGTTTCGTCGCGTGGCGAGATGGCCGTGGTGGATGGTACCTCGCTCAGCCTGTATTCCGTCACGCACTGATTTCGATGCGCCCCATATTTCTCATCGGCATCAATTTCGTCCGCACCCAGTGGATCGCGCTGGCGGTGATGTCCGCCTACGTCCTGGGCATCGGCGGCGTCTATCGCGTCCATACGCTGCGCGATGAGGTCCTGTTTTTCCTGCGCTGGCATGCCGGTTACGCCATCTTTTTTGCCGCGATGATCGCCATCCCCGCGCTTCAGGCAGAGCGCAAGACGCGGCGAATCATGGCCGTGTTATCGAAAGGAATTCACCGCTGGCAGTATCTGGGTGGCATCCTGTGCGGCTGTGCCATGATCTCCGCTCTTTTTTGCCTGCTGATCGGCGGGACCGCCGCATGGCTCGGACAGCAGGGTGGAATCCGCACCGACGGCCTGGCTGGAATTGCGCTGCTGCTGTTTTGTTGCTGCCTTGCCGCGGCTGCTACTGGTGTGTTCTTTGCCACGTTTCTCCACCCGCTGTTGGCGACGGCAGCCACCTCAACCGTCCTCGCCTTGCCGCTGCTATTTGTTCAGGCCGGATGGCACGTGCCATGGGCGCTGTTTCCAGTCTCCGCCCTTTTTCGCACGCTCTGGACGACATTCCATTTTCAGCCGATCGGCAGCGTCGTGCGGCCGCTTATCCTGGGCGCAATTTTTCAGTCGATTGTCTTCTGGATTGCCGCCGCGATGGTCTTTGCCCGCCGCGACGTGACTATTTCGCCGGAGTAATGGCCGCAGGCCCGGGGAATGTTGTGCTGCCTGACGTCGAACTAAGCGGGGTGGTGCTGCCGGCCGCCGCTGCCCCAGGCAGAAGGTCATGCGCTCCGGCTTCAGAGTAGTTCAGAACGCGGCCGGGCATTACGCCCAGATAAATTGTGGCAATCGCGGCCAGCACCAGCGCCAGCTTCATCGCGCCGGAAGCAGGGGCCGGAGCTTCAGCGATGATGGGCTCACGCATATACATCACCACGATCAGGCGCAGGTAGTAATACGAGGCCACGGCGCTGTTCACCAGGCCGATGACCGTGAGCCAGACCAGCGCGGTGGAATGGGAGTTGGCGGCAAGCGCGGCGTTGAACACGTAATACTTGGCCAGGAAGCCGGCTGTGGCGGGTATGCCGATCAACGACAGCATGAAGATGGTAAGAGTAAATGCCAGCAGCGGAGAGCGGCGGCCAAGGCCGGAATAGTCGTCCACCGAGACATATCGCTCGCCGCCCGCGCCAAAATGGCTGACCACGGCAAAGGCCCCAACATTCATGGCGGCATAAGAAGCGGTGTAGAAGATCGCGGCGGAGATCCCAATTTCATTGCTGGCCGCAAATGCCACCAGCAGATAGCCGGCATGCGCGATGGATGAATAGGCCAGCATGCGCTTCACGTTGTTCTGCATCAGCGCGCCAAAGTTGCCCAGCGTCATGGAGAGCGCGGCGCAGATCCAGATCATTGGCAACCAGTGTGACGAAGTGGTGGCAAACAGCACGCGCAGCATCACGGCAAACGCGGCCGCCTTGGGGCCCGTGGACATCAGGGCGACAATGGGAGCGGGCGCGCCTTCATAAACGTCGGGCGTCCATATGTGAAAGGGAGCTGCCGCCACTTTAAAGCCGAGGCCCACGATCATCAGCGCCGTGGCGGCAATGGTCAGCAAGTTGGGAGTGCTCGCGGCGGCCAGCGCGTCCTTGATCCGGAGAATGCTGGTGGAACCGGTGGCGCCGAACATGAGCGCAACGCCATACAGAAAGAACGCGGTGGCGAACGACCCAAGCAGAAAATACTTAATGGCCGATTCAGCGCTGCCGGCGTTGCGGCGGCGGTATCCGGCAAGAATATAAGTCGAGATCGAAGAAATTTCCAGGGCGATAAAGATCAGCACCAGCTCCACGGCCGACGACATCAAGACCATGCCCACGGTGCCGAAGAGGATCAAAGCATAGTACTCGCCGCTGCGGATGTTTTGCGCGTCAAGGTATTCGAGCGAAGCCAGAATGCAGACCGCCGAGATAGCGGGAATCAGCATGTGAAAGAAGATGGAGAAGCTGTCCACGCGGACCATGCCGAACCACGCCACACCCTGGTAGTTCACCTGGCAGGCTGCCGCGCCGATGGCCGCCAGCGTTCCGGCCAGAGAGAGCAATCCCAGTCCTTTGCGGCTGGCCCCGGGCTTCAGCAGCGGATCAGCCATCATCACGATGATGCCAAAGGCAGTGAGCACCAGCTCAGGCAGGATGCGAATGTAGTCGACTGTTTGGATCGGGTTCATCTATTTCTGCCCACCCGTGGCGGAAGCGTTTTGGACCGCGACAGCGGCCGGTAAAGCTGGAGCCATAGTCTTTTGGTCTGGTTTGGTTTGATCGGAATGTTTTCGTGCCTGCGCTTTTATTCCGGCAGCCTGCGGCATCGTACTCACGACGGCCGGTTCAATCGATTTCATCCAGTAAGGCGACGCCACGCCCATGATCACCGCCATCACGACCAGCGGAACCAGCGAGAGGCGTTCGCGGCCGTCGATTTCCGGCAGGGTTTTGTTTTCGTCGTGATGGATTTGCCCATAGAAAACTTTCTGGTACATCCAAAGCAGGTAGCAAGCGCCCCAGATCACGCCGCTCGATCCCAGGATGGCGAAGAGCATGCCATGCGGTACGGCGCTTTGGAATGTGCCGCTCAGGACGAGGAACTCGCCGACGAATCCGTTGAGCAGCGGCAAACCGACAGATGACAAAACTGCCAGCAGGAAGAAGGTGGCATAGACCGGCATGGGCGTGGCGAGCCCGCCAAATTCCTTGAACTCGTATGTGTGCTTGCGCTCATAAAGCATGCCGGCCAGCATGAACAGCGCGCCGGTGGAGATGCCGTGGTTCAACATCTGGTAAACCGCGCCGTCGGCGCCAATTGTCGTTAGGCTGAAAATGCCCAGCACCACAAAACCAAGATGGCTGACGGAGGAGTACGCAATCAGCTTCTTCAAATTCGGCTGCACCAGCGCCACCAGCGCGCCATAGATGATGCCGATGACGGCCAGAACGTTGATCCACGTAGAGTTGTGGAGCGCCTGGACAGGGAACATGCCGACGCAGAAGCGCAGCAGGCCGTATGTGCCCATCTTGAGCAGCACGCCGGCCAGCAGCACGGAGCCGGCGGTCGGCGCTTCCACGTGCGCGTCCGGCAGCCATGTGTGCAGCGGGAACAGCGGGACCTTCACCGCGAAGGCGATAAAGAAGCCCAGGAAGAGCCATTGCAGGGCCGTCGAAGAGAAGCCACCGTGAGCAATCACATCGCGGAACGCCGCATACTCAAAGTTGTGTTGCGGATTGTGCACGTACAGCCAGATGATCGCCGCCAGCATGAAGACCGAAGCAACCATCGTGTACAGAAAGAACTTTACTGCGGCATAGACCCGGCGCTCATGGCCGTACATGCCGATCAGCAGGGCCATGGGGATCAACGTGGCTTCCCAGAAAACGTAAAACAGGAACATGTCCAGCGAGAGGAAGACGCCGATCATCGCCATCTCCAGCAGCAGGAGCAGGACAAAGAATTCCTTCACGCGGTCGTGGATCGATTTCCATGAAACCAGCACGCTTACGGGAACCAGCAGCGTGGTGAGCAGCACCAGCCACATGGAAATGCCATCGGCCCCCATGTGGTAATGGATATTGATCGTGCGAATCCAAAGGTTATTGGCCTGGAACTGGAAGTCGTGATTGCCGTAATCAAAATACAGCGGCAGGTAAAGCGAGAGGCCGAAGGTGGCAATGGATACGATGAGCGCTGCCCAGCGCAGAAGCCGGTCATTACGCGGCATCAGCATCAGCCCCAGCGCGCCAACAGCGGGCAGGAACGTGACCAGCGTGAGGATGGAACTGTTCATCGGTTTACCCCCAGCCAGATCATGTAGCCCAGAATGGCTGCGGCGCCAATCGCGACCCATGCGGCGTAAGAGCGGATATTGCCCGACTGCATGCGCCGCAATTCGCCGCCCACGCCTTGTGATGCCGATCCCGCGCCGTTTACCAGGCCATCAATCACGCCCTGATCAACGCCGCGCCAGAGCACGACGGTGGAAAGCGCCAGCAGCGGCTTGACGAAGATCGCGCCATACCCTTCGTCAATGTAGTACTTGTGCAGGACCATCATGTAAATGCCGTGCATCTTTGCGGTAATTCGATCGGGGAGTTCTGGCCGTTTGTAATAGAGCAGGTACGCGAAGAACAGGCCGATCAATCCCGCGGCGACCGAAGCGCCGGCAAGAAGCCATTCTTCACTGGCTGGCTTTTCTTCGGGACGACTGCTGGGGTCAAGGACTCGCACTGTCGGCGCAGCTTGTTCTCCAACGACAGCTGGCGACTCCATCACCGGCGCCAGGAAGTGCTCAACCTCATTGTGTCCGCCCATGAATTGCGGCACGCCCACCCATCCGCCGACAAATGACAGCACAGCCAGAATCACCAGCGGAGCCAGCATGACCCAGGGCGACTCATGCACGCCTCCATGTCCGTGGGACTCGTCATCGGCGTGGCCGTGCGAGTGCGAGGCGTCGCCGTGCGCTGCTTGTGCGGGAGCGTTTGCTGCGTGCGCCTCTTCGCCAAGATCGACTGAGCCCAGCTTGAGCTCGCCAAAGAACGTCATGAACCACAGGCGGAACATGTAGAAGGAAGTTAGCCCGGCCGTGAGCACGCCAATGCCCCAGATCACTTTCCCGCCGTAAGGGCTGTGATAGACCTCGCCAAGAATCTGGTCTTTGCTGAAGAAGCCCGCGAACGGCGGAATTCCCGCGATGGCAATGGTCGCGATCGTAACCACCCAGAACGTCCAGGGGATCAGCTTGCGCAGGCCGCCCATGCGGCGCATGTCCTGCTCGCCGCCCACGGCGTGGATCACCGAACCCGCGCCCAGGAAGAGCAGCGCCTTGAAGAACGCATGCGTCATCAGGTGGAAAATTCCAGCGGAGTAAGCCGCGGCCCCGCAGGCCAGGAACATGTAGCCCAATTGAGAAACCGTGGAGTACGCCAGGACGCGCTTGATATCGGTCTGTGCCAGTCCCATGGTTGCGGCAAAGATTGCCGTAATGCAGCCGATGACGGCGACGATCTGCAGCGCATGCGGCGACAAGTTAAAGATCGCATGGGAACGGGCAATCATGTAAATGCCCGCCGTGACCATGGTGGCGGCGTGAATCAGCGCGGAAACCGGCGTGGGGCCTTCCATGGCGTCCGGCAGCCAGACATAAAGCGGGACCTGTGCGGACTTGCCGGTGGCGCCAAACATCAGGCAGAGCGCTGTGATGGTGATCCATCCCCAGCCTGCTTCAGGCGCGTACTTCGATACCTGGGCAAACACTCCATTGTCACCGCCAAAATTCAGCGTCCCGCAATGCTGGATAAGCAGGAACATCCCGATCAGGAAGGCGAAGTCGCCGATGCGGTTAACGATGAACGCTTTCTTGCCTGCGTTGGCGGCGGAATCTTTGAGGAAGAAAAAGCCGATCAACAGGTACGACGCAAGTCCCACGCCTTCCCAGCCTACGAACATCAGCAGATAGTTGTTCGCCAGGACCAGCTTGAGCATGAAGAACATGAAGAGGTTCAGGTAAGAGAAGAACCGATAGTAACCGCCTTCATGCGCCATGTACCCGACGGAATAAATATGAATCAGGAAGCCAACGCCGGTAACCACCAGCACCATGATCATGGAGAGCTGGTCAAGGTAAAAACCGAAAGGCGCGGAGAACGTGCCTGCGGTGATCCAGGTGGCGACGGTCTCGATGTAAGGCTTGTGTTCCGCATTAACGTACTGCAAGCCCTGCAGCACGGCCCACGCCGCCCAGCCAAAAGAGGCCGCGGTAAAGAGCAGGGCAATGGCGCTGACCATGGTGTTCTTAAAGCGGCGGCCGAGCAGGCCATTGATGGCCGCGCCAATCAGCGGAAGCACCGGAATTACCCAGAGATGTAGGTTCTTGGTCATAATTTCAGCAGGTTCACGCGGTCAACGTTCAGGGTCTCACGAGTGCGGAAAACGGCAATAATAATGGCCAGTCCCACAGCCGCTTCTGCCGCGGCCACTACCATCACGAAAAAGACAAACACCTGGCCGCTCAGCGGAATGATCGAGGTCTGGCCGGGCGGCAGATGTGTGTTCCAGAAGTTGGCAAAGGCGACAAAGCTCAGGTTCACGGCGTTCAGCATCAGCTCAATCGACATGAAGATGGTGATGATGTTGCGCTTGAGCAGAAAGCCGAGCACCCCAAGAGAGAACAGCACCGCGCTCAGGATCAGATACCAGGAAAGCGGGACCATTTAGTTTTCCCTCTTTCCCAGCACCACCGCGCCCATAATGGCGATGAGGATCAGCACTGAAGTGATTTCAAAGGGCAACAGAAAATCCTTGAAAAGCAACCTGGCGATCTGGTGGGTCTCGCCGAAGCTGCTGGAGCTGATGGTGACTCCGCCGAGCTGTCCGCCGCTGTGCACTAGCAGCCAGCCAACCGTCCCCGCCAGCACGATCATCCCCGGTACGCCGACAAACAAGGCAACGCTGCTGCCGCGCGTTCGCTCTTCCGCGCCGGCGTTCAACAGCATGATGACGAAGACGAAGAGCACCATGATGGCGCCGGCATACACGATCACCTGAATGGCGGCGACGAATTCCGCCCCCAGCAGCAGGTAGATCAGCGCCAGTGAAGCCATCACCACCACCAGCGAGAGCGCGCTGTTGATGGGATGTCGTTGCACCAGCAGGTTCACCGCGCCCGCCACGCAGATGAAGCCAAAGACGATGAAGAGCACCTGATGGATGATCATCGGCTATCCCCTCCACGCCACAATGAAGCTGGTGATAATAATGTTGGCAATGGCCAGCGGCAGAAGAAACTTCCAGCCGAATGCCATGAGCTGGTCATAGCGGAAGCGCGGCAGCGTGCCGCGAATCCATATATATAAAAAGATGAAGAAGAAAACTTTCAGCGCAAACCACAGCACCGGCAGCAGCGCCTGGCCCAGCGGCGGAAGGAATGCAAGATGCGGGCCGTGCCATCCGCCAAAAAACAGCAGGCTGGCCAGACACGCGACGGTGAACATGTTCACGTATTCCGCCATAAAGAACATGGCGAATTTCATTGAACTATATTCAGTGTGATAGCCGGCCACCAGTTCAGTTTCGGCTTCCGGCATGTCAAACGGGATGCGGTTCGTCTCGGCGTATGCCGCCAGCAGGTAAATAAAGAAGCCCACAATCTGTGGGAAGATAAACCAGTGCGGGATGTGCGTGTCGTGTCCGCCCACGATCCAATGGCCGCTCTGGCTGAATACGATCTCGCGCAGGCTCAGGCTTCCGGAGAGCAGCAGAATGCCAACCAGTGACAGCCCCAGCGAAAGCTCATAGCTGATCATCTGGGCGCTGGCTCGCAGCGAACCGAGCAGGGAATATTTGCTGTTGGACGACCAGCCGGCCAGCGCAACTCCGTACACTCCGATCGAAGTCACGCCAAGAATGATAAGCAGGCCGATGTTGATGTCGCTGATGGCGCCTTTGGAACTGATCATTCCGCTGATCTGGAGCGCCGTGGTATGTCCGGCGATCGTGATCGTTTCGCCAAAGGGAATCACGGCGATGGAAATCAACGACATCACCAGCGCCAGCATGGGCGCGAGAATGAACAGGCCCTTGTGGACGTAGTCCGGCAGCAAATCTTCTTTCAGGATGAATTTAATGCCGTCGGCCAGCGGTTGCAGCAGGCCAAACGGGCCCACACGCGTCGGTCCCCAGCGGTTCTGGATGCGCCCGATCACCTTGCGTTCCAGCCACGTCGTATAAGCCACGCCCGTGAGCATGATGAAGACCACCAGCGCGATCTTAATTACGGCAGCGATGATAAAAGTTTTTGTGTCCACAGTCCCTATACATTCAGGGCTAAAGCCCAGGTCGATCCATTGCGCAGTGAAGAGCCGATCTGCATGCCTGTACTATTTCCCGCCTACGACTAAAGAGCTTAGTCTCTTCGCACTCAAGCTAAGAGCCAAGGGCCAATAGCCAAAGGCCGATCTTCCTAATCCGCCATCGCTTCTTTGTCTGACGGCGCACGTTTGTTTTCGACCACACTATTGAGCGTCTTCGAATACCGTCCCAGCGTTCCTGAAGTAAACAGCGTGTCATTGGCCGGGACAATCTGTGCCAATCCATTGCCCGCGCCCGCATTGCTTTGCTCGGCGGCCAGCATGTGCTGGTCATTTCCAGCCAGCAGGCTCAACCGCGAAAATTCATATCCTGGGACCAATCGCTGAATCTCATCCAGCATGGCGTAAGGATCAAATGGGCTGAGCCGCGTCTCAAGATTATTTGCCGCAAGCCACACGGAGTGGCGGTCGGCTTCGCCGGACTGCGCTCCCCGGGTCTGTCCCATGTCCGCCCGAACGCCGCTGCCGAATGGCACCAGCTTACGGACCTCCGTACCGATGCGCTCCGCTACACGCACGATAATTTCAAAGTCGCTTTTGATGCCGGTAATGTCGCCGGCTTTCTTCAGCAGTTGCAGATCGCCGCAGGTGTTGGTGAACGTCCCGCCTTTTTCATACGCGGAAGCCGCCGGTAGCACAACTTCCGCCAGCATCGCCGTTTCCGTCAGGAACAGCTCCTGCGCCACCACAAAAGTGTTTTGCAGCGCCGCCGGATCAAAACTGTAGTCGACCACCGGGTTGGATCCGACCACATAAAGCGCTGACAGCTTGCCGCTCTTGGCCGCCTGCATCATCTCCTGCAAGCTCAGGCCTTTGCTCTTCGACAGCGAGCCCCATTCTTCGTTGTACTTGTGCGGCCCGTCAATAGCGACGTATCCCGGCAACAGGTCGGGGTAGAGACCCATATCGGCAGCGCCGCGGGAGTTGGCGTAATCGCCCAGGCAGATGAATTTTGCGTTCGCGCCGCCAAACTTCACCAGCGCGGCAATGTCGGCGCCTTGCAACTCAGAGCCAAAGATGATGACGAGATCTTTCTGGGCTTTCAGCTCATCGCGTAGCTGCTTCAGCGCATCGTTC
>Ga0164306_10001411_pt1 | contig 10649 bp, 8 predicted proteins | sample Whisoiple_242_MG_FD_110213 | JGI IMG/M metagenome (GOLD analysis project Ga0164306, IMG submission 110213) | Soil microbial communities amended with fresh organic matter from upstate New York, USA - Whitman soil sample_242_MG | ecosystem: Environmental > Terrestrial > Soil > Unclassified >... | reverse complement strand
ACGGGCCGGAATCAAGATCGGGCAAACTTCTGACCCGATGCGTACCGTAATCGTGATCGCCGCTGCAGCGGTATTTTCTGTTGCCGGCTGTACCTCCGAGTCTGTGGTCAACACCGGTGAGTGGGAGTCCGCAACGGCGACGAGCACCTCGGCCGCGCCTCCGCTACCCCCGACGAACCCCGCGCTGCTGGCCAACGCGTTCGACTTCGTCGAGCATCCGGACGGACAGGCTGCGTACTACTTTGTGACGCCCAGCGGCCGTTGGCGGTGCGCGATACTGCCCCGCAACACAGCGGGATGCCAGGCGGCCGGAGGCGCGCTGGGCATCGCGGGCGCTCCCGATACGGTGCCGGACGCAGCCGGTGACGAGACCGCGCCGAACGCGATCGTGATCGAGCCGGAGGGTGACGCTCACTTTGCCGCCGTGGACGGGGCGGAGTTCACGCCTGCCGATCCCGCCAAGGTCTTGCCGTTCAACAGGACGCTCGTCGTCGCCCGGTTCCGCTGCAACATTCAGGAGGCGAGCGGGGTGTCGTGCCTCAGCGAGCAAAGCGGCAAGGGCTTCACGTTCAGCGCCGACGGTTACCTGCCCCAGTACACCGAAGTACCCCTCGACGCGCCGTAGCGCCGAGTGACGGCGTCGCCTACTCGAGGTTCGCGGTGCCGTCGGCGTGCACCTGCACCTTGGCCCCCGCGATGTCCTCGCGGACCGCCGCATCGGCTTGCGCGGCGTCGGTGATCACCGCGAGCGTTCGCGCGTCGTCCGCAGTGCGCACCGCCACGTAGGCTTTCTCCGCCGACCCGTCGCGGTCGAACGGCGCGGTCCAGGCTTCAACGGTGCCGACGCCGGACCACTCCACCTTGGATTTCCTGGTCGGTTCCGCGTCGACATCGGCTTGCACGTCCTCCCAACGGAATTCGTGCTCGGGCGGTGTGGTCCCGTAAACACCGAAGCTGTGCTTGGTGAGCCATCCGCCGTTGGCGGAGATCAGGCCGCGTGCACCGGGGTTGGCGACCAACCGCTGTGCCATCGTGGCGATGGAGTGCGTGACGTAGTTGTTCCACGGGCCGCCTGCGAAGGTGAGACCACCGGTCACCGTGAGTGGCCGCGGATCGCCTGCCAGGCCCAGTTCGGCGGCGGCCACCTGGACCGCCGACGGGAAGCACGAGTAGAGGTCGACGTGGTCGATGTCGTCGAGGCCGACACCGGCCAGCTCGAGTACTCGCCGACCCGCGATCCTGATTGCCGGTGATCGGTGCAGCTGTTGGCGTTCACCGATCGCGTACGTGTCGTGTGCGTCTGTGCCCGCGTAGGGGAAAACCCAACGCTCAGTGGGAATCTGGAGGGCAGTGGCCTTCTGTGCCGAGGCCAGGATGATCACCGCGCCCTGATCGACCATGTTGTTGGAGTTCATCAGCTTCGTATAGGGCCAGCTGATCATCCGGTTGTCGGCGCTCGGCTGCCAGATATCCTCGGCCGACAACGCTTTCCGGCTCCACGCATGGGGATTGTCCGCAGCGACCGCGCTGAACTGCGACCACAGTTCGCCGATCCGGCTGCGGTGCGCCTCCGAGGACTCCCCCGCATTGATCCGCAGCGCCTGCTCGAACATAGCGTAGAAATACGGGGCACGGATGAGGCCGATCCGGGTCTCCGCAGGCCCGACGAGCGGCTCGCCCTCGTTGGCACCGTCGGCGAACGGCACCGACTCGTCTTCGCTCGTCCAGTCCGGCTTGACTCCCCGGTTACGCATCCGCGTTCGGGTGCGGAAGGTTTCGGCACCCGCAATCACGACAAGCTCGGCGCGTCCCGCCTGGATGTCCAGACAGGCCTGGTTGACCAACGTCTGCGGCACATTGCCCCCGACGCCTGTGTACCTGGTGGATGCGTCGCGGGCCCGGACGCGCTGCGCCAGCAGCCGACCCGGGTCGCGGTAGCGCCACGACAGGATGTTCACGACGCGTATCGAGTCCACGGCCTCCAGCACTCGCGGATCCGCTGCCGACCTGGCCGCGGCCGCCATCAAGTCGATCGGCTCGACGGCCGGATCCTCGTCGTGCTGGTTGACCTGTCCGTAGCCGACGATCACCGGCGTTCTGGGTGGTGTCATGAGTGGGTCCTCGGTGCGTCGGAGGTGAACAGGACGGCCTCGGCGATCAGGCGGTCGATCTCATCGGTGTCCAGCGCCAGCAGCTTCTGGCAGATCTCGCGGGTGTGCTCGCCTGCCAGCGGTGCGGGACGCAGTTCGGCCCGCGGGGTGTGGGCGAACAGGGACGGGCTGGTCTCGGTGGGCATCGGCTTGGCGAACAGCGGATGAACCATGTCGGTGAAAAACTTTCGATACACCAGCGTGGGATCGGCGAGCACGTCGACGGCGCGGTTCATCGGCGCCGCGGGCACTCCGCGTCGTTGAAGCGTCTCTGCGACAATGACTTTGTCCATGCGCAATGTCCAGGCGGATATCGTCTCGACGAGATCGACCCGGTTCTCGGGCAATGCGGCGCCGCCCATCGCGGTGGCCAAAGCCTTGCGATCCGAGTCGCCACGAAGCGAGATCACGCACCATTCGTCTTCGCCCGCACACGGGTAGACCGCGTGCAGCGCGGGATCGTCGGCGACGGGTAGCGCTGCTGTCTTCGCGGCATCGATCACGTAGCTCGCGGCGAGCTGGTTGACGGCCGCCTCCGCTTGTGAAATATGCACGTGCGCACCGGTTCCTGCGCGGTCGCGTCCGATCAGTGACGCCAACGCCGCGACCGCGGTGATTCGGCCGACAACGTGGTCGGGAAACACAGTGGTGGCGTCGTAGAAGCCAGGTTCGTCGGTGGAGGTCCACAGCTGGGAGACGCCGGTGGTGGCACGCACCAACGGCCCGTAGCCCATGTGCGCACTCCACGGTCCCGTCGCGCCGAACGCGCTGCTTTCGGCCAGCACGATCCGCGGGTTGAGCTCGCGCAGCTTCTCGTATGGAAAGCCCAGCGAGGCAAGGGTTCCCGGTTTGAAGTTGGCGAACACGGCGTCGGCGCCGACGACCAGGCTGGCGAAGATCTGTGCGCCCTGCGTGCTGCGCAGGTCAAGACCCAGCGCGTACTCGTTGCGGTGGGTCAACGCCCACGACCTGCTCATCACCTGGCCGGGTGGCGTCTGACGCAGCCCGTCGGGATAAGCCGCGCTCTCGATCTTGATCACCTCGGCACCGAGATCTGCGAACAGCCTGCCCAGTTCACCGCCCGCGACGATGATGCCGAGATCCAGAATCCGCAGGCCGTCGAACGGCCGCTTCGCGATCGTGTTGGCAGGCACATCGGGTGTTGTGGATCGGGGCGAGTTCCACACGGCTTCGTCTGCATTGACCGACGGGGCGGGAGTGGCGATTCCGACATGGCTGCCGTCGATGACGAACGCGCCGGCGGGCACCGTGACGTCGACGCCCGGTGCGATCGTCGCCTCAGTCAGCGCACCGACGGACCGAAAGTGCTCAGACGCCAACGTCTCCGCCGGGCTGAGCACCGCGGCGACCGGAACTCCCCTTGACTGGCCCGCGGTGACCAGTTCACCCATCGTCTGCGTGCCGAACCGTTCTGCGATCAGCGCGTTGATCTCTTCGGACGCGGCGTAGCGGGCGGCGATCGTGTCGAACTTCGGATCGGCGAATTGTTCCGGTTCGCCCAACCATGTCCACATACCGCGCCACTGGCGTGGTGACAGCAGGCAGACGCGGACGTGGCCGTCGCGGCACGCAAACGTCGGGTAGATCTGCTGGTTCCGGGGTCTGCCGCGCCACAACTCGCCAGACGTCTTCAACCCGACGGCGGCCTGCCCCTCCGAACCGAAAGGCGGATCCAGAGCCGCAACGACCGCCTCGAAGCGGGAGAAGTCGATGTAATCGCCGACGCCGTAACGTAATCGGCGATAGTAAGCGGTCAGCGCGGCCCATGCGGCCTGCACTGCGGCGGTGGCAGAGGCGATGCCCTCAGGCGGCAGCACTGGACGTCCCGCCGTCGGACCCGATCGGGACAGCGCCGTCGACAACGCATAGAACACCGGGTCTGTGCCCGTCCACGATGCCCGCGGGCCGTCGGCGCCGAAGTCCGTGACCGACATGGCGACCAGGTGCGGATATCTCTCGAACAACTCCGCAGGCGATGTCTTGAACGTCGCCGCCCGGCCGGTTCTGCCGCTGTCGACCACGATGTCCGCGTCCGCGGCCAACTCGAGGAACCGTTGTCGGTCGCGCGCGTCGTCGGGGTCGAGCGCGCAGCCGCGCTTGTTGGCGTTGTTCAGCGCGAACGGAACGCTCGCCCCGGCCACATGGGGCGGCTGGGACCGGCCTGCGTTACCGCCGGGCGGTTCGACCTTGAGGACGTCGGCACCGAGGTCGGCGAAGAGCCGGGTCACCGCGTCGGCGTCACCGTCGCACAGATCCAGCACCCGCAGTTCGGCCAGCAGCACGCCCGTCAGGTTAGTGCTTGGCGCTCTGTGCGCCGGTAACCACTACCTCACCCATTTTTCAGCCACGGCGACAATTATGGGTTCATGAGCACAGAGCCCCAATTGTCCTCCGCGGATTTCTCCGACGAAGCCCTCTCCCAGATCGACGGGTGGTGGAGGGCGGCCAACTACCTGTCGGTCGGCCAGATCTACCTGCTCGACAATCCACTGTTGCGCAGGCCACTGGCGCGCGAGGACATCAAACCGCGGCTGCTCGGGCATTGGGGCACGACGCCGGGGTTGAACTTCATCTACGCGCATCTGAACCACGCAATCAACCAGCACGGCACGTCGATGATCTATGTGACCGGGCCCGGCCACGGCGGGCCGGGTCTGGTCGCCAACGCCTACCTGGACGGCACCTACAGCGAGATCTATCCGGACATCACCCGGGACGACGAAGGTCTGCGCAGGCTGTTTCGGCAATTCTCCTTCCCCGGCGGTATTCCGTCGCACGTTGCGCCGGAAACTCCAGGGTCGATCCACGAGGGCGGCGAGCTCGGATACGCGCTCTCGCATGCTTACGGCGCGGCTTTCGACAATCCGGAACTCGTTGTCGTCGCCGTGGTCGGCGACGGCGAGGCCGAGACAGGTGCCCTCGCCACGAGCTGGCATTCGAACAAGTTCACCCATCCCGTCAACGACGGCGTCGTGCTCCCGATTCTCCATCTCAACGGCTACAAGATCGCCAACCCCACTGTGCTGGACCGGATTCCGAAGGACGAACTGCGCAGCCTGATGGTCGGCTACGGTCACAACCCGTATTTCTTCGAAGTCGCCGAGCATGGCGATGCCGCGGATGCGCATCGGCGCTTCGCGGCACTGATCGATCTGGTGCTCGGCGAAATCGCCGAGATAAAAGCGAATGCCGCGGCCGGCGACGAGCGACGACCTCGATGGCCGATGATCGTTTTTCGTACGCCCAAGGGTTGGACCGGCCCGGACTACATCGACGGCAAGAAGACGACAGGATCATGGCGCGCCCACCAGGTCCCGCTCGCAAGCGCCCGAGATACCCCCGAACACATGCAGGTGCTCGCCGACTGGCTGGCGTCCTACCGCGCCGACGAACTGTTCGATGCAGACGGCAGGCTCGACCCGAAGATCGCGGCACTGGCGCCGCAGGGTCAACTGCGGATGAGCGACAACCCCCACGCCAACGGCGGCCTGTTGCTCAAAGATCTACGGCTGCCTGAGTTCCGGCACTTCGGCGTTGACGTGCCTGCGCCGGGTGCCACGATTGCCGAGGCGACGCGGGTGCTTGGAGCGTGGCTCACCGAGGTGATTCGGCTCAACCCTGACAACTTCCGCATCTTCGGGCCTGACGAGACGGCGTCAAACCGGTTGCAGGCGGTGTTCGACGCAACCGAGAAACAGTGGAACGCGGAGTTCTTCGGCGAAGAAGTCGACGAGCATCTTGCCCGTGCGGGTCGCGTGATGGAGATGCTCTCCGAACATCAGTGCCAGGGCTGGCTGGAAGGCTACCTGCTGACCGGGAGACACGGCCTGTTCAACTGCTACGAGGCGTTCATCCACATCATCGACTCGATGTTCAACCAGCACGCAAAGTGGCTGAAGGTCACCAACGGCATCCCGTGGCGGCGTCCGTTGTCGAGCCTGAATTACCTGTTGTCCAGCCATGTCTGGCGTCAGGACCACAACGGCTTCAGCCACCAGGATCCAGGCTTCATCGATCATGTGGTCAACAAGAGCGCGAACGTCGTTCGCGTCTACCTCCCGCCGGACGCCAACACATTGCTTTCCACCTACGACCATTGCCTGCGGTCGCGCCAGTATGTCAACGTCGTCGTCGCGGGTAAGCAGCCTCACCCGACCTTTCTCACCATGGACGAGGCGATTGCGCACTGCACGCGTGGCCTGGGGATCTGGGAGTGGGCCGGCAACGAAACACTCGGCGAAGATCCCGACGTGGTGGTTGCGGCGGCGGGCGATGTTCCCACGTTGGAGGCGCTCGCGGCCGTCGATCTGTTGCGCCGGCACCTGCCGGACCTGAAGGTGCGTTTCGTCAACGTCGTCGACCTGATGCGCCTTCAGGATGAAACCGAGCATCCGCACGGTCTGTCCGGCCGCGCTTTCGACATGATCTTCACGTCGGACAAACCGGTGATCTTCGCCTATCACGGCTACCCGTGGCTGATCCACCGGCTCACGTACCGCCGGACCGATCCGAGCAGAATCCACGTTCGTGGCTACAAGGAGGAGGGCACCACCACCACACCGTTCGACATGGTGATGCTCAACGACCTCGACCGCTACCACCTCGTCATCGATGTGATCGACCGTGTGCCGTTCTTGCAGTCTGCCTGCGCGACCCTCCGTCAGCAGATGGTCGACAAACGGCTCGCAGCCCGGGAGTACACCCGCGAGCATGGTGACGACATCCCTGAGGTGCGCGACTGGGTGTGGTCGGGTGCGCGCGGAGCGAACGTGGACGCCGATGTTGATGCCGCCGCGGCCACCGGTGGCGACAACGAGTAGACGTGACCTCGGCAGATGGCCTGCGCAGGTAAGCTGGGCCGGTTATGTCTGACACGCTGGCACCGGCCGCAACTGCGGCACACCCGTCGGTGCTTGCGCTCTCGGCGTTGCACCACTTCCGCACCTATGTCGATATCGCGGTGGTCGTGGTGGTGCTTGCGATGGCCAATCTCGTCGCCCACTTCACGACTCCGTGGGCCAGTATCGCCACCGTCCCCGCGGCCGCCGTGGGCCTCCTGATCCTGGTGCGTTCGCGCGGCCTCGGCTGGACCGAACTCGGGCTCGGCCGCGACCACTGGAAGGCAGGCGCCGGTTACGCGCTGGCCGCGGTGGCCGTGGTGACGACGGTCGTCGCGATCGGGGCGGCGTTGCCGTGGACCCGCCCGATGTTCATGAACAACAACTACGCCACGGTTTCCGGCGCGCTGATCGCGTCGATGGTCATCATCCCGCTGCAGACGGTGATTCCCGAGGAAGTGGCGTTTCGCGGGGTGCTGCACGGTGCGTTGGACCGGGCATGGGGATGGCGAGGAGTCGCCGCGGCGGGCTCGCTGCTCTTCGGCCTCTGGCACATTGCCACCTCGCTCGGACTCACCAGCAGCAACGTCGGGTTCACCAGGATCTTCGGCGGCGGCACAGTCGGAACTCTGGCCGGTGTGGTGCTGGCGGTGCTGGCCACCGCGGTCGCCGGGTTCGTGTTCACCTGGCTACGCCGTAGAAGCGGCAGCCTGATCGCGCCGATCGCGCTGCACTGGTCGCTGAACGGCATGGGCGCACTCGCGGCCGCCATGGTGTTCCACATGTCAACCTGACTGCCCGCTGCGCTTGCGAGCGCGAAATTCGCGGTTCTTGAGTTTGTTTCCGCACGAGGACATTTCGCACCAGGTGCCGCCGTGGTTGCGGGATCGGTCGTAGAAGGCCCACTGGCACTCGTCGTTCCCGCAGGCTTTGAGGCGCGACCAGGTGCCGTCGCGCTGCGCGTCGCGAATGATCAACAGCAGCTCGATCATCCTGGCCGTCACCGAGTCTCCCGCCGCGCTCAGCAGGATTTCGCCGCCGTCGCCGAATTCGGCGCGCGCCGTCGCGTCGACGGCGACATCACGCAGCGGCGCCAGGGCGCCTGCTGTCGGCGGCGGTCCGCCCGCGTTGTGCACCAGCATCGCCCGTAGACCCTCGCGGACGCCTCGGACATGCGCGAGATCCTCGGGCCGAAGATCCGCATCGGACCCCAGTAGATCGCTGGCCACCAGCCACGGCGCGGCGTCGGCCGGATCGCTGAGCCGGTCAGGGCCTTCGGGCAGCTCAACGGTGTTGACCAGCGCCTGAATGCGGCTCAGCGGTTCTGGTGCCGGTTTGGACTCGGCGTCACCGAGCCAATGCGCATGTGTCGACGCCATGTGATTGAGTATAGCTCACGTGACCGGTAAAATGGTTTGACTAGTCATGAATGACCGGTGTAGCGTTTTCGATAGTCACGAGCTGAGTACGATTCGAACGGAAAGAGGACAGACATCATGACCGGCAACAGGCTCTCGATCGGCTTCCTTTCATCGGCGCAGGGCACGACGCGGCGCGACGACGCTCGGCGCGGGACCTTCGGCAAGCGCGTCATCGCCCTGGTGAAGGCCAACAAGTTCGACCGGATGCTCGCGGTCGGCGTGCCCGTCCCGGCAGGCAGTGCACTCGCCGTGCATGCTGCACGGCTGACGTCGGTCGACGAGCGTGAGGCCCTCGCCCGGTCGTTGCGTCATGTCCTGCACGACGCCCGCCACCGGACCGCGCTGATGTCGTCGCGGACCGAATTGAACGTGCCGAACGTCAGAGCCGCGCGGGATCGGATCGACCAAATCACCCTGCGGTTGCACTCGCCGAGGCCGGTCACTTCCCGAGGAGTCGCGCGGCTTCGGTTGTTGCTTGCCGACGGCGCAGGGCCGCTGTACCGCTACGGCCGTGGGGACCTCGAGGGTCGCCTCGGTGCGGCATTCGCAGCGCTGTGATCGGTTCGCTACAGCCGCAGCACGGCGGCACCGGCTATGCGTCCGGCGCTCAGATCGGCGAGGGCCTGGTCGGCACGGTCGAGTGCATATTCCGGTGTCGTGACGGCAATCCGATGGCGGCCTGCAAAAGCCAGGAACGCGCGGGCGTCATTTCGGGTGTTTGACGTCACCGAGCGAATCTGGCGCTCGAGGAACAGATGCCGCTCGTAGTTCAGCGCAGGGATGTCACTGAGGTAGATGCCCGCGATGGCCAGTGTGCCGCCGCGGTCGAGCGCCTCGAGCGCGGGCACCACAAGGTCACCGACCGGAGCGAACAGAATGGCGGCATCCAACTTCACCGGCGGTGCTTGGTCGGCACCTTGCGCTGAGGCCGCGCCGAGCGCCAGCGCCAATTCGCGTGCAGCTGCACCGCGGGTCATCACGTGCACTTCGGCGCCGCGCGCCAGGGCCACCTGAGCGGTGATGTGTGCGCTGCCGCCGAAGCCATAAATCCCGAGTCGGCCGCCTTCCGGTAGGTCGGCCCGCAGCAGGGAGCGATAGCCGATGATACCCGCGCACAGCAGCGGGGCCAGTTCGGTCTCGGAATACCCGGCGGGTAGCGGGTGGGCGAAAGCGGCTGGCACCGTGGTGAATTCGGCATATCCGCCGTCGGCGTCCCAACCGGTGTACCGCGAACGCGGACACAAATTCTCCCGGCCGCTGGTACAGAATGTGCACTCGCCACAGGTGTGACGCAGCCAGGCGACACCGACGCGATCACCGACGGCGAATTCGTCGCCCGCCTCCGCGCCAAGAGCCACCACTTCGGCGACCACTTCGTGTCCCGGTATGACGTTGGACCGGTGTACGGGCAGGTCTCCCTCGGCAACATGCAGATCGGTGCGGCACACGCCGCAGGCCCGCACCGCGACCAGCAACTCATCCGGCGCAGGTGACGGCACCGCAACGGTGACGCGCTGCAGTGGACGCGTGTTCATCGGACCGGGACTACGGACCTGCCACGCGGTCATGGATGTGCCGGTGGTCATCAGCCCATGGTGACGCACAAGGCATACGGCCGTCGAATAAGGCCGTATGCCAACGGGTTAGCGCGGACTGTTCTTACGCTGCACCATTCCGACGATCCACAGCAGGATCACCGATCCCAGGATCGCGGTGAACAGCGTGAACCACCAACCGCCGCCAGCAGTATCGAGGAAGAAGCTCAACAGGAAGCCGCCGATAAGCGCACCGACGATGCCGATCACGATGTTCATCAGAATGCCTGAGCCGCCGCCTTTGACGATCTTGCCCGCGATCCACCCGGCGAGAGCTCCGATGATGATGTAGCCAATCCAGCCGACGCTGGTCTGTGTTGTTGACCGAGCGAGGAACTCGGTCGCTGCAAGGGCATCCATTCCGCCGTCTCCTGCCTGTCGGCGCCCAGCGCGACCGCTGGGCCAACCTCCGGTATACGCCCGAAGCGTAACGATTCAACCGTCGAACGGGACACGAACAAGATCGAACATTCCGGTGAACGAAAAACGGCCGACCCGCTAAGTGTCGGCCGTTTTTTCGCGTGTGCTCAGCCCGCGGGCATCATCCCCGGCGCGTTGGCCGGATCGACCGGGACACCGACTCCCACCGGTGGGCGCCCCGGTGCACCTGCGGGCGCGGGCGGT